>Ga0307478_10001428_pt1 | contig 20678 bp, 18 predicted proteins | sample atmos_gasesECM4C_2_FD_203713 | JGI IMG/M metagenome (GOLD analysis project Ga0307478, IMG submission 203713) | Hardwood forest soil microbial communities from Morgan-Monroe State Forest, Indiana, United States - atmos_gasesECM4C_05 | ecosystem: Environmental > Terrestrial > Soil > Temperate... | reverse complement strand
AAGCACCGCTACGATGGTAAAACCGGGACTCTTCAAGAGGAGTCGCAGTCCGTATCGCATATCCTGAAATAACTTTGTCATCAGACCCCCTCGAGTGGACTGATATGAAGACAATCACACTGAATCCAGCTGGTTTCGGCCTCTGATCTGCCCTGGCCATAGCGTTAAAAATCCTGTCGTATGCCGGTAGGGCTTTCCCATTGCCGATTAGACGCAGCTCGTCTGGAAAAGGCACTGCTAGATGTTGCGCGCCATGACGTTGTTTACGGCTGATAACCTTAACAGGGGCATCTTTCCAAAATGCCATTCTCTGACTATAGTCAGAGAATGGCACAAAATCAAGTCGATCGAACGTACTCGGATCAAAACCAGGATGTACCTCGATCCCGCGCCCGCCCGTCAGCACCACCGCCAGCCCACAACTCGGTTCGTGCTGCTTCGGCGATTTCCTGGCCGCCAACTCCACCGGCACCAAACGACCGGCCGAGGAAATTGGCTTACGCCCTCTCTTCCAACACAGTTTCTTTAGATGGCGATCCAGTGTGCTGAAGCTCAAACCTCGACTCTGGCAAAATTCGCTCCGCCGCATACCGCTGCTCACAAACTCGGCCACCAACTGCTGAACTTCCGCACGGGTACGTCGCTTGGGCGCTGACAACTCTGTTTTTGCGGACATCCGGATACTTCAACACAGACCCCGCCTGTCTAACAGGTGTGTTGGTCAGACTCTTACGGTCAACCGAAGCTTCCTTGCGATTGTGCTGAATCTAACGACATTCCTTGCCCGCTGACCTCGGTATCATACGAAGCCGACGAGCAGGGAATATGCGCGCTGTGTTTGCCTACCGGTGGTATGTTTGTTTTGGATTTGTTAATTGGCTGATCCCGTCGGCATTCTATGCTCGGTATCGAAACTGCAGGCTAATTCGGCTGTTCTGGCGCGTCCTTTTTGTTCGATTGCACTTTCTGTTGTAGCTGGCGGAGCTGGCGCCAGCGCTCGTACTGCTCTCTTTTCCCTGGGTCGGAACTCTCTTCGGACTCGAGCCAAAATCTGAACCAGTCCAAGTTCCGCTCGTAGATTTGGTAACGATGCTTTGGCTGGTTCACAACGTGAAGCTCGTTAGGGTAGATAAACAACTCCATGGGCTTAGAAAGCTCCCAGAGCGATGTATAGAGTGCAAGATCCCCCATGAACTCGGAATCGGGATCATTGTTTAGCACCGGGACGTATATGCGCTCCGCGTTTATGTAGGCAGCCAATTGCTTCCAATTCGAGTTAGATCTCCCTTCGGGCCACCCTCCCAGGCCTTCCCTCGAAAAGTTGTCCTGAATACGTTTCCCCGCCATGTAATAAAAGTACGGGCTTGAATCCCCGGCGGCGCCGCTCACGGCATGGAACAGTTTGGAGTGCGTAATTTCGTATGCCACGATTTCCGTTCCTCGGCTGTATCCCGTCAAGCCAACTCTCGTGGTATCGGCCAGACCCATCACTGAGGATTCCTGGATAGCCATCTCTATGCTGGCTTCCACCGATTCATACCAAGATAGATAGCGTTGGAAGTCGCCGGCCTTGTTGTCGTAGTCCCTGCGACCATAGTCGAAGCTCAAGACCGCAAATCCATGCGCCGCATATACCTGAATGGGATTCTCATCCCCCGAGGCGCCGCGCAAGAATTCGTGGGTCCGGTACGTCGTGACAATCAAAGGGTACTTCTTGCCGGGCTCATAGTTCAGAGGTTTCACCAAATGTGCCCACCAGCGGTCACCGTATCCATTAACACCGTCCAGTCGGGTGATTGAACCAAGCTCTAGATTCGCAAATTCTGGATTTAAGTCCACGAGGGTTCGTACGGTGCCAGCAGCTATGTCTACGAGAACAACTTGAGATGGTGTGGCCCTGTTCTCGCCCGCGCACGCCATATAGTGAAAACTCCTGTCCGGAGCGCACGAGTATATGGAGTCCGGGCTGCTAAAAACCTGCTGCGGCGTTCCACCTTCAGCAGGTACCGTCATGAGCTTGTCAGGCCTGCCGTCTCCTACATTCTGGGTATAGTAAATTCGGCTGCTATCAGCAGCCCACCAATAGTCAGCGACGAAGTAGGTCCGCTGCGCCACCTCGATAGGCGTTCCTCCACGAACCGGTTTGCAAAACAATTCATAAAAGCCCTTGTTGCCCGCAGAATCTTCGATAATCCGATACGCGACTCGATGGCCATCGGGCGAGACTTTGGCGTCGAGCAAGTGATGACCTACAAGAGTTGGCGCTCCGTAGTCGAAATAATCTTCTCCGATATCGCTCACCCATGGGCCAATGGATTTCGCTTCAGCCTCTGTCTGTTTCCTCTCCTCGCCCGTATTGATGTCGTGGATCCAGGTTTCCACTTCCTTTGGCTTTGAAGCAATTGCCTCGCTCACCACCGGGCGACCGCGCCAAGCCTCAAACTGGCCAGCGTAAAGAATTCCATCTTCAGACAATCTCTGAATCTGAACGGCGTCTCGAGGTTTCTCTAGCGTCAAGACGATCTTGTCACCGCCTGGAGTCCAGCGATAACTCTTCACATCGCCGGGAACATTCGTTATTTGTATTGGATGATCTCCATCTACATCCCATCGCCACACTTGCCACTTCGCTGCCCCATCCATTTTTGCTAGACGCGTAATGTACTTACTGTTCGGCGACCACTGCGGCGACTCCGGCAACCATTGGTTGATCGAGTCCCAACGGGGTGCACCCGCAGTCCCGAGACAGACAGGAGTACTTCCAGGACCTGTTCCGACGATATACATCCCACTACGATAGACATTCGTTTCATACACTGCCTGCCCGACCACAAACGCAACATATTTGTCGTCAGGGGAAATGCTCGCTCCTTTTTCATCTCGTATCTCCAACAGGTCCATGCTCGTGACGGGACGCCGCCGCTCGCCCTTCGCGAGAGACAGGATTCGCACTGGAGTTGGGTCAAAACCAAGTGAATCGAAATCTTGAGCACCGGCCAATAAAATGGAACTCGATAGCAGGAAATACAGAGCCCCCACACTACGCACAGAGTTCGTCAAGAACGTATCTCCCGGGAATTCAAGTGCTCAAGAGTCGTTGATACCGAGCGAGACGCAACCATTCTCATTCGCCGGTCAAAACGCCAGCCTCAGCGAGAGTTGCATCGAGCGAGGCCCGCCCTCCTGGAAAAGAGGATTAAGCCCACCGAGCCCGTTGTTGAGCGTCTGCGTGGACAGGAGTTCAGAGGGTGAGCCCGACAGGAAAGCACCAGGGTTCGTGAAATTGGGATGATTGAAGAGATTGAATGCATCGGCACGAAACTGCAGGTTTAGGCGCTCTGTGATCGCGAACTTCCGGCCGATTGAAAGATCGACCTGTGTCAGGCCGAAGCCGGGGACGGCATTTCGACCCAGCGTCCCCTGGCGATCCTCGGCCTTAGGAGTGGCTGAGTTGAATGCGGCCGGATTCAATCCGATTCCACCCGGGCATGCCTGTCCGGCCTCAAGGGCTCCATTCCCGCCTTTGGAAACGGGGCCAAAGACCTGTGTGCATTGTGCGCCGTACAGGTAAAAAGGCTGCCCGGGTACAAGGTCGGGACGGATATAACTGGCACCGAGCGACGACGGCGCGGAGACTGTCGGGTTTACCGGAAATCCGGTTCTCGCAACAACCACCGCGTCGAGCGACCAGTCACTCGTCACTAGGGCCAACGCGCCGGATTTGCCAACGGAAGGAACAGAAAAGGTCAGGGCGCCGGAAAAACTATGCCTTACGTCGAAATCCGAGGATGAATAATCATTCGCAGCCGAGATCACTGTGTTCGAGAGGCCGGCGATAACATCATTTGAAGCGTTGTCGAGCGAATGCGAATAGGTGTAGTTCAGGAGCGCTTGAACCCGAGAGGAAAGGGGCCTGCGATATTGTAACTGGAGTGCATTGTAGCTAGACCAGGCGCCGTTTCCCGTCAGTTCAAAGGCTCCCAGGAAATCTACGTTCGGTTTATAGAGAGCTTCTTGCCGCAGCAAATCGCGCCCCGCCTGTCCCACATAGGTACCAGAAATGGCTTGCCCTCCTCCCAATGATTTCTCCAAGGCGACGTTCCACTGGTAGGAGCGAGGTAATTTCAGATTCGGGTCGAACCCTGCGACCTGACTGGAAGGATAGGGAGCCATCGCGGAAATTGTCGGCACCAAGGAACCGATATTGGATACTGGGAGGGCTTGGTCAAGGTAAAATGCGACCGTGCTATTCGGAAAATCACCAGCGAGATCTGCAGAGGCGCCGACGCCTAGGTCATAGAACATTCCTGTCCCGGCTCTGAAAATCATAGTGCCGGCGCTATCTAGGCTATAGGCTACGCCCACCCGTGGAGCAAAGTTTCCGTATGTCGTGTGCCACAACGAAGTTCCGGCTGGCGCCAGCGTGATCGCCGCAGGAGCCTTGACATTTAACCAGGATGCCAAAGATGTTGAGCCCAGACCTCTCGGTGCGGGATTGAGTTCCCATCGGACTCCATATGTCAGAACAAGCTTTCGAGAGGCCTTCCAACCGTCCTGAGCATAAAGCGACGTGGACTGCGAACGTATCCGCGAAGGATGGAACGATTCGGCAGCAAGTTCAAGCAATTGCCCCGTCGCGATGAGATTCTCCACACCCAAAGCAACATAGTCGAATGCATGGTTGAAAGGAGTGTTATCTAGAACGATAACTCGATAGTCGCCTCCGAACTTCAATTGGTGCGCACCGAGAGTGAAACTGAGGTCATCCACAAGATTTAGCTGCTTTGCTTGATTACTTGAATCGCTCCCTAGAAAATAATCATTTGTGCCATCCAAGGGGAGGAAGAACGCCACGGTTTGCCTAGGAGAAAGGGAGCCGAAGAGTACGCTCGGATCTGGCGGGGTAGCACCTCCAAAAGAATCCAGAGCGTAAGAAACACCTGCCCGTTGCGTAGAATAATTTCCTCGCAATGTGTTAAATAGCCGACTGCTTAAATTCATGTTCACGCCGACAGTTACAGTCTCTGTGTTTGCAATAGTGGTATCAATTTGAGAAAGGCTATTAACACGGCTTGTGAGTTGTGACGGAGCGTCGTTATACCGCCCGAAGATCGAAAAGCGTCCGTTGAAAGTGTGATCGATGCGCAGACTTCCGGCATCAAGCGTTGCCTTGTTGGCAAATGACCCCGTAAACTCGCCGGTACAGGTGACTGGCGAAACAGGGCCATTTGATTTTGGGTAAGCTGCAAGAAACGGGGCTATCGCTGCAGATGGTGAACACCCCGGCACGGCAGAACCAAAGTACGGAACTGTGATCTGCAGCGTCGACGGGACGTCCAATCGTGAGCCTTCGTACGAGCCGAAGAAGAACGTTTTATCCTTCCAGATTGGCCCGCCGAGCACCCCGCCAAAATCATTGTGATGTTCGGGCGCCTTTGGAATCTCGGGAATGTGTTCGTCGTTAAACCAATTATTTGCATCCATCACCGTGTTACGAAAATAGTCAAACACTGCGCCATGAAACTCGTTCGTCCCCGAGCGCGTGGTAAGAATCACTTGTCCACCCGGGGAGCGCCCAAACTCCGGCGCAAACGAAGAAGTCTCAATCCTGAACTCCTGCAAGGCATCCGCGGAGACAAGGCTGCTTGTGCCTCCGAGAGCGCTAAACGCTTGTGCTGTTCCAGTCCCCGACTGTCCCATCAACGCCGTCGAAGAGGCTCCAAAATTGGCCGACACGCCGTCGACTGAAAAGTTATTTGCGTCCGTCCTCTGGCCCGCAATGCTGAATTGCCCGTTCTGGAAGCCGCTGGTAATCGGGGCGATGACCACACCCGGCGTCAATTGCAAAAGCGTATTGAAACTGCGTCCGTTGAGCGGCAAGCTCTCCACAAAATTGCGATCAATCACCGTGCTCACTGCTGCATTCTCGCTATTGATCAGTGGCGCGCCGCCTTGCACGGTCACAATCTCGGAAGCAGCCCCAATCGGCAACGTAAAGTTGATCGCGAGCGCGTCCTCAACATGAATGACGATGTCCGGCTTGATGATCGTCTTGAATCCGCTGTTTGAAACCTGAATGCGGTATGTTCCGGGAGGAATATTGGGTACGACGTAATAGCCTTCGCTATTCGTCTTCCCTGGATATTGCACCGCTGTGGCGTCATTAACGATCAAGACCTCGGCCCCAGCAATTGCACCACCTGAAGGATCGAGGACGATGCCGCTTATAGTGCCGGCGGGCGACTGCGCTGGGGCGGTGTTTATGAATAAAAGGAATGATATGAAACACAGAACAGTCAGCTTCACTCGCACGCGGCATCTCCTCGGGGGAATTGCTTGCACCCACTCTCCCGTTTTCGCAGGAGCTCCCGCGGTTGTACCAACACATCTTCGTTGAAATGAACCACAAGGGATTCATGAAGCGGCGGAGGGCCTGTCTGCTAAGGATGGTTTGGGTCCACCTTCAGGTAAGCAAAGAGGAAGGGCTTACCGCTTGGCTTTTGGCTGCCGCCGTTCGGTTCCACGGTCACGAAAACTGCTTCGATCTGATCAAGTTTCTTCGCGTCGTCAAATTTCAGGACCCAGCGCTTTTTGGAGACATTGTCCTCATAAAAGACACCCAGATTCAAAGCCTGTGCCCTGTCGGCCCCGTGCTGGCCCCAGGCCTGAAACGTGCTTGCGTTGTTGAAGCCTGGGTGGCGGTCAAGGTCGTACGCATAGAAAATCAAGGATTTCGATTTTGTATAAAAAACACGTCCATAAGCCTTCTGCGTTGCTGCGTTCTTCGCAACATCAAACACTTCGGCTACATAGAGGTCTCGCGCCCCCATCAATTCCCGAATGTCTCGGTCATGCGAGAGGAGTTCTTGCTGTTGGTCGATCGTCGAATCTCGCTCACTGAGTAATTGCGTGAGATCACCGACCTTAGCCTGTAGCGCCTTCGATCCCGAATCGTCGCGCGATCTCTGAGCCTGCAAGGTGTCTAACTCCTTCTGCGTCTTCTGGAGCGATGCTTGCGCCGCATCGAGTTTCTGCGTTATCGCTGCCTCATTGGCAGCAAATTGTTGCTTCTCCTCGTTCCCTGTCCCCAACGCGCTTTGTAGCGCCGCTTGGGCATCCTTTAACTTGGCTATTTCTCCCGTCTGGTCTTCCACTTGCCTGCGCAGGTTCGCTATCAGTTTGTCCCGGTCTGCCATCTGCGCAAGTAGCACTTCGCGATCGTGAGCCGCATCGCTGACCTGTTGCGGCAGCGGAGCAGTAGGCTGTTCAATAGCTGTTTGAGGGATGGGCACGTTCTCCGCCCCACGCCGCATACCAGCTCGGTATGCGTAGATTCCGAGCGTTGCGGCAAGCAGAATCGCTGCCGCAAACGGAAACCAAACCATGTTCCAATGCTCGCTCAACCGCGGCTTCCCATTTCGTTCAGGAGGCTCGTCTGCCCTTACGGCATCGGGTCCGATAGACTTCGCCCCAGGTGGATTATTCTGGCGTCGTAGACGCTCCCGGAGTTTTGCCTCTGCCGCGTCAACTGACCATGTTTCTGTTTTTGGGGGGGGGGCTCCCGATGCTTCCGCGGCAAAAAGAGGCGAGCCGATACTAGCCGCTGCCTGGAACTCCTTCTGGGCTTCCCTGCATTCAGGGCAGCCAGCTAAATGCTTCTCCAGCTTTGTCTTTTCTGCCTCGGTCAGGTCGCCCGAGGTAGAAACGGCGCATAACTCCAGAAATTCGTCATGCGGTCCCATGGCTGACCATAATTCTTCGTCTGGACTTCCTCTACTATGTACCATACCGGTTAGCAGTTCTGCAATTTACTTTCGCGCACCTGCTTACGCAGTTTTTCTAGCCCCCGGTAGTAATGATGCCGAACGTTTCCCAGGGACTGGCCCCATTTCTTGCCAATTTCCGCAAGCGTGTAGCCTTCGTAAAAATGAAGTCTCAGCGTCTCATGCTGCTCTGCCGTCAAGTCCTTCATTATCTTCTTAAGTCGTTCTCGTCCAAAGAGAGCTTCAATTGACGAATCGTATGTCGGAGGGACCACACTCACCATTGTTGAATGGCAGTAGTCCAATCCCGCATTTTTATAATGTCCCCGAGCGTTCAGGTATCGCCAACGCGAGATCGCTCGCCGGCAGGTCATCTGTACGATCCACGACCGTGCCGAGCTTTTCGTGCGGTCATACACCGAGGATTCGCGGTGGATGAAAAGGAACAATTCCTGTACCAAGTCCTCCGCTTCGGCCTCGTCTCGGAGAAATCTCAGGCTTACAATGCGCACCAACCAAGCAAAACGGCGAAAAAGAACTCCGAGAGCTTCGCAATTGCCCGCCTGCACGAAAGCGAGCAGGTCTTCATCTGGAGTGTTAGCTAACTCTTTGGTGTTTGCCGACACTCCTTCTCCGCCGCTTGGTTGGCTGCGGGTGATTGGCAACACCGGAAAGCCAGTCGTCGTAGTCCAACTCATCCAAGTGATCCAGACTCAAAATCGGCTAATATTGCCACGCGTTCTCTGAGATTCCCTAGCCAACCAGACTTGGGTTAGCGTTGCCGCGGATAGTCTCAGGACTGTTTGGAACGGTCGCCCGAAGGACGAATCTTGTATTTCAGTAGTCGCTCTGTAGAGCCCGCAGCTTTGAGCTGTTCGAAAGCCCATTCCAAAATGACCGCGCCGAAATTGCCCAGAGTTCTCTTCTCGGCACCAGCATATTTCTCAAGCTCTAACCGCATAGCCTGGCTGACCCTCACGCTGACTTGGATTTTCCATTCGCCCATTGCCTGTTCGCATACATAACGTTGCCAGCGGACCTTCACAACAAAGACGAATGTCTTTTGCCGACCGGGCCGGTGGCACGTCTCACCCTGCTTACCCCTTTGTCCCTTCGCTTTCGCACTTTTCTCGTTCGGTTCGTTGTTCTTTGAGCCGCCACTCATCTGTTCTCTCTCGAATGAGCATTGCCTCGGTGAAATCGGCATTGAGCGCCGCGCGAATTTCTTCCAAATGCACTTCGTGTACTTTCATTTCTTCCTTGGAGTGAATACCAAGCATCTCCATGCGCTGCAGTACACGAATCAGCGCGTCCACGTTTTTGTTCCAGAGATAGATTTCCGAGTAGGCGTCCAATTTCATTTATCAGAGATTCCTTTCTAAAGCGTTCTCTTGAAACCGTCAGACACACCCGTCCGCACTCTGCCGCCGCAATGATCGCGGCGCCCTATGAAGCGAAACTGATTCAGCTATGGTGGAGATTCCGCAACCGGCTCAGGAGGGATACGAGCCGGAAACATCGGGCGCCTTGTAAGTTGCACCCGGAATGGGAAGTGGATAACTTCTTTTGCAGCCATCGTTGCCTCCCTGTGAGGTGATGGTGGTCAGGGGCGCGTTGGTGTTAGTAGCACCGGCGCGTCCCGCTTGCTTACTTGTTCTTGGCCTTCTTGCCCGTTTTTCTGTTTATTCCTTTACCCCAATACCCTACGCCCATGTACGCCCCTATCTCTGCCACTTCGTTTTCTTTCCAGCACTTCGCGAGACGACCATTCACAATGCCCGGTGTCGGAACCGGAATCAGCCTCTTTCGAATCCAACGACGGAGCGTTGTGGGATCTACTTCCAAGAGCCTACTCACATCCGATATCGAGTAAGTCTTCATTTCTAATATGCCCTATCTAGGGTATTTGTCAAGAACAAAATCACTCGTTCCCTGAACACAGCGAGAGCCCCGTGCGCGCCACATGAAGAGTATCTCAGTTTCATCGGAAATCGAAAGAAGGAGGCTGATGACTCGTATCAAATCGGCACAGATAGGCGTGACGCACCGTGTTTATGTTGGGCTCTCACTTATGTAGCGACGATGGTTTTTCGTCGTCATGGATGATGTTTTGGAGGGGAGAGCACAACATAACTGAACCAAAGAGCGATGAGGCGAGATCCTCTAGACAGGGGGATTCAGATGTCCTCAATTGTACGCCCCTCACCTCGCATCGTGGCCGTTCAAGCCCAGTCGTCCCTTAGGTGAAACATTTTGACCTGTCAGCCGTCTGTACCTATAGCTATCTATAGGAACGCCGTGCTCAAACCCAAAAATGACCTTCTCCAGGGCACTCTGGCCCTGCTCGTCCTCAAGACCCTCGCTCGCGGGCCGATGCATGGCTATGGCATGACCCTCCATATTCAGCTGATATCAAAGGACGTCCTGCGCGTGGAGGAAGGCTCTCTCTATCCCGCACTCCACCGCATGGAGCAAGATGGGTGGGTTAGCGCGGCCTGGGGCATTTCAGAGAACAATCGCCGTGCCCGCTACTATCACTTGACCGCCAAAGGCCGCAAACAACTCGCCGAGGAAGAAAAGAATTGGGAGCGGCTCACGCAAGCCGTTGCCCACGTTCTCCAGTTCGCCTGAAAGGCCGAAAGGAAGGTGCCCCATGTCTTGGATCGCGCGCTTGCGAGGCATGTTAAAGCGAGACCGCTTGGATCACGACCTCGACGACGAACTGCGTTCGCACGTCGAGATGCGCGCCGCAGACAACCTCGCCGCCGGAATGTCGCCGGAGCAGGCAAACTATGAAGCGCAAAAGCGGTTTGGCAACACCGCCCTCCTCAAGGAAGACACTCGCGAAGTGGACGTTATTGCCTGGCTCGACGAAACCGCCCGCGATTTTCTCCACGCCCTCCGCATGCTGCGGCGCAGTCCAGGTTTCACCGTCGTCGCCGTCCTCACTCTCGCCCTCGGCATCGGCGCGAATACCGCGATTTTCTCCGTCATCAATTCCGTTCTACTTCGCCCTCTGCCCTACCACGATCCGGACAAGTTGGTGATGGTCTGGGAAAGCAATTCCCAACACGCCAATCTCCATAATACCGTTTCTCCGCCGAACTTTCTCGATTGGCAAAGCCGGAATACCGTCTTCTCCAGCATGTCTTTCATTTTCGACGAGCGCGACAATCTCACCGGAAATGGCGACCCCGAAGAAGTTGTCGTCCAGGATATCTCCACGAATTTCTTTTCCTTGCTCGGCATCAATCCTCTTCTCGGTCCTGGCTTCACTCCCGAAAACGGCCAGCCTGGCCATAACAACGTCGTTATTCTCAGCTACGGTCTTTGGAAGGGACGTTTTGCCGGCGATCCCGCCATTGTCGGCAAATCCGTTCTCCTCAATGGACATCCCCAGACCGTGGTCGGCGTTGCTCCTCGGGATTTCAATTGGTTCATCAAGGATGGCTCACACACCGGCGCAAAGCCTCAAATGTGGTCTCCATTTGTGTTTCCTCAGGCATTTCACGATCACAAGCAAATCGGCCGCTTCATGACCGTGGCTGCGCGGCTCCAGTCCGGTGTCACCACATCGCTAGCGCAGACCCAGATGAGCGCCATTGCCGCCCGGCTAGAGCAGGAAGATCCCGATTTCGACGGGCATTGGGGCGTCAACGTGGTTTCTTTGCGCGACCAAATCTCTGGCGACTTGCGTCCCGCGCTGTTGATCTTGTTCGGCGCCGTCGCTTTCGTCCTCCTGATTGCCTGCGCCAATGTTTCCAGCTTGCTCCTCGCTCGTGCCGCGAGTCGCGAACGCGAGATGGCCATTCGCACCGCCATTGGCGCCAGCCGCTGGCGAATCGCGCGCCAGTTGCTGATGGAAAGTTTGCTTCTTGCGCTGATCGGTGGCGGCATCGGGGTCGCACTCGCTGTCTGGGGCACCAATGCTCTTCTCGCCGCTAGCCCCAAAAACCTCCTCGACCTGCGTTATGTCTCCATGGATCTCCGTGTTCTTACCTTCACCGTCGCCGCAACGCTTCTCGCCGGTTTGCTCTTTGGTTTTCTGCCTTCCTACATCTCAGCGCATTCGCGCATCTCGGAAACCCTCAAAGAAGGAGGCCGCGGCTCCTCTTCCGCGAGCCGACGCTCCTTTGGGCGCAATGCCTTCGTGGTAGCCCAGTTGGGCTTGGCCCTCGTGCTACTCTGCGGCTCCGGCTTGCTCATTCGCAGTTTTGTCCGCTTGATTGGCGTTGATCCGGGCTTTGATACCGGCCGTATGCTGACCTTCAAAATCGCGCTTCCCGGGTCCAAATACAGTGCAGACCAATTGTGCATTACATTCTTCCAGCAGCTTCTCGCCAGAATCAGCGCCGTCCCTGGCGTACGCTCGGCCAGCATGGAAAGCTTTCCTCCGCTAACCGGGCTGGGTGCCGCTACTGGCGTGCATCTTTTGAGCCAGCCGTCGCTCGCGCTCTCGGATCTTCCCGTGGCCAACGTCCGTGTTGTCGGGCCGGACTATTTCGGCACCATGAGCATTCCCCTGCGCGCGGGTCGTCTCTTCAACGCGCAGGAGCTGGCGCAAGAAAAACATGTGACCATCATCAATCAAGCTTTCGCGGACAAATATCTGCGCGGGGTCAATCCCCTCGGCCAGAAAGCCGTCATCTACATGAAGAGCGATGCGGAGGCTGAGAACCAGCCATCTGAAGTCATCGGCGTGGTTGGTGACGTCCGTCAAATCGGGCTCGACACGGCCCCCGAACCCACGGTTTATTGGCCGCACGCGGAGCTCGTCATGTCAGCGATGACGATTCTGGTACGGACCTCGAACGATCCTTTGGCCCTGCTTTCCACCATCCGCAATCAACTGCAACAGCTGGATCCGGAACTGCCCATGGCCGCCGTCGTAACGATGGACCAGCTTCTCGCGGACTCTCTTTCCCGCTCGCGCTTCACCATGCTTCTTCTCGGCATCTTTGCTGTGGTCGCTCTGGTGCTCGCCGCCGTCGGCATCTATGGCCTGATCGCCTACAGCGTCACACAGCGCACGCAGGAACTTGGCATTCGCATCGCTCTCGGCGCTCAGCGCCGCGATGTACTCCGCCTCGTGCTTGCACAGGGCACCCGCCTCACGCTTCTCGGCGTCGCCATCGGCGTGCTCGCCGCGCTCGCTCTCTCACGGCTCCTGGGCACTCTGCTTTTCGGCGTCAGCGCCACCGACCCTCTCACTTTTGCCGGCGTGGCGGGCTTGCTCGCGGTTGTCGCTCTGCTCGCCTGCTTCATCCCCGCTCGCCGTGCAACACGTGTCGACCCCATGGTCGCCCTCCGCAATGAATGATTCCCTTAAGCTCACGCAGGCATAATATGCGTCGCATCTCCCGCTTAGCGACCCGCATGCTCTGCACCACACGTGGTGATGAACCCTCCCCGCCGCTGCGGTGGGGTGACTTGGCCGGAGTGACAGCGCCCAGCTAGACAAGATTGTAACGAAGCAAGAGCCTCCTAGCAGGAGGCTGTTATGTTCAAAACTCTCTATTGTTGTCCCCGAACCATCACACGTCATGAGAACGGTCCTTTGTACGAATCCAGGTGCGCCTACCTGCAGCATCTAGCCGCGCAGGGTAGTTCGCCTAAGACACTGCGAGTTGCCGCTGAAGTGATCTACCGCGCTGCGGTTTACATGAGATTGGATTCCTCCAGTCAAGTGGAACGCTCGGAAGTCGAGCAAGCCGCCAAAGACTGGGCCACTCGGCCCTACGGAAACGGAAACCAAATCGGTCCTGAGCGCGTCATAAAGCGGTTTCGATTAATCGTTTGCGGTTGGCTGCGTTTTGCCGGTCGATTGCATGAACCAAATCGTGGACCCGGTCCGCATCAAAGCCACGTCGATGCTTATTGTTGCTACATGGAAGAGGATCGTGGTCTCTCGCCGGCCACCATCTCGACAGCGCGACACCATCTAAAGCACTTTTTCGCTGAGACCAGAAAGCGACCGCTCACGCAGTACACCATCGCCCACATACAACAGTACTTGGCAGGTCTTGGCGAAAGGGGCTGGACGCGCAACGGAATTCGTACGCTGGCGTACCACCTACGCGACTTTTTCCTCTATGCAGAAAGCCAAAGATGGACAAGACCCGGCCTCGGAGTTCTGATCCACGGGCCACGCATTTATCGGCGGGAACGGCCGCCAATGGGTCCGTCGTGGGCCGATGTGCAGCGGCTGTTGGCTAGCACAGAAACGGACCGCAGGGCAGACATTCGTGATCGCGCTATACTCCTTCTGCTCGCTGTGTACGGACTGCGAGTTGGTGAAGTTCGGCGGCTTTGCCTTGAGGACATCGACTGGGAGCGACGGACATTAACGATTGCTCGGACCAAGCAGCGGCGTGCTCGCATCTGCCCTCTGATCCCTTCTCTGGCGGATGCCATGGCTAGATACATTCGCGAGGTGCGGCCTCCGAATCCCTACCGAGAGGTTTTCATCAGGCTGAATGCACCGCATAAACCGTTCCGTCACGGCGGAATGTGGGGCATTGTCGCAAATCGTTTTCGGCGACTCGGCATCAAGTCAGAGCTCCTTGGTCCTCACAGTCTGCGCCATGCGTGCGCGACCCACCTATAAGGCGAAAAGCAATATGAAACCCCTGCACGTCGCGCCCGATAAGAAAGCAATGCTATCCATGTGGCGGTTGGTTATAAGAAAAACGCGCTCGAATACAGGCTGAAAAAAGAATCCGGTCCCGGTTCCCACTGCCGTATCACCTGCAAATGGACGCAGAGAAGCACTAACGAATGCGAGATTGTTATTTCCTTGCAGACACGTCAGCGGATATTTCATCGACCCACCTAACCGAAGCCGATTTTTGTGTGAAGCCAAAGATAACGCGAGATTTTGATCGTTCTGCGATGCCGTTCGAAAAACATGACTACAAACAGCTTGTCTTATATGAATTGAAGACAAATTCGCATTCCTTGCGCACGAGCTCCTTCACTTCATAGAAGTAATCCTCTTCAAGTTCTATACGTTGATGCTCGGCGAATCCATACGCCTTTAAGGTCGATAGTGTTTCCGAATGAACCAATCCACCGTGATGCGCGATCGCATTTCTGATGGCCCTGAGCTTGTTGAGAGCCGCATACTCTTTTGTTCTTTTGACTAGATTAATCCCAATGTCTTTTTTCAGGAACTGAACATAACTCTTAAAGTCCAAGTTCCGTTTGGCAGCTGTTTTAGGATTTTTGATCAAATTCGATTCCTTGGCAGCACGGAAAATAGCAAACAAGAATCGTTCAAGCGTTGAGTAAATAAGAATCACGCCAAAATACCTGTTTAGTCGCTGCATTTCTTTTATTTCGGTGTATTCGTCGCTTAGCAAGTCGCCGCGTGTGGCTCCGAAGTCGAGTTCTTGTCTCCAGTAGGATTCAGGGCGACTTCGCTCTTGTTTCTTTAGTTTGTCGAGTTCATGAAAGAACTGTGACTCGGAAAAACGGAAAAAGCGCTCCGACGCATTGAGCTCCAAGCGAACCAAGGCTTCGACCGCGTGCAGCCATTTGGCACTGCGTTTCGGCATTGGGAACCGCCCTTTCGCAACAGCGCACGAGTCCTGCATAGACGCTGCTGTGACTCAATTGCTCGCCTGAGGAAGGCTAAGTGATCTGATCGCCTCGGCCCGAAAGCTCAATATCGCCTCGCGTTGCTGTATTTGAAGAAATTGTGCTGCTGTTGTTTTCGTTGTTCATCAGGGGATGGTTCTTGCGCTTGAGGCTTCGCCCGCAATGTAGATATCTGCGAACGCAACTCGCTGTTCTCCGTCTCCAGAGCTTTTACCCGTTTTCTAAGAGTATTCAACTCAGAAGTACTATCAGACTTTGTAACATTCGCTTCCTCAGATGTGGCTACATCAGCATCGAGAGCGCGTTTACTCTTTCTTGTTTGTCGTCGTTCAAGTTTCTTCATGAGAACACCTATCGAAAAGCTGTCGGGCAATACCCTTATCTTAACCCCGAAGGAATCTAACGTGAAGAAAGAGCGGCGATATGCGGTACCGGATAGCACACTGCAAGCGGCAGCATTTTCCCCGCCATCGGAACAAACCTTTACTGAGCACGAATAGCTTGCAAGCGCCCAAACTTCCAATTTTCTAACTGGTCGCCGAGATTGCTAGGAACAAAGAGTATGGCACGAGGATCGACTTCATCCGGCACCACAAAGCCAAAGTAGGAAATCCTAGGGCAAGTCGTCTCAATAATATTCTCCGGACCTGTCCTTTTGAGGCACCAAGAATGGCAATACCAAGTGTCGTTGGTGCTCAGCGCCCATCCATGAACGATCTGGTACTCGCTGCGCCCAGTTCCCACATAACAACGCAAGTCGACGCAATTCTTATGACAGTGAACGCGGCCTAAAGGCAGACGATAGTCTGGGAATGGAGTGTGCGCGAGACATTCCAGACCTTCGGTAGGAAACTGTTTCCCATGCTCCAAAAGAAAATCAACGACACGAGAGTCGATGAAGTTTGCCCATCCCAGCTTATCATCGATCGTCGAACCACCGATCTTCAATAGGAAATCCTTTAGAAGGAGATCGCAATCCAAAATCCAATTGTCCTCACCACTAATTGTAGACGAGTTGTATACACTTTTCCGGGAATTGCAGACCCGCTGCGCCCATGGCGAAGCTGTAGCATTTTCCCCTCAGTGCGTAATATCCCCTCAATGCGTTGGGGGGATATCGGATACAGCCGCGAAAAAGGGACCACCCCCAGTGGGACAGACAAAAAACGGGCCATCTGCTTATGCCCGGAGGATTTAAAACCGCCCTTATTGCCGTCTGGCAACAAGCTTTGGTCGATGACAAGAAAACCGTCGATCTCGACGGAGAAACTTATTCCGTTCGGCGAACTGCAAAGAGCAAGCTGAAGCAGATAGACTTCCGTTTCCAAGAGCGAGAATTGCGCGGTTTGGAACAAAATCCGAACACCAAATCGAGATGGGCGAAGCTGGCTCTGGAGGGCAAAAAGGTCATGCAGTTTCTAGAGAGAGGGAAATACATCGCGGTAATCGTCGACGGAAAAGTTCACCTGTATAAGTAGACGCGTCACACGCAAGATCCAGACGCATTACTTCGGCCTTGACTCAGCGAAATGGCGACGCGTAGCATTCACGTCACGGTATACATACGAATACGCATCCTGCAGGATTGCGACTCAGGGTAGCCCTTTTGCGCTTCAAGCGATGAAATCCGAGGTTGCAACGTCATGGCATCAATCACGCTACCGCCTGGAAGACAACGCCCCCCGCGCCTTCTCAAAAACTGGCTGAGGACCAGTGCTTTTCTAATTTTATTGGCCGCGGTTATTCTTTTCGGCACGATACTTGCAGCCAGGTTTTACCACCTTCCACTGACCTCTTACTTTCTTGCGGCTGTCTTGGTTGCCCTATCGTTGGCAATCGTCCTCCATGCCCGATTCCTGGTCCTCTTGCGTCGTGATAATAAAAAAACGGTTACTGTTCTCGATTCCACCGGACGGGAGTTCAAGTCCATTTTCCAGAACGCTCTGGACGGCATTTTGATACTAGACGATCAAGGCATCTGCATTGAAGCCAACCCGGCAGCCTTTGCGATTCTTGGTGCAGACCAGGAACAACTCCTCAGACATTCGCTTGGCGAGTTCTACTCGAATCCCCAAACCTTCGCCGACAATTGGGCTAGGTTTCTGCAAAAGAAATATCAGCGTGGAAGCGCCGAGTTCCTTCGAAGCGATGGCTCGCCGTTGTTTGCCGATTACACAGCCGCCGCGGACTACATTCCTGGTCGTCACGTCGTCATCCTCTGCGACGTCACGCAAAAACTGAATGCCGAACACTCCCTTAAAGAAAGTGAACATCGCTTCCAGCTTATGGCCAACAACATTCAGGAAGTTTTCTGGATGATGAATGCCAACACGAAGGAAATTGTTTACGTCAGCGAAGCATATCAAGCCATCACAGGTCATTCTTTCGCGGAAATCCGCGAGAATCCTTCTTCTTACAAGGAGTTGGTCCATCCTGAGGACCGCGCGCGATTCCTTACAAAATTAGAAGAAGCGGGCATCACCGGAAAATTCGACGAAGAGTTCCGCATCGTGCGACCAGATGGAGTGTCTCGCTGGATATGGAGTAAGGGCTCTTCGGCAGCCGACGTTGGTGGAGCTGCCCAATGGCTTGTCGGCATTGCGCAGGATATCACCTCGCGCAAGCATGCCGAGCAAGAGATCGCTAACCATTTGGCCGAAGCCGAAGCCGCTAGAACGGAAGCCGACGCGCTCCGCAAAGCAACCCTGACCTTGACGCAGAACCTTCGAATGGATGAACTCCTGGACACTTTGCTCCAAACCCTTCTCACAATCGTCCCCTACGATTCAGCCTGCGTGTTGCTGACAGACACGGAACACACGTTTCTCGTCGCGAGGCAGATGCCCCGCGAAACAAACCGAAAGAATGTCATCATCCTGGAAGTGAGCCATCATCACTTTCTGCAGAAGGTTCTGATGACGCGCAATAGTGTTCTTCTCGAAAACACCCGGGACGAACCTGAATGGCGAGATGGCCCTGCCTTTGGAGGAGCACGCTCCTGGATTTGCGTTCCATTGGTTGTGTCCGAAAACCTAGTCGGATTGCTTTCCGTCAGCAGCAAGGAGTCAGGGCGTTTCACCCGTGAGCATTTGAGACTCGCCAAGTCCCTAGCGCTTTCAGCTGCCGTCGCCATCCAAAATGCCCGGCTCTACGAGCGCGCAGAAATCTACGCATCCGAATTGGAACTCCAATTGAAACTCCTGAAAGAAACCCAGGCGGCACTTGAACAAACTCAAAGCCGCCCCCGCAGTAGTTGACGCTCATAGGTTGAGTACTTGCAGAAGCCTTTGGCGCCCTTGTGTCTCGTTGCAATCGCAGGCAGTGCCTTTTGGTGAGCCACTTCGCAATGAACGGCCAGCTTCTCATCCCATGTCTTACCGCCCCTCGGAATGTTCCAAGCAACAAAAGCCTTGAGAAAGGACACGCTCAAACTCGTCCGCACTATCAACTCAGCTGTCAGTGAAGATCCGGCCCCGAATGAAGATCTCGATGAGATCTTCGACGCAATGTGGCCCAAACTCGAAAATCGGTTAGCAACCCTTCCCCTAGTTAAGGAGACCGTGTCGGCCAAACGTACCGTAGACGACATGGTTGCCGAAATCTTGCAAATAGTTCGTACGGAGTCGAATACGAAGAGCAAGCACAACATTCTGGCCGGAGTCTCCGCCGCGGGCGTTAGTGAATCCATCGAGGCAATTCCGCTAGCAGGATTAGGGGCGGAAAAGACCCCCAAGACAGCACAATCCGGACGGAGAACCTCTACGAAGCGGACGAAGAATCGTTCCTGACGTCCTCGATTTGTCGCATAAACCCTTCGTCGAAACCATGGTTCAAGCGGGCTCTTTAACGGTTCATTTGTCCGTAGCTCTGCGAAGCGCAGTGAAAATCCTGTTCGTGGAAAATTGTCTCAGCGGTGCCTTCGTTTCGCTCTCCCGCTCGCTATGCAGAATTTCCGTAACTGTGCCGCTTCGGCGCCACCTGATTCACAGGGCCTCATGACACGTAGCTGCCGCAGCGGATGGTCGTGAGGGATCCGCTGCTCAGGGCTTATGTAGCTGAAAACTCCCAACTGCTGCTCGTCTTGTCCACGCATGTCTTCTTCTTATCAGCTTGCGGTGTGGAAACAAGAGAATTTCTTGATCCGGGATCAGCTCCCTTGAAGTCCAGCTTTGGCTGATGGTGCGAAGGCCTGTTCTCACCGAGTGCACCAGTAAATGCAGTATCTCCCATTGACGGTAGCCTTCAGACAGGTTATTTTTCGCAGTACTCATGGCCTCTCGTCGCATCGCAGTCTTCTTCTACGGGTTGTTCATGGACGCCGACCTTCTGCGCACGAAAGGTGCCCATCCCGTGAACCCCCGCTCTGCTTGCGTTCCTGGCTTCGCACTTCGCATCGGGCAACGGGCGACCTTGCTTCAGAATCCCGACGCCCGTGCCTACGGCATTGTGATGGAACTCACTCACGTCGAGATCGAGCAACTATACTCAGAAGCGAGCGTCCGCGCGTATCGCGCAGAGGCCGTGCTAGCTGAGCTAACCGACGGTTCACAGGTTCCCGCCTTGTGTTTCAATCTTCTCGTGCCACCAGGTCCCGAAGAGGCCAACTCAGAATACGCAGCAAAACTACGTGACCTAGCGCGCCGGCTGGGACTCCCCTCCAACTATGTAGAGAGTATCCAATGAGATCACAGACGAAATATTGCGGGACAAACAATCCGAGTTTTTCCGCAACCTGCTAGGCCGAAGTGGAGGGAGTGGCCATCGCAGGCTACTAGCAGTTTGTTGAAAAACCCGCTTTGCTGCCACTTTAGCAAGGAAAGTTCGTCTGAGCGAAGGAAGAAGGAGACGACCAAGGCACTGCAACATTAGTACGAACGGCATCCGGTTGGTACGCGCCGCGCGACTATTTAAGAGATTACTCTCCCTCGCCAAGAATCTCGCAGCTTGCGACGATTTTGTGGACCTCTCATATGGGATGATCGCCTATCGAGCCCGCTTTCCGACAAGCTTGCTCTTGTTGAATGACCGACTCATCGCATGAGGGACAGCTTCTTGTCTCCAGATCACTTTCTCTTGTACTGGGTTGTGATCATTGGTTGCATAGCGTCGTCATTGGCTGATTCCATTGCCGCAACAAGCGTGAACGACTTTGGAGTGATCTTCGAGAAGGTATCCTTCCATTTTTTCTTGGTGCCCCTAATGGTCAGCTCGTAGTTATGTCTTGGTTCAGCCTGAAATGGAGAAGCGACGTTCTCCGTTAGTGAGTATTCCGCCCTTCGGGCGGGGATTTTCAAGGCATGGGGTCTTTCGATCCGA
>Ga0307478_10001427_pt1 | contig 20682 bp, 20 predicted proteins | sample atmos_gasesECM4C_2_FD_203713 | JGI IMG/M metagenome (GOLD analysis project Ga0307478, IMG submission 203713) | Hardwood forest soil microbial communities from Morgan-Monroe State Forest, Indiana, United States - atmos_gasesECM4C_05 | ecosystem: Environmental > Terrestrial > Soil > Temperate... | reverse complement strand
AACGTGTTCTGCAACATCTCGGGCGGTCTGGGCCAGTAGGCTCACTCGCAAGAGAAAAAACGACAAGAGGGTCCCTTCGGGGGCCCTCTTTTTTATTTAGCCCCCACCCTACCCTCCCCCAGAGGGGGAGGGTTAGACGCCAGCTGGCTCCAGGCTGGTGACCGCCGGGATGATCTTTTCGCCGATGATCTCCAGCGGCCGGATGAGGTCGACCCTGGAGACGCCGCCGATCACCGTCTGAATGCCCATGCCGGCAAGCCACTTCAGGCCCCCGATGACCCTGCCGACGTTTTCCCCGTTCTCGCCGACGTCGAAGCCAAACACCGCGGTCTTCTCGATGTCGTCGTAATTGCGGCCGACCGCCTTGCAGTGTTGGCGCAGGATGTCGAGCTTGCGGGGGATTTCGGGAGTGGGGAAGAGGTTGCAGGCGTCCGCATATTGTGCGACCAGTCGCAGGGTTTTCTTCTCGCCACCGCCGCCGATCAGGATGGGTGGGTGCGGCCGGGTAAGCGATTGGGGTGAGTTCAGGAGCCGCTTCGGCTGGTAGTGCTTGCCGTCGAACGGCTTCTCGCTGCCCCGTTTGCCCTGCCACATCGCGAGGCAGATTTGCAGCGTCTCCTCGAGCCGTTCGAAACGCTCACCGATGGGAGGGAAGGGGATGCCGAGGCCTCGACTCTCAGCTTCGTTCCAGGCAGCGCCGATGCCGAGCCAGGCCCGGCCGCCGGAGAGCACGTCGAGGGTGGTGACCGTTTTGGCGAGGATGCCGGGGTTGTGATAGACGGCGCCGGTCACCATGGTGCCGAGCCTCGCGCGCGACGTCACCGCCGCCATGAAGGCGAGCGCCGAGTAACCCTCCAGCATGTCGTGATGCTCGGGGCCGTTCATCCGAATCTGCCAGAAGTGGTCCATCACCCAGATGGAATCGAAGCCAGCCTGGTCGGCGGTGCGCGCAACCTTGCCGAGCGTGCTCCCGAGCTCGGCGGGCCCGCCGGACCAGGTGAAGTCGCCGATCGAGATTCCGATCTTCATTGGTGCACCGTTAAGGGCCGGCCGTTATCGTCGGTCGCGATCGCGCCCTTTTCCGTGGTCGACCTCGATTCTGGAGTGACGAGGACGGGCTGGGCTGGGGCTCACCGTGGGTGGGCGGCTCGGGACCACCTGTACGGCGACGGTCTGCACTCCCAGCGCCGTCGCAACCGCGCCGGTCCCAGCGGAGCCCGTTGCGGGTAACACGCCACGACCGCCCGGCGAACGATGGCCGATTGACGGCCCCAGGTTCATGGCCTGCGCGGACGCGCTGGCGGCGATCGGTGGGTGAGGCGAGCTCGATACCACCACCGCCGCGATCACCAGCGGCACGACCACGACGGCGGCCACCTGCTGGCCCCGCAGAACAAGGTTCGATCGGCGTGCTGCTCGGCCGAGTTGCGCGAAGCCGAGGATGACGGCCAGCCGAGTCGCAACCACGGCCGCCCGCCTGCGGGCGCGATGGAGGACCTGTGCCGCCGCCGAATAACTCAGACCAAAGGAGCTTGCGATTTCGGCCAGGGGACGGCGCTCAACCGCGGAGTCCCAGAGCGCCTGCCGGTCGCGAACGTCCAGTTGCTGAAGCACCGCCAGCAGCAGTTGGCGATCCTCAACGGCCCGGACCGAATCGCTGCCAGCGTCCGCGGTAGAGGCGAGCGTCACCAAGGCTGATCCGAATCGCTCGCGCCGTCGCAGGACATCGATGCAATGGTTCCGCGCGACCGTGATCAGCCAGGCGCGAGCCTGGGGGGTGTCCGGAGCCTCGGATAGCGAAGCGGCGGCCCGCAGGAAGACCTCATGGGTGGCGTCGGCGGCGTCTTCCGGGCTGGTCAGCCGCCGCCGGCACAGGTTGAAGACGGCGGCGGAATTTGCCTCGTAGAGCTCCGAGAGCCAGCGACGCCGGTCATCGGTGAGCTGGGGAGTCACCAGCCGGAGCCGTTACGAACGAAAAGGGGAAAGGTCGGTTTTCAAGGGGCGCCTACGCAGGATAGGTCTCTCGCCATGGTCTGTCAAATTCCCAGCCGGCGTTCGTTTGCGATACCGGAATGGCAGAAGCACGACAACTCAAGGCAGGCCGGTGGCGCATCTACATCGGGCCCGGCCTCAAACTGATGCGGGACCCCTCAACCGGCTCGATTGCCACTTTCGACAGCCTCGCCGCGGCTCGCCAATGGTGGGCCCGAGTCCGCCCCGGCGACGTGCCGCTTCGGGAGGCAAAGCGGTGCGCGCGATGCGGCGGCTACTTCGGCCCGGCCGCCGGCTGGGCGCTCTATGCCGGTCGCTATTACCACCCGGCTCACCGGCCGGGTGCGGCCGATGCGTCGCTGGGCTCGAGATCTGAGATCTGGGGGGCTCAGGCCCGCGATCGCGGTGGCGCCAGCGTTTTAGTTAGTGTCGATCCCGATCTGCGCGAACCAGGTCGCTGAGATCGTGAGGTCAGTAGCCGGCCGCGCGATCGACCACACCCAGGAGACGCTCTCCAGCGACGAAGTGGCGAACATTCTCCACGATCCGCCGACGGAAGAGTTCGCGATCCAGATTCGGCGGATTCGCGGTGTGCGAGGTGATGAGGCAGTTGTCGAGCTGCCACAACGGATGCCCGTCGGGGAGCGGCTCCGGGTCGGTAACGTCGAGACCCGCGCCCCCGATCCAGTGCTCCTGTAGGGCTCGGACGAGGTCGTCGGTCTTCACCAGGCGACCTCGAGCCACGTTGATCAGCCATGCGTCCTGTTTCATCGCCCGCAGCTGGTCTTCGGCCACCATGAACTCAGTCTCTTTTGTCAGCGGGGCAGCCAGGACGAGGAGGTCGGCATCGCCTAGCGTCTCCATCAAACGCTCGGGTGGAACGGTGTGCTCAGCGCCCAGGGTCGGTTCTGGCTGGCGACGAACGACGGTCACGTGAACCCGGAAGGGTTCCAGAAGTCGAATCAGCGATTGGGCGATCCCACCGCCGCCGACGATGACAGCCCGCGCGTCATAAAGGGTCTTTCCGGGTGCCTTGTGCCAGCCTCTGGTGCGCGCCGCCGCCTCGAAGTGACGGAAGCCGGCGATCGCGAGGCCCAGGGCATGTTCGGCGCAGGGCTCGGCGTAGACGCCTTTCGCCGCCGTCCAGGTCTGAATGCCCGGACCCATCAAGGGCAGATAGTCTTCGATTCCCGCGGACGGAAGCTGCACCCACCGAAGCCTCGGTGCGTTTACGAGAAGAGGCGCGAGTTGGTCCGGTCTGCCGAACCAGATGAGGGCTTCGGCCTCGGGTAGCGTGGCTTCCCTCGCGCCTGCCTCGAGCAGCGCTGCTCGCATCCAGGGCGCCTCGTCCTCGGGACCGACCGCGATGCCAGACGCCACCTCCATAGGGTACGGCGCATCGCGCCGCTTTCTTTACGTCCGCCGCTCGCGGGGGGTGGTCGGGGTGGGCGCATCTCGCAAGGCAACGCGAATCGCCTCGAGCACCGTCGGCGTCCTTACCAGTACGTCGTTGTCCCAGAAGCGGACAACACGAAAGCCCCGAGATTGCAGGGACGCTGTACGCTGCTCGTCTCGCTTTGCGTCAGAAAGATGTTGGCTTCCGTCGACCTCGATGACCAGCTTGGCCGCGAGGCATACGAAATCGACGATATACGGACCGATAGATACCTGGCGCCGGAAACGCTGGCCGCCAATCTGCCTCCCCCGCAGTCCCATCCATAAACGGACCTCAGCATCGGTCATCTCTGTGCGGAGCCGACGTGCCTTTGGGAGATTGGATCGCGAATCTTCGCGCATACGATCCCCTGCAAGGTAATCCCTTCGACGGATGAGCCGCCGGCTGCCCCCACCCCGACCCTCCCCCGCAAGCGGGGGAGGGAGAGCCCCCACCCCGACCCTCCCCCGCAAACGGGGGAGGGAGGTGCCCCCACCCTGACCCTCCCCCGTAAACGGGGGAGGGAAGTGTCCCAGGTAGGCGGGGGAGGGAGATGTTGTGGCTGCAATAATGACGCCGCATGAGTGACGGGGATCGAGCGGGCCTTCGATCTGCCCGATGGTTTGAGGCCCCCGGCGAGGCCGGCCTGGCGCATCGCGCATACCTGAAGGCCGAGGGCATCAGCCAGCGGGCGCTCAGTAACCGGCCAATCATCGGCATCGCCAACAGCTGGTCGGAGTTCGTCAACTGCAACCTTCATTTCCGCGGCCTGGCCGAGGCCGTCAAGCGCGGTGTCTTGCAGGCAGGCGGCCTTCCGCTCGAATTCCCCACGATCTCGCTGGGCGAGGTGTTGATGAAGCCGACGACGATGCTCTATCGAAACCTGATGGCGATGGACGTGGAGGAAAGCATCCGCGCCTATCCGATGGATGCGGTGGTGCTGCTGGTGGGCTGCGACAAGACGGTCCCCGCGGCGCTGATGGGGGCGGCGAGTGTCGATCTGCCGACGATCGTCGTCACGGCCGGCCCGGCGCAAGCCGGGTTCTTCCGCGGGCGAGAAATCAGTGCGGGCACCGACCTCTGGCGCTACACCGAGGAGTACCGCGCCGGACGGATGAGCGAGGCGGAGTGGCAGGAACTGGAGGCCGCCCTGGTGCCGTCGGTCGGTACGTGCTCCGAAATGGGGAGCGCGTCGACGATGAGCGCGTTGACAGAGGTCCTCGGGCTGGCGCTTCCGGGATCCGCCGCGCTGCCGGCGGTCGACGCGCGGCGCGCCGCGGGTGCGGAGGCTGCCGGACGACGAGCGGTCGAGATCGCGCGAGAGGATCTGCGCCCCTCGCGCCTTCTCTCGGCCGAAGCCTTCGACAATGCGATCATCGCGCTCGGAGCCCTGGGCGGATCGACGAACGCGATCGTCCATCTGCTGGCCCTCGCCGGCCGCGTTGGCGTCCCGTTGACGCTCGACCGGTTCGACGCGCTGTTCCGCCGCACGCCGCTGATCGTCAACGTGCGCCCGTCGGGCCAGCATCTGTTCGAGGATGTCGAGCGAGCGGGCGGCATGCCGGCGGTCGTCAAAGAACTGCTGCCGCTGCTGCACGGGGAGGCGCCGACCGTGACCGGGCGGTCGTTGGCCGAAAACGTGGCGGCGGCGGCGATCCACGACCGGGACGTGATCGCCACCCTCGATCAGCCGTTTCGCCCGCACGGTGCGATCGCGGTGCTTCGTGGGAGCCTTGCCCCGAGCGGTGCGGTCATCAAGCGCAGCGCGGCCACCGGTGCGCTCGAACGGCACATCGGGCCTGCCGTGGTCTTCGAGGACATCGATGACCTGGCCAGCCGTGTGGACGATCCCAACCTGGACATCACGCCCGGGTCGGTCATGGTGTTGAAGAATGGCGGTCCCAAAGGCGCGCCGGGCATGCCGGAATGGGGTCACCTGCCAATTCCGGCCAAGCTGCTTCGAGCCGGCGTCACCGACATGGTCCGCGTCTCAGACGCGCGCATGAGCGGGACGGCCTTTGGAACCGTCGTCCTGCACGTCACGCCGGAATCGGCGGTCGGCGGCCCCCTCGGGCTGGTCGAGACCGGGGACCTGATCGAGCTCGACGTCGAGGCCGGCCGGATCGATCTGCAGGTGCCGGACCGCGAGTTGCAGGCCCGCCAGGCAACGTTCAAGCCGCCAGGCCCGAAGTATCGACGCGGCTACGGAGCCCTCTACCTCGAGCGCGTGCTGCAGGCCGATCAGGGGTGCGACTTCGACTTCCTGCGCAAGCTCCCCGACGAGGCGGTGGCGCGTGACCCGCTCGGACTCGTCGCCGGAGCCATCACGGTCTGACGATCGGCCCGTCGGCCCTTGATTCGACCCGCGCCAGTCGCTAGAATTTGGCGGCAACATAAACCTGGAGGGGTGCCCAGGAGGTAGCCGGGAGGGGACTTCGTAGCGGCATGGCTGAAAAGGTGGCCGTCGTCACCGGGGGCGGCTCTGGAATCGGCCGCGCCGTGGCGCTCGGCCTCGCCGGTCATGGCTATTCGGTGGTGGTCGCGGGCCGGCGACACGAGCCGCTCGAGGAGACCGCGCGCCAGGCATCGCCCCTGGGTACCCGTGTGCTGGCCGTCACGTCGGACGTGGGTGACCCGGCGTCGGTCAGCGGGCTCTTCGGTACGGTGAGGGACACCTTCGGGCGGCTTGACCTGCTCTTCAACAATGCGGGCCAGGTGGCGCCGTCGGTCCCCCTCGAAGACCTGACCTATGAGCAATGGTCGTCGACCGTCAACACCAACCTCACCGGCGCCTTCCTCTGCACCCAGCAGGCGATCAAGATCATGAAGGCGCAACAGCCGCGAGGCGGCCGGATCATCAACAACGGCTCGATCTCCGCGCACTCGCCGCGCCCTCGCTCGGCGCCGTACACGGCGACCAAGCACGCCATCACCGGGTTGACCAAATCGACGGCCCTGGACGGCCGGGCCTACGACATCGCCTGCGGGCAGATCGACATCGGCAATGCGGCGACGGACCTGACCGAAGAATTCGCCTCAGGAGTGATGCAGGCATCCGGCCAGATGGCCGTCGAGCCGCGGATCGACACGCGCTACATCGTCGAGGCCGTGCTCTATATGGCCTCGCTCCCGCTGGATGCCAATGTGCAGTTCATGACGCTGCTGGCGACCAAGATGCCGTTTGTGGGACGCGGTTAGCGTGGCGGTGCCTCAAATGACGCAAACGTCCGGTTCACTACAGGCGCTCGCGAAAGACCTGATCGAGGAGGGCCGGTCACGCGGGATCACGCTGCGGCTGCTGGGCTCGATCGCAGTGCGCGAGCAGTGCGCCGGACGGCCGGACATCTTCGCACAGCTCGATCGCGAGCCGCCGATCGATATCGACCTGGTCGGATACCTCAAGCAACAGGGCCCGATCACGCAGATGTTCAAGCAGCTCGGTTTCCGAATGGACCCCACCATCGCCCAGAGCCAGGAGTGGGGCATCCAGCGACTGATCTATTACGCGCCCGAGAGCGGCACCAAGGTCGACATCTTTCTCGATGTCTTGCGGATGTCGCACACCGTCGATTTCAAGCATCGACTCGACGGCACCGCGATCACGGTGGCGCCGGTCGATCTGCTGCTGGCCAAACTCCAGGTCTTTCGCATCACCGAGAAAGACATCAAGGACATCGTCGCCATCCTGCTGGTGCACGACCTCGGGACCTCCGACGCGGCGATCGATGTTCCGTACCTGGTTGGCCTGCTCCGCGAGGACTGGGGCCTATATTACACCGCCTCGCGCAACCTGGCCATGGTCGAGAGCTGGCTCGAGGGGCAGCGCGGGCTCGGCGCGGAGGACGCCGCGACCGTGCGACTGAGGCTGGCGACGATCCGCAGCCACATCGAGGCCGCGCCGAAGAGCCTTCGCTGGCGAGTGCGGGCCGCCGTCGGTCCCCGACTCGCGTGGTACGAGGAGGTCGGCGAGGTTGAGCGGTAACAACGGCATGACGCGGGTCTACTTCGCCTCCGATATTCACGGCTCGGACAAGTGCTGGCTGAAGTTTCTGTCGGCGGCGAAGTACTACGAGGCGGACGTGCTGATGATCGGCGGCGACATCACGGGGAAATTCATCGTGCCGATCTTCAAGAACGCCGACGGTGGTGCCACTGCCGAATTCTTGGGAATCAAGCGAACCGTCGATACGCCGAAGGCGCTCGAGAAGCTCAAGACCCAGATCGCGAATGCCGGCCAGTACTGGATCGAGGTGACGCCCGAGGAATACGCCTTCTACCAGGGGGACCAAACGCGTATCGACGCGTTGTTCAAGCGCGTCGTGCTCGAGCGCGTCGACCAGTGGGTGGACATCGCCGATCGCCGGCTGAAAGGCTCCGGCGTGCGCTGCCTGGTGAGCGGCGCCAACGATGACTACTTCGAGGTCGATGACTACCTGCGCAAGTCGGAGACCATCGAGGTTCCCGAGGGCCGGGTGATCGACCTGGAGGGGTTCGAGATGTTGAGCGTCGGCTACGCCAACCCGACGCCGTGGAACTGCCCGCGGGATATCTCGGAGGAGGAGCTAGGGCAGCGCATCGATGACCTCGCCGGTTCCGTGAAGGATATGGATCACGCGATTTTCAACCTGCACGTCCCGCCCTATGGATGCGGCCTCGACGACGCGCCGAAGCTCGACAAGAATTTGCGCGTGGTCGCCTCGGGCTCGGGCGCGCCCGAAATGGTTCCGGTGGGCAGCACCGCCGTGCGCGACGCGATCTTGAAATACGAGCCCCTGCTCGGCTTGCACGGCCACATCCACGAGTCGCGCGGCAGCCGTCGCCTCGGTGCGACCACCATCGTCAATCCAGGTAGCGAATACGCGGAGGGCATTCTCACCGGCGCGATCGTCGATCTCACGGACGACAAGCGGCTCTCGAAGGTTCGGTTAGTCAGCGGCTGAAAAATATTTAGCGAAGAGGTGGAAGCATGAGTACGACCGGCGTTCGATTCGGCGAGTCAAGCGTCTTTACCCGGGCAAGCTCGGGACTTGTCCGGCAGGTCGGCACGTTGGATACCGCGTTCTACGGAATGATGCAGATCGGTATCCCCTACATCATTTTCATCATCGCGGCGTGGGTCTCGTATCCCGGTTCATCGATGGAGCTCGCGACGGCGCTCACCATCATCGGCTCGATCTTTCTCGGCATCACGTATGCGCTGTACAGCTCGGTCTACCCGCGATCTGGCGGCGAATATGTCTTCCTCTCGCGTACGGTGCATCCGGCATATGGCTTCGTGGTCAGCTTCCTGCAGGTGTTCTGGCAGGCGTTTTATTTCGGCGTCACCGGCGCGTTCTGGGCGATCTACGGTTGGGCGCCATTGTTCACGACGCTGGGATTGCTCACCAAAAACAACGCGCTGACGAACATCGGCACCTTCTTCGGCAGCAACTGGGGCATCTTCCTCTCGGGGCTGGTGATGGTGCTCGTGATCGGCACGATGCTCTTCCGCGGCGCGAGGGTCTACTTCAGCTTCCAACGCTGGTCGGTCTGGATCGCGCTGGCAAGCATCGGCCTGCTGATCATCGTGCTGGCCTTGACGGCCGCCGGCGTCTTCAACTTCAAGGCGAACTTCGATGGGCTAGCGACCGCCGGCGCCTTCGACAAGGTGATCTCGACCGCCCGGAGCGCCGGAACGAATCTCAGCCCCGGCTTCGATCTCGGGCAGACGCTCAATTTCCTGATCTGGCCCGCGTTTTCGATCCTGTTCGCGATCAACTCGGTGTCCTTCAGCGGGGAGATCAAAAATGTCAAGCGTGGCCAGCTGTTCGGCATCACGGGCGCAATGGTATGGGCCGGCTTGATCATGATCGCGCTGATGTTCTTCATCCGCGCCGCGGTTAGCGATCAGTTTCTGCTCGCCGCGTCATCGATCGGGTCGAAATTCCCGCTGCCGATCTCGCCGTGGCTCAACCTGCTGGCATCGATCGCGACCAACAACTGGTTGCTCACGATCCTCTTGAACCTCTACGTACTGCTGCTGATCCCCTATGCAGGCGGCGCGGGCGCCCTCTACTCGTCGCGGGCGTTGATGGCGTGGAGCCTGGACGGCGTCGCGCCGGAGAAAGTGGGCGAGGTATCCGAGCGGTACCACTCGCCGAGCTGGGCCATCATCGTGGCCGTGGTGATCGCGCTGGTCGCACTGACCATCTACGCGTTCACGACCTTGCTGGTCACGCTCTCGGGATTGATCGGCTTTGCGCTGGCGTTCCTGCTGACCTCGCTGGCCGCGATCGTGTTTCCGTACAACAAGCGGGAGGCCTACGAAGGGTCGCCCGCCGTCATCACGGTGCTCGGCCTGCCCCTGATCACGGTATCGGCGGTGATCGCCTCGATCATGCTGCTCTGGGTCATCTACCGAGCCGTCGTCGACTCGGCCTTCGGCGCGAACACCCCCTTCTCGTTCTGGCTGAACGCCGGGGTGGTCGTCGCCGCGATCGTCTGGTACTTCGTCGCCAGGTCGTATCGCTCGCGACAGGGCGTGGACATCGCGGCTCGCTACAAGGAAATTCCGGTCGAGTGAGGTGACGGTCGAGCGTGACAGTGAGCTCGCGTTCGCCAGCGCGAGCTCACTCGCTCGGCTGGTTCGCGCACGAGAGGTTTCGGCCGGCGAGATCCTTGCGCTATACGCCCGGCGGATCGAGCGGCTCAACGCTCCCATCAACGCCGTCGTCACGCTGGATCTCGACCGGGCGACCGCCCGCGCCGCCGAGGCGGATCGGGCGACGGCACGGGGGGAATCCTGGGGACCGCTGCACGGCGTTCCGGTCACCCTCAAGGACACGCAGACGACCGCGGGCATCCGCACGACGGCCGGGTACCCCCCACTCGCCGGGTACATTCCAACGGCCGACGGGACGATCGCGGCCCGGCTCAAGGCCGCCGGCGCGATCCTGTTCGGCAAGACGAATACCGCCCTGCTCGCCTACGACCAGCAGACGTCCAACCCCATCTTCGGGCGAACGAACAACCCCTGGGACCTGACGCGCACGTCGAGCGGGTCGAGTGGCGGCGCGGTCGCGGCGCTCGCCGCCGGGCTTACCGCGCTCGATGTCGGGAGCGACGCCGGCGGCTCCATTCGGGTCCCGGCGCATTGCTGCGGGGTCTATGGTCTCAAGCCGACCTTCGGGCGCGTCTCCCAGGAGGGGCACATTCCCGACCTCCCGGGGATGCCGCGCCTGGACTGGGTCCTCTCCACCAGCGGCCCACTGGCACGCTCGATCGACGATCTCGACCTCAGCCTGCGGGTGATCGCCGGTCCTGACGGGAAGGACTCGACGGTTCCGCCAGTGACGGTCAGCCCCCCGCCGGTCGTCGAGCTTTCGGATTTGAAGCTGGCCTGGGTGCCGACGTTTCCGCAGGCGCCGGTCTCGAAGGAGATCGCGTCGAGCCTGGAAGATCTGGCAAACCGCCTACAACAGGCAGGGGTCCGGATCGAGGAGGTCCAGCCGTCGATCAGCTTCGACGAGCAATGGGAGGTCTATCAGACGCTCTCCAACGCCACCTGGAGGCTGCGCGCGAAACTGGGCAGCATCGCGGAGGTCGACGACGGCGAGCCACCGCCCTCGATGGAGGCCATCATCGCGGCGATGGACCGTCGCGATCGATTGATCGCCGCCTGGGAGCGTTTCTTCTCCGAGTGGGACGCGCTGCTCTGTCCACCCTGCATGACGGTGGCCTACCCGCACTGCGAGCGGAGTAGCCCGATCCTCGTCGACGGCCAGGAAGCCCGCTACGACGACGAGTGCCGTCATGTCTACGAGTTCAACGTCACCGGGCACCCGGCGCTGGTCTGCCCGCTGGCGCTGGACCGCGCCGGTCTGCCGATCGGCGTCCAGCTGGTTGCCGCGCGCTGGGCCGACGAGAAACTGCTGGCGATCGCCCGCGGTCTCGCGCCTTACTTCAGGACGTTCACGCCCCCCGCCGCCTTCGCCTGAGACGGCACCCCGGCCTCCTCGACCTCGGGGCTTTCCGGTTGCTGGTTGCGGGCCAGCAGGTAGTAGACGGGGATCGCAAACACCAGGCCGACGATCCATGCGATGTCCGCGCCGCCCATCGCCTTGGAGATCGGGCCCTGGTAGACGGTGGTGTTCATGAACGGAATCTCGAGGGCGAAGGTCAGCAGGTAGACCAGCAGGCCGCGCCATGCCAGGCGTCCGAAGGGACCGTCGGCATCAAAGAAGTCCGCAGTGCGGTATTTGCCCCGGCGGATCAGGTAGAAGTCGGTCAGGTTGATGGCGGTCCACGGCACCAGGAAATAGAGCAGGGCCGTCAGGTAGTTCTCGAACGAGTTCATGAAGTTGCCCGAGCCGGCGGTCGCGACCAGCAGGCTGATCACGGAGACGCCCACGCCCACGGCGATCCGCAAGGGGACGGTGGAGCGAAACTTCACGAAGTTGTTCGCGATCGTGACCGTGGAGAGGATGCCGCCATAGATATTCATCGCCGACGGTGGCAACAGCCCGAACGCCAGCACCAGGACGAGCACCGATCCGAGCGTGTTCCCGCCGATGACCTTGACGGTATCGAGGGTCTGCGCCGTCGGCGCCAGGGTGGCGATCGCGGCGCCGAGCGCCATCAGGGCGATGCAGACGATGCTCGTGCCCCAGTAGGTGCTCCAGAAGGTCCCCGCGGCTTTCTCGGGTGCGAGATAGCGGGAATAGTCGGAGACGTAGGGGGCGTAGGAGATCTGGAAGACCGCGATCACCGAGATCGCGAGTAGCAGCTGGCTGAAATTGAAGCCACCGTGGTTCAGCGCCGACGCCGGCAACCCGTGGACGACGAGGACCACCGCGACCAGGGCAAAGATGGCGACGTAGGCCCAGGTCTGATAGCGCATGAAGAGATGGATCCAGTCGTAGCCGAAGACCGCGAGCAGCAGCAGGGCCGCCGTCATCAGGACCATCCACAGCGTGAGGTTGCCACCCAGGATGCCCTGGAAGCCCTGGCCCGCGAGCAAGATGTCGAAGGCGGCGAAGGCGATGTACATCGCCCAGACCAGCGCCAGGATGAGCAGCGCTCCGTAGTAGCCGAACTGGGCGCGGCTCTGGATCACCTGGGGCAGGCCGAGCTGGGGCCCCTGCGCGGAGTGAAACGCCATGAACACCGCGCCCACCAGGTTGCCGACCACGATCGCCACCAGGGCCCACCAGAAATTCAGGCCCAGGGTGATGGCGATCGCCCCCGTGACCACCGTGAGCACGTGGGCGCTGGCGCCGAACCAAACGAAGAACAGCGAGCGGGGCTCGCCATGGCGTTCTGACACCGGGACGTAGTCGAAGCTGTGCTCTTCGATCAACTGGCGCTTGGCCGGCGCCGCGACCGCTTCCGTTGAACTCATCGTTTCCTCCTCCGGTTCGATCTCATCCCCCCGGATTTCGGTCCAAGCTATACCCGGCGTGACGCCTTGTCAACGGCCGTTCAGGTCGCCAGCGCCCCGAGGTCGACCGGCAGGCAGGCGCCACTGATCCCGGACCCCTGGGCGGAAGCCAGGAAGGCGATCAGCTCCGCGACCTCGACCGTCTCGACGAACCGCTGGCCGGGCTGCGATGCCAGCATGTGTTCGAGAACCTGCTCGCGGCTCAGTCCCCGCAAGCGCATCTGATCGGCCATCTGCTTCTCCACGATCGGGGTGCGCATCCATCCGGGAGCGACCGCGTTGGCGGTCAGGCCATGGGCGGCGCCCTCCAGCGCCGCCACCTTGATCAGGCCGACCAACCCGTGCTTGGCGGCAACGTAGGCGGCCTTGAATGGTTCGGCGACGAGGGACAGCACCGATCCAGTGGCGATGATCCGGCCGCCGGGGCGGGCAACCAAGTACGGCCAGGCGGCCTTGATCGCGAGAAAGGGGCCGGTCAGCATCAGGTCCAGCAGGCGGTGCCACTCCGGCTCCGGATATTCGGAAATCGGCGCCATCCGCTGCGCCCCGGCGTTGAGGACCAACACGTCGAGGCGCCCGTGCCGACGGACGGCCTCGTCGACCATTCCGCGGTTACCTTCCGGGGTGGCGACGTCGGCGTGCCAGCAGTCGTCGCCGCGGAGGTCGACCGGCAGCACTAGCGCTCCCTCCCGTGCCAGCGTCGTCTGCAGCGTGCGCCCGAGTCCACCGTCAGCACCGGTCACGATGGCAACCCGGCCTTCGAGCTTCACCTCCGGCAGCCTAGCAAGACGGTGCCTCCTTGACACGAACGGCCTCGCCGCCGATGATCCTGCCGTGATCGCCGAGGACGCGTCGTTTCCAACGGCGGCGCAATCCGGGGTCATGGTTGGGTCTCCGCCTGAACCCGACAAGCGCGTTGGGCTCCACAACTGGCAATTGCCGCCCTACAACCGATGGGCGTTCCAGCACGTGCGTCAGATCATTCCGACGGCCAACGTCAGCCGCGGCCTGGGCCCGGTGTGGACGTTGGCGTCCGCGCCGAGCGCCCTGCTCGAGGTTCGCTTCGAGTCCTCGAGCGGCCAACCCGTCGAGCTGGGTCACTTCCTCGATCACTCCTGGACGGATGGGCTCGTCGTGGTCCACCGGGGACGCATCCTGTTGGAGGCGTATCGAAACGACCTGGGGCCCGACAGCCGGCACATCGCGATGTCGGTGAGCAAGTCGATCACCTCGCTCGTGGTCGGCATCATGCAGGGACGCGGCTCGATCGAGGTCGGCAGGTTGGTGACGCACTACGTTCCAGAGCTCGCCGGCACCGCCTTCGAGGGGGCCACGGTCCAGCATCTCCTCGACATGGAGGTGGCGAATTCCTGGCGCGAGGATTACTTCAGCGACGCGACCGAGTTCTGGCGGCTCGACGTTGCCTGCGGATGGATTCCGCCGCGCGACGGCGCCGCGACCACGTTGCTCGACTTCATGAAGCAGACCACGAGGGACGGCAACCACGGCGAGCTGATCCAGTACTCATCGCTGAACCCCGACCTCCTCGGCCTGATCGCCGAGCGGGTCGCGAACATACCGTTTCCCACCCTGGTCAGCCAGGCGCTCTGGGCGCCGATGGGCGCGGAGTTCGATGCCGACCTGATGGTGGACCCGGCCGGGATGGCGGTCGCCGACGGCGGATACTGCATCGCCCTGCGGGACTTTGCGCGGATCGGTCAGCTGTTTCTCAACGGCGGTGCCGCGGGAATCCGGCAGGTGGTCCCGCCGTCCTGGATCGACGAGTGCCGGCGCCCGAATCGCAAGCCCTTCCACCCGACGTCCTACGGTGCCGATCTGCCCGGTGCGTCCTACCACAACCAATGGTGGCGTCTCGACGACCGCAGCTTCGCCATGGGAATCCACGGCCAAATGGTCGCGATCGATCAGGCGGCCGAGCTGGTCGTCGTGTTCGTTTCCTCGGCGCCCGAACCGAATGCGACGGCCCAACGGAACACCCAACGGCGGGCGGTGGCGGCGCTGGCGTCAGCTGTCGCCTAGCGACCGCCGATCGCACGAGCGAGCCGGCCAGCGGCCTCGACCAGTAGCTCCGGTGCGTAACGGCTGAAGGCCAGTCGGAGGCTGCCGCCGCCCTCACCAGCGCCAAGGTAAAACGTCGCGCCAGGCATGTATGCCGTGCCCTCGCGCTCAGCCGCCGGAAGGTCGGTCGCGGCATCGTGTCCTGGCGGGAGCGTGAGCCAGGCGAAGTAGCCGCCCGCGGGGCGCCGCCAGCTGGCGCGATTGGCCAGGTGCTCGGCGAGCGCGGCCAGCAGCGCGTCCCGCCGCCGGCGGTACGCCTCTCGAAGACGCTCGACGTTGCGCGCGTAATCGCCGCTGCCCATGAATTCCGCAACCACCAGCGCGCTGAAATGGCTGATCCCGCCGCCGGAGTCGAGCACGCCGGAGTCACGGATACGCGTGACCAGCGACGGATCGGCGGTGATGAAGCCGACCCGAAGCCCGGGCGCGAGCGATTTGGCAAACGAGCCAAGCCGTACGACCACGCCGGGTTGCGCCAGGCTCCACAACGACGGCGGGGCGGCGCCGTCGTACGAGAGTTCGCGGTAGGCGTCATCCTCGACGATCAAGACCTCGGCCGCCTGCGCGAACTGTACGAGCTGCTGCCGGCGCTCCGGTGCGAGGGACACACCGGTCGGATTGTGGAACGTCGGCACGATGTAGAGGAGGCGCACGGTGCGATTCCGCTGTCGCAATTGGCTCACGACCGCCGCCAGCGCGTCCACTTGCAAGCCGCCGGCATCGGTTGGAACCGCGACCAGCTCCAAAGGGTGATCGCGAAGGATCCGGACCGCCAGGTGATAGGTGGGCGCCTCCACGAGCACCACGTCACCGGGTCGGGTCAGCAAGGTCGCGACCTGGTCGAGCGCGTGCGAGTTGCCTGCCGAGATGGCGACCGAATTGCTTTCCGGCGCCCGGCCATCGATCTGGCGCAAGCGGTCGCGGATGCACGCGATCAGCGGTCCGGGCCCGGCGGCGTACCCATAGTTCAGGGCGTCCGGGCCAAATTGATCGAAGACACGGCCGGCCGCCCGCCGAAGCCCGTCAACAGGGAGGAGGTCGGGATCGGGATGGCCCCAGCCCAGGTCGATGATCCCCGGGCGGTTGACGAATTGCGTGACCGGGAGCGCCGAATCTGGCACGCCGACATCCTATCCTCGTCAGCGGAAGCCTTCGGCTTTATCATCCGACCAGCCTGATGAAGCCGGTGCTCTGCGTTCGGAATGATCGCGACGACACCCTCGGGATCGCGGTCCCGGCGCTGACCGAACACGGGGTGCCGGTGATTCGTCTCGATGCCTTTGACGCGGAGCCGCGATGGCCGGCGGTCGATGAGATCGGTGCCCTGGTGGTGTTTGGTGGGGAGATGAACGCCGACGACATCGAGCGTTATCCCTATCTATTGACCCAGCGAGCGCTGATGCGGCGCGCCGTCGACGCCGGGCTGCCGGTGCTTGGCATCTGCCTGGGCGCGCAGATGTTGGCCCGGGCCTTCGATGCCCGCGTCTATCGAGCGCCGCTGCGCGAGTTCGGTTTCAAGCCCGTACGGATCACGGAGGCGGGCGAGGCGGATCCGCTACTCGGGGCATTTCATAGCGGCGACCGGGTCTTCCAGTGGCATGAAGATACCTTCGATCTCCCGGATGGCGCCGAGCTGTTGGCCGCCGGCGATGACGTCCAGGTGCAGGCGTTTCGGAAAGGCCGGAAAGCCTGGGGTGTCCAGTTTCACCCCGAGGTTGATGCGGAAGGCGTCGACGCCTGGTTGCGAGTGGCCGAGCCGAGCCTCGAGCGAGTGTGGAAACGCACGGGCGAAGAAATCCGCGAGGAGCTGCGGCGCTACCTCGAGGCGCAGCAGCAGCGATCACGGCAGCTATTCAGCGCCTTCGCGCAGCTGATGGAAAGTCCTCTACGCCCGCTCTAGCGGTGTGTAGAAGTCTTTATTTCCCTCCCCCAGAGGGGGAGGGAAAAACCAGTGCCCCCACCCTGCCCTCCCCCAGGGGGGAGGGAAATGTTTCGGCTCTACGCCCGCTCTAGCGGTGTGTAGAAGACTCGAACCGAATCCGGAAGCGACCCGACCAGGTCATCCGGCAGGTGCTGGCCCGATTGGGATCGACCCCATGTGTCGGAGACGAATTCGTCGACCCATCGCCGCGCCAGCTGCATCACGGCGGAGAGAGGCATCTGGGCGCCCTGCAGCAGCGGCTCGCGATCGGCGAGAAAAACTTCGAACTCCTGCAGGTAGCGGCGCCCTCGCTCTCTCATGCTGGCGAGGACCTCCTCGTGCTCGGCGCTTGACCTGGTGGCCTGGAGCTGCCGGCTCTTGAGACCGGCCATGTCATCGACGAAGCTCTGAGCGATGGGCATGACCTCTGCGCGCAGCTTCTGGATATTGCGAATGCGATCCGGACCAATTTGGTGGACCCATTGCTGCCGTCCCTTCGCGTCGCCGAGCTGGCAGGCGCCGTAGTAGTGGCCGGGCTCTCCCGGTACCTGCTTGGTCTCCATGTGGCGGCAGGACCAGATGGTATGGAGCGGCCGGTCGTTGGAGTCGACCACGATCGCGTGCCGGGTCTGGTAGGTGGGACAGTCGTTGAAATCCGCGGTGAACGGCTTGGGATAGGGGCACGCGTCGGCGGGTCTCCCCATCACTCTCGCGCCCTCTTTTTGTCCTAGCATACGCCTACTCTGCAATAGTTGCCCAATAGCTGCTGAACCAGCATATGCGGCGCCCCCGGAAAACGCAAGTCCCGTATAAGGCGCGGAGCTATTGCGTAATAATCGCCCAGTCTTCATACTGGGAGGCGTGGGAACGGCCGGCGAACAGCCCGTCTACAGCATCGGCGCGGTGGCCCAGATGCTGGAGGTTCCGGCGTCCACCCTCCGAGCCTGGGAGGACCGCTACGGGGTCATCGTCCCCATACGAAGTGGCGGATCCCAGCGCCTCTACTCACGAAACCAGCTGGAGCTCCTGCGGTTCGTGAAGCGCCAGATCGAGAGCGGGATGAGCGCGGCAGATGCCCATCGGGTGCTTGGTCAGGAACTCGAAATGGGCCGGCTTCCGACGGACACGGCCGACCAGAAGGAGGAGCTTCGCCCGCTGATCCTGATTGCCGAGCGAGATCCTTACGCGGCGCAGCTGTCCGAGTATTTTCTCCGGACGGAGGGCTACGAGGTGGCCACCGCGCTCGACGCGATCCAGGCCCGGCTGCAGTTCGAAGAGCGGTCCCCCGATCTGATTGTGCTGGACCTCTTGATCTCCGGTGGCGCCGGGTTTCGCTTGTGTCGCGAATTCACGGCACGGGTTGGCACCCGCGTCCTGGCCCTGTCGGCCCTGGACAGCGCGGACGAGGCCTTACAGGCTGGGGCCAGCGCCTTCCTCAACAAGCCGATCGAGCCGCTCCAACTGGTCTCGACCGTGCGCGACCTGATGGGGACGAGCGCCCTGGCACGATCCGCCGCCCGGGCGAAGGTGATGTGAGCGAGCGGCTCAGCTCTGGAACGCGGCGTCTTGACGCGATCCTCGGCGGTGGTCTCCCCGCCAACGGGATCAACATGATCATTGGGGTGCCCGGCAGTGGCAAGACCATCCTGACCGAGCAATACATCTTTCGGAACGCGACCGTCGAGCGCCCGGCGTTGTACCTCGCGACGGTCTCAGAACCGTTCGACAAGATCATCCGGTACGCCGAGAACCTCGAATTCTTCGACGCGAGCGCAATCGGGACGCGAGTCATCTACGAAGACCTGGGCCAGGCACTCAGCGATCACGGATTGTCCGGCGTGCTGAGTCTGGTCGACGCCCTGATCAAGCAACATCATCCGGGGCTGGTCGTGATCGACAGTTTCAAAGCGCTCCATGCCTTCGCGACCGATCAAGCTGAGTTCCGGCGCTTCCTCCACGACCTCGCCGGCCGCCTGACGGCCCTCGCCGCGTCGTCATTCTGGGTGGGCGAATACGACGCGGCCGACTCCTCCGAGGCGCCAGAATTCGCGGTGGCCGATGCGATCATCGCGCTGGGCATCACACGGGTATCCGAGCGCCAGACACGGATTTTGCAGGTTCGAAAGCTGCGTGGCAGCGCCTTCGCGGCCGGGGAGCACGCGTACCGGATCACGGCGGCGGGATTAGATGTCTTTCCTCGGCTGGCGGATCCGCTCGAAACCTCGGACTATGCGCTCGGCACGACTCGGCAGTCGACCGGGGTCGACGCCCTGGACACGCTCCTCGCTGACGGATACTGGCCCGGTTCGACGACCCTGGTGTGCGGCCCTTCCGGGGTGGGTAAGACGCTGATCGGTCTCCACTTCATTTTCCAGGGCGCGAAGGCGGGTCAGCCGGGGGTGATCGCAACCCTCCAGGAGAATCGGATCCAGCTGGCCCGCATCGTCGAGAGCTTCGGCTGGTCGCTGGACCAGCCGGGGGTTCATTTGATGGCCAGGTCTCCAGTGGACGTCTACATCGACGAGTGGGTCTACGAGTTGCTCGACCTGATGGAGAAGACAGGGGCCAAGCGCGTCCTGATCGATAGCCTGGCCGACCTCTACTTCACGATCGGCGATCCGGTCCGGTTTCGAGAGTGGATGTACTCGTTGACGCAGCGGCTGGTCCGCCACGGGGTGAGCCTCTTCACGACCCTCGAGGTGCCGGACCTGTTCGACGTCGTCCGGGTCTCCGAGCAGGGGATGTCGCATCTGTCGGACAACGTTCTGCTCCTCCAATACATCCGACGCAATTCCCGCATCGAACGCGCGCTGACCGTCCTCAAGACGCGCGCCAGCCGTCACGACCCTGAGGTGCGATCCTTCGAGATCTCCAAGCAGGGCATTGTGTTGGGCCCTGCCCTCGCTGAGGTGCGCGAGAGCTAAGCGGCCAGCGACATGGTCGCGTGCAGTGCGGCGCGCAGCGCGACGCGGCGATGTACTTCGGCGACGAGCGTAGCCGGCGTCATCTCCGCCGGAACCCTGAGCACCTGCGCCATTTGCGATGGATATGAAAACGCGGCGAGGTCGCAGAGGACGATCATGTCGGGTTCCAGCGACGTGGTGCCGAGCGTCTCGACGAAGCTGTCGGCCTGGATGACCGAATAGCCGCCGGACGCCAGCGCGTTACGGTACCGCTCCCCAGCCGCACGATCGTCCGCGATCAGCAAGATGCGGGCCACGCTGTTGAGTGAATTCATGCCCTGACATCATCCGTTTCCGTGATGGTGGCGGGTTAGGCCATTCGGCCTACTGCCGACGTCCGTTTGGAGGCTATCGAACGCCCCGGATCCGGCTGACCATAACGGTTCCGAGGATGAACCAGAGCGCCGCGCTGCCGAAGATGAAGCGAAAGCCGAGGTCGTGGCCGCTCGAAACGCCAAGCAGCTGATGACCCGGTTGGTTCAAGAAGTGGAGAAATCCGGCGAGGATGGCGGGTGCGAGGACCTGGGGGAGGGTGAAGGAGACGTGCCACAGCGCCATGTCGCGACCGGCCGCCTCTTCGCGGTTGGGAAGGACGTCGCACGCGAGCGCCCAGTCGACGGCGTAGTAGGCGCCGTAGCCGATGCCATAGAGAATGCCGAGGACGTAGAGGACGGCGAGGGAGCGAACCAGGCCGAACAGCAGGACCGAGACGACGACCGCCTGCATGGCGCTCGAGATGTAGACGAAAAGTTTGCGCCGCCCGGTGCGGTCCGATAGGACACCGCCGACGATCGATGGGATGATCGCCCCGGCGATCACGGCCAGCAGCCAGAAGGCACTCGCCGCCCCGGCATCTTTGGTGCGCACGACATCG
>Ga0307478_10001425_pt1 | contig 20692 bp, 19 predicted proteins | sample atmos_gasesECM4C_2_FD_203713 | JGI IMG/M metagenome (GOLD analysis project Ga0307478, IMG submission 203713) | Hardwood forest soil microbial communities from Morgan-Monroe State Forest, Indiana, United States - atmos_gasesECM4C_05 | ecosystem: Environmental > Terrestrial > Soil > Temperate... | reverse complement strand
ATGCGTATCCCGGCGCGCAATTCTCGATCCTTATTTCCTCTTGAGTCGTGCCGGGCGCCCATGCAAATTCCAACATCTTGAACGATACCGCAGTAGTGCCTTCGTCGGGCGCTATTCGTGAGGTCTTCTTAACGGCCTACACATACATTTCGCAGCCGAACTTGTTTAGTTTTGACTCTTGGTCGGGAGGCTCTGGACTGAACTCTTAGTGGGGGAGCCAATGAGCGCTTTGAGGGGTGGTCGACGGCGAACATATCGATGCTCAAGCGGAGTCCATAACTTCGAATCAATTTTAGCGTTTCCCATTCTTGGGATGCTGATCTGCCTGGCCGCGACCAGGCCTGCAACCGCCCAGAGTTTGTATGGGACCATCGTCGGTGTCGTGACGGATTCGTCGGAAGCCCTAATCCCGGACGCGAGAGTTGAGGCGACGCAAACCGAAACCAACGAGAAGCGAACCGCGACTACCAACGACAGCGGGGCCTACACCCTCTCAACGATCCCGGCAGGCACGTACGTGGTGTCCATTTCGAAATCAGGATTCGATGCATTTGAAGCCCGGAGTATCAACGTAACGATCAACACGACCGTTCGCGTGGATGCGAAGCTTACAGTTGGCGGACAACCGCTGACGATCAACGTCTTATCGAATGCCGCCGAGTTGCAAACCGATCGGGTAGACGTGCACGGCGTCGTAACTTCCGACGACCTGCAGCAACTGCCACAGCCTACTCGGACCTACGAGGGTCTCATCGGTCTCCTCCCGGGCGTGACCCCTCCGAATCCCGGCTTTGCAGGAGCAGGCGGCACCAACAATCCTGCTCGTTCCATGATCATCAACGCTAACGGTACCAGCGCAAACGGTACAAATGTCAGTATCGACGGCGTCAGCGCGACCAATGCCTGGGTCCAGTTCTACTCGACCGCCGTGCCATCTACTGAAGCGATCGCGGCTGTAAACGTGGTAACCGCAAGTTCTTCCGCTGATCAGGGGGCGATGAACGGAGCTGGCATTCACGTGCAGATCAAAAGCGGGACCAATTCTTTCCACGGCTCAGCGTATTGGTACAACGAAAACAATGCGCTCAAGGCCAAACCGTATTTCCAGCCCGTTGGAACCAAAAAGCCAAAGTACATTGACAATGATGCAGGAGGCACGCTCGGCGGGCCCATCATTAAGGACAAACTCTTTTTCTTTGGCAGCTATGAGGGCGACTTTTTGCGGGAGGCCGTCGGAAATCTCTATACTCTGCCAACTCCCGATATGGCCAACGGTATTCTGGCCTCACCGACTCCGATTTTCGATCCCGGTACTGGAAATGCGGATGGCAGCGGCAGGACGCCGTTTCCAAAAGATCCCGCAGGTAACTACATCATTCCCTCCGGCCGAATCAGTCCAATTCCAAAGATGCTCATCGCGCAGATTCCGAGCGGTGTTCCGAATGGCGTGTACGCCAACAACATCTTTATCAATACTCCCTACTCATATGACTTGCAGAAAATTGACACCAAAATCGACTGGAACACAACCCAGAACTTGAGAATTTCCGGTCGCTTCAGCGACTATCCATACAGTCAAACCCAGCCTCCCGCGTTTGGAGACGTTTTAGGACCCGGAAGAGGCTACAACACGAACCAGTTTGGCAACATCTATGCAATCTCGGCACTGGCTACCTATGTAGCCAGCCCACGTTTCGTAGTAGACGCTATCTTTGGCCTCACCCACACAACTCAGAATCTACTTGCGCCGTTGTCCAACAAACGCTATGGGGCGGATGTCCTCGGTATTCCCAACACCAACCTGGGACCGCTGCCAACAGCGGGCGGCGTGCCGCAGTTTAATTTTACGACGGGGTCGCTGAACGGATTCGGGTACGGTTATCCTTCCCTTGTCTATGAGGATCCAGTCTTCCAGTACACAGGCAACGCAACCTGGGTCAAGCGAAACCACAGCATCCGTTTCGGTATCGATGTCAGCCAGCAGCACATGAATCATAAGGAAGTCACCCCAACCCAATTCAACTTCAACGGTGGCCTTACATCGCTTTACTGTCCATCCGCAAGCAGTCCCGGCTGCGCGGCCGGAAGCCCGCCTACCAACCAGTTCAACTCCTGGGCAGACTTCTTACTCGGCATGCCGCAAAACGCGGTAAACAATGTGCTGAATGTCCCCGCCTACATTACGCTGCGGAGTTGGACGTTTGCTCCTTATGTCTCCGATACCTACCAGGTCATGCCGAAACTGACTCTCTACTTTGGAACGGGTTGGGACTACTTCCCGGTGCCGCGGCGCGAGAATCGTGGCGTCGAATACTACAACCCCGCTACCAATGTCTACAACATTTGTGGAGAAGCACGCATTCCGACGAACTGTGGGATTTCCGTGCAAAAGACCCTTTTCGCTCCGCGGGCAGGCGTGGCTTACCGGGTTAGGCCAAGTACGGTCATTCGCGCCGGCTATTCCCTCACCCCGGAACAGATCAACATGTACCGCGATGGCCTGTATAACTATCCTTTGACCTTGAGCCAGTCTCTTCCGGCCTTGAACACCTATACGGCATCCACAACTCTGGCAAAGGGCTTTCCGGCATTACAGAGCCCGGACATCAGTGCCGGTACCATCCCTCTACCGCCAGTCGTCGGTGTCACTTCTTCCCCCAAGCACTTTGTCCGGGGGTATACAGAGTCTTACAACCTGACCGTGCAGCAACAGTTGGGTTGGAATCTCCTCGCACAGATCGGATACGTTGGGACTTTAACGATTCACCAGCATACGCGCTACAACGCGAACTACGGTCTGCCAGGAGGTGGCGTGCAGAGTCAACAACTGTACCCGTCTTTCGGAGTCACGGCGGTCGAAACAATCGTTGAACCTTTTGAGCATATGAACTACAACTCCTTGCAAGCCCAACTCGAAAAACGGTTCGGCACCGGCCTGCAATTCCTTTCGAGTTATACCTGGTCCAAGTGGATGGGGTTTTGCTGCGACGAGAATGGTGACGGCCAACCGCAGATTCCGATTCCCCAGTACTACCGCCGGAATTATGCGAGGATGCCCGACGACCGCACTCACAACTTCCAACTCAGCGCGATTTATCAGCTGCCGTTCGGCAAAGATCAACGATATCTGACGAAGGGCATTTCCGCCACCATCGCGGGCGGATGGCAGGTCAATGGCGTACTCTCCTTCTATTCAGGAGCGCCATTCTGGGTTAGCGCTCCCGGCACCTCTCTCAATGCGCCTGGAAGTCCGCAACTGGCTGACCAAGTCAAACCTGATGTTGCGATCTACGGCGCACATGGTGTGGCTTCGCCGTATTTTGATGTCTCCGCGTTCGCTCCAGTGACAACCGCGCGCTTCGGGACGTCGAGTTTTGATTCTGTCCGCGGGCCGGGATACGGAAATCTCGATTTTGGTCTCTTTCGCACTTTTGGAATCCGAGAGCCGCTCAAGGCGCAGTTTCGAATTGAGGCGCTCAACCTAACCAATCATCCAAACTTCAGTAATCCTGACAGCGGTGTGACTGATCCGGACTTCGGACTCATCACATCGACCAATCCCGGAAACCGTCTAATTGCGGAACGCTACTTCCGGTTGGGCCTCAAACTTCTATTTTGAATTTTATTTGTGGCTATTGCGGCTGCAGAGGTGAAGAAATGGCTCCGTGTTGCACCATTGTACGTCTGTTCGTAACCTTGGACATACCCGAAAGCCAAAAACCATAGGCAGAATCGCTCAACCTTATCTTTCTCCTTCGCCGCTGCGACTGTCCCCGCCCAACCATCACCGACAGCCGTGATTCGGATCACGCTTTTCCTGCATTGGAAACCATTCATTCCACGTAATCTTGTGACAATTAAATTACATCCTATCCGGAGCGTGTCACGATTTCGTGAATCAAACGCACTATGGATTGGGAAGCGGTTTTCCGAGGCTAACCAGCTTCGGTCTTTCCAAGCGATGATAGATGTTATGCAGAGCACAGGGGAGCAAACCTGCTCCCTCGTAATGCGGCAGTCCGGTTGCAAGCCCGGACAATGTAACGCAAGGTTTCAAAGCGAAGGCAGTGAAGCGAGCTATGGCAATGGTCATCAAATTTTATGTCCCGACCCGCTTTCATAGGAAAGTGGCGTGGGTTCCTCCGCTAAGACGTGGGAAGGTGATCGAGTTCCGCGTGCAGGTAAAGAAGTCTGCATAGCCTAGTGCGATGACTCCGTGTCGGCGATGTTCTTCTCAACAACTGATACCGATATCGAACACTATTTCTCGACTTGTTCTTGTTCACGCCACACCGAAACTTCTGGCCTTCGCGGGCAATAGCGCACTCGCATTGTGTGGCCTTTCCACGCGTTCACACAGTCCCATGCCTCTTCTGCAGTTCCAAACCACTCGGTGTGATACCCAGAGTAAAACTGCTCGTCAACTGAGTAGGCGTAACCGAGTTTCGCCGTTGCGTACTCGAAGTTCGTGCTTGTGAGCGAACGTCCGCCCCACAAGACTTCCCCGGTTTCGATAATCCCGTCAGTTGCCGGCCACGATGACGATCGATAAGACCTCAGCTTCTGCTTTCCCCAAACAAATGGCATCGCAAGCAACGACAGAAAATATCCGGAATTGTCCGACGGATAGTAGTCAGACATCACTCCCTCAACCTCCGAGGGGCTTCCAGTCAGGCCAGCGCCTCAGGCTGTCTTCTGCTGCTTTCTCCACTTCGCCCATCTGGCTTTCTGAGCGGCACGGATACGAGCAATCGCCGCGGCAGACATCTTGCGTTTCGGTCGGCTACTGATTGGCACAACCTTCGCTCCTCTGGCTTTGGCCCACCGAGCGCGTTGCGCTGCTGCAATTCGAGCACGGCCTGCGGCAGAGATACGGCGTTTTCCACCTGAGCTAGTGCTTGATCCCAGTGCTGAGAGGGCTGTGCCGATGCGTTCCAGTTGAGCGGAAATGGTCCTGCGCTCCCGTTCGAGTTGATTGAGCAATGATTTGAGATTAGCCATGCTGGCCATTGTACTTGGATTGGCCTCGAAGTCACGGTAGTAAGCCGATCGACGGGCGCCCTGGCCTGTTCAAACGTATCCAAGCCATCAATGGAAATGGAATCATTACAAACAGCGAAACGAGCACACACGCGGCAAGAATGTCCGAGATCATCCAAGAATGGCCGCTAGCGTCCGTCACCACAGGAGGACGCCGTGTGGCCCCGAAAGCAGGAATCGAAGAAAAGATCTTCAACCCTAGGTTGGTGAGTTGAGTTGAGTTGGCGGATCAAGGCCCTAAAACACCGTCCGCCCCCGGCAAGGTTCTCTGGCATTGTCGGGGAGCGAAGCAACCAAAGGAAAGACGACATTCAGCAAACGGCCCGAGCCCTTTCTATTTCAGCCTTACAAATAGCAAGACGAAGATTGACCAAATTCCGACGGTCATAGGGAATCCCGCCAATTGTGCATCTTGAAGCGCTCCGCCTCGCGGTATCGCAAAGGTGAGCAACAGCATTACTACAGCCGTGAGTATTCCCAGCGCCAATTTGGTTTTGGAGTTCATCGTTTGATCTACCCCCTCAGATTCTTTCAAACGTCGGCAGTGATCGTGCGACGGCATCATCCTCACAAAACAGTGGGGATGCAAGTTACCGTAGGCCGATTCGCCGTCGGGTGACACCGGAGAGCGGCAATCTTGGGAGTCCCAATCTGTCTGGTGCCAATGCCGGACGAATGGTCAGGATGTTGGCCGAGATGTATCATCTCCAGTCGTATCTAGCGATCCATCCCCACCAACGAAGCACAGGCAGGCGCAACATGCCCACTGACCGAGCTCGTGACCGCCGAAGAAGCACCCGAGTCCGCCTCAACGTTGCTATCGAAGCTCAGGGTGTTGCTGAACCTCTGAAATGCGAGGGCGAGACTGCGGTTGTCAATCTGCACGGTGCGTTTATCTCGACCGCCATCCCACTGCGAGTTGGCATGATTGTCGATATTTTCGTCGTGGTGACGGGTAAATGCGCGAGGGCCACGGTAGTCTACGTCAATCGTGAGCAGCCTCGGTTCTGTGGTGTCGCATTGGAACAGTCACAGAATGTTTGGGGCATTGCGTTACCCCCGGAAGACTGGCCAGTAACCGATTCGGAAGGCGCTTCTGAGTAAAGCGTCGAATACGGCCAAAACGATTCTGAATCGTTTGATCGCATCGCGCACCTGGTAAACATCCGCTAAGTTTGGGTTTCCAGGCAGACAACGTCCAATCGGTCTAAGCAAGGACAATCGGGTGCTCCTTCTCCGAAAAGGACGGGGCACCCTTAATTGAACTTGGGCGTCACCCAATGCTTCCAGCATGTTGTTGAGGCCAATGCACTGATAACCGACTGCCGGTTGTTCGTCGCCTCCGCGAGTCCGAAACTGGGATGGAGGCAGACTCCCAACGGAGAGAATGAGGGCTACGAAGCGGGTTTGAGCAGACGAAGCCGAGAGCGGTGCCTTTCCTTCAAGTCCTCGGTTGACCGAAGCCTGCTGCCAAGTGTAGCGAGTTGGGAAAGCTCCTGCTGAATTGCTTGTAGCCGTTCGTGCCTCTGGCCGTGAGCAACCTGAGCGTCCGTGCCATTTCCGCCCTGAATGCGATAAAGGGCGTTCAATTCTTGAATCTGAGCGATCTCCGCCCGGAGACGCTCGATCTTTTCGCGAAGAACTTGTACATGGTCCATACGATCAGGATACCTCATCCGCCTGAGCGGCGGTCGCCAATCCATCCGCGAAGTTGAATTGATCTGACGTTTGATACCGAGTGCTTACTAACCAGTGCAGCACGGAATTAGGCTGACGACGGAAAACTTCACGACAGTAACGAGAGAACCCTATCGCTCCGACCTTCCGCCGCCAGCCGAGTAATCGTGTAGCCACTGCGCCTTCGTTGAGAATGGCTCTGCGGTGGTAGGAGACTTGCACGGCGGTGCTATTTACCACTTCCATGGAACAACCTATTGTGTCGGAGAACGGTACTCGGGGGAGGGCTGTTCAACAGAGCGTCCCAAGACTCTAACCGGAGTTTGGGGCGTTTTGTTTTGCGGCAGAATCGCCTACACACCCAAGAACATAGCCAACCATCTTTCACCCCATGAGATCCTGCGGGAAGCGCCCCTGCACCGGACTAACAGAGAATTGGACACTCCCCTCCTGGTGAGATTGCTTTGCGCTGGCTTTAGGGCGATGGGAAAACTCGATTGCCCCAAAATCGGACATGAACTTTGGCATCCAGAATGCTAAGCTTCTGGGAGGCTGATTCTGCGAACCAAGGTTCTGTTATCGTCGAAATAACTTTCTTAAGAATGTCTGGTTTTGTCGCCAGAATTTCTGGTTCTGTAGCCCCTGATGCAATGTCTTGGAACATTTTTCTCTCTGGCCGCAGCTTTTTCGAGGGAGGAGAACCATGGTGAAAGACACATTGGTTTCTAGGTGGATCGGGAACGGTTTAGGTACGCGCTATGCCGTCGCTCTACTAGTAACTGGACTTGCACTCGCCGTCGCCCGCCCGCTGAACTCCCTTGTCGGCGATTATGTGTCATATGCGCCTGTTTTTCTCGCCGTGGCCTTCTCTACCTGGTACTGCGGCCTCGGGCCATCCGCCATGGCGATGATCCTGGCGTTAGCCGGAGTGAGGTATTGGTTCATCCGTCCGGTTCTGCTCGGCACCGTGAGTCCAAGACAGGCTCTCGCCTTGTTTACCTGGCTCGTCGTATTCGCGGCAATCGCAGCGATGGGAGAGGCCCGTCGCCGTCAGAACGAAGCATTGCTCCACGCACAAGGAGAACTGGAAGAGCGAGTGAAACAACGAACGGCTGAGCTCGATGCGGCCAATCAAGGCCTGCGTGAACTGACTGCTCGTCTGATGCAGTTGCAAGACGATGAGCGACGTCGAATTGCCCGCGAACTGCACGACAGTGTGGGGCAGACACTGGCGGCTTTGTCAATGAATTTGACCAGGGTCGGAGCCGATATTGAGCGACTCGGCAAAACTGCCAAGACTATTGCCGACAGCTCAGTTCTGGTTCAGGAAATGAACAAAGAAGTTCGGACAATTTCCTACCTGCTTCACCCTCCTCTGCTTGATGAAGCAGGTTTGGTATCTGCCCTCAAGTGGTACATTGACGGATATTCCCAACGCAGTGGGATCGAAGTCGAACTAGAGGTTCCCGAGGATTTCGGGCGGTTGCCGCGGGAATTGGAAACGGGGATCTTTCGGACCGTCCAGGAATGTTTGACGAACATCCATCGTCATTCTGGCAGTTCGACGGCCAGAATTTGCCTGACTCGATCTGGCGGCGAACTTCGCTTGCAAGTGCGGGATCACGGAACTGGACTGGCCGCGAAGACTTTGGAAGAAGTTGAATCAGCGGGCACACCGGGAGTTGGTATCAGGGGAATGCGGGAAAGGATGCGACAACTTGGTGGCATCTTGGAAATTAATTCCAACGGCAGCGGCACGATCGTGGAGGCTCGCTTGCCGATTGAGACCTCCTCGACAGTCGCGGCGTAATCCCATGTGTCGTGCCAGTCGGACGTTCTCTGTGTCGCACAAATCACACGTTCAACTTCCAATAGCCGCTGAGCGGAGCCTTCTGGACTTTCTGTTCGCCGAGCAGCACGGTTAGCGCTGTACCGATGATGTCCGGGCGTTTTCGAAGCTGTTCTGCCAAATCTTTCTCACCCACCACCACATCTCCAGTTGGGTACCGGTTATGGACTTTGCGTGCATACCTGGAGATTCTGTCTGCAACTGCTCGAATCTCTTCTTGCCTTTTTCGCTCCGCACGTTCGGCGCGCGCCTCGCCTGTCTCAAGGCATCGTCGACATGTGAGTGCAATCCCTACAAAGCCAGCCACTGCCGCAGCCGTTCTCCAGTGTGAGGCAATCCTAAAAAGCGTACGTGTCAAAGAGTTCCCCATTTCCGAATCATTGTGGACAATTAGCCCCTAGAGTACGCGTTTGCATGCGTACGATGAAGATCACAGAAGTGTTACGCCTTCAGCGGAACACAAACCACGCTTACCAGCAGTCCGGTTTCGAAGAAAAATCGGGATTCGGTTCTCGCGCCGGCAACCGCGAAAGCATGCAGCAGAAAAAAGCCAGCGCGCCGCCATTGCTGAGCTTCGAGCGAACACTCGACGACACCAACGAAGCGGGACTCCTTTTGGTGATAGCCGCGCCGCCGTGCCTTATGCGTTATGCGTTCCGTGCGAACGATCACCCTGCCGCACCATTTCCAAATATTCGTCTGGTTGTTTGCCCCCGCGACCACTTGTTTCCAAGTAGCCTGCGATCCGCTCAAACTCCTCGGTCTTCATTGAAGACGCGACCTATGACTTGCTTAGACCCCTCCTGCCCTTTCGAGACAGAAGGGGTTCTCCATTGCCGGCCGATCGACCTTCGGAGCGCAGGCGCGCCAATATTGTTTCGCGGGCATTCTGTAACGCGTTGCGTTGACCCAGCAGTCCAGACGCCCAATGTGCCCCCACGGCCATGGAATAGATCTCCAACGCAAATCGGGCCGGATCGAGATCCGGGTTGAGGTGCCCCGCCTTCTGAGCTTGCTCGATCGCGCGAGTCAACGTGGACAGCCAGTGCCGCATGGCTTCGACAATCGCAGCGCGAACGGGACCTGGACGGCTATCAAACTCGAACGATGCGGCCGTGAAGAAACATCCGCCGGCGAACACCTTGTCTTCCACGTGACTAAGCCATCGCTCCAGAAGCTCACAGAGGCGGGGCATTCCCGGAGGCCGGGCTAGTGCAGGACGCATGACCCACTCTTTAAAAATCTCGGCCGCCATTTCCACCGTGGCTAGCTGCAAGTCCTGCTTGGAGCCAAAGTGCGCGAACAAACCACTCTTGCTCATCTTCAACTCTTGGGAAAGCCGGCCGATAGTAAGGCCCTCGAGACCCTCGAGTGAGGCCAGATCTACCGCGGCCCGCAGAATGCTGTCGCGAGTCTGCTCGCCTTTGGGACGACGGCTGGCCGCCCCGGACTTGATGTGCGTCATAAAAGGAGTGTAGCGCCTCGAAAATAATAGCACGAACGTTCGTTTTCTTATGCTATACTTCACGACCAGGTTCGCCCATGCGTTACGGTCTCATGTTCGTGCTTCTGCTGGCTGGGGCGCTCAGGGGAAGTTTCGCTGAAGATGTCCCGCTGACGGCCTGCGATGGCTTGCCCATGGTCGAGGTCAGTATTGGTGGAATGAAATTTTCGTTCCTCCTTGACACGGCTGCAACTTCGACGCTGAATCTTGGGTCCTTTTCATATGGAGACTCACAGCGAATCCCGGTCACATCCTGGAACGGGACATACAATGCGCGGGGGCAAAAAGTTACCATCAGTGATTTTGTGATCGGCGAGCATCATTTGCAGAACCTGAGGTTATCGGCAGTCGATCTCTCGGCCATTGGGCGCGCATGTGGTCATACCATTGACGGAATATTGGGAATCGACCTGCTGCGCAGGTTGGGTGCCGTGGTGGACTTGAAGGCCCACGTGGTCCGCCTGCCGGCGGACCCTGAGATTGCGCAATCGCATGTGGCGGAACTCGACAAGAGATTGGCTCTTTGCACACAGGCGTTCAATAGCGGGAAAGAGCAGGTTTTGTTAGATTGCCTCGACCCCCGCGTGGTGCTCTTTACGGCGATCGGAGACTTTTACGGCCGAGAAGCGTTCATGGAATATCTGCGGCGAGAACGCAGCAGACAACGTGCGCTACCGCAGCTTGTGATTACCCTGCGAGCGCCTCACCCACTTGGAGAGGAAGTATGGGCCGAAGTTGAGCTTCGCATCAAGCTGGAGCAACAGGTTTTACGGATACGCGGAACAATGTTGTTCGAGAAATCTGGTGCGGTATGGCGCATCGTCCACCTGAACTCGTCCGCGCCACCCGCCGATGAACTTGCTCTCGGTGGTCACTAAGATTGGTGTGCTGCTCGTTACCGGAGCACAGTCTTGAGTGAGGTAATTCCTCGACTGAGTCCGGAAATCCCCCACCCATGATGGCCATCGTGCTCATCCTCAGAGGTGCGGCATTCGACGTACTCGCCGGCCAACGTTGCCAGAACTGCGCCGTTACCAAGATCGTGCCAGTCATCTTTGACGACTTGCACTCAATCAAGGGGTAGACCCTGGGTCGCTTCTTATCTCGCGTTTGCCAACACTTTCCGGGGAAGTTGGACATCGTCATAAATGCCGACTGTCATCGTTGAATCAACAGCGGGCATTTCCCAGGAGAGCCTGCGGTTGTCAAAGTCAAATGCGACCTTCCAGAACTGAAGCCCCCTGACTCCCAGAACCCCGTCAAAGTCGTCTCCTGCATCCTTGCGGTCATCCACTACAAATGCCGTTTGCGAACCAAGGGTCTCTTTGCCTATGTAGAGTTCAGGAATTCGCACTCTCGTGCGCTGAAATGTTCCTCCGGCGTCAGCTACCATTTCTGTCCCCAGCGCCTGCAAACCGCTCGGCTCCGATATTCGACTTCGAAGTAGGGTCAGATCTGGACCGCCGGAGTCCACCACCATGCGCAGCCGGCGATCTCCAAAGCCCATTTGAACAGTGACGACCGGAGTATCGGTCTCGAACGGGACGGAGTGCGTCAGACTCTCGGGCATACCGAACAGCATTTCCTTGGCTTTGTAGTTGATCGTGAAGCTGCTTGTTCTCAAAACGTCCAATCCGACAATCGCATGCACCTTGAACCCCAGAGCCTTCTGTAAGAACGAGAGGTCTTCGGCGAGAACAGGAATCGACTCGACGCGCACTGGACCAAGGCTTAGCGAAGGGATGACCACCTGCCGTGCCTGAACACTCTTGTTCCACAGGTTCACTCTTTCGGGTCGTTCCGGCAGCTTCAGGTCGCGCGCGATCTTCTGATCGACAACGCTCGGGCAGGCGCCCGTGTCTACCAGGAAATTCAACTTGCGGATGTTGCCGATTGCTCCTTCGGCAACGACCAGGTAGCCGCCGTACAGGCGGACGGGCAGTTTCACCGAAATGTGAGAAGCATGTCCGGCCTCTTGCTTCACGCCATTGTTAGAAGGATTGGGCGTTCGTGCCCAAGCAATGTCGACAAGCGACGTCGTGGCGACGAGCACCAGGCAACTACAAACTAAGCGGTTCATTGGCGTTCACCCCGTCCGCTTTCGCGGCGACGCCAACGTGGATCAAGCAGGCAGGTAGCTCAATGAACCGCGCCTACATTGCTGATCTATTTGTCCGCTACTCCCAAGTCACTGCTGCTAGGCGGGTTAAGAGGTGCGTGTACACAACTCGGAGTTGGAGAAGCTGACTAACGGTGCTAAAGTTCGAGCCAATCGCTTGGGGTACAACATGCACAATGGCCAGCGTTCTGCGCAGATTGTTCGTTTCGGCCTGTTTGAAGCGGACTTGCAGACTGGAGAACTGCGCAAGAACGGGGTAAAAGTGCCTTTGCAGGGCCAGCCGTTTCAGGTCTGCGCCATACTGCTGTCCCGTTCGGGCGAATTGGTCAGTAGAGAAGAACTACGCCAGGAGGTCTGGCCCGAAGACACCTTCGTCGATTTCGACCACGCACTCAATACCGCCATTACCAAGATTCGACTGGCTTTGGGGGATCAAGCTGACAACCCCCGGTTTGTGGAGACCCTTCCTCGTCGCGGATATCGCTTCATCGCTCCAGTCGACAAGCCAAGCTCACCGACACCCGCACTGCATCCTCCGCAAAAGCCCGTTGGACTCACGCCGAGAGTGCGGTGGATAGCGGGTGCGACGCTATTGTTGGCTTTGCTCTCCGCAGTCGGAATCTGGCGGTTTGCGCGTAAGCGTGCAGAAACCGGCCTGCCTCCACTCGAAGTAGTGCCCTTGGCCGCCCTGCCCGGTTTTGAGAGTGATCCCGCCTTCTCGCCTGACGGCAACCAGGTCGCCTTTGCATTCGGGGCAGAAGGAGATAAGTGCGGGATTTACACCATCATGGTCGACGGCGATAAGCCGCTGCGCCTGACGAGCGGTGATGGCGATGCCTTTCCAACGTGGTCGCCGGACGGCCGACGGGTCGCCTTTTACCGCTTTTCTGAACATGGAACGGCTGTCTACACGGTTCCCGCTCTCGGCGGGACTGAGCAAAGGTTGCATGCAGGGTTCTCCGGTTCTTGGACGGCGGGACTGGACTGGTCGCCCGACGGCAAGGTCCTCGCCTTTTCGGAGGGTCAGGAGGACAAGAACCGCGCTTGGATTGCGTTGCTTTCGCTCGCAGATTCCACCACCCGACCGCTCACTTCGCCCTCAAATCAGGAGTACGATACCGCCCCTGCCTTCTCACCCGACGGTTCGACAGTGGCTTTCGTCCGTGGGATCGTTGCGGGAGTGGTGTCGGATCTTTATGTCTCCCCTGTCACAGGTGGAACGCCAAAGCGGCTGACCTTCGACAAGACCTGGATACTGGGGTCGCTCACTTGGACCCCTGACGGTCGTGAGATCGTGTTTTCTTCAACTCGTGGAGGTCTCGGCGCGCTGTGGCGCGTGTCCGCTTCCGGAGGAACGCCGCGCCCGGTTGCAGGGGTCGGCGTGATTGCTTGGTCCCCTTCCATTGCCCCGAAAGGAAATCAACTGGTGTACCAGCACATGGCCTTCAAAGACAGCCTGTTTCGGTTGGATTTGAAGGACGATATACATCCCCAAGGCCCACCCGTATTTCTCCGTTCCGAAAAAGGTTTCAATTGGCGGCCGCAGTTTTCTCCCGATGGGAAAAGATTTGTTTTCGAATCGAATGCCTTCGGGTATTCGGACCTTTGGGCTTGCGACGGGGACGGGTCGCATTGCGGGCCGCTGACTTCGTTGCGCGGCACGGCCGGAGCCGCGCGTTGGTCGCCCGATGGTCGTTACATTGCCTTCGAGTTTCGCCCCAAAGACCACAGCGAGATCTATCTCCTCGAGGTAGGTGGTGGCGCGCCGAGGTTGTTGCCCACTCTGCCGGGATCGGACAACGGAGGGCCCAGTTGGTCGCGCGACGGAAAATGGATTTACTTTTATTCCGACCGGGGAGGTGAGCCCTTTCAATTGTGGAAGGTGCCGGTCAGCGGAGGACCCCCTGTCCAGATCACAAAGAATGGCGGCGTATTTGCCGCCGAGTCTGCTGACGGACAGTCTCTTTATTATGCGAAGCTGCGGACGCCCGGCATATGGAAGATGCCTCTGCAGGGCGGCGAAGAAGAACGTGTTCTGGATCGATCCGGCGGGGGCGAATGGTTTAACTGGGCACTCGCTCGGAATGGTATTTATTTTCGCGATGCAAAAGAATCGAAGGACCATCACTATACCGGACTGCTGAATTTTTTTGACTTCGCGAGCAAGAAGATCACAACGGTTTCAACCTTGGACCAGCCGGGCGGGGTGGGAATAGGATTGTCAGCCGACGGCAGATCAGTTCTCTACGATGGTAAAGGTGACGCGGAATCCAGCATCATGCTGGTGAAGAACTTCCGTTAGTTGCTCGCTTTCAAAAGTTGGGCAAGAGCCAACGCAGGCCTGGAGGCTGTATGATGCCGCGACTCCATTCGATACGGAAGGCCTTCGCTCTTGCGCTAGTGGCGGCGTGTTTTAGCCCAGTTCGTCCTGCATGGAGCCAGGAAGTGACTGCCGCTGTCACCGGCAACGTTGTAGATCCCACCGGTGCCAGCATCGTCGGTGCCAACGTCACTGCGAAAGATAGGGAACGAGAAACCGCCTACACTGTGCAAACAAACAGTGCCGGTGTTTTTCAGATACCGCGCTTGCCCATCGGGACATATGACTTGACGGTCGGAGCGCCAGGCTTCCAGACCGCGGTCTACCGATCGGTCACGCTGGTCCTGAATCAGATTGCCCGCGTCGATTTCCAATTGAAAATCGGACAGGCTGCCGAGACCGTCGACGTCACGTCGACTCCTCCCCTGCTGCACACCGACACAACCCAGCTCAGCACCGTTCTTGACTCACATACCAACGTGGATCTCCCTCTGCTCTCGCGCAACTACATTGAGTTAGCCCTGCTCGCGCCCGGCAGCGTGCATCCCGACCCTCAAACTCTGAGCAGTGGAGACGGCCCATGGGGAGCCGGCCGACCGTATATCAATGGAAATCGCGAGCAGGCGAACAATTTCCTGCTCGACGGCATGGACAACAATCAAGTCTCGGACAACCTGGTCGGGTTCACTCCAAGTGTCGACGCAATTCAGGAATTCAGCCTGATTACCCAGAACGCTTCGGCCGAGTTCGGAAACTTTCAGGGCGGGATTATCAGTGCATCGATTAAGTCCGGCACCAACCGTTACCACGGCGACATCTTTGAGTTCTTTCGCAACGATGTGCTGAATGCCAACAACTGGGCGAACAGTTTTCAGGGACTGCCGAAGCCCGCACTGCGCTGGAACATGTTTGGCGCGACGTTTGGCGGTCCCATCCTGAAGAATAAGCTGTTCGTTTTCGTCGACTATCAGGGACAGCGTTTCGATCATCCGTCTTCGAGTAACCCCACCACGCTTTTCACAACACCCGAACGGCAAGGCGACTTCTCCCAGTTGCTGACTGAGCGAGGCATCCAGCTGTACAACCCATTCCAGCTTGATGCGAACGGCAACCGGACGCCCTTTCAGAACAATCTGATTCCCTTGAGCATGATCGATCCAGTTGCCGAGAATCTTTTCTCCTCGGGTCTCTATCCTCAGCCGCTGAATGGCAATCTGATAAACAACTCCGTCAACACCACTCGGAGTTACAACAACGTGGATCAGGGAGATGTGCGGATCGACTACAAGATCACGCCGAGCGACCGGCTGTACGGCCGGATATCAGAGGGCGCGCAGGAAAGCCCGGTCATTAACTCCTTCCGATTGCTATTCGATACCTTCAGCGAAGCGCGGCTTGAAAATGGCACGATCAACTGGACTCACAACTTCAGTCCTAATGTGCTGAATGAAGCGAGTGTCGGCGCGAACTATGTGCGTGTGGCTCGGGGTGGGGTTGATACCGGTTTCGGGAACCTCGGTGAGAAGCTTGGCATCGCCAATGCCAACGACCATGGTCCTGGTCTTTTGGCTCTCTACATCTTTGGCGGTGCGGTGGACTATTTTGGAAGTCAGAACGTTGGCGCGGCCGAGCTCTTTGCCGATACGGTGTTTCAGTACAAGGAAAGTTTTGTAATAACCCACCGACGCCATCTCTTCCACGCCGGTTTCCAGTTTTGGCGACAGCGCGTCAACACCTATGAAGCTGGCTCCAGTGGCCGAACCGGTTTCATGACCTTCAGTGGACGCTTTACGGCGGGTCCAGAGCAACTGGCAACGTCGGGTGGAGGAACTGGCGCAGGGGAAAGTGATTTCTTCCTGGGACTCCGGGACTCCTTCGGCCGGGGGGTTATCAGCACCGGACGTTGGGGCCAGCGCGCCAACGTGTTCGGCCTCTATTTCCAGGACGACTGGCGCGCCACCGACACGCTCACACTAAATCTGGGATTGCGCTATGAAAATCACACTCCCTGGGTAGAGGTGCAGAACCGCCAGGTTAATTTTGCGCCGATCACGGGACAAATCCAGTTCGCTGGTCAGCCTTGCGTCTATGGTAATTGCCGCGCGCTCTACAATTCATACAACGGTGTCCTGAACTTTCAGCCTCGGATCGGGTTCGCTTGGACCCCCGCATTCCTCGACAGAAAAACGGTGTTGCGTGGAGCCTATGGAGTCTCCTCATACCTTGAGGGCACGGGCAACAATCTCAGGCTGCCGATGAACCCTCCGTTTAACAATCCTGAGTTTGAGACGGACTATTTCACCAGCAATCTGCCGGCCACGACCACCGGACAAGGTTTGTTACCGTCTGCTGATCCATTTCAGAACGCGATCATTCGCCTGTGGGACCCAAATATACGGCCCGCCAGTTCGCAACAATGGCATCTGTCGCTCGAGCACCAGTTCACCGATTCGACCACCCTTCAGGTCGGCTATGTGGGGCAGCACGGCACCCACTTGATGGCCGCACTGCCTTACCTTCAAAAACAGTTGCATGCGGACGGGTCGATTACACCAAGCCCCTACCTGTCCGGAAACCCAACCCTTCAGTCGAAGGTATCGCAGATCTCTGGAACTGCTTCCATCGCCAACATGAGTTACGACGCGCTCCAGGCAACCTTGCAGAAACGCTTTAGCGGCGGCTTGCAGGGACAGATCGCTTACACCTACTCGAAGTGCATGACTGACTCGATCGGCTATTTTGGGGCAGACGGCCAGGCGGTGCCGACCTCGCCTTACTGGCAGAACCTATACGATCGGCGCGCCGAGTGGGGACCCTGCTACTACGACGTTGCACACGTACTCAGCAGCTACTTCGTCTATGAACTCCCCATCGGCCGCAATAGGAGATGGGGTAGAAATTTGAATCCGCTCGTCAATGCAGTGATTGGAAACTGGCAACTCGGCAGTATCGTCCAGTTCCATGGCGGATTTCCACTCACAATCTTCGCCCTCGATGCTTCCGGGACCAACTCCCGCGGGGCGCGCGCCAACTGCGACGCACCTCCACACGTGTTCGGGAGAAAACCCGCGTTTGGTGCCCCCGGTCAATTCATTGGCTTCCAATGGTTCGATCCCGCTTCCTACAGTCCTCCAGTTCCCGGCACGTTCGGAACCTGCGGCGTGGGTACAGTGCGAGGTCCGGGCTTGCGCACCGCAAATCTGAGCCTTCAGAAGGAATTCCCTTTAGGCGACTTCAAAAGATTGGAGTTCCGGGCTGAGTTCTTCAACGTTACAAACACTCCGATCTTGAAGGCACCAAACACCTGGCTCTACTTCAATCTCGGGGTCGTTAACAGTTCGCAAGGAGAGCGCAACATCCAGTTCGCGATGAAGTTCTATTTTTGATAATTAGGGCACTCCCACACGGTGCCTTCAGCCTCTGGCGCACGCTGCACGGATACGAGTGATGCGGCCGCTAAGAGTTCCCGCTCCGTCTTCGTCTTGGTGGAGACGCTGCTGGTAATGTAAGCTTCTGCGCTGAGAATTCTTCTTGCGGTACGGACGTGCGATCCAACGAAATCACCGCGCTGCTGTTTCAGTTGTCGTTCTATGATGCTGATCCATCCAGATCGTTTATTTCCTGCTGAGCCTCGTATTCGCCAGATAGCCAGGACGCTCTACGAATCTGTGCGAACCTTACCAATTGTTAGTCCTCATGGGCATACCAAAGCGGCTTGGTTTGCAAGGAACGAGCCTTTCCCCGATCCGGCAAGACTCTTTGTGCAGCCCGATCACTACGTCCACCGAATGCTCTATAGTCAGGGAATCTCGCTGGGGGATCTCGGAATTGGGCAGCCGGAAGTGCAGGATGCCCGAAAAGCTTGGCGCATCTTCGCCAGCCATTATTGCTTGTTCCGTGGAACGCCGACACGTATGTGGTTGGACTTTGCGTTTCAGGAAGTCTTCGGACTTGAGCAGCGGCTTTCGGAACAGACCGCCGATCTTTACTTCGATACGATTTCAGGAAAGCTTCTGACGCCGCCATTTCGGCCGCGCGCTCTGTACGAGCGTTTCAATTTGGAAGTGCTGGCGACTACCGATTCACCGATCGATTTGCTCGCTGACCACCAGGCGATTCGCGAATCAGATTGGAAGGCCAGGATTCTGCCCACATTCCGGCCAGACCCGGTTGTCGACCCTGAGTTTGAGGAATTCGCTCAAAATGTTGCAAAGCTTGGCGAGATGAATCGCGAAGACACTTCGACGTGGGCGGGTTACCTGAACGCGCTCAGAGCGACCCGCCTGCGCTTTCGCGAACTCGGCTGCACGGCAACCGATCACGGGCATCCCACTGCGCAAACCGCGAACCTTCCCCGAACGGACGCTGCTGGACTCTTTAGTCGCGTCCTCTCTGGGCGCGCCGATACCCAGCAGCGGGAGCTCTTTCGCGCTCAAATGCTGACAGAAATGGCACGCATGAGTCTGGAGGACGGACTCGTAATGCAGATACATTCGGGCAGTGCACGGAACCACAATCGCAAGCTCTACGAACGGTACGGACGTGACGTGGGCGCTGACATCCCGATGCCGACAAATTATGTAGACGCTCTTCGGTCTTTGCTGGATGAGTTCGGCAATGAGCGCGATCTGACGATCATTCTTTTCACGCTCGATGAGTCTACCTACAGCCGTGAACTGGCTCCCCTGGCCGGGCATTATCCGTGCTTGAGACTTGGGCCGGCCTGGTGGTTTCACGATAGTCCGGAGGGGATGATGCGTTTCCGCGAGCGTGTAACCGAGACAGCCGGCTTCTACAACACCGCGGGTTTTAACGACGATACCCGTGCGTTCCTATCGATTCCGGCACGCCACGATATGGCGCGGCGTCTGGATTGCGCCTTCTTGGCCAAGCTGGTTGCCGAACACCGGCTGGATGAAGAAGAGGCTTTAGAAGTCGCGCAGGATCTCGCATATAACATCGTAAAAAAGGCATATCGACTCTGAAGAACAACATGGCGCAGACGACCGCCTTCAACAACCCGACGCCGAGCACCTTGTCTGCGGGTCCCCAACTGGGACGCGTACGCTGGACCGTGTGCGCCATGTTGTTCGCCGCGACCTCTATCAACTACATGGATCGCCAGGTAATCGCGATCCTCAAGCCCACGCTCGAGCACAGCATTGGCATGACCGAGGTGGGTTACGGCTACATTGTGGATGCATTTCAGATCGCCTACGCGATCGGCCTGCTCGCCGCCGGTCGACTCGTCGACAAGCTGGGCACACGCATCGGCTACATGTTAGTGATGGCGATCTGGAGCCTCTCCGCCATGGGTCACGCGCTGGCCAATACCGTGCTGGAATTCGGGTTCGCGCGCTTTTTCCTCGGACTCGGCGAATCCGGCAACTTCCCGGCCGCGATCAAGACCGTGGCCGATTGGTTTCCGCAGAGCGAACGCTCATTGGCGACCGGCATTTTCAACTCCGGAGCAAATGTTGGAGCGATCCTCGCTCCTGCCATCGTGCCGTGGGTGACGGTGCGCTACGGTTGGCATGCCGCCTTTCTTACGACTGGTGTCTTCAGCATGCTTTGGATTCTGTGGTGGTTTCGATACTACCGTGTTCCAGCCGAGCATCCCACGTTGACTGCCGGAGAACGGTTACATATTTCCGAGGATGCGAGCGTGGACTTGGGCACAGCCATGGCTTGGCGACGATTGTTGAGCTGCCGCCAGACATGGGCCTTTTCTGCCAGCAAGTTCCTCACTGACCCGATCTGGTGGTTCTATCTGTTCTGGCTGCCCTCGTACTTCAGCTCTAAATTCAATCTGAATCTTTCGCATCTCGGGCCGCCGCTCATCGTTGTCTATAACATTTCAGTGCTCGGTAGCGTGGGCGGAGGTTGGCTGCCGGTGCCCTTTCGTCGTCTCGGACTCTCGCCTAACTACGCACGGCTGGCGGCAATGCTCGTCTGCGCTTCTCTAGTTGTGCCGATCCTCACGGCAACAACGGTCAAGTCGTTGTGGACTGCCATCGCGCTGATCGGTGTCGCGGCTGGAGCACACCAGGGGTGGTCGGCGAATCTGTTCACGACAACGTCTGACATGTTTCCGCGAAAAGACGTGGGGACCGTGGTCGGGATCGGCGGCATGGCGGGGTCCATGGGCAGCGCACTGTTTGCCTTTTTCGCAGGCCACATCCT
>Ga0307478_10001424_pt1 | contig 20730 bp, 19 predicted proteins | sample atmos_gasesECM4C_2_FD_203713 | JGI IMG/M metagenome (GOLD analysis project Ga0307478, IMG submission 203713) | Hardwood forest soil microbial communities from Morgan-Monroe State Forest, Indiana, United States - atmos_gasesECM4C_05 | ecosystem: Environmental > Terrestrial > Soil > Temperate... | reverse complement strand
ACTGGAGCGCGCGAGACGTGCAGGCCTGGGAATATCAGCCGCTCGGGCCATTCCTCGCGAAAAATTTCTGCACCAGCATTTCGCCCTGGGTCGTGACGCTGGAGGCGCTCGAGCCGTTTCGAAAGCCGCTGCCAGCCCAGGACCCCGAGCCGTTACCTTACCTGCGCGCGCCTAACGACTGGACCTGCAACATCCAGCTCGAGGCACACTTGCAAACCGCGGCGCCGGCGACGCCGCAGGTGATCACGCGAACGAATTTCCAAAACCTCTACTGGAGCCTCGCGCAGCAACTCGCGCATCACACGGTCAACGGCTGCAACCTTCGGCCGGGCGATTTGCTCGCGAGCGGGACCATCAGCGGACCCACGGAAGAGTCACGCGGTTGCCTGCTCGAGCTGACATGGCGCGGGGCGAATCCGTTGACGTTACCAAGCGGCGAAACCCGGAAATGGCTCGAAGATGGCGATCGCCTGACGATCACCGGGTGGGCCCAAGGCGACGGGTTTCGAATCGGCTTCGGGGAAGTCACCGGGCGTATTTTGCCGGCGGTTTAGCGCCCCACGCCTCGGCGTTCGAGGCGGGGCGGAGTATTGCCGGCCTAACGAGTTCCAGGCGGCGAAAGGCACTCAAAGAGAGCGGGTTCTGGAACGCAACCTGCTATAATTTCCATAATTCAGGCCGTTTCTCCAAGCCGAATTGCAGTCATCAAACATTCAAATCAAACAACAATGAAATCTATTACCTATTATCTAAACATCGCCAGTTGTGTCGGTCTCTGTTCGGCCATATCCGCATTCGCGGAACCGACGCCATCCCCATCACCGACATCAACACCTCATACGGAACCATCCGCATCGCCAACCACCACCCCGCGGCCAACCCCGACCCCGACTCCGACCGCCACGCCGGATGGCGATCACGGTGAGGTGAGTCTGCGCGGTGTTTATGGTACCACCTCACCGGGTTCACTCGTCGTTTTCTACATCGAGAAAAATACGCACGTCCAAATTCATCTGTTCGATGTCACAGGCCAGGTGATCGGCTTCGCTGAGGGGGCGCTCTCCAATGGCTACTTCTCGTTGGTGCTGACCACGGGGCAGGGCATCGTCGGCAAAGCCACCGAGAGCGGCATCACGTTCGTTCTGGGCGGACAAACCTTCCAGGCGTCGCGCTTTTCGACGTTCGGCACCAACTCGCAAATCGCGGGATGCTACTTCGGCGTCGCGAACGGACCGACGGGCGAAAGCCAGGTCATGTTCATCATCGACGCGAACAACCACATCATCATGGTCCAGCGGACGGGCACCGTCTTGACGGGCGGTTTTGGGAGCATTACGGCGCCAGTTGCCCCTGCGACTCAATACACGTTCATACTCAATAGTCCGATTGGAAGTACCAGCCCGATCACCGGCGCGTTCACCATCGTCGATGGCGTCTTTACGGGAGCGTTCCAAACCAGCGCCGGGACGTTCACGGTCAACACCTTCAAGAACTCGCTCTTCAACCGCATGGCGAATATCTCGACGCGCGCGCTGGTGGGGACGGGACAAAGCCAGCTCATCGGCGGCTTCATTATCACTGGCGGCCCGAAGCTGGTGATGATTCGCGCGATGGGACCGTCACTCGCCGCGTTTGGCGTCTCGCCGGCCCTCGCGAATCCTTCGCTCACTCTTTACGCCGGAAGCGTTCAGCTCGCTTCGAACGACGATTGGAAAACGAATGCAAACGTCGCGGAGATCATCGCGAGCGGCATCGCGCCGACCGACGATTTGGAATCGGCGCTCCTGATTCGGCTCGAGCCCGGCACCTACACGACCGTAGTGAGCGGAGTGGGCGGCACGACTGGAATCGGCCTCGTGGAAGTCTACGAAATCGGTTCGGACTAAACTAGCTATCCTCGGAAACAAAGGCCTCGCGTCGATCCGGCGCGGGGCCTTTTGTTTCCAGGTCCGCGCTCAAAGCTGCGCGATGGTTCATCTCAATACCGAAACTGGTAGTCGGCTCCCGACAAGTTGCCGATATGAGTGACTCCGCCTGGCATGACGACATACCCGCGCAGCTTTCGCTGGTTGCGTTTTGAAACGAAGATCCCGCCGTCGTGTGGCAAACGGCCCGAGAATGAGCGCTGATAAACTCTTTCCGGCGCCCGATAGTAGTAGCCATGTTGATCTTCGCTCTCGAGGGAATAGAGACCGCGCGGGAAATGGATGGTTCCGGTGGATGTCTCGGAGCGCAGTTCAATAAACGGAGGCGTCGTTGTAGTTCCCGCCGGGTTTACGGCATGGCGGCGGTCCGTTCCGCCGCAGCCGCTCAGTAACAACGCGACCGTGAATCCGACCGCGATAAGGATAGCTCGCATCGTCATTTCCAACCGTGAAGGATACCGCCAATGACCGCACCGCCAATAGTGCCGATGATCAGGATCGGTGCATAAGCCTTGGTGATCAGGGCGTCGGGGATGCTCAGGAGCAAACCGAAGACAACTCCGATGAGCCAGCCGGGCCACGGCAGTTGGACGCAGCCGATGACGAGGCCGACGCCAAATCTGCTGATGAACGCCGCCAGCAGCGCAGTCGTCTTGTCCGGAAACTGCATGGGTAACATTGTTGCCACTACAACCGCGCCGAAGATCAGGCCGCTGATTGCACCGCCGGTTATGTTGCCCATGAGTCCGATTCCAGCGCCGCGTCCATCCTCGCGTCAATGATAAACGACTCGGGGGCGAGCCGTCCCCAGTTGCCTTTCGGCTAGACGGCGACCATGCTCCACGGCGCATGACATCAACGCGAAGGAATTTCATCAAGGTCTCGGCTGCGGCCGGGGGAGCACTTACTCTCGGAGTTCGATCCCACGCTGGAGCCGCGGAGAAACCGAAACCGCTGCGCATCTTGATTCTCGGCGGCACCGGTTTTACCGGACCGTTTCAAGTTCGCTACGCACTCGAGCGCGGCCACAAAATCACCGTCTTCAACCGGGGCAAAACGCATCCCGGTGAGTTACCGAAGGAAGTCGAGCAGCTCATCGGCGATCGCAACGGCCAGCTCGACGCGCTCAAGAACCGGAAATGGGATGTCGCCATCGATAACCCAACGTCGGTCCCGGTCTGGGTTCGCGATGTAGGCCAGATCCTGAAGGGCAACGTCGATCGCTACGTCTTTATCTCCACGATTTCTGTTTACGGCGACACAAGTAAGGCGAACATCGGTGAAACCGCGCCGCTCGCGAAGTACACCGGCGAAGATGCCATGAAAGAATCGCGCGATAGCATCATCGCGTCGAAGTTCCAGCTTTACGGTCCGCTCAAGGCGCTTTCGGAACAGGAAGCGGAAAAGTGGTTTCCCAAGCAGGCCTTGATCGTCCGCCCTGGACTTATCGTGGGACCACGCGATGAGACCGACCGTTTCACCTACTGGCCCGTGCGGATCGATCGCGGCGGCGAAGTGCTCGCACCCGGAGATCGAAGCGATCCGGTGCAGTTCATAGACGGGCGCGACCTGGCGGAATGGGTTATTCGCATGGTGGAACAACGCGAGATTGGAATCTATAACGCCACCGGGCCGGACAAGACCCTCGGAGTAGGTGCGATGCTCGATGGAATTAGGGACGCGAACAGTTCGAAGGCGAGTTTCACCTGGGTGAACACGGATTTCCTCGAAGCGCAAAAGATCGCGCCCTGGTCGGACATGCCGGTGTGGGTGCCGCCGCGAGGTGAAGAAGCGGGCATGGGCCGCATCAATATCCAGCGCGCGGTAGCGAAAGGACTGACGTTTCGTCCGCTGGCCGAGACGGCGCGCGATACCCTTGCCTGGTTCAAGTCGCAGCCGGCGGAGCGGCAAAAGCTCAAGGCTGGGATAACTCCTGAACGCGAAGCCGAGGTGCTGGCCGCGTGGCATAAGGCGAAATCTTAAAGTTGTCACGAGCTGTTCGCTTGTGCGTTGGAGCGAATCGGGTAGTAAGAGTTGATGACGCCGCGTTTGCGTTTTCCTGCTCGCTGGTATCACGACGTTGCAGGCAGAAGTATACAATCCCACGATAAGCTAACGTGGCGGATGCGGTTACGCCTGACACTATTGATATGAAAGACGTCCTCGGCATCGGCGGAATTTTTTTCAAGGCAAACGATCCCGAGAAACTCGCCGCCTGGTATCAAGAGCATCTTGGTCTTGAAGTCGAGGATTATGGTGGCGTGACGTTCCGGGAAAACGACGGCGCCACTTCGTCGATTCCCAAACGCCAGGCTTACACGGTCTGGTCACCGTTTCCAGCCGACACCGATTACTTCGCGCCGAGCGAAAAGCCGTTCCTGATTAACTTTCGCGTCGCTGATTTGGACGCGTTACTGGCCCGGCTGCATGCGGAAGGAGTAACCGTGGATGCGCGGACGGAGAAGTCGGACTTCGGTTACTTCGGATGGCTCATGGACCCGGAGGGGAACCGGGTCGAGCTTTGGGAACCACCAATCGCGTGACGCGCTTGGTCGCGCGGGGTGCGATTGGGAAATGGGCGGTGAGGGTTTCGAACCCCCGACCTACCGGGTGTAAACCAGCCGCTCTACCACTGAGCTAACCGCCCAACGATCGCGAACTATAGGCAGACCATCGGTCAGTCGCCATCTTATTTTCTTCTACGCTCATTCAGTAACTAGAATTTAGTTGGCTTAACTTATTGTAGTATTTCGCTTGCAGTTCCGGTAAGGGGAGCTATCTACTGGAGCCATGGACCTATCTCTTCAAAAACTAACGCAGGCAGTTTCTCTTAGACAGCAGATCAGCGCGCTCGAGCAGCGTCTATCTACTCTTTTTGGTGGCTCAACCAGTTCTTCCGGCAAGCGCGCTGGCGGTCGGCGTAGCCGACGCAGGATGTCCGCCGCTACCCGTGCGAAGTTAGCCGCGGCTGCGCGCGCACGCTGGGCTCGGCGCAAAGGCACAACAGCTAGCGCCCCGGCGGCCAAAGGACCGCGCAAGCGCAAAGGCTTAACCGCTGCGGGCCGCAGGAAACTCTCCGAGTCGATGAAGGCCCGCTGGGCTGCGAGACGGAAAGCAGGCGGCGGCGCGTCAAAAGCTAAGGCGCCCGGAAAGAAACGCGGCCTCACGGCTGCGGGCCGGAGAAGACTTTCGGAAGCGATGAAGGCCCGTTGGGCTGCGCGCCGAAAAGCGGCCGGCAAAAAGTAGTAATTTAGAATCTGTTTTTGCATCAACGCGAGCTGCCGTTAAGGCAACTCGCGTTGCTTGCTTTTAACCTGACTCGGTCGGCGAGCAGACCACTGCTACGTCTGCCCGACCCAGCTCGAGGGAGCTATTTCTTCCCATCGTTCGCGGATAGCGCCGAACTCTGCCTCCGATAGCAATCCTTCTTCAACCAATCTTGCGTTTTCCTGCCAGCGCTCCGGTTTTGTCGTGCCGACAATCGCCGTCTGAACGCCGGATACGCTAAGCGTGAACCGCAAAGCATGTGCGATTGATTCTTCCACCGGCAGGTTCCGAATGAAGTCGTAACGCAGCTTCTGGAGACGCTCCCAGTAAACGTGATGGTAGGAATTGATTGGCTTGTGGTTTTCTTTCCAAGCCACGTTGGCGATGGGTCTCTTGGCGATTACCCCCATTTTCTTCTCGCGCGCCAGAGGTATGGTAAGATCGATCGCTTCCTGGTCGGCGATGTTGATTGAAGTTTGCAGCGTATCGAACGCGCCGCATTCCACCGCATACCGCGCGGCCTGACTGTCGCCACTGTAGCCAAGGTAGCGCGCATAGCCTTTCTCGCGGGCCGTTTGCAACGCCGCGATGGCGTCACCTTTTCGCAGGACTGCCTCGGAACAACTATGAAGCTGAATCAGATCGAGTCGATCGGTGCGCAACCGCCGCAAGCTGCGTTCGATGCTTTCCAGGAGTGAGCCGGTCGACCAATCCTCGCTTCCCACGCCCCGCGGGTGCCCGCATTTTGTAAAAAGGTAGAAGTCGGACCGACGATCAGCGACGGTTTTCCCGATAAGTTCTTCGCTGCCTTCATAGCACTCGCCGGTATCGATCACATTCAATCCGGCGTCGAGCGCCCCTTTAAGCAGGCGCGCGACGGTTTCTTCTGTCGCTCCCTGGAAACCGATCTCGGCGCCGCCGAAACCAAGGACCGAGACCTGCATGTCGGTATTGCCAAACCGCCTTTTTTCCATCGTTCAATTGTAGGGCGTTTCTCTGAAACGCCAATCACCCAGAACTACAAAACCAGTCTGGTCTTTCCCGTTCCTTTCACGATCTCCCCGATTCGTTTCGCCCTCAGCAATCGCAGGGCCTTCCCGGAATCCTGTGGACCGACCACCGCGACCATCCCTATTCCCATGTTGAAGACCTGGTGCATCTCCATGCGGTCGACTTTGCCATGGCGTTGCAGGAACTCGAAGATCGGTGGCACGCGCCAGTTTTTTGCGTCGATGAGAGCATCGCAATTGTCCGGCAGGACACGCGGCAGGTTATCAATCAGTCCGCCGCCGGTGATATGGGCGAGGCCGTGGATCATTCCCGGCGGCAGCTTCGCGAGCAACGGTTGGTAATTCCGATGCACACGCAGCAGTTCTTCACCTAACGAATGGTTGACGCCTGGGATCGTGGAGCCCGGCTTCAGGTTCAGCTTCTCGAAGAGGATCTTGCGGGCGAGCGAGTAACCATTCGTGTGCAGTCCGTTTGAAGGAAGTCCCAGAACAACGTCGCCGCGCTTGATTCTGCGGCCATCGATCATCTTCGCCCGCTCGACCACGCCGACGATGCAACCCGCCAGGTCGTATTCACCTTTGCGATACATTCCCGGCATCTGCGCGGTCTCGCCGCCGATCAAAGCGCAGCCCGCGGCCCGGCATGCTTTCGTAAACCCCGAGAGCAACTGATCGAACACGCGCGGCTCCAACTTTTCCCCGCCGATGTAGTCCAAAAAGAAAAGCGGCCGCGCGCCCAGGACCGCGATGTCGTTCACACAATGGTTCACCAAGTCGGCGCTCACGGTATCGTGCCGGTTCGTGGCGAACGCGATCTTCAACTTCGTGCCTACGCCATCGATACTTGCGACGAGCACCGGCTCGCGCATCCCCGAGAAGTTCGCCGCGAACAGTCCGCCGAAGCCGCCGATCTTACCGAGCACTTCGGGTCCGTGCGTGCTTTTCACGCGGGACTGAATACGGCGCTTGACGAGATTGCCCAGGTCAACGTCGACTCCAGCGCGCGCGTAAGCTTTTTTCTTTTTTGTCATGTCGAGCGCAGTTGAGACACCTCTCTATTTGTCTTCTGTGCGACGGTTAACCCTGATTGAAGTAAGAGGTTCCTCGACTTCGCTCGGAATGACAAGGGAGGGAGGCGACCGCCTACTTCAAGTTCGCGAACAAATCCGGATGCGCTTCCTCTGCCGCGAGCGCTTTCGAACGGCCTTCGCGCTTCTCCATGATGTATTTGTCCAGCTCCGGATCGACCGGTAGCGGATAATTCCCGGTGAAGCACGCCAGGCAGAATTGGTTTACCGGTTTCCCCGTTGCTCGCACCATGCCTTCGACATCGAGATAACCAAGGCTGTCCACGCCCAGATACTTGCAGATCTCATCCATCGGCATCTGGTTCGCGATGAGTTTTTCCGGATCGGGAAAATCGATTCCGTAATGGCAGGCGAACCGATGTGGCGGACAACTCACGCGCATGTGCACTTCCTTCGCTCCGGCCTCGCGCAGGTTTACCACGCGGGCACGCGCGGTGGTTCCGCGCACGATGGAATCGTCCACCACCACGACGCGTTTTCCTTCCACTGCCTCCTTGATGAGATTCAATTTCACCCGAACATCGAAATCGCGGATGAGCTGGCTGGGCTGAAGAAAGGTGCGTCCGATGTAGTGATTGCGGACGAAGGCATGTTCGTAGGGCAGCTTCAGTTCGTGCGCGAAACCGAGCGCCGCGTAGTTCCCCGAGTCCGGCACCGGCACCACGATATCGGCCGCGACAGGAAATTTTCTCGCCAGCTCGCGTCCCATCTCAGTGCGGACTTTGGCGACGTTCATGCCGCCCATGATGCTGTCCGGCCGCGCGAAGTAGACGTATTCGAACATGCAAAACGCCTGCTGTTCCTCTGGGAAAGGCCATTCGGAACGGATGCCGTCGTCGCTGATGATCACCACTTCGCCGGGTTTGATCTCCCGGATGTATTCGGCGTGGACGAGATCGAACGCGCACGTTTCAGAAGCAAGAACGTACGCGCCGTCCAGTTTGCCGAGGACGAGCGGACGGAAGCCGAACGGGTCGCGCACGCCGATGATCTCGCGCTCGCTCATTATGATAAGGCTGAATGCGCCTTCGAGCCGGCGAAGCACGCTCAACGGTGTGCCGCCGTTCTTCGACGGCTGGGCGAGCAGATGCGGAATGATTTCGCTGTCGGCGGTGGTTTGGAAAATCGAGCCTTTACGCTCCAGCTCGTCCCGCAGGAGAGCGGCGTTGATCAGGTTGCCGTTGTGCGCCACCGCGATCTGGCCGCGGAAGCAATCCACCACGAACGGCTGCGCATTTTTCAGAGTGCTCGAGCCGGTCGTTGAATAGCGCGCGTGTCCGACCGCGCGCGTGCCTTTCAAACGCTCCAACTCTTCCGCGCCGAACACCTGCGAGACGAGGCCCATGTCGCGATGCAATTGAAAAGTCGAGCCCGCACCGCTGTTCGTGACAATGCCGGCGCTCTCCTGGCCTCGATGCTGCAGGGCGAAGAGCCCGTAGTAAGTGAGCACCGCGGCGTTCGGATGCCCGAAGACCGCAAAAATCCCGCACTCGTGCTGCGGGTAGGCCAGCGCGGGATGTTCTAGGTTCATCGGCGATTCAGGCGGCATCGTATCGCAAGCATCCTCCAATCGAAACGCGAATCAATCGCGAGGATGTTCACAGGCTGCGGACAGGCTCGGCGTCGCTTTCGACTGCGCGACGAATGGCGTTGAACCAGTCGTCGTAAATCGTCTCGATCGGCCAGGAGAATTCCGCGTCCGGCGTTTTGATCGAAAGCGTTTTCACCACGACCTCGCCGAGCTTCTGGTGGGGCACGTTTTTCGACGTGAGCGTCGCGATAACGTTGCCCGCGTCCTTCGGCGTGCACGAGATCACGATCCGCGACTGCGACTCGTTGAAGAGCGCTGTAGCCGCCGCGATGTGGGTGGCGTTAGGGAGATCAATTCTCGCGCCGAGCACAGCATCCGGATTAAAACACGATTCCGCCAGCGCGACAGCCAGCCCGCCCTCCGAGCAATCATGCGCACTGCGCACCAATCCGGCGCGGATCAACTCACGAACAGAATCTTGCACAGCGAGCTCGCGCTCGATATCTAGCCGCGGGGGCAGCCCTTCTTTGCGTCCGTAACAAACTTTCAGGAACCGGCTTCCTCCCATCTCGTGGCCGATTTCACCCACGAGAATGATAACGTCACCGGGCGCTTTGAAGAATTGCGTGGTGATGTGCGCTTCCTTTTCGATCAAACCAACCATCGCCACCGTCGGCGTGGGATCGACCACGCCGGCCGGGCTCTCATTATATAGAGAGACATTTCCGCCAACGACCGGAGTGCCGAAGGCCCGGCAAGTCTCGGCGATTCCTTCGACCGCTTCGCGCAGTTGCCAGAAATTTTCGGGTTTGTACGGATTGCCAAAATTCAAGTTGTCGGTGACGGCGAGCGGCGTGGCGCCTGAGCAGGTGAGGTTACGCGCAGCTTCGGCCACGGCGATGCGTCCGCCTTCGCGGGGATCGAGCCGGCAATAGAGCGAATTGCAATCGGTGGTGGCCGCCAGAATCTTGTTCGCCTCTCGAACGCGGAACACAGCGGCGTCCGAGCCCGGCCGCACGACGGTGCCGGTGCGCACCATGTGATCGTATTGCCGGTAGACCCAATTCTTGGAAGCGATCGTCGGATCACGCAGTAATTGGCGGAGAGATTCTTGTAGCCAGGGCCCTGTGGGCCGTTCATCCGCGACGCGCCACTGGCGCGTGGCTACAGACGCCTTCGCTTCGCGCGAATAAAGCGGCGCTTCGTCTGCCAGCGGTTTCGCCGGAATCTCTGCCGCGATCGATCCGTTGTTCCGCACACGCATCATCCCGTCATCCGTCACGTGTCCGATTTGCGCACAGGGCACGTCCCATTTTTTGAAGATTTCGCGTACGACATTTTCGCGGCCCCGTTTTGCAATGATGAGCATTCGTTCCTGGGATTCGCTCAGCAGGATTTCGTACGGCGTCATTCCCGGTTCGCGCTTTGGCACTTTCGCCAGATCGATTTCCACGCCCGTTCCGCCGCGGCTTGCGGTTTCGCACGTTGAGCAGGTCAATCCGGCCGCGCCCATGTCTTGAATGCCGGCGACCGCGTCGGTCGCGAGTAGCTCCAGGCACGCTTCGAGCAAGAGTTTCTCTTTGAACGGATCGCCCACCTGCACCGCCGGCCGGTCCTGCTTTGATGCTTCGGTCAGCTCGCGGGAAGCAAACGCGGCTCCGGCCAAACCATCACGCCCCGTTTCCGCGCCAACATAAAAGACCGGATTACCGACGCCGCTGGCGGCGCCGCGCGCGAGTTGTTCGTGCCGCAACACGCCGAGGCAAAAAACATTTACGAGCGGATTCCCTTCAAAGCTCTCATCGAAATAAATTTCCCCGCCAATGGTCGGAACACCGATGCAGTTTCCGTAATGCGCGATGCCAGCAATCACGCCGGTGAACAGGCGCCTATTGGCCGCGATGCGAGATGACTCTTCTGATCCCGCTTCTTCTGTGATCGGTCCGAACCGCAACGAATTGAGCAAAAACTCCGGCCGCGCCCCCATCGTGAAAATGTCGCGGATGATTCCACCGACGCCCGTGGCCGCGCCCTGGAATGGTTCGATCGCGCTGGGGTGATTGTGGCTTTCGATCTTGAACGCGACCGCCCAGCCGTCGCCGATGTCCACCACGCCGGCATTTTCTTCTCCGGCTTTCACGAGAATATTCGGACCGGTGGTCGGAAATTTCTTCAACTCGCGTCGGGAATTTTTGTAAGAGCAGTGCTCGCTCCACATTACGGAGAAGATTCCCAGCTCGGTGAAATTCGGCGCGCGCCCGAGAATTTTTTTGATGCGTTCGAATTCTTCCGGGGTGAGGCCGTGTTGAGCGACGAGCTCCGGTGTGACGATTGGGTCGGACGTAACGGGCATCTGTGGCGCACGTTAGCTGATGTGGCAAAGCACTCAACTGGCGAAAGATTTTCCGCGCCTTCGCGAGATAGGAATTTTGTTGAATATGGCGCCCTGCAAAGCTGTCTAACCTTCACCGGCGCCGCTCTATCTCGGGCCGCCCGGTTCACGGTTTAGAAGGGAATCTAAACCATATCGAAACAACAACATTGGAGGGAAACATTATGAAAAAGAGCATCCTCATTCTCGCTTGCACGGCGATTGCACCTTTTGCTTTCGCGCAGACGAGCACAACTACGACGGAGTCGACCACCACGAAGAATCCGGTGACGACTGAAGAAACCACCACAACCACCACGACCTATACCGACGGCACGGTGACGACCTTCGAGCCGGGCAAGACAATCGTGGTCCGCCGCGTTGGCGTGACAGATCCGATCAGCTATGTGCTGGGCAAGACGGTCCATTACGTGAACAAGGCCGGCCGTGACATCGAAGCCACGATGATCAAGCCGGGCACACGCGTGCACGTTTATTATGACGGCACCGGCGAGACCCGCGTGGTCAATCGCGTGGTCGTCGACGAATAAACGTTCGTAACAACATTAACCGGGAAGCCGCAGGTTCCGTGTGAATCTGCGGCTTTTCATTTTCTCCCGGAATTGGGAGCCGTAGAGTTGCGTTCCCGCGCCAAATCGCAGAGCATTGTCCGTGGCTTTTGACCTGAGAGAGATGATCGCGGCGCGGCTGGGAGAGAATTACCAGCTCCACGAACGCCACCTGAACCGCACGCTAGTCGCAGCCCAACGCGTCATCGGTTTCGACAAAGTCTATGCGCGGGCGGAGGGCGCGTATCTCTACGACATGGATAACGCCGCCTACCTCGATTTCCTCAGCGGCTACAGCGTTTTCAACATTGGCCGAAACCATCCGGCGGTGAAAAAGGCGATCCGCGACGTGCTCGAACTCGACCTGCCGAACATGGTGCAGATGGATTGCTCGCTCTTGAGCGGACTGCTCGCGGAGGCGATCACGAAGCGGACGCCGCCGCATCTCGACGCAGTCTTCTTTTGCAACTCCGGCACTGAAGCGATGGAGGGCGCGCTTAAATTTGCGCGGGCGGCGACGCAACGAAAACGCGTGATCTCACTGGAAGGCGCATTCCACGGGCTCAGCCTCGGTTCGCTTTCGCTCATGGGCTGCGAAAGTTTTACGGAAGGCTTCGGGCCCCTCATGGAAGGATTTGAAACGCGCGTGGTGCTCGACGATAACGAAGGCCTTGAGCGCGAGCTGGCCAAACGCGACGTTGCCGCGTTCGTGATCGAGCCGGTTCAGGGCAAAGGTTGCAAATCGCCGAAGACCGATTTTTTCCAGCGGGCCCAGGAACTTTGCCGCAAGCACGGCACGATGTTCCTCTGCGATGAAATCCAGACCGGGCTCGGCCGGACCGGAAAGATGTTTGGTTTTCAACATTGGAACCTCGAGCCGGACATCATTACGCTCGCGAAAAGTTTGAGTGGCGGTTACGTCCCCTGCGGCGCGATCGTGACCCGGCGCGAGATTTATCAGAAGACTTTCAGCCGGATGGATCGCTGCGTCGTCCATTCGACGACTTTCGGCCGCAACAATCTCGCCATGGCTTGCGGCCTCGCGTCCCTCGACGTGATCGATGAAGAAAAGCTCGTCGAGAATTCCGAGAAGATGGGCGCGTTATTAATGGAGCGGATCGACGCATTGCGCGCGAAACATTCCTTCATCAAGGAAGTCCGCGGCAAAGGGCTCATCATCGCGATCGAGTTCCACGAGCCGACCGAATTCAAACTGAAGATGGCCTGGAAGCTTCTCCACAAAGTCGACAAGGTCCCCTTCGCGCAAATGGTCGTGACCCAGATGCTGAGCAAGCATCGGATCCTCACCCAGGTCGCCGGCCACGCCATGGACGTGGTGAAAATTCTCCCGCCCCTGATCATCGGCGAACGCGAGGTCGACCTTTTCGTTACCGCCCTCGACGACGTTCTGACGGACTGCCGCAAATTCCCCGGCCCGATGTGGGAAATCGGCCAGAATTTCGTCCGCCACGCCCTGGGATCAAAACGGTCAGCGCCGGATCCCCGTCCGGTTTCTGTTTAGCGCCACTCGCTCGTCAGGAGTTTATCATTGTCGAGCCGGGCCGCGGGCTTTACGCTTAAGACGCACACCGAGACCGTTCCGGGCTCGAATAATCCGAGGAACCAAGCGCCATGACTACAGCTACCGCCGATCAGGAAAAAACGGGAACGAAACTCAGCCAGCTCGATCAGTTGAAGAAATTCACGATCGTGGTCGCGGACACGGGCGATTTCCAGAGCATCAAGGAATTCAAGCCACGGGATGCGACGACGAATCCGAGCCTGATCTACGCGGCGACACAGAAGGAACAGTATTTCCATTTGCTCGATGAAGTGCTGGCGGAGCGGAAGAATTCCGGGCTCACCGGCGCGGCCCAGATCGAGGATGTGATCGATCATTTGCTCGTAAAATTCGGCTGCGAGATTCTCGATATCGTGCCGGGGCGGGTTTCGACTGAAACAGACGCGCGGCTCTCGTTCGACACCGAGGGCTCGATCAACAAGGGCCGGCAATTGATCAAGCTTTATGAGGAGAAAGGGATCGATCGCCAGCGAGTGCTGATCAAGATCGCGTCCACGTGGGAAGGAATCAAAGCGGGTGAAGTGCTGGAGAAGGAAGGGATCAACTGCAATCTCACGCTGATGTTCTCATTGCCACAGGCGGTGCTTTGTGCGGAGGCGGGCATCGAGCTGATCTCGCCGTTCGTGGGCCGGATTTACGATTGGTTCAAGGCTGCAAACAAAAAGGAATACACCGGTGCGGAAGATCCCGGCGTCCAATCCGTCCAGGAGATCTACACATATTACAAAAAGTTCGGTCACAAAACGGAAGTCATGGGCGCAAGTTTCCGGAACGTCAGTCAGATCCTCGAGTTGGCCGGGTGCGATCTGCTGACGATCAGTCCCGATCTTCTGGAGAAACTGAGCGAATCCGATGGCGCCGTCGAACGCAAGCTCGACCCGGAAAAGGCGAAGAGCGCCAACATCGAGCGACTGGAAATGGACGAGAAAAAATTCCGGTATCTGTTTAACGACAACGCGATGGCGACCGAGAAAACGTCGGAGGGCATCCGGAAATTTGCCGCCGATATCGTGAAGCTGGAGAAATTCGTCGCCGGCAAGTTGTAGCCGGGATCGTTGATCCCGGCCGGCATCAGCGATGCCGGCTACCATGTTCAACGTCGTCCTGGTCGAGCCGGAGATTCCGCCGAATACTGGAAACATCGGACGGCTTTGTCTCGCGACCGGCTCGACTTTGCATCTGGTAAAGCCGCTCGGATTCTCGATCGACGATCGCACGCTGAAACGCGCCGGCCTCGATTATTGGAAGGAAGTCGAGGTTCGGCTCTGGGATTCTTTCGACGATTTGCGGCGCTCGCGCGAGGCAAACGCTCGCTTTTTCTTTCTCACCACGAAATCGCGTCGCGCTTACTACGATGTCAACTTTCTCGCCGGCGATTTCCTCGTCTTCGGGCGCGAGACCAAAGGTTTGCCTGAAAGTTTACTCGAGTCGCATCCTAACGACTTGCTCACGATCCCTATGCGGGGGACGCGCAGCCTGAATCTCGCCACGGCGGTTGGCATTGTTTTGTTCGAAGCGATCCGCCAGATCCAGTCGAGTTGAATAAATGGGGGAGCGGACTGTCTAACCTTCCCGAGGACAATTATGAAAACATTTCTACTTTCCATTTTGGCTGTGGCGATCGTCGCTGCGCCCGTGCTGGGCGAGGACCAGGACCAGCCGAAGGTGCGGCCACCGAAGAAAAATCCGCCGCCGCAGCGCCAGATGAACCCCGTCCCGCGCCCGGTCGCGCCGCACGTGCAGAATAACTTCTCGCCGAAGCCGCAATTCCAACCACAATACAAGCCCACTGTCCCCGCCCGCACCTACGCGCCGAAGAGCTACACGCCGGACGTTCAGGCGCGCCTGCGCAACCGGCCGCGGACGAACACCCCGACGGTGAAAACGGATCCTTCGATCACGACCAACCGGAATTGGCAGAACAGGCCGCGGACCAATTCGAACGTGATCACGCCCCAAACTCCGAATACGACCGTGCAATCGAACACCAATGTGCGGAATCGCGATTGGCGGAATCGGACTACCACCGCCAACAATCGTAACTGGCAGACCAACAACACCAGCTACGGGACCTTCACGTACCAGCAGGCGCGCAGCCGTTTTCATCGGGATCGGCATGATCGGAGCTGGTGGAGAAGCCGCTACAACCGGATCGTTCTCTTTGGCGGCGGGTACTACTACTGGGACGACGGCTATTGGTATCCGGCCTACGGCTACGACCCATCTTACAGCACGTATGCCTACGACGAGCCGATCTACGGTTACAACGAACTGGCGCCGGGCCAGGTAATCGCCAACGTCCAGACCGCGCTCCAGGAACAGGGATATTATGATGATGCGGTGGACGGGCTGATCGGTCCGCGCACTCGCGCCGCGCTCTCGAATTTTCAGCGCGACCGTGGTCTCCCGATCACCGCGGCCATCGATGGCCCGACACTGCAAGCGCTCGGACTTTACTAAACGCCGGAACATAGCCAGAAGCCGTCCGGCAGCTGCCGGACGGCTTTCTCTTTCTATGCGTTGCGCGCGGCGACGAATCGGCGAATGCTTTCGCGCCATGACCGCACCGCAGCTCGTCGCCCGGGATCTCCGCCGTTCGTTTCGGATCGGCTCCCGCCGGATCGAAGTGCTGCGCGGCATTTCCCTGGAGGTCGTGCAGGGCGAAGCGGTTTTTCTGTGCGGCGCCTCGGGCGCGGGAAAAACGACGCTGCTTTACACGCTGGCGGGGCTCGAACGGCCAGAATCCGGGACGGTGGAATTTGAAGGACGGCAGCTTTATACCGGCAGTTCCGCGTCCCAGGCGGAAATGCGGAACCGCAAAATGGGTTTCGTTTTCCAGGGATATTTTCTGCTGCCGGAATTGACCGCGCTCGAAAACGTCATGTTGCCCGGGATGATCAGCGGAAAACGAAATCGCGCGTTGGGTGAGGCGACGCTGAAAGACGTGGGCCTGGCCGATCGCCTGCACCATCTGCCGGCCGAGCTTTCCGGCGGGGAACAGCAACGCGTCGCTATTGCCCGGGCCCTCACGAACGATCCCGACATTATTTTCGCGGACGAGCCGACCGGGAACCTCGATTCCAAGACCGGTGACGCGATCATCGAGCTGTTGCTCGATCTGGCGCGAGGGCGGAAAAAAACGCTGCTCGTGGTCACGCACGACACGCGTTTGGCCGAGCTGGGTGATCGCCAACTGCACATCGCCGATGGCGTGCTCGGGTAGTTGTCGTTATATTTTCGAGTGAGAGCGAACGGGTTTGAGCGACTCACCGTCGGTATTTGTCTCGTCGGCGCGGCGTCCCTGAGCGCGCAGGAACCGAAACCGCTCCCGCAACAATGGTTCAGCAGCAAAAGCAGCGACGGGGCGTTCGCGGCTTCGGCCAATGCGATGGTTGAGCGGCAACTTCGCCCGCGGGGAATAGACGATCCGCGCGTTCTTCGCGCGATGACGAAAGTGCAGCGCCAGGATTTCGTCGCGAAAGAACTGCGGGTGCGCGCCTACGAAGACCATCCGCTGCCGATCGGTTACGGCCAAACGATCTCCCAACCGTTCATCGTCGCGTTCATGACCCAGGAACTGAAACCGAAACCGACCGATCGCGTCCTTGAGATCGGGACCGGTTCCGGTTATCAGGCCGCGGTTCTCGCGGAACTGGTCGCGGAAGTTTACACGATCGAGATCGTCAAGCCGCTGGCGGAGGAAGCCGAGATTCGTTTGCGGGAGCTGGGCTACCGGACCGTGCACGTCAAAGCCGGCGATGGTTATAAAGGCTGGCTCGAGCATGCGCCGTTCGATGCGATCGTTGTCACCGCCGCGCCCGATCACGTGCCGCAACCGCTCGTCGAACAACTCAAGGAAGGCGGACGCATGATCATCCCGGTCGGGAAAACCTTCGCGCAGGAGCTCTATCTTTTAGAGAAACATGGCGGCGTCGTGAAGCAAACGGCGGTGATTCCAGTGAAGTTCGTTCCCCTGACGCGCGAGTCGGGCGAAAAGTCCCCTTGAATTGCCCGCGGAACCGCTGGACATTTTTTCGTGCTCACAAAAACTTCGACAGCTGGTGGTTTGGTCATCGACGAACCGGAACGAACGGAAACGGCGGGAAAAGCTCCGGTGAAGCCTGCGGCTGATAAGCGATCCAAGACGGCGCCGGCGCAAGCCCGCGAACTAACTATTTATCTCGACGGAGAATTCGTGCCGGAAGCGGACGCAAAGGTTTCCGTGTTCGATCACGGCCTGCTCTACGGCGATGGAATTTTCGAGGGCATTCGGTTTTACAACGGGCGGGTTTTCCGGCTGGAGGAACATCTCGAGCGGCTCTGGGATTCCGCGCGTTCCATTTGCCTCGAGATTCCGATCGGCCGGGGCGAGATGACGGAAGCGCTGCTCGAAACGATCCGCAAGAATGATCTCCGCGAAGGCTACATCCGGCTCATCGTCACGCGCGGCGTCGGCAATCTCGGGTTGAACCCGACGCAATGTAAGCGGCCGAGCATCATCATCATCGCGACCACGATCTCGCTTTATTCGAAGGAAGTTTGCGAGAAAGGGCTCACGGTTGTGACGTGCGCGACTCGGCGGACAGGTTCGGCGGCGCTGAATCCGGCGGTGAAGTCGTTGAACTATCTCAATAACGTCATGGCGCGGATCGAAGCGAACCTCGCCGGCGCCGATGAAGCGCTCATGTTAAACGAAGCCGGCAACGTGGCGGAGTGCACGGCCGACAATGTTTTCATCATCAAGCGCGGCCAAATCTTCACGCCACCGATTTCGGCGGGCGCGCTCCGGGGCATCACGCGCGCGGTGGTATTCGACATCGCCGCGGAGCTCGGGCTCAAAATCACCGAGACCGACGTCACCCGGCACGATGTTTTCGTGGCCGACGAATGCTTCCTCACGGGCACGGCGGCGGAAGTGATCCCGGTGGTGAAAGCGGACGGGCGCACGATCGGCAGCGGCAACCCCGGGTCGATCACGCTGCGAATGATTGCTCGCTTCCGCGAAATGACGCGCGAAACCGGCACTCCGATCTTTAACTAACCGGGCGGCAAGACGCTGTCGGCGCAGAAGGTGCTCAACTATTCGGGCGTTGAATGTTTCAGGCGTTTCGAGGTCTAATCTAGAGAGATGTTGTGCGACGTTTGTAAATGCAATGATGCGACAGTCTTCCTGACGCAAATCCTCGAAGGGAAAATGCAGAAGGTGAACCTCTGCGACGTCTGTTCGAAGGAGAAGGGCGTGCAGGATCCGACTGGTTTCGCGCTCGCGGATTTGCTGCTCGGGATCGGCGCGGCCGAGGAGATCGAGAAAGGGGCACCGTCGCAGAAATGTCCGATGTGCGGATTCACCCAGACCGATTTCAAAAAGACCGGCCGGCTCGGGTGCAGCGTTTGTTACGCGACCTTCTCCGAAGGGCTGACCAGTTTACTGAAAGCGATGCACAAAGGAACCGAGCATGTGGGCAAACTTCCGCAGCGCGCTCATCGCGAAGTGGAGCTGGACGATCGGATGCGCGCGCTCAACGAAGATTTGCAGAAGGCGGTTGCGGAAGAGAATTACGAAAGCGCCGCGGCGTTGCGCGACCAGATCAGGCAGCTCGAGCACGAGAAGGCGGTCTAATCATGAAATTCGCGAACCTCATGTCGACCGGCGGCGAATGGCTGCGCGGCGAAGGGCCGCATCACCAGATCGTCATCAGCAGCCGGGTGCGGCTTGCGCGCAACCTGAAGCAGCGCGCCTTTCCGGGCTGGGCGAAGAAGGCCGAGCGCACCGCGATTCTCGAGTTGATCAAGCCGCGGGTGGAAGAATTGCCCGAGATGCAGGATTCGTTTTCGGAATTGTTACAGGATCTTTCCGCGCTCGAAAAACAGGTGCTTGTCGAGCGGCATCTCATCAGCCGCGAACACGCCATGAAGAATGTGGGCAGCGCGGTCATCATGAACCGGCGCCAGACCCTGAGCATCATGATCAACGAGGAAGATCATCTCCGGATGCAATCGATCCGGTCCGGGCTCCAATTGAAAAGCGCGTTCAAGCTCGTCGATAAAGTGGACAGCACCCTCGAGTCGAAGCTCGATTTCGCCTACGACTCGCGCCTCGGTTATCTCACGGCATGCCCGACGAATGTCGGCACCGGTATGCGCGCCTCGGCGATGTTGCACCTGCCCGGGCTCGTTTTGAGCGAGATGATTAACCAGGTCATCCAGGCCGTGAACAAGATCGGGCTCGCGGTCCGCGGCCTTTATGGCGAAGGCACCGAGGCGATGGGCAATCTCTTCCAGATTTCGAACCAGACGACCCTCGGCGAAAAGGAAGACGAGATCGTGGTCCGTCTCAGCAAAGTGATCGAGACGATCATCGAGAAGGAACACGACGCGCGCCAGATGTTGATCCAGAAGAAATCGAACACGCTCTGGGACCAGATCGGCCGCGCCTATGGCGTCCTGACCTTCGCCCATGCGATGACCTCGAAGGAAGCACTAAACCTTTTGTCGATCATGAAGCTGGGCATCGATCTGGGCGCGTTCCCGGAAGACCGGCGCCTGCCGATCGACGAACTGTTTATCGACACCCAGCCGGCGCACTTGCAAAAGAGCTCGCAGCAGAAGTTGAACGCCGAGGAGCGCGACCATCTCCGGGCGCAAATCATCCGCGAGCGTTTGCGAGTGTTCCCTAAACCTGATATTACTAAAGTGGCGAAGGAATCGGAAAACGGAACCACTCCCGAGCCGCCGAACCAATGAACAATTTTACGCCGCGAGCCCAGCAAGTCCTGGCTCTCGCTCGAAAAGAAGCCGATCGCTTCAATCACAATTACGTCGGAACCGAGCATCTGTTGCTCGGTCTGATCAAGCTGGGGCAGGGCGTGGCCGTCAACGTCCTCCAGAAGATGGGGCTCGATCTCGAAACCGTGCGGATGGAAGTCGAGAAGCAGGTCGGTTCCGGGCCGGAAACCAAAATGGTCGGCAACATTCCTTACACGCCGCGGGTGAAAAAGGTCCTCGCGCTCGCAGGCAAGGAAGCCAAGGCGCTCAACCATTCGTACGTCGGCACCGAACACATTTTGCTCGGACTGTTGCGCGAAGGCGAAGGTGTCGCGGCGCGCGTGCTCAAGAGTCTCGAAGTCGATATCGAGCGGACCCGGAACGAAATCCTCAAGGAGCTCGATCCGAATTTCACGCCGCCGGAATCGGAGCAGGAAGGCGGCGAACCCTCGTCCGGGAAGAAAGATGTCAAGACGCCGGCGTTGCGGGCGTTCGGCCGCGATCTGACTGATCTCGCAAAGAAGAACGAGCTCGATCCGGTGATCGGCCGGCACAACGAAATCGAGCGCGTGATCCAGGTCCTTTGCCGCCGGACGAAGAACAATCCGGTGCTGCTCGGCGA
>Ga0307478_10001419_pt1 | contig 20773 bp, 16 predicted proteins | sample atmos_gasesECM4C_2_FD_203713 | JGI IMG/M metagenome (GOLD analysis project Ga0307478, IMG submission 203713) | Hardwood forest soil microbial communities from Morgan-Monroe State Forest, Indiana, United States - atmos_gasesECM4C_05 | ecosystem: Environmental > Terrestrial > Soil > Temperate... | reverse complement strand
AACAGGGTCGAAAAACCTACGCCGCAAATCAAGACGTGCTGAAATCAAAGGAGTTAACGTCATGAGCTGTGTCTTGCCTGCCGTTGAGCGATTTTTCATGAGGTTTCGCGGGCCGCAGGCCCTAAAGGACACTTACGAAAAAAGAGGAGGGGGGCCGGCCGCAGACACCCTCGCGGACCTTCGACATCGGTACAGGCCAAAGGTTTAGAAAATCTGGCCGCAGGGTCAACGTGACCGATTGGGGGAGTACCGTACTCTCAAGGCCTCGAAGAGCAGCCGTGAGCGTGGCTTACTGAAACCAGAGCCAAGCCCGGCCCTCGAAAGAGGCCAGTATGAAAATCAAATGGATCATCGTTGGAGTCGCGGCCGTGTGCGCCTTGCTTGCCGGCACCGGAACTGCGGCCATCACCTATAATCCGATCAAATGGATCAAGAAAACTCCGGGCCCCACGGCAAGTGAACAGCTCGCCGCCAACAAAGAGGAAGAAAAGAAGTTATCCGTGCAGTTGCAAGCCGTGCTTCCTCCTCGCACAAGCCTCAAGGATGCGTGCTCGGGATTCAAGAGCCTGAACGATTGCGTCGCTTCGCTTTACGTCAGCCACAATCTCCAGCTTAAATTCAACTGCCTTAAATGGGACGTGACCGGCGCGAAACCGGCTGGCGACGTCAAATCCTGCGAGGCCCCGTCCAGAGACAAGGCCATGGACCTAAGCAAGGCGATCCGCGAACTGAAGCCGGATGCCCATTCCCGGACCGAAGCAAGGAACGCCGAGAAACGGGCGCGCGAAGACATCAAAGACGCATCCTAGCCGGAAATACGGCTGGTTCGACACTACAGTAAAGTTGCAAGCTGGACGGGGGAGAGTGACCACTCTCCCCTTGTCCTTTTTGGCCTGCGGGAGGGTGGGATTTTCTACCTCAAGGAATCCGCAGAATCTTGTGCTCTTTCAATTTGCCGCTGGCGGAAAGCTTCTGAAGCTCCTTTAGCCCGCCCATACCCCAGCTCGTCAGGAATGGCAGGAAGCACAATTCGCGCGATTGCAACATCTTGTGCGGGTAGAGCAGCGATTCGAGATACTCCTGATGCGCGGCAATCTGTCCAGCCTTCAGCGCCTGCGCTTTGCCCGCTTTACGCTTTAATTTTTCGAGCTGAAATGCAATTTTTTTCAGCGCGGTCTCGACTGCTCCGCCAAGAGTCGGATCGAGCCGCACAATTTGCTTCTTCAACTGCACCAGCATCCGCGCGGATTCTTTCACGGTCTTGTCGAAATGTTTCCCAAGCGTCGGCGGCACGCTGGCCGTCTCCATCTTGCGTCGAAGCTCTTGCGAGCCCGGCCAGACGTCCTCGACTTTTAATCCATACCGCCGCAACAACTTCTCCGCCTTCGCATCCAGAATCGTGTATGCCGCCCGCGGCAAAATCACCGGCATCCGCCCCAGCAACTTCTTATAAATTACTTCCGCCTGCGCAAAGTAAGCGATCTCCGCCGGCCCCGCGATGTACGCCGCCGTCGGCAAAAGAAAATCCTGCAGCACCGGACGGAGCAGCGCATTGGCGCTGAACTTTTCAGGTTCGGCTTCGACCGCGCGGACCAATTCTTCTTTTGTCCAGCTCTGCTCGCCGCAAACAAATTTCTCGCCGCTGACGGCGATCGGCTGCCGCGTTCCACCATGCGCGCCCGTCTTGTCTTGCCCCATGCCAAAAAGCAACGTACTGCGCGCCGTCACCTTCACTTGCGCCGCAAAACCGGCCTTGTCCAATTCTTTGCCGCGCGCGAGCAACGCCTCATTCAGTTCATCGCGCTCTTCCACTGCTCTCCTTAGAACTTCGCCAGCCACGCGATGCAATCGCGCGTCCAGAGGATCAAGCAGGATCAGACCCTGCTCCGCGAACAACCGGGCAAACAATTTTCCAAACGCGCTTCCATAAGTTTCCCGAGCTCCATAACTCTCGCGAAAAATCCCCGCGACAAATTCGCCGCCCGCCGCTGTCAGAATTCTTGCTGCTTCGTCCACCATCTCCGAAACTTGCGGCCCCAGCGCAATCCGTCCCACTGGCAGTCCCGCATCGCCATTCCCAGGAAGCTCGAAACGCCTCAGCTTCCCTTCGTGAAACCACGTCGACACCCGCACTTCGTCAAGATCGTGATCTTCCGTCGCCATCCAAAAGACCGGAACTGCATCGATTCCCGCCCGCGTCAATTCCTGTGCGATCTGAATCGCACTCACCGCTTTGTAAACTGCATAGGCCGGCCCGCCGAACAATCCAACCTGCTGTCCGCTTACCGCGGCAATCGCGCCGTTAGCTAAGCGGGCGAGATTTACTCGCGTCGCCTCGCCCACGCCGAGCGCCGCGTTCTGCTCCCGCAAAATTCCTGCCACCTCGGCTCTTCGTTCCGGCGGATATTCGAGAGACTGCGCCGTTTTTTTCGTTGCTTGGATGGTTGGAGAGTGCCCATAGAACTGCTTGACGGAAGGAAAGTTATCGAGGAACTGAATAAACAGCTTCGACTGATGAGGCAGTTGGCGAAACGGCAGGGCTCGACAGTCCATCGGGAATTAGATGATACCCACGGCCTTTCGTCACAGCAAATCCGAGCGCATGTGCGGCGGCGCCGGCCCGGAATTCAGGCCAGCCAGGACGCTGCTAACGAGGGCGGTGGTATATGCGCCTCAGGTTTAGACGGAGACGGCCCCGGAAAGGCGTGCTGGCTGGCGGGCGCCCAATTTGGTAAATAGTTCTCGGATGGCCTGCTTCTGGTCTTCTGTGAGCGGCAACAGCGGCTGACGCGGCACCCCTCCCCGGTAGCCGGCTAGATCCATGGCGTACTTCACGCCGGGAATGCCGCACTGCGAAACGATCACCTTCGAAGCCGGCAGAATGGTGGCCTGCAGCGCGCGCGCCGTTTCCAGATCGCCCGTTCGAACGGTCTTAAAAACGGCGACACACAATTCTGGCAGCGCGCTGGCCAACGCAAGGATCGAGCCCACCGCGCCGAGCGCCATCGATGGAAACATCATGCTCGCCGAGCCGACCAGGACTTGAAACGCCGGTGGAACGACGGCAAGGATCTCTGCTGCGCGCTGCACATTTCCAGAGCTTTCCTTGATGCCGATGATATTCGGATGCTGCGCAAGAACACCGACTTCCGGAGCTTCCAATGCCACCCCGGTGAATTGCGGAACCGAATAGAGAATCACGGGAATCGACGAAGCATCCGCAACGCGGCGGAAGTGTGCGATGAAGACTTCCGGCTTATACAACGGCTTGTAGTAGTAAGGAGTCTTTACCAATGCGGCGTGATAGCCAAGTTCCGCGGCGCGTTTTGTGCGGTCGATAGTTTCCGCAGTGGATTCGGCTCCCGTTCCCGCGATGAGGCGCATTCCCGGCGCGGCAGATTCCTTCACCGCAACGAGAACGGTGTCAACTTCCTTGCGCGACAGCAGGACGGACTCGCCCGTCGAGCCAATCGCCACATAGCCCGCAAGGCCCGCCGAATTGTACTTGGCGATGTTGTGCTTGATGTCTTCCACGGAAACGGAACCGTCGGCAGCGAATTGCGTGGTAAGGGCGGGGAAAACACCGGAAAGATTCATGATTTAGTCTCCTGAGGCGGTGCCGCCGGAAGCAGCAACACTGCCTCGATGCAAATCCTGCAGGGCAGCAACTTCAGTGCCCTGATCGAGAAGAGCGCGAATTCCGCGGGCGGCAGCGTGGGCCGCCGCGAGCGTCGTGATGCAAGGAATGTTATAGCGGATGGCAGCACGGCGAATGGATTTTTCGTCGTAAAAAGATTCGCGGCCCAGAGGGGTGTTAATGACCAGATCGATCTTGCCGGTTTTGACGAGGTCCACAATATTGGGCCGGCCTTCGTTTACCTTGAAGACGGATTCCGCTTCGATGCCCGCGGCTTCAAGCGCCGCGGCTGTGCCGCGCGTGGCAAGCAGCACGAAACCGAGATCGTGCAATTCCTTGCCGAGGGAGCCGAGGTGCTTTTTGTCGCGGTCATTGACGCTAAGAAAAATCGTGCCCTTGCGCGGCAGCCGCTGGCCCGCAGCGAGTTGCGCTTTCGCGAAGGCCAGCCCGTACGAAGTGGAAATGCCCATGACTTCTCCGGTGGAGCGCATCTCCGGCCCAAGAATCGTATCCACTCCTCGGAATTTATTGAAAGGAAAAACCGGCGATTTCACGGAATAGAATTCGTGCACGGCGATTTCCGAGACGCCGTTATGCTGGACAACAGGTAGATTCATGTCGGCCAGCTTTTTTCCCGCCATTAAGCGCGCCGCCACTTTCGCGAGCGGCACGCCCGTCGCCTTGCTCACGTATGGAACGGTGCGAGAGGCGCGAGGATTCACTTCGAGAACGTAGACGGTATCGCGTTGAATGGCATACTGCACGTTCATGAGTCCGATAACTTTCAATGCCAGCGCGAGGCGCTTGGTGTATTCGCGTATGTGCTCAAGAATGGCCGGCGACAAACTGACCGGCGGCAATACACACGAGGAGTCGCCGGAATGTACCCCGGCCTCTTCGATGTGCTCCATAATGCCGCCGATGACCACGTCCGTTCCGTCGGCGAGCGCGTCGACATCGACTTCGGTCGCTTCCTCAAGGAACTGATCAATCAGAACGGGCCGAGCCGGACCCATCATGGCGGCTTGCGCGACATACTCCTGCACGGTGTTTACGTCATACGCGATGACCATGGCGCGTCCCCCAAGAACGTAGCTGGGGCGCACGAGCACAGGCATGCCAATTTCAGCGGCAACGCGTGCCGCTTCTTCCGGGACGAGTGCGGTGCCGTTGCGAGGCTGTGGGATTTTCAGTTTGTCGAGTAAACCGCCGAACCGGCGGCGGTCTTCCGCGAGGTCGATCGATTCCGGTGCGGTACCGATGATCGGGACGCCATTACGCTTCAGCTCCTGCGCAAGATTCAGCGGCGTTTGCCCTCCAAATTGCACGATGACGCCTTGCGGCTTTTCACGATCGACGATCGCCAGGACATCTTCCAACGTGAGCGGCTCGAAATAGAGACGGTCGGAGGTATCGTAGTCGGTTGAAACCGTCTCTGGATTGCAATTCACCATGATGGTTTCGAAACCATCTTCGCGTAGAGCGTAGGCCGCATGGCAGCAACAATAGTCAAACTCAATTCCCTGCCCGATACGGTTCGGGCCGCTGCCCAAAATCATGATTTTCTGGCGCGGCTGCACGTCCGACTCGTCTTCGTCCTCGTAGGTCGAATAGAGATAAGGCGTGAACGATTCGAATTCGGCGGCGCAGGTATCGACGCGTTTGAAAACGGGGGCCACGCCGTAACGCGCGCGCTGGAGGCGCACGGAAGCGGGAGTGCTTTTCCAGATTTGGGCGAGCTGTTCATCGCTGGTGCCGTGGCGCTTGACCTCGCGCAGAAGATCCTTCGATGCGGTCTCCACCGTGACGGACGCGGCGCGGCGGTTCATGGCCACGATCTCTTCGATCTGATGGATAAACCAGGGATCGATTTTGGTGAGTTCGCAAATCTCCTCGGCGTGCAATCCTTTGTCGACAGCCGTGAGAAGCCAATGAATGCGGTCGGGGCGCGGTGTGGCCAACTTTTCGCGCAGAAGAGAGTCTGGCGTCTCCGCAGGCGCGCGCCACGGCGTGTGCGGCTCGAGAGAGCGGATTCCTTTTTGCAGGGCTTCTTTAAAGGTGCGTCCGATGGCCATGACTTCGCCGACGGACTTCATCTGCGTTCCCAGAGTGCTGTCAGCGCCAGGAAACTTTTCAAACTGCCATTTGGGAATTTTCACGACCACATAATCAATCGTCGGTTCGAAGCATGCCGGCGTTTTCTTGGTGATGTCGTTCGGAATTTCGTCGAGCGTCATGCCGACGGCGAGGCGCGCCGCGATTTTGGCAATGGGAAACCCGGTTGCTTTGCTGGCGAGAGCCGAGCTGCGCGAAACGCGCGGATTCATTTCGATAACTGTCATTCGGCCATTTTCAGGATTGATGGCGAACTGAACGTTCGAACCGCCCGTCTCAACACCTACTTCGCGGACGATGGCGGCCGCAGCATCGCGCATGCGCTGATATTCCTTGTCGGTCAGCGTTTGCGCCGGAGCGACAGTGATGGAATCGCCCGTGTGAACGCCCATGGGATCGAAATTCTCGATCGTGCAGATGACCACGAAGTTGTCGCGGTGATCGCGCATAACTTCGAGTTCGTACTCTTTCCAGCCCAGGACCGATTCCTCGACCAACGCCTCATGAACAGGGCTCATATCGAGCGCATGGGAGATGGCTTCTCCAAATTCCTCTTTGTTATAAGCGATGGAGCCGCCCGTTCCGCCGAGTGTAAAGGAGGGCCGGATAACGAGGGGAAACCCAAGTTGGTCGCAGAGACGCAAGGCATCTTGTGCGTTGTTGACGAGCGCGGAAGCGGGGACTTCCAGACCGATCTTGCGGCAAGCATCCTTGAACCACAGCCGGTCTTCGGCGACTTTGATGGCGCGCAGCGAAGCGCCAATCATTTCGACCTTGTGCTTTTCGAGAATGCCGCTCTCAGCGAGTTCGACCGCAAGATTCAGCGCCGTCTGACCGCCAACGGTAGGCAAAAGCGCATCCGGCTTTTCGCGCGCAAGAATTTCGTTGAGATATTCCTTGGTCAGCGGCTCAATGTAAGTGCGGTGAGCCAGCTCGGGATCGGTCATGATCGTGGCCGGATTGGAGTTGACCAGAACGACTTCGTAGCCTTCGGCACGCAGAGCTTTGCAGGCCTGCGCGCCGGAATAATCAAACTCGCAGGCCTGGCCGATGACGATGGGGCCCGAGCCGATAATTAGAATTTTTTTGATGTCAGTACGTTTGGGCATCCGGCCTCAGTTGATTTTTGGCTTGCAACATCTTACAGGAAATCAAAAGCAGATTCCTCGCTTCGCGCGGAATGACAGTTTTGAGGTGGACCAAAACCCGGGAGTCACCATTTCACGCCGTGGCGGTTCAGGACGCCTTCGACTTGTTCCCGTTGATTCAGGACGATGGAGTAGATCGCTTTGTAGTGGTCGCCCTGCTTCCATTCGATCACTTTGCGGGCGCGCTCAGGGCCTACAAGTTGTTCCATGGCGTGCCATTCCAGCATGCAGACGGCGATGTGGAAATAGCTGCTGCGCAATTCACCATCCCCCTCTGGGACTCGAATTTCCAGATTAGGGAAGGCGCGACGCAGATCTTCGAAAAGAGAGGGATTATCCAAGTGATTGCGATCCGTGAGCACCCAGTGGGCTTGCTCGTGGACATAGGCGGAGAGCGCAAGGTCGTCATTATCGAGGAAGCGCAAGTTTAGTGTGAGAATAGGCTTCGAATGATTGATCGCGCCGCGTTCGATCACGATGTCTCGGGTGATGGTGTATTTTTTCAGGTCGTACTGCTTGGCCAGGCGCTCCATTTGTTCCTTGCGCTGCTCCTCCTGCGGAAGGCCATTCTTGGTTTTGATTTTGAGCTCGGGCGTTTGGGCCTGAGCACAACAGGAAATTAGCGCAAGCGCGGCGAGGATCAGGAGAGGCCTGGTGTGTTTGCGATGAGCCATTCTTAGTTGACGGTTACGGTCTCAGTCCTTCGCAATTGAAGCTTTCCTTTTTCGAGAGCGTACAAGAACTTTGAGCATTCGGCGCCGGCTTTCTTGCCTGGCACAAAACGCACTAATACCTTGTAGTCCTTGTTGGCGAGCGTGACGACCACCCAATAATCGCCGGGCTCCGGCTTCTTAAACTGAAAGGCACCGTCGCGTCCCGTGGTTGTTTCCGCAAGGGGCGTAACCATGTCGCAGCAATCGGCGCTCGGAGAAAACAGCCGAATGCGAATGTGCGCAAGCGGTTTCATTTCCTGCTGCGATGAATTCGTCGTTCCCGGCTGCGCAACTTCTTGGGTGGCAACTAGCTTCCCGCAAATCCCGTTGACGTCAACTGGCTCCGGATTGTCCGCCGAGTTGGCCGGATGGCGAAATCCAAGTAACAGAAATGCAACGAGCAACGGCCACTTCACCTTGCGTGCTCCTTCATCATGTCCGTGAACTTGGTGAACAAGTAGTGCGAATCGTGGGGACCCGGCGAGGCTTCGGGGTGGTATTGGACGCTGAACAAAGGAAGCTTTTTGTGGCGCATGCCTTCGTTGGTGTGATCGTTCAGATTGATGTGCGTGATTTCGACGTCACTGGAGGGGAGAGATTCGGGATCGACGCAAAAGCCGTGATTTTGCGCGGTGATTTCGACCTTTTTGTTAAGCACGTTCTGAACGGGATGGTTCGAACCGTGATGCCCGAATTTTAATTTAAACGTTTTGCCGCCAAGTGCGAGACCGCAGAGTTGATGGCCGAGGCAGATGCCGAACACTGGCACTCGGCCGAGGAGTTTTTGGATGTTTTCGACGGCGTAGCCAACCGGCTCGGGATCGCCGGGGCCATTCGAAAGGAACACGCCGTCGGGTTTGAGATCGAGGACGTCCTTGGCAGAAGTTTGCGCTGGAACGATCCAGACATCGCAATGATGATCGACGAGAAGACGCAAGATATTTTGCTTGATGCCGAAGTCATAGGCGGCCACGCGGAATTTCCGAGTGTCCGAAACCCGGCCGGACTCGCCCATGGATTCCGACCACGGAGGAATGGTGAGTTCGATGGAGCTTTTTTCCCAGCCGTAGGCTTTTTTGCAGGAGACGTGGCTGGCGAGTTCCTGTCCGGACATTGGAGGAAGTTGCTTGGCTTCGAAGATCAATTGCTCGGCGGGAGTGCCGTCGGTGGCCACGACGCCGCGGAGAGCGCCAACATTGCGAATGTGGCGAACGAGGGCGCGGGTATCGATGTCCCAGATGGCGGGAATTTTGTGGCGATTCAGATAGAGCTGGGCGGTTTCGGCGGAGCGCCAGTTCGAGGAAATTTGCGAAAACTCGCGAACGATGAGCGCTTCAATGTAAGGGCGGGAGGCTTCTTCATCGTCGAGATTCGCGCCGACATTGCCGATATGCGGATAGGTCAAACAGACGATTTGGCCGGCGTAACTTGGGTCTGTGAAAACTTCTTGATAACCGGTGAGGCTGGTATTGAAAACGACTTCGCCGCCGCGGCGCGTGATAGCGCCCGCAGCGCGGCCGTTAAATATGCGCCCGTCTTCCAGAGCGAGAATGGCGGGGCGGTGCTGAACTTCGGTCAGTTTGTCCTCCGAGCCTGGTCATGAAGTATGCCAGTCACTTCGAGTCTGTGGAACTGGCTTCTGTTGTAGAGAGCGAGCCGAAATGATCGACGGGCCAGTACGCAAACACGGCGCGTCCGTAAATAAATTTGCTGGCGACGGGGCCGAAGACGCGCGAGTCATTGGAGCTGATGCGGTGATCGCCCATGACAAAATACATGTCGTTCGGAACGCGGAGAGGGCCGTAGTCGCTCATATCTTCGTACTGCGTGGGAACGTACGGCTCGTCAATGGCGCGGCCGTTGACATAGACGATGCCTTGGCGAATCTCGACGTTTTCTCCAGGCAAACCGATGACGCGCTTGATGAACGATTTCGAATGGTCGAGAGGGTACCAGAAAACGACGACGTCGCGCCGATGAATAGGCTCGAAGCGATACACAAATTTGTTGATGAAGATGCGCTCCTGGTCGGAGAGGAGCGGCGCCATGCTGGTGCCTTCGACTTTCACCGGTTGATAGAGGAAGACGATGATGACGAGCGCGAGGCCAATAGCGATGAGGAGGTCGCGGGTCCAAACACGGATTTCGTTTCGCAGGGAATGCGTTGTCGAAGGCGCCGGTGCTGGAGTTGCCGGAACCGAGGGAGCAAGCGGTTGGTTCTGGTCCGTGCTTTGCATTTTGTGCTGCCTTCTATTTATAGCACGGGGATTGCTGGCCGCGCTAGATTGGATTTGCGCGCGCGTTCACTGATTACCGACTTCGCCGGGCCATTAGGTAAGATTCACGCCTGGTGAGCGGCGTTGCATATGGATTCGGCAAGATTGCGTGTGCGGTGCTTGCCTACTGGGGCGACAGCGCGTAGTTCAGCGCGGCCAGGGCGGCGATGACTGCAGTTTCCGTGCGAAGGATGAGTTGGCCCAGAGAAGCTTCTTGGAAGCCGTTGGCGCCGGCGGTGCTTAGTTCGTCGTCCGTCCAGCCGCCTTCGGGGCCGATGGCTAGGACGGCTCTGGCGGGAACCTTTACGGGATTCGAATGCCCGAGAATACTGCGAAGCGATGGGGCGTCGCTGCGCTCGGAAAGCATCAGGCGGAATTCAGCGGATTGCGCGGCGAAGGCCTGGGCGGGTTTGGCAAGACCATCGAGTTGGGGAAGGCGAAGGCGGCGGGACTGTTGGGAAGACTCGAGGAGGATTTTCTGCCAGCGTTGGGAACGCTTTGCGGCAGCAGCGAGCAGGCCCTTTTCGCTGCGCGCGGCTGCAAGCGGAATGATTTTGGTGACGCCGAGCTCCGTGGCTTTTTCGAGGGCCCATTCGAACGCGTCGAACTTGACGATCGAGAGAAGAAGAGTGATGTCGGCAACCGGTTGCGGCGCGGGGAGTTGCTCGAGTAGAGCGAACTCGATGCGATTGCGCGCGACGGATTCAATGCGAGCGAGCCAGGCGGCGGAGCCGTCGCTGAGTTCGTACAGCTGGCCGGATTGAGCGCGGAGCACGTGCCCGAGGTGATGCGCAGTGTCGCCTTCCATGACGGCTGTAGTTCCGTTGAATTGCTCGACAAAAAATCGGCGGCGCACCTGCGGATTCTATCGCAAGAGTGCGCGGCTAGCCGAAGATGTCTTTCACTTTGTCGAAGATTGTGGAATTACGGTCGGCGGGCTTGTTATCGACTTTCAGTGAAGCGCCGAGCTGCTCAAGCAGCTTGCGTTGCTCGCGCGTCAGCTTCGTGGGCGTGAGAACGCGAACGTGATAGTAGAGATCGCCCTTGCCGCCGCCTCGCGGGTCGGCGAGCCCTTTGCCCTTGATGCGGAAGACGGCGCCGCTTTGCGTAGCTTCGGGAATTTTTAGCTTTTCCTCGCCGTTGAGCCCAGGAACTTGCAGCTCCGTGCCGAGAGCCGCTTGCGTGATGCTGAGCGGGATGGTGCAGTACAGGTCGGCGCCGCGGCGTTCGAAGAAGGGATGCTCCTTCACATCGAGGACGACGTAGAGATCGCCAGGCGCGCCACCATTGGGCGCAGGTTCGCCTTCGCCGGTGACGCGGAGTCGCGTGCCAGAGTCCACGCCGGGCGGAATGCGTAGCTCGATAGTCTTCTCTTTTTCGATGCGGCCTTGGCCCCGGCAATCCGGGCAACGTTCGCGGACAATCTGTCCAGCGCCCTGGCACGCGGGGCACGTGCGCGTGATGGTGAAGAATCCCTGCTGGTAGGCAAGCTGGCCGCGGCCGCCGCAGGTCTGGCAAGCGACAATGCCGGTGCCTTTTTTGGCCCCGGTTCCATTGCAGGATTCGCAGTATTCCTGGCGCGGGAGCTTGATTTTGGTGGTCACGCCCGCGGAGGCTTCTTCAAACGTCAGCGTCATGTCATAGCGCAAATCGGCGCCTCGTTGCTGACGCCGCCGGCTGCGACCTCCCCCGCCGCCGAAGAGATCCTCGAAACCGAAAAAGTCTCCAAGAATGTCGTGGAAATCGCGGAAGGCAGAGTTATTGAAATCCACGCCTCCGCCTGCGCCCGAAAGTCCTGCGTGACCGTAAGTGTCGTAGACCTCGCGCTTTTGCTGGTCGCTCAGCACGCTATAAGCTTCCGTACACTCACGAAACTTCACTTCGGCTTCTTCTTTATTCTCCGGATTGCGGTCCGGGTGCCACTTCAGCGCGGCTTTGCGATACGAAGACTTTATTTCTTCGACCGAAGCCGTGCGCGAGACGCCGAGCACGTCATAAAAATCTTTTTGGTTCCCCTTTGCCATGCAATCCCCTTAGTTTGAAATGGTCTAGTTCGCAGCTTCTTTCGATGCGCCGCCCGGGTGAACGGCTACCCGCACCATGGCAGGCCGCAGAACGCGCCCATAAAAAACGTATCCCGGTTGGAAGACTTGCAGAATCGTGCCGTCTTCTTGCTGGATGGTTTCCGTGCGATCCATCGCTTGATGAAGATGCGGATCAAATTGTTTGCCGAGCGGATCGATGCGTTCGACGCCGAGCCGCGTGACGTTGTCGACGAGCTGCTTGTAAATTAGCTCGAAACCTTTGCGATAGTTTTCATACTCGGCTTCGCGGTGTGCCGCGAGAGCGTGCTCAAACCCGTCAATGATTGGAATAAGACCTTCGATGACCCGCGCGGTGTGGCGCTTGGCATCTTCGGCGCGTTCTTTTTCGATGCGCTTGCGATAGTTGTCGAAATCGGCCTGGCGGCGCATGAGCGTCTGGCGGAGTTCGTTCAGGTCGCTGACGAGTTTCGCGGATTCCGCGTCTGCCGCCGCGGAATCCGCGGCGAGCTTTGCGTCTTCTAGTGGATCCTCGGCTGTGTTCGGCGCGCTGCCTTGAGTGTTGAAAGGTGAGTCCTTGTCTGGCACTTTGCTGCCTCTCTTCTGGAAGAAGTGTTTCAAATTTTGCTCAACGCTTCGCTGAATAGCTGCGCAACGTAAGCGACAGCAGTCATGGCTCGCTCGTAATGCATTCGTGTCGGGCCAAGCACCCCGAGCGAGCCTTGCACAAGATCGTTCCGTGTGTACGGCGCGCTGATGATGGCCAGATTGTCGCCGGCCTCCGATATTTCTTTTACGCCTATCTGTACGAGCACTGGCTCGGGCGTTTCGATACAGGCGTTGAGCACGGTCACCAAGCGATGCTTTTCTTCAATCGCTGCCAATAGCTCACGGAGCTGCGCCTGATTTGTGAACTCAGGCGTACCCACGATCTGCGCTGTGCCTTCCACGTGAACCTGACTGGTTTGATTCTCTCCGACCATTGCCGGGTCCCACAAAGTGAGGGCGTTGCCAATAATTCCCTCATACTGTTCGCGATCGGTGGCCAGCTTTTGGAGCAGGTCGCCGCGAATGGCCTCGAGCGTCCAGCCCGAATAATGGCGATTCAAGAAGTCGGCGGTCGCATCGAGCTCGGTTTGAGCGAAGGGGCGATTCGGTCGAACAATCTTGTCGCGCGTATTGCCCCCGGGCGAAATCAACACGACAACCACGCGGCCGTCCGGAAGCAGCCACATGCGCGCGTGCTCAAGAACCGTCCTGCCGAGCGGTGGCGAAACAATAATGCCGAGGCCATTTGATACTTCCGCAAGAACGTGCCCGGCGCGCTCCGTGATTTCTGAAGCAGTCTTGGCCCCGCCCATTTCGCGCTGAATCCAATCGCGGTCGCCGACGGTCAGCGTGGCCTGCGAGGCAATCTCCTGTGCGAAGAAGCGGTAGGCTGCAGCCGTGGGGACACGCCCCGCCGAAGTATGCGGCTGGTAGAGCAAACCGCCGTCTTCGAGATCGGCCATAACGTTGCGAATGGTCGCGGTGCTCAATGTCTCTTCAAACCTCTTGGAAATCGCGCGCGAGGACACCGGCTCGCCGGTCTCGATGTATGTGCGCACGAGATCAGCGAGAATCTGTCGGTTACGCCGTTCTTGTAGTGCCGGATTCCTCATAGCAGCACTCTACGCTAAGCGCTAACGAGCGCTACCTATATTGTAGGAAGCGTGTCAACCACCGTCAATGCGGGTTGTTCACTCGTTTCGCAAAGACAAGAACCGGCTCTATCAATTATTGTCGATTTGCGCGCGCTGCAGCTTGTCGGAATAATCGATGTAGATGGTCTTCCATTCGGAGAAGAAATCGATGGCGGCGATCGCGGCTTCGCGATGGCCGTTGCCGGTCTGCTTGGTCCCGCCGAAGGGCAGATGCGTCTCGGCCCCGATCGTCGGAGCGTTCACGTAAACGATCCCGGTGTAAAGATCGCGCGCGGCCGCAAAAGCTTGATTCACGTTGCGCGTGTAAATCGACGCGGACAATCCGTACGGCACGCCGTTAGCGACTTCAATTCCCTGCTCGAAGCTATCAAAGGGAATAACCGAGACGACGGGGCCAAAAATTTCTTCCTGGGCAATGCGCATTTGCGGCGCGCAATCACCAAACACGGTCGGCGCGTGGAACCAGCCTTTCGCTAGCGGTCCGCTGTTTAGGCGATTTCCGCCCGTGAGGAGCTTGGCGCCTTCGTTCTTACCGATTTCGACGTAGTTCATGACTGTCTTCAGTTGCTGCTCATTGATGCAGGGTCCCATATCGACATCGGAATCGAGACCGTCCCCCACCCTCAAAGACTTTACTCGATCCACAAAGCGCGAAACGAATTCGTGGTAGATGCTCTTGTGTACAGCAACACGGCTGGCTGCCGTGCAGCGCTGTCCGCTTGTGCCGAACCCTCCCCACACTGCGCCATCCACCGCGAGATCCAGGTTCGCATCGTCCATGACGATGATGATGTTCTTGCCGCCCATTTCGAGGCTGCAGTGTTTGAAACTTGGCGCGCAGGCCTGTGCAATAAGCCTTCCTACCGCCGTCGATCCCGTGAAGCTAACCACTGGCACGGCTTCACTAGCCGCCAGAGGCGCGCCAGCGCCCGGCCCATCGCCGCTGACCAGGTTCACTACTCCAGGCGGCACGCCGGCTTCGGTGAGAACCTGCACGAGATGATACGAGGACAGCGGGGTATCCTCGGCAGGCTTTAGTACGACGGTATTGCCGCTGATGAGCGCTGGCATCATTTTCCACGAGGGAATAGCCATCGGAAAATTCCAAGGCGTAATCATTCCGCACACGCCAATCGACTGGCGCACGCTCATGGCGAACTTATTTGGCAGCTCCGAAGGAGTCGTTTGGCCAAACAGCCGCCGCCCCTCCCCCGCCATGTAATACGTCATGTCGATGGCTTCCTGCACATCGCCGCGAGCTTCCGCCAGCACTTTGCCCATCTCGCGAGTCATGTCCTTGGAATATTCCTCTTTGCGCTGCACGAGAATTTCGGCCGCCCGGAATAGAATTTCGGCACGCTTGGGCGCCGGAACCAGACGCCACTTCTTGTACGCCTCTTTAGCAGCGTCCACAGCTGCATCCACATCCTCCGACGTCGAGGACACAAACATTCCGATCAATTCATCGGTGTTCGCGGGGTTGCGGTTCTCGTACGCCTTTCCGCTGTACGAATCTTTCCACTCCCCATTGATAAAGTTTTTGAATACTCGCGGCGCCACTGATGTAGCCATACTTCCTCCTCCGTTGCGCACTTGGCTTGATCTGCTGGTCTGTAAGTCTCTCTGTGCCTGCGGGATTAAACACGGGGCACCACGCGGAAACTAAATTCTACAGTTGGTCGCTGAGACCGTCAAATCGCCCTCCTCGGCACATCTGCCCTCTCGATTCGCAACACATCATCGAACGATTTGGAGTCCCGGCATTGTTTCGAGATAATTATTTTTCCCGTGACGCTGCGAGGAGGTAGACATGGCCCTGATCGCAAACATTCTTTTTCCGGTGGACTTCTCGCCCTCGTGCATTGCCATGGCCCCTTACGTAAAGAGGGCTGCGACTTTGTTAGGAGCCAAAGTGTCGTTGGTTCATGTCGTGGATCTTGGCAGCTACAATGGCTTTGAACTTTACGTAAGACCGCCTTCCGAGATTTCGGAGGATCAGGCCATCATTGGGCGGGAGAGACTAGATCGGTTCCTTGCGCACGAATTCCCCCTCTCGGGGAACCCCAGAATCCTTGTGACCGGGGATGCTGCAAAAGAGATCGCACAGATCGCGAGAAGAGGGTTCGATCTCATCATCATGCCCACGCATGCAGGAACTTTCAGGCGGATGCTCCTCGGTTCTACGACAGCTAAAATACTCGATGATGTGGATTGTCCGGTCGTGACGAGTAGACATGCTGAGACGATAGCTCCGCGGCCATTGGAGCACCGCGAATGGTTGTGTACCATTGGCTTGGGCGAGGACTCAGAAAGACTTCTCCGTTACGCCCATCAAGCAGCGACGGAGGCCCGCAGTAACCTCCACATTGTTCATGCTATCCAAGCTTCGGACCCCAGTTTGCCCGTTCGATTGGACCTTGAAGAAGAAATTCAGTCTGAAGAACGGCAGGAGGCCCGTGAGCGCATTGCCGATCTGCAACGAAGAGTTGGGTCCCAGGCGCCGGTGCGGATCGTTGTCGGCCCCATCAAGGATGCTCTGCTTGAAGCCGCCCGTCGATTTGATGCCGATTTGCTGATCATCGGAAGAGGTCCTCATGGCGCTCACGGCCGCCTGCGCGATCTGACCTATGCCGTAGTTCGAGACTCCCCATTCCCAGTGTTTAGTATCTGAAATCAGCGGCAGTCCGTTAGCGCGATGCACAGCAACACAGCAACGATTAAGATCGCATTTCAGTCGAAGACGTGGTACAATTTATTTGCGCTTAATACCTCGGTTGTGTTGTGCGGTCCCTCAAGTTGAGTTGTTGATCTGAGATTACCCGCCTGCAGGTTTCTCCGTACGTCTTCAGCGTAATCTAAAACAAGACTGGCAATGCGAATTGCCGCGCTTGCACCGCAAGAGTGTGCGCGCCGCCAACGCTTCCGCCAGCAAGAAAGCTATACGAATGCAAAGTTTTACAGAATTACCGATCTCTGCCTACATGAAGGAGAGATTGGCACATGCGCGATTTGCGACGCCGACCCCCGTGCAAGCTGCGGCTATCCCGCAAGCGCTCGAGGGCAAGGACGTGCTCGCAACCGCGCAAACCGGAACCGGCAAGACGCTGGCGTTCCTGGTCCCAGTGATCGAGCAACTTCTCAAGAGCAAAACGCCGGGAATCGCGGCGTTGGTGCTGGTGCCAACGCGTGAATTGGCCATGCAGGTAGTGGCCCAGTTCAACGCGTTGCGCGGCACGCAGCTGGTGCCCGCGGGGCTGGTGGTCGGGGGGTTGGCCGAAGGTGCGCAGCTGAACGCCATCCGCAAAGGAGCGCGTCTGGTTGTAGCTACTCCTGGCCGCTTAGAGGATTACCTCGACCGCAAGCTCTTCAATTTCAACTCGTTGCGCATTTTGGTGTTGGACGAAGCGGACCGCATGCTGGACATGGGTTTTCTTCCTGCCATCAAGCGCATCGCGGCCATCCTTCCGAAGGAACGTCAAACCATGTGTTTTTCCGCGACGTTGGAAGCATCCGTCGCTCACCTCGTAAAGGATTATTTGAAGAACCCTGTGCGTCTCGCGTTTGGTTCGATTCTGAAGCCTTCCGAGAACGTGCGAATGCAGGCGTTTGAAGTTTCCGTCGATCGGAAACAGGAAATGCTGCAGCGCTTGCTGGCCAAGGAAACCGGCCGCTGCCTGGTCTTCTCTCGCACCAAGCGGGGCACCGAACGCATCACCAAGAGCCTTAACCGCGATGGCTTTTCCGCGGCCATGATTCACGGAGATCGTTCGCAATCGCAACGCAATGCAGCACTTGCCGGCTTTCAGCAGGGACGCTACCGCGTGCTCGTGGCCACTGACCTCGCTTCCCGCGGCATTCACGTCCAGGACATAGTGCACGTCATCAACTACGATTTGCCAGACATGGCGGAGAATTTCATCCACCGCGTCGGCCGCACAGGCCGAGCCGGCGGACACGGGCTGGCAACTACCCTGTTTTCGCGCGAACAGCGCTCCGAACTCTTTCAGTTGGAGCGGACGCTTGGAATTCGCATCGAACGACTGAACCCCGACCCAGTAGCGGCTAAGTCCAAGAATGGCATACACATCCGAACGGAGTCCGTGCCCGTAACCTCCCACGTGCCGACGAGCGTTTCGACCAACGGTCCGCGCCACTTGCCGACTGGCGGTCAGGTGGGCGGCCCGGCCAGTATCCCTGCGAGGGTTTCGACCCGGCCGACAATGGTTGCTCTGCCTGGCGAAGTCCTCCAGGCACAATTGGACAGTTGAGACCTATTTAAACGCCTGGCCACCTTTGGCGAAGGGCCCATTCGACGGAATGAGCTATCTAGCTGCGAAATGCGATACTCGAGGAGCGGAGAATGTAGCGCTTCTCCTCTTGGAGCCTAAGACGCTTGTTTTGTTGGGCTTGCGCGACTCTGGAATATTTTCGGGCGCGCAGAGGTCTTTACGGCAACGGATGTTTCTCCTTGAGCGCACGGATCGGCTCGTTACACCCCTGTAGGGCCGGTTCGTGCGCCAGACACACCTCAGACCGATCAGGTTGACGTTCTTGGCGCAAAATCCAGCTCGGAACGCGCCAGCCAATCTCCTAACATGGACGCCTTTACAAAGTGAACCGAGGTAAACCCCTGGCAAGGCTGCTGGCGATGCGAAGGAAGGCTAACGCTGGCTACATTACTGCTGATGATGAGCAGCGGGCGGCGGGTTTGTAGCGAGGGAGGAGGTACTGACCGGCGGCATGGGTGGAGCGACGCCGGCGGTTTGAGAACCTAAACCCAGCTTCTGCAAAGTCTTGGCGTCGAGCTTCCCAGACGGATTCAGGCCGTGCGACTCTTGAAACTTTTTCATGGCGTCGACGGTGTCGGAGTCCCACTTGCCGCTGGGTTTACCGCTGAACGAGCCGTCTTTGGCAAGGGCGCTTTGAATTTCGGAAATACGCTCGGGAGCGGGGGCTTTCTGTCCTCGCTCCCGGCGGGTTACTTTCTTTGTAGATTTCGTGTGGCGAGTTTTGGAACCAGGTCTTGCAGAAGGTGATTTTGAGGAGCTAGTGCCCTGCCCCTTCGCTGCGGCGGCGCCTACACCCATACCTGCTGCAACGAGCAGCGTCAGGGCCAGATGGGTCGCTTTTCGCACTCGCATTGGTTTCGTGTGTCAGGCGCTCTGGGAGACGCGCTAACGTCTCCCCCTTAATTATTTGCTACTGGTTCTCCGCCGGAACGACACCTGACAAGAACACCGTCAGAATGCGGTCGCTGTCCTGGCGTCGCAATACTTTGAACACCACGTTTTCGCCCGGTTTCAGGTTGGAAACAGCTGCCCGGTAGTCTTCCAGAGAGGTTATTGGGTCATGATTGATTTCAGAGATCACGTCGCCGCGGGCGAAGCCTAGATCATCCGAAGCGAAGCTCGCGGGATCCACATCAGTTACGATGACGCCCCGGACGCCTTCCACGCCGAAGCGCTGGGCGCGATCTTTCGTGAGATTGTCAACGCGGAGGCCGAATTCACTTGGCGCGGCTTCTCCAGGCTGGTCGCCCATGCGGCCTGCCGTATTCGGGAAGACGTGAGTGCGGTCCTCAACGGTAGCGGTAGTTTCTTTTTGCGTGCGGTCGCGAACGAACGCGAGTTTTACCTTGCTGCCGATGGTTGCTTGTGCGATGGGATTGACGAGGTCGTTGCCGGTTTTCACGGCCTGGCCGTTGACGCTGGTGATAACGTCGCCACCTTTAAGTCCAGCTTTCTCTGCAGGACTGCCCGGTTCCACGCCCATAATCACCACTCCATAGGGTGCGCCTAAGGACTTCAGAGTGATGGGATTGGTTCCGAGATCTTCCTGGAAGCTGACACCAATCGAGCCACGGGTCACCTTACCGTTGGCTATAAGTTGGTTGTAGATGCTGATGGCGGTGTTCGATGGGAGCGCGAAGCCAACGCCTTCGTAACCGCGGCTGCCGGTGATAATAGCGGTGTTGATGCCGATGACTTGTCCTGCCAGATCAACAAGCGGGCCACCAGAGTTACCCGGGTTGATCGCTGCGTCGGTTTGCAGGAAGCGCTGGAATTGCTTGGCGAGGCCGAGGCCGCCGCGGTCTTTTGCGCTGATAATGCCAGCGGTCACCGTGGCTTGCAAGCCGAATGGGCTGCCGATCGCGAGGACCCAATCTCCAACCTGAACACCCTCTGAATTGCCAAGCTTGGCGGTGGGGAGCTCTTTATTTACTTCGATTTTGATTACTGCCAAATCGGTGTCGTCGTCCGCGCCGACAACTTTCGCGGTATAGCGCGTGGTGTCGTTGTTGAGCTGGACTTGAATTTTGGTGGCGTTCTCGATGACGTGGTTGTTGGTCAGAATGTAGCCGCGCTTGTCAACGATGACGCCGGAACCGAGGCTGCGCTCCGCTTGAGGAGGGCCGTCCTGGCGGCCGTCGAAGAAGCGGTCGAAGAAATCTTGCATCGGATCGTCATCTTCGTTGGGATTGGGGTTAGGGTTCTGGGGCTTGGCGCGACGCATTCTGGAGTTGGGCTTTTTCTCGAGGACTTGCGTGGTGGCGATATTGACGACTGCCGGCTCGACGCGATTCACAATGGTGGAAAAGGAGCTTGCCGAAGGGATGGGGTCCGGCACCACGAGCGGCGTCGCGTTCGTTCCGCTAAAGGTCTTCATTGCGGAAACGCGGCCCGAAATGACGGAGCCAATCATGATTCCAGTAACGAGCGTAAACGCAACAAAAAACGACGCCAGGATCTTACGGCGCCGCGCCCAATTGAAAATTTCTTTCACTTGCTCACCCATGTCGCTGCTCCTAACTTTCCCGGCCGCTCATGCCTGAGATCCCAAGTCCACGGTTTCGCGAATGCGTCCAAACGAACCGCTCAGCGATTCCCACAATAAGTATAACACCGCAGATAAAGGACAGTTGCCCCGGAAAATCGATGCGCCCGGATTGTTACTGTCCCAGAGGACGGTGGTCCAAGAGACGTGCCGTGGCCGCTTGCCTTAATGTCTCGATTAGTTAGACGCAGGAAGCCATCGTTTTGTTGTCAAGGGATCTGGCCCCAGGCGGCCTCCCCTTGTACCGCGGGGGACCTGGGCCAGTCTTTATTAAATTCGTGAATCAGCCATATGGATTATTTCCT
>Ga0307478_10001417_pt1 | contig 20805 bp, 21 predicted proteins | sample atmos_gasesECM4C_2_FD_203713 | JGI IMG/M metagenome (GOLD analysis project Ga0307478, IMG submission 203713) | Hardwood forest soil microbial communities from Morgan-Monroe State Forest, Indiana, United States - atmos_gasesECM4C_05 | ecosystem: Environmental > Terrestrial > Soil > Temperate... | reverse complement strand
CCGAGCCAGCGCGAAGAGTGTAAAGGATGTCCCGGGACGTTTTGTAAAGCATGTCATGAGACTGGACACGTTCTGTGCGATTAGGTGGGTGGTGACCTGATCCCCTCTTTCAGTACGAATCGGAGTACGATTTCGTGCTCGAATCGTTGCCACGTATCGACGTTCGGTGTTTTGCCATGCGTGCCGAAGAGTTGTCTTTCGGTCGAACGAGGGAACATTGAGGGAACAATAAGCACGGTGCTCCGTGGTTTTCGGCTACTATGCGCTCCCCCAGATTCCTCGCAAGTCTTTGAAACTACGTTTCCGGTTACATTCGAATCCTATAGCGCCCACCATCTTTTCAATAGTTTACGAACCACTAACGGATCACGCTCCTTATTTTCAATAGCTTAAGGACGCGTGATCCGTTCTTTAATCCGATAACGAAGACTCTTTAAGCACTCTGCTTGCTCTTGACCGGGTGTAGCCGTTTTGGGTACGATTGACCCCTAAATGGGTACAGTCAGCGTGCTTTCCCGGACTCTTTTCGGACGTACCCGCGGTGCTGTGCTCGCCGTACTCTACGGACATGTAGGTGATTCATTCCACTTGCGCCAGCTTTCTCGACTAACAAGAATCACACTCGGGGCTGTCCAACGCGAACTGCGCCAGCTCGTCGATGCCGGATTGGTTACGCGCAAGACATTGGGGAACCATGTCCTCTATAGCGCCAATGAACGAAGCCCTGTCTTTACAGAGATGAAGGGTTTGGTGACGAAGACTGTGGGAATCCACGATGTTCTCCTGGCAGCGCTCAATCCTCTTAAAGAAAAGATCAGTCTGGCGTTTGTTTATGGTTCAACCGCACGCTTGAAGGAGAATACTCAAAGTGATGTCGATCTGATGATTGTGGGCAAGGTTCATTTTCCAGATGTCATCGAGCATCTGGTGGACGCTCAGAAAAGCTTGAATCGCGAGATCAATCCTACAGTGTATTCGACACGAGAATTTGGCAAGAAGTTTCGCGGCAATTTTCTGAAGACCGTTCTCTCAGAAAACAAGCTATTTCTGATTGGAGACGAGAGTGTCGTACGAGAGCTGGGTCAAAAATAGTTGGCTCGACAAGCAATCATCGGATCGCGAGGAGATCGGGCGTCTGCTTGCGATCGCGGACGCCCGTCTGGATGACTATCGCAAGGCCGTTAAAGGAAAATTGTCGACAGACGTGCAGCTGGGTCTGGCGTATGACGCGGCACGAGCTTCCGCCACAGCCGCGCTGCGCGCAGCCGGCTACCGGGTGGTGCGGGGCAGCAATGAGCATTACCGGACCATTGAGGCGCTCGAGTTTTCCATCGATCCGGAGAAGAAGATCATTCGCACGCTAGACACCTTGCGGCGCAAACGCAACACAGGCGCCTATGATGACTATGGGCTTGTATCCCAGGGCGAGGCCGATCACGCGGGCAAGGTAGCGGCACAGGTCCGTACACAGGTTGAAGACTGGATTCGGAAAAATTTTGCGGATAAAATCTGACTGGGCAAGGTTTTAAACTCTGCTCCTAATTCGTGGTTAGTCTCCCATCTGGGTATCGGGCATGAGCACTCGCGCGAACATTCAGATCAGATTTTCACACCGGCATGGCCTGCGACGGTGCTATGAAATAATCCAGAGGGCGTGTCAATCGCTGGCAATTGGAATGTGTAGTACATCGCTTAGCTACGCTTGCATTGTGATCCGTTTGTGATCCGTTAGCACTGCTCACCACTGTCTTCCACTGCTTTACGGTGCCCGCCGGACTCTCTATGTTGTTGAAACTACATCTACACCAAAATTCGAATCCTATAGCGCCCACCATCTTCCCTCGTCATCGGCCGCCGGACGGATCCTGCGAACCGGCCGTGTCTACATCCACGAACAGCTTTTGCTCGGCCAGGCCTGGGGGATAGCAGTTTCCATCCCTGGCATAGGTCATCCTGCACCCGTGCGCGAAATCTTTTCGTCGCGGGGACTGCGCGAACTGCCACACTTCCGCGAACGTCACGCCGCCCTGTTGTGCTACCGGGGGACGCTGGGGAAATGCGCAACCGGGGGAAGGCGGGCAGGCGTCGTTCGCAATCCAGTAGACGATCGGCCTTCCTTTGGCATGCTGTCGAATGTCTTCTGCGGTGATAACCGTCTCGCTTCCTTCAATGGCGGAGATTCCAGAGCAGTAGATACCGGCGCGGAAGCCGCCACGATTCACCGCGTCCACCCACGCGAAAATGTACGCGTTTTGCTCCGGCAGCATGCGGCCGCCTTCTTCCAGGTCAAGAAAGATTACCGTGTTCTTCGGAAAGCCTTCCCGTTGTGCCGATTCAAGGGCCCTCGTCGCGTCGGAGCGTCCCAGACTCTGTGCGTCCGCTTTTCTCAATTCCGCATCGAGGCGCCCATTGAACAACACTAAGAACCCGAATCCAGCGTTCTTAACCACCTCGCGTTTTCCTGTCCAGCTGTTGCTGGTTGCTCCGGGAGGCGCGTTTAGCCAATAGCCCGTGAAGGCGAACATTCGCCGCAGCGCAGCGAGGTTTTCGTCACCGGGATAGTCGTTGCGATCGAATCCAAGATAAGCGTTCGACGAGGCCGACTGCGGAGTAGTCGCCTGTACCGGAAACTCACGCCGGATTCGCTGGAGCGACAGCGCAAGCAGCAGGGCCACGGAGATCGCTAAGAAAGTTGAGCGCGGTGTTTTCTTGAACAGCGCTCGGCTCACAACATCTCCGCGCGTCGCAAGATCTTTCGCGCCAGGCCGGTCAGTGGAAGGGAACTGAGCCGCGAGTGAGCCACCCATTCGCCTTCGAACTCCTCCGGAGAATTCATCTCAACCACGTGAACTGCATAGTCGGTGACCGTGATCGAGTGACGCAGCGAAAACAACGGCTTCCCGCCATTCGGCGCGGGCAACTCTGGAAGTTCCCACATCCCAGGCATGAGTGAAGCGCCAGTTTTGCGTCGCACCAGGAAAACCTGATCTTCTGTCCGCGAAAGGCCGAAGTGTGCAATGCGCTTCTTTTGCGTAGGGGCAACGCGGCGCGAAGGCAACACCCCGCGAGTCGAGCAGTAGTCCATCACCGGACACAACAAGCATTTTGGTTGTCGCGGCAGGCAAATGGTGGCGCCCAGTTCCATCATGGCTTGATTGAAGTCGCCAGGCCGGATGCGATCTAGCAGATCATTCGCGTTTTCCCAGACTGCCTCTCCGGCCAACGTCTTTCCCCTGAGTCGCGACACGACCCGCTCGACGTTGCCGTCGACCACGGCGGTGGCTTCGTTCGCCGAGATGCTGGCAAGAGCCGCCGCGGTGTAGCGTCCAATACCGGGCAGGCTTCGCCATCCTTCGCTGTCGGTCGGGAATCTGCCACCCAGTTCTCGGACCACGACCTTTGCCGCTGCGTGCAACATGCGCGCGCGCCGGTAATAGCCGAGGCCGCTCCATGCCGCCAACACCGACGGCTCTCGCGCCGACGCCAGTTTATGCACCGTCGGAAACTTTTTCAGGAACAGACGATAGTGCTCAAGCACTGCCTGGACGCGAGTCTGTTGCAGCATCACTTCCGACAGCCAGACGCGGTACGGATCTCGGCTCCGGCGCCAGGGAAGATCCCGTGCATTCGCGTCGTACCATGCCAGCAATGCGGATGCGAACCGTCGTGGTTCAGCATCCTGGTTCGGCTGTGACAGTTCGACTCGGGGTCTGGATGAAGGTTTTCTGCGAGTCATGAATCAGGGAGTGCTACTCAGTGGCCGTTCCCAGCACGGTGTGCGCGATCATCACCCAACCGCCCTTTTGTTGCTGCCACACCGACATCCTTCGCTGTGGTTGATCGGGGAATGCCTGGCCCTGCCTGGTTCCGCGGAGTGTGACCGTATAGGTCACCACAAAAGCGTCGCGGTTCATCTCGGTCGACAGGTCGCCGATCGAATATTCTTGAATCTGCATCTGCTGGAAATTTTCCAGCGCCTCGGCGCGCTCCAGCGTTTTCCCCGGAGTGGCGTAAACAAAATTCCCGGCGAGGTGCCGCTCCACATCCTTCCAGTCTTGTTTCTGCACATCCTGCCAGAACGCCCGCTCGAGCCCTTCGCCTCCGGTAGCGTCGCTGAAGGTTTTGACCGGATGTTCGCTGTAAACTGTGCAGGCTGAGAGCAGCAACAACGCTATCCATAGCGGAACCTGCAACCCGAGCCTCATGGGGCAGATTTTAAACCAAACACCAAACAAAGATCGGGTCGCCCACAGGGGCGAGGTACCATGCGGGGTGCATCGTGGTTGACCGCGGACCCGCCGCCAAGAATAATAAAAAGACTCGATTCGCCACTTCCATCCCGTGCGCCGCACGCCGAGGAGCAGTATGAGCGATTTCAACCGAAAAATGAACGAGACTGGTGCACGCGTCAATAAGACCGTCTCCGAGGCTGCAGAACGGCTCGAGAAAGAGAGTGCTGAACTGATCGACTATCTCAACCGCGAGGTAGTTCCAGCGGTTCGCGATCGATCTTCCAAAGCCCTCAGGATTGCGGCCGGCAAACTCCAGGAACTTGCCGAAATCATGGACAAGCATAAGGCCAGCAGCCACGAAAAGAAGACGGAATGATGCGCAAGCGAATTGGTTTCGTTGTGGCTGCGCTTGCCTGCGCTCTCCTGACCAGCTGTGCCCGCCACAAACAAGCGCGGGTTGATGTTCCGACTGCTCCGGCGCCCGCTCCGCCTGCTGAAACGGAGAAGCCTCCGGCCTCGGCTCCGGCGAAGACCGCGGAAACACCTCACGATCGGGAAACCACCACTGACGAGGTTCTTTCGGTCCCCGCCGACGCTGTTCCCCTGCTGACCGAAACCGGGTTAGCGAGCTGGTACGGTGCGCCCTACCACAACCGTCGCGGCTCCAATGGCGAGGTCTACAACATGCATGCCATGACGGCCGCTCACCGGACCTTGCCCCTGGGATCGATCGTTCGTGTCACCAATCTCAAAACCGGCAACTCCGCGCTGGTGCGCATCACCGATCGCGGGCCGTTTGTGAACAGGCGGATCCTCGATGTTTCCTACGCTGCCGCAAAGCGCCTCGACATCTGGCAGCCGGGCGTGGCCAGCGTCAAACTCGAAGTGATGCAGACCCCAGCTTCGATTACTACTGGCGGCCGTTGGGCGGTACAGATCGGTTCGTTCGAAAATCAGAAACAAGCGTCTGACCTCGCCGACCATTTGACACGCCGCTATCAAACCGCGAACGTCGCAAAGTTCGCCAGTCCCACGGGCAACTGGTGGGTGCGAGTGCGCGTCCTGAACGATGACCGCAAACGCGCCGAAGATCTCATCCGCGAGACCGCCACTCCGGAAGGTTCGGTATATTTGGTGAGGTTGGATTAAGAGTTTGCACGCCGTCCGCAGTGGTAGAGATTTAATCGAAATCAGCAGTCAACCTTTCACCTGTCACCTGGAACCTGCCTATGACCGACTGTCTCTTCTGCCGAATCATTAACGGCGAAATTCCCGCCAAGAAGGTTTACGAAGACGAGCACACCGTCGCTTTCGAAGACATCAACCCGCAAGCACCCACTCATGTGCTGGTGATTCCCAAGAAGCATGTACGGGGATTGAAAGAAGCGCAAAAAGAAGATGCGGAACTTCTAGGTCGGCTCCATCTGGTGGCTGCCGAAATCGGCCGCCAGCGCGGGATCGAAGACGGCTATCGCACCGTGCTGAACGTAGGTCCGAAATCGGGGCAGTCCGTATTTCACATGCATGTCCACCTGCTCGGGGGACGCGATATGAAATGGCCGCCAGGATGAGGGTCGAATGAGGCGAACCGTCATCTATCTGGTCGTGGCTCTCAGTCTGAACGCTCACTCACAAAAAATTGACGAGATCGACCTCACGCGGCCGTCGCCCGCCGGTCCGATGCTCCACAGTGACGTTTTACCAAAGGAGTGTACTTCCCCGGAATTCACGACATCGAACGGCGCAATCGTGACTTCGGTGAAGCATCCGTCCCTTGAAATCCAACTAACGATCTTGAACGAAAAGGCATTCGCCATAGGTGACCGCGTAAAGGCTGAGGTCGTGATGAAGAATGTGGGCGACGATCCGTTTGATATCCCTTGGACGTTCGACCCCAACGTCGTAGCGCCGGATGCTAATTCCCTGCAGAACGAGTACGAGGAAGGGTGGTTTGAAGTGGAGTTGAAAGGGAAACCTCCAATTCGCCTCGAGTCTGAGTCTGTTTCCGGATACCTGTACGGATCGCTCACAAAACCAGGAACCACCCTGCACCTTGAGCCCGGTCAGTGGATCGTCGCCAAGTTTGATTTTCTGATGGAGCAAGACAGAAAAATGTCAGCGTTATTCCACATTGGCGCGGGCGCAAATGACGTGCTTGCACACTGGCGCCAGGTAAAGCACGGTTGGCGAAGAGACGGATGCAAAATGGAATCTTCGTACTATAGCTACGATTACGCTGAAGAGACAAAGCCGGCGAGCGTCAAAGTTTGGAATCTTCCCTTGATTCCCTGATAAGGAGATTACTGCACGCCGGACTCTTCCTCTGCCGCTCCATGCCGCCGCAACAACTGAGGGAGGTTCTGTGAAAAAGCAGAGCGGGGCAGCACCATGTCGCACCCAACTTCATGGGCCTTCTGTTTCAGATCCCCCTGCACATGCGACAGGAATCCGATAATGGAAGTCCCTTTCTTCAGCTTGCTCTTGAGCTTGGGAATCAAGGTCAGCGGCTTGGCGTTCACGTTATTCAGATCGAAGATGATCAACGAGGGTTTTTCCTCGCCATTCTGCTTCATGCGCTCCAGCAGGTCTTTGTCGGTTTTGACGAACTCGACCTTAACATTCATCTTGCGTGCTGTTTCCTGAATCTTCGCCAGAAAGAATAGGTCGTCGACAAACGCAAAGATGCGTGAGCCTGCGTCTTCCCGCACTGGAAGCGGCTCCGGATCAGCCGGCTGGTACTTCGGAGCGAAGCCGGGCCGCAGGCCGCGACTTGGTTTGTGGCCGTTATCCTGGCCGAGCACAGCGCGATAGCTGTGATCCATGGGTGCGCTGTAGATACCTCCGCCCGTCTGCTGGCGGTCGCGGCCCTGTCCTCCGCCGCGATGGTTGGGTGGACGCCGGCCGCGCCGCCGTCTGCCTCTCCCTCCTCCACCGGAGGGATGTCCCGGTCCTGCATTCATAGGTTTTCTCTTAGTGTTCCCCGGCTTTTTTAATGAGGGGGTTGCGTTCTCGTGTGCCCTGCGTCGCTAGAGGGGTAGCACCCCAGTCTCGCGCGATACTTAGGATGCGCGAGAACCCCGTTGCGACTGGAAAAACAATCTTGATGATCTTTTCCGTCTAAGCGCCTGGAGTTAGTTGGCGCCGAGGGCCAGCACGGAAGCGTGGCCATTGGGAACTTTCATATGCTACGCTGTGCCCCGTTGCGAGTGCAAGTCCAAAGTGGCGGCAGTTTTGCACAGAGGTGCTGCGTTCTACCCCTCACTTTCGCGCCAACGCGGTTTGCTTCGCTCGCTTTCATTTACCAAAGGTTGCAACTGATCTCCGAACTGCTGAGGACGCTAGCCCCCGGTGCTGACCTGGCGCCCCCACTGCATCGCTTGCCACCACATTTCACCGGTTTCACTCTCGGTGATGTGCAGCCGCTCCGCGGACTCCTTGGCCGGTTGCCACTTGCCGGCCTCCTGCGCCAGCATGAGTTCGTAGACTGGCTGCAAACGCCCGCCTGTACCCGAAAGTACGCTCTTGGTGTCTTTGTCGAGCGCGATCTTATCCAGGATTTCCTCCATCGGGATTTCCAGAATCGCGTCCATCATCGAAACCATTCCCACCAAGAATAAATCCGACTGGGTGCGTGGAATCTTCGATGCCACCAACTCGCAGAATCGCGCGCGCACCAGCGCCGACAGCACCAGGTCAGAAGATTTCTGCTCTCCGGCGGAAACCAGCGTCACCAGCCGAATCCAGCGGCGGATTTCGCGCTCGCCCAGGATGGCCAGCCCATGGCGTATGGAATGGATCTCGTTGCGCATGCCAAAGATGGGAGAGTTCAGGTAGCGCAGCAGCCGGTACAGGATCGATGCTTCCGTCTTGATGATCTGTTCCACTTCCCGCAGGTCCATCTCGTCTTTCGACACGGCCGCCAGAAGCCGCAGATAATTCATCTGATTGGTAGGAATTTCGCGCGCCCTGAGTACTTCGGGGCGGCGAAAGAAATATCCCTGGAAGTAGACGTAGCCCATCTCCTGCGCGGCCGCGAACTGGTCCTGCGTTTCCACCTTCTCCGCCAGCATCCGGCGGCCGCTCGGAGCATACTGCTTCACCAAGGCGATCTGTTCCGCGCGATTGGTACGCTCGAAGTCCACTTTCAAAATATCCACTAGCGGAGCCAGCGCCTCTCGTGGATCATTGGCTACAAAATCGTCGAGCGCGATGGTGTAGCCTCCCGACTTGAGCCGCAAACAGGCCGCCACGACCAGATCGTCCGGCTCAATCTGCTCCAGGATCTCCACCACCGTTTGTTCGGCAGGCAGCAGGGTGATGCCATCCTTGAGCAGCAAGTCGCGGGTGCAATTGATGAAGGCCTTGTGGCCGTCACAGAGGACGTCGAACCCCATCAGCAGGGTGCTGTCGAGTGTGCTCCGCGCGGCAGCCTCGGGATCGCTCGCCCGGAAAAAATTCTCGACCCCATCGCGGAACAGCAATTCATACCCGAAAACCTTTTGCTCCCGGGTCAGAATGGGTTGACGGGCTACAAATCGAAACAGCTGCTTGGATTCGGCGACGGATTGAAGTGCTGGAGAGGAAGCCACGTCATTCCTATCGGCGAACCCGGGAAATCCTTGAGGTACTGGGTAGTTCGAACCCGGTTAGCTCCGCCTGCAGCCGTTTTCGTCCTAATCTCATCTAAGATGAGGGATAAATTCCGCCATTTATCCGGGAGGAACGATCGATGCCTGCTCTCGCAGTCGGCGCTACCGCGCCTGAGTTCAAGTTGAAGTCTTTGACAGGCGACGTCGTAACCCTTGCCAGCCTGCTCGAACGCGGACCCGTTGTTGTGGTTTTCCTGAAGATCTCCTGCCCGACCTGCCAATACGCCTTGCCGTTCTATGAGCGCCTGTTCCAGACATACAAGAAGGGAAAGGTGTCGCTGATTGCGGTCTCGCAAAATAACGCGGAGGATACGGCAGCCTTCGCGCTCGAGTTCGGCATCACCTTCCCGATGCTCACCGAGGACATTCCGTACCCGGTGTCTAGTGCCTACGGCTTGACCAACGTCCCCACCATTTTCTGGATCGAACCCGACGGCGAGATCGCGGTTACCAGCGTGGGCTGGTCCAAGGCGGATTTTGAGCAGATCAACCGCAAGATGGCAGAGCACAGCGCGATGACCGCGCCTCTACTCTTTCGTCCCAACGAAGATGTGCGCGATTTTCGCGCTGGTTGAAGCTCCAAAAACTGAGTCCGCGGTCCGCGGCCCACCAACAAAATAAAGAACAAAAGTCAGGCCGGGAGCTCCTGTCCCCATTCCTGATAACGCAAGTATCGACTCCTCCGTGCACGTTCGCGGGCCGGTTCTTCCCTTACAATAGAGGTAATCCAATACACCTTTAGCTTTCATTCAGGAGTTCCAACCGAACCATGCGCAAGACCCGTATTCTGTCTTTTTTATGCCTGTCGTCCCTGGCAGCCGCGCAAAACCTGGCTCAACCGGCGCGCGCCCTGGCGCCCGCACCGCGTCCGTCGTCGGCTGCCTTTGCCGCGATGGAGACGATCAGCGCCGAGCGCATCCGCGCTCACGTGCGCTTTCTTTCCCACGATCTGTTGGAAGGCCGCGGCACCGGTCAGCGCGGGGGCGACATCGCAGCCGAATATATTGCGACCCAGTACGCGCTTTATGGACTGAAACCCGCCGGGGACAACGGGACCTATATGCAGAAGGTTCCCATGGTTGGCATTACCCCGGCCGCCGAGACGACTTTTTCCCTGGTCCCTGCCAACGGAGCGCCTATGTCGCTGAAAGTCCTCGACGACTATGTCGCTTACGACCAGACCCAGCAGCCGCAATCCGATATCGACGCTCCCATTGTTTTTGTCGGCTATGGCATTCACGCGCCCGAATACAACTGGGACGATTACAAGGACACCGACGTCAAGGGCAAGGTCCTCCTGATGCTGGTGAACGAGCCTCCGTCACAAGATCCTAAATTCTTTAAAGGGAAGGCGCTCACCTATTACGGGCGCTGGACCTACAAGTACGAGGAAGCGGCCCGTCGCGGAGCCGTCGGCGCGATCCTGATTCATCAGGCCGAAATGGCCAGCTATCCATGGGACGTCGTTCGCAATTCCAACTCCGGGGAAAAGTCCTATCTCAAACTCGACGGATCTCCCAAGCTCAAGGCGGCTGCCTGGATTCAGTTGGCAGTAGCTCAGAAGCTGGCCAGCGCTTCGGGCTTCGATCTCGACAAGCTGATGTTCGATGCGCAGTCGCGCACCTTCAAGCCGGTGCCCTTTACAGCCAAGCTCCGCGCTCGCCTCGTCAGCAAGATTCGCCCTTTCGAATCCAACAATGTGGTTGCGATCCTGTCCGGTTCCGATGCGAAGCTGAAGAGCGAAGCCGTTCTTTACACCGCGCATTACGATCATCTCGGTATTCGGCCCGATATGCCGGGAGACAACATCTACAACGGCGCCGACGACAACGCGACCGGTTGCGGGATATTGCTCGAATTAGCGCGCGCTTTTGGGCAGGGAGCAGAGAAACCCCACCGTTCCATCCTGTTTGCTGCGGTGACCGGCGAGGAACAGGGATTGCTCGGGTCGGAGTACTTAGGCAAGCATCCTCCCATTCCAGCCGCGCACATCACGCTCGATTTGAATTACGACGATCTGCCGCCGCTCGGTTCTCCGGAAGAAGTCGAGGTATCGGGAGCGGAGCGCACGACGTTCTACCGCACAGTAGAGGCCACGGCGAAAGATTTCCGCCTCGCTATTCGTCCGGATGCTCATCCGGAAGCCGGTCACTACTATCGTTCCGATCACTTCAGTCTCGCCCGCGTCGGGATTCCTTCTTTCTCCGTCAACGAAGGCCTGAAGTATAAGGGCCATGACGAAGCCTGGGGTTTGCAGCAGGACGAGGAATACAACCAGAAGCACTACCACCAGCCCAGCGACGAGTACCGTCCCGACATGGATTTTACCGGGGACGGCACGATGGCTCGCTTCGGCTTCATGCTTGGATGGCAGGCCGCCGCGCTGCCTCACGTCATCGGGTGGGAGAAGGGTGACGAGTTCGAAGCGCCGAGGCTCAAAAGCGCCGCCGAGTAGCGTCGGCACAATAGAATCCGAAATCCAGTCTTTTCCACCGCCCTGTAATGGGCCTGTCTCACGAGTGTGCATCGCAGGTGGTGTCGCCAAACTGCGCCGACTTCCGTCCTTCGTTTAGAAGCCTTTGGCCAGTAACTTGAGTAACGTTTCCGGCCTCTTCCCTACATGCTAGTCTCGTCCCTATCAGGCGTGAAATCAGTAATTTCCGAGGTGGTGCCTTGCGCTGGACTGCCCTGCTGCTGACGTTGTGCGCCGCGGCCTCCGCGACAACTGCGAAACCGCATTCTCCGAAGCCGGTCGCGAAGAGCGCGACTCTGCCGGTCACTACCGCCTCTCCGGCAGCGCGCAAGGAATTCGATCATGCCATGGCCGACCTGGAAGCCTTGCGGCGTGCCGATGCGGTCAACGATCTTCGCACCTGCGTGAAGCATGACCCGAAATTTGCCCAGGCTCAGATGCTGATCGCGCACCTTACCCATGATCCCGATGAACAGGTTACGGCCCGTTCCCGCGCTCAGCAGTTAGCGCCCAAGGTGACCCCGGGCGAGCGTTTGCTGATCCGCTGGCTCAGCGGTGTTCAGGAAAACAACTATGTTCCTGCCATCGCCGCCATGAACGACTTATTGGCGATGTATCCGCAGGATTACCGCACCGCATTTCTGGCGGGGCGCTGGCTCGTCCACCAGCGCCGCTACGCGCAAGGAATCTTCGTCCTCGAGCACGCGGTGACGCTGTTCCCGAATTATCCGGCGGCTTTGAACGAACTGGCCTACGCCTACGCCTTTAGCGGCAACTTCGAAAAGGCTTCGGCGCTCATGGATCGTTACGTCCAGCTGCAGCCCGATCAGCCCAATCCCTACGACTCATACGGGGAGATCTTGCGCGCAGTGGGACAGTACGATGCCGCGCTCGATAAGTACCGCATGGCAATCCGGGTTGATCCCACGTTCGGCTCCGAGTTCGGCGTGGCCGACACCTATGCCGTGATGGGCAGGGAAGCAGACGCCCGCGACGAATATGCCAAAGCTATCGTGTTTGTGACCAGCGAAAGCGACCGCGTCGAGTATGAGCTGCAGAGTGCGCTTACCTGGATACGCGAGAACAACCACAAGCAGGTGGATAAATCCCTGCACGAAGTCGCCAAGCATGCGCACTCGGTGGGCCTGGCGAAGATCGAAGCCGAAGCCAATCGCGTCATGGCCATGAGCGCGCCCGACTACAAGGACGCGGTGCATCATCTCAAGGCCGCCGAACGTGCCCTTGACGAGGGTCATCCCATCTCGAAAAGTGATCGCGAGGAGGAGCGCGCATTGGTACTCGAAGTCGAGGCCCGGCGTGCTGCTCAGAACAAGTCGATGGATGCAGCCGGGAAAGCCGTCGCCCAGCTCGAAGCCATGGCTACGCAGAGCCGCAGCCAGGTGATCCAGCTTGCCTATCACGGAGCTGCCGGAGCGATGCTGGTCGAGCAGGAAAAATATACAGAAGCCATCGCCCACCTCCAGGAAGATACCGAAAGTCCAGAGTCGATGCTGCTGCTGTGGAAGGCCTACCGCCAGACCGGGGCGTCCGAAGACTCGAAGCTGCTGGCCGCGCGCCTGGCCGGCATGAACGAACCGACGGTAGAGCAGGCGCTGATTGTTCCGCAATTTCGCGTGACCTTAGCCGACCAGCAACAAGAGGCAGCGAAATAACGCTGAGAGCGTAATGCCCCGTATCCCCATCTTCAAGCTCGGCGGCTCCTCCGATGAGATTCTTCCACCGGCGCTGACGAGTTATACGCCCGCGCTCTCGCTCGATGGCTTGCTCGTTGGCGTGGATAACCTCCGCCACGACGTTCATCTGAGTTCCAAGTTCACCGAAGCGGCGCGCGCCCATATCTCGCGCTTGATTGCGCGCCATGGCGATGTCGAAGGCCTGCTCGCGGCGGAAGCGCCCTCGGCGACCCCTCGGACGCCTTTCCTGAACAAGCTCACGAACGTGTTGAAGCCCGGGCCGAAATCCGAGCCAGCCGATTTCAAGACCGTGCTTACCGAGTTGCACGTATCCGCACTGAATCGCGCCAAGGCGGAGAACAACGTCACCATCGACTTACTGGCGCGGCTGGCAGTCGTGAAGTTCCTGCGAATGGAACTCAATTCGCAATTCGCCCAGGTCCTGGAGCGTTGCCGCATGATGCTCAAGAGCTACGAAGGCGTCCGCCAGCTCAAGGCCCTGGAATATCGGGAGCGCGTAGCAACGTTTCAGGTACGCAAGAAGATCATCCAGCGCAAAACCGGCCAGGACCTTTTTCTTCTTCTCCGCGACATCGAAAAAGAAACGTTGGCCCGCATGCGCCGCTCCCGCTTTGGAGAGAACGACAGCGAAGGGCACAAGCTGCTGATCAACCGCCTGGCGCTCTCCGAGGACGGGCGCGATGACTATCTCTGCGCGGAACAGTACGTCATGTTGGGCAACTGGGACCGCGACCCCGACCGCTTTATCCGGATGCGCGAGATCACCTGCGAATTCCTGCGATCGCTGCAGATCGATCTTCCCGACGCTGACGCAGAACTCGATCCCTGGCTGAACGCGCCCCAGAATGCCAATGCCCTGGTAGGCGGCGGCACGCCAAGTGAATCGACGCCGGAAGGGCGCTCGCAGAAAGCACGGCTCTCGGCCTGGGTGCGTTTTCTCGAAGACCAGTCGGTCATGGAATACATCATCGCTTCCTACGAGGTTGTGCCGTTGCTTTCCGAGTACGCCTCGCGTATCAACCCCCAGCAATTGAAGAACGCATTGGTCGATCGCACGGAGTGTTCGCGCGTAGAGAGGCTGGTTCAGGAAGGCGGCAAGCTTTCCGCCAACAACTTGTACGCGGCAGTTGGCCGAGTGGCCAGTTGCCGCGGCGCCGACCGCGCGCGGGTTGCCGGCCGCTTCCTCCACGATTTTCTGCGGTATCACCGCGACATGCGTCGCCTCGAGACCCTGAATTCCGCGCTCGATAGCGTCAACCTGATTGGCAATCCGAAGCTGCGAGAGCTCTCTTCCGTCAACGGGACACTCTACGAGTTCCTTCTTGCCGACGAACAGAAGCCGGCGGAGGAGCGCGCCCTTGGGCACGTAATCATCAAAGCCGACATCCGGGACTCATCGCGTCTTACCCGTTCCTTGATGGACTCCGGCTTGAACCCCGCTTCCTATTTCAGCCTCAATTTCTACGACCCGGTGAATAAACTCCTTCCGAAATATGGCGCCAGCAAAGTTTTCATCGAGGGAGACGCGGTGATCCTCGCCCTGCACGAAAAGGAAGGCGAAGCGGGGCTGGCCGTGAGCCATGCCTGTTGCCTGGCCCGCGAAATCGTCGAGATTGTGCGCGGCTACAACGAGCTTGTCACCAAGGCTGGACTCCCTCCACTGGAACTGGGCGTCGGCATCTCCTACCAGGAAGCCGCGCCGCTGTACCTCATGGATGGGGAGAAGCGCATCATGATTTCTGAAGCGCTGAACGAGAGTGACCGGCTCTCTTCCTGTAACAAGCGTGCCCGCAAAGCGATGGAACCGCTGTCCACTCCCTTTCACGTGTATGCCTTTCAAACCGTCAGCGATGCCGACGCAGGCGAAGCGGCGGAAGATTTCGTCATGGCGTTTAATCTCGGAGGCATTCGATTGAGCCCGGCCGCGTTTGAAAAACTGCGCTCCGAAATCTCCCTGGAATCGATCGACTTGAAACTTCCCGAGTTATGGGGCAGCGAAGACTTCAAGCTCTTCGCCGGCCTGGTAGCCGTGGATAACGACATTTTCCGCAAAATTGTTTTGCGCGAAAGCCGCGTCGCCCAAGTCGATCCCCGCAACTTTACCCTGCAGAAATGGACTGAGAAGGCGTACTTCGAGGTTTGCACCGATCCCGCGATCTATGCCGAGTTGGAGCACGAGAAGGCGGCTGCAATCGGCCGCTCTTAGCTCACCCGCATCTAATTTCTCTCACGGCAATCGGAACCACACGATTTTGCCCTTGGGCCCCACCGCGACTGCCTGTCCCGGAGCTGCGAAGGCCGCTGCGTTCAGGTTCATGTCCCAGTACGCTTTCCAGGTCCTGTTGTCAGGATCGTCGGTATACGCAGCGTGGCTGCTGCCTACCGCCAGCAGGTGCCGCGAGTTGGAAGGATCCAGCGCCACTGCCGAGATGAATGGCTGGGGCTGAATCTGGGCAACTCTCCAGGTTACGCCGCCGTCCGCTGTCAAAGCCAAATGCGCCCCCTCCTCATCGGGCTTACGGTAGTCTCCTCCTCCGATGACGCCATATTGCGCATTGTCGACAGCGATCGAGAAGATCCCGGCAGAAACACCGTCGTGATCGATCGGCGCGTCGGTGGCAGCCCAGGTCACTCCTCGATCAAGCGAGCGAAAAACGCGCGCTGCATTGACTCCCGTAGCCAGTAACACGTTCTGCCCACCCTGCACTGCGATGCAGGTGCCGCTGGCGGCAAACGCTCCCTCCTCGGCGAGCGAGTGCGGACGATAAGACGCGGGCAGCGAATTCCAGTGGGCGCCTCCGTCCTCCGTCGCGATCAATTCGAACTGGCCATCAATCGGGTCGCCCACGGCGATTCCGTGAGTTCGATCCCAAAACGCCATGCAGTCGAAAAAGCCCTTCGGATCGCTGTTGGTGAACTGCAGCGTCCAGTTGGCGCCCCCGTCGATCGTCTTGTAGATGCGTGATTGCTCACCAGGGCCGATCGACAGAAGGTACGCTTCCTCAGCACTGAACGCCTGGACATCGCGAAAATCGAGCGTTTCCGCGCCAGGTACGTGTGCCGAGATCCAGGTGTTGCCCCCGTCGGTCGTGCGGAGGTAAGTCCCGTGCGTGCCGCTTGCCCAAACCACGCTCGCTGACACGGCGCTCAACCCGCGGAGATCCTCGGTTGTATTGCTGTTCTGAACGGTAAAGGACTGCGCCAGGGAGACAGTCGAAATCACGAGAGGCCAGAGCCAGAATGGGCGCATCCGGGAGATTGTCTTACAACCGGTGCTTCAGTAGCGAATCTACGGCTTCACGGCACTTTCGCGGCTAGCCGGGTGGGCATCGCTACTCCGGCGGCCAGGTTCCATGGCGGTTTTGAACTCGAGCTTCCACTCCGGCAGGCAGCGAGTTGTCCGGACCATGTGGGTCGAGTCCGACTCCTCGTCGTCGCGAGCCACCACATAGGTGCGCATGGTGTAGCAGACACCGTCCCGTTCGACCTCGGTTGGATTCCAATGTTGGCGGATGTTGTCCATCGCTGTCGTCAGATCAGCATCGGGCGAGGCCTTCGCCCAACTGTCACCGTGCGTTTGCGCGAAGCTGGCGGCGGGAGCCGCGAGGAATACGATCACGATAAAAAGCAGGATTGCCAGGAGGCCGGTGAGTCGCATGGGGATACCTCCAACTCCGCAATTATAGCTCCGAACCGAAGATCAGTAGCCCAGCCTGCGCGGGATCGGTTTGAACGGAATTATCACGATCGCCTCGACATCCACATTCGCGTCGTTCTTCATCGCGGGCAGGAAATGCCAACGGGCGAACGCCTGCTTCGCATAGTAATCGAGACGGGGGTCCGCGCCATTTACCACTCGAATTTCACCAACGCTGCCGTCGGCACGAATGATCGCGCGCAAGGTCACCGTTCCCGAGACATTTTCCCGCATGAGTTGCAAAGGGTAGGCAGGATCGACTTTGTGATCGGCCACTGGGGCGCTGAGATCGCCTTTACTCTGCGAGCCGTCGAGTTCCGCGAACCGGATGACCCAACTGCCTCCTGCCGAGTTCAGATTCGGCATGTTCATGGTCATCGAATAGAGAGGACGATCATGAAAGATCTGCCTCTCCAGTTGGCTCGGATTTTCCACCAGCGCGGCCTTGGGAGCGGCTACCCCGGAACGCAGAGCGTGGGGCGCAAGACTCGCCATCTCTTCCTGACCGCTTCCGCCTTTGCCTGTTGCGGAAGGATCGCCACCGCCATCCACTGCCGTGGCGCTTTTGGCTCCCGCGCCCACGTGCAAACCAGGAGGCACTCCGCGCACACCGTTTGTAGCCCCTAACCCCGCTCCGCCAACCGCGCCGCTCTGGCTGGTTCCATGGGTGTCGCTGGGGGCTCCGCTACGCAGGTCGGGCGTTCCTGCTGCGTTAGCTTTACCTTCGGGACCGGCTGCGAATGTTCCGCGCCGGTTGCCTTGCGGGGGTTCGGCCGGGGGCGTTACCGAAGGATGGATTCCGAGTGCAATCAGGTGTCCTCCGCCCTCGGCCGAGCGCGCGGAGGGTACCGAAGGAGGCGGAGGTACAACTTGCCCTCCCGGCCCGCCGAGATTGCTCCGTGCTCGACCGCCACCGTTGGCGCCGGAGCCGCCCCCCGAGGTTTCCATCGAGGGCGGCGGCGGAACTACGGCTTTGCCACTGCCATCCAACGTCGACAGCGTACGCTGCGCCTCGACCGCCAGGCGCGGTGCGGGTGCGATGACTTCCGAGTGCCCAATACTGATGTCGCCCAGCTTGCGAACCGACGCGGCGTTGATTGTCGGCGGCGGCTCGACGACAGCCGCTTGCGGTCCTCGCAACGTGCGGCGCGTGTCCGCCACACTCGCATCTGGAGCCGGGGCCACCACGTCAATCGAGAGTGAAGCGACCGCCCGCACATCGCGTCCCATGCCGGGTGCCGGTGCAATAACGCTTCCAGTGAGCGAGGTCAGCTTGCGATCGCTCGCTTGGTTGATCTCCGGAACAGGCGCAACAATCGAGGTCGGGGGCGCCTGCAATCGTGGATTCGTCCGTTCCAGTGCGGCGCCGGGCACTGGCACAGTATGGTCTCCCCAAGCCACGATGTTGGGCGTTTCCACATCGTGGTTCAACTTGATGTCTGGCGGCGTCACAATCGTCTGATGATGGTTGTCGGCCTCGGGGGGTACTGAAAGGATCGGCTGCTTTGCAAAAACCGGATCGCCCAGGTGTGCCTTCGCGGCCTGCGACTTGCCCGTGTCGAGAGGCGGCAGATACTCCGACGGCGAGTAGTAGATCACGTCAGCCGGATCGAAGCGCCGCGCTTGTGTGACGTGCGGCGGGGGAGGAAGTAACGTAGACACTCCCCAGGCCAGCGCCAGAACAATCCCGTGGTAAAGCAGGGACTCTGCAAATGCGGCCCACGGCAGACGGCGGGTGACGAAAACGTCAGGCCAGAACGGGGCAGGCGGGGAACTGATGCGTAGCGCCGGAGGCTGGCGGCGCAGAACCGTATCCTTCAGATTGCGGACGAACGCGCGCCCCCAAGGCTCCAATTCGACCAGCAGGTGGGGAGGGTTCGGCCAAGGCCGCCTCGATCGAATGCCCTCCTGCGCCTGCAAGTTGTCCAGCCCTAAAATTGAATTCATGACCCCGTTGGCAGCGGCGCAGAGTTCGTTCATTATAGCGGACCTTTGCGGCGGCCCAACCAGTGAATGCACCCCTGTGTCCCCCTGGAAGACCGATGGCGGTGTAGTACCATTGGCCAGCAAGAGGCGCGTGTTATGTCTAGGAGATTGCTGAAAACAACGGTTGTTTTGCTGCTGGTTGCCACACCTTGGCTGGGTTTCGCTCAGGAGAAGCCTGCCGAGAACAAACCGGCCGAGCGCCCTGGCGCCGAATACTCCGGCATGTACAGCTTTCTCAAAGATGGAGAGTTTGTTCAGGTAACCGTCGAGGACGCCGGTCATGTTACCGGCTTTATTTCCCGCTACGGCGAGTTAGACAGCGACAAGGGAGTCTTTCTCGATCAGTTCTTCAAGACTGGCAAGCTGGATAACAATGCCTTGACCTTCACCACCGACGTGATTCACGGCACCGCCTTTGAGTTCAAAGGTACGATCGATCGGGGAGAGGGCCGTAAGCCCGGCGACGAAGCCTATTATGTCTTGAAAGGAACGCTCGTCGAGCGAGTGACCGACGTCAACCAGAAGACGTCCTCGCGTTCACGCGAAGTGACGTTCAAGTCTTTCCCATCCGGCGAGGAAGCGTCCCCGGAAAAACGCGACTAAGTCTTCACCTAACCGCTCACTTCCCGGCGGGCTTCAGGACCGCTGTACTGCGCTCGTCGCTCGCGATGATCCGGTAAAACTTCTTCAGTTCATCCGCTTTGCTCGGAGGCACCGAGAGCTCCTTGAAGTCGAAGGTGCGGGGGTAGCCGATCACGTTCCCTCTTACTTCGGTCTTGGACTGGTAGGGGGCTGGCCACCCTTTGCGCCCTTCGTGACACTACCAAACTGAGGCTGCCCCACCCATCGCGGTTTTCGATGGGTGGGAGGCACGGACCATAACCTTACTTCGGCAAGGGGCCTCCAACTTCCAGTGCAGAAGGAACTCGATCCGATGAGGTCGCGGCGCCTGTGCTTCCCACCTTTCGAAAATCACGAAAGGTGGGGCAGCCACTTTTATGGATAGCTCAAGAAAACAGAAAGAAAGGTGGGCCGGCCCCCTGCGCTCGCTAAGCCCCGCTAGGCCCGCTTCCTCATACCGCCGCCACCACCGATAGCCGGTGGGACGCGAGATCCCAAACTCCTCACATAAAGTGCTCAGCGGTTTCTCCCGCCGCGCGGCAGCTACCGCGAACCGTACTTTTTGCTCTTCCACATCTATCTTCATCCACGGCATCCTTGCTTTCTCCGAGCCGGCCGAGCCAGCGCGGGAGTGTAAAGGATGTCCCGGGACGTTTTGTAAAGCATGTCATGAGACTGGACACACAGAACGCGATTGAATGGGGCACCCGCCGTCGGACTTCGTTTTCGTGCAACCGTTGTTGTCGTACGTATAGCTCACGGTCGGGGTCGACATCCAGCGGTGAGAAGGATACCCAGGTGTGTCCAGACCTTTGTGTAAACGACCAAGTTTGATTGTGTGCGCCCCTATGGTAGCTCGATGCCGCCGCCCTCAAGAATTGGAATAACTTGGATGTCAGGAGAGCGGCGATCCACTTCTTCGATGCTAACCCGTATACTGTATGCATGCGAGTGCGAGATCGGCAAATCCAGACAGCCACGGTTCCAGTACGACGCGCTGGAATTACTCACGCTTAGTATCCAACCGTTAGGATGCCCACTAGTGGCGTCCACCGGCCGACCGTCGACCGAGCATAGCACCTTGCTGGATTTGTCGGGGTCCTCGACTATCTGTGCCTTCACCCTTGTGCTGAGGCCGTCGAGGACATCTTTCTGCGACTGAAGCAGGCGGGCACATTCCAGTCGGAGATGCATGGGGCTGGATGGAAGACCTGAGACCACGGAGGAATACTCGCCAACCTGGGATAAGGGAATAGCATGCAAGCGGATGTGATATCGCGGATAGGTAAACACACCGCTGTCGGAAATCGTCCCATCTCCTTGGAACTGGCCGACACGAAACCGAACCGCCAAGCATAGAGCACCAACGACTGACGCTAGGACGATCGCTCCTACGAAAATCCTCTTTCGATTAATCTTCATCCAACGTTTG
>Ga0307478_10001416_pt1 | contig 20817 bp, 21 predicted proteins | sample atmos_gasesECM4C_2_FD_203713 | JGI IMG/M metagenome (GOLD analysis project Ga0307478, IMG submission 203713) | Hardwood forest soil microbial communities from Morgan-Monroe State Forest, Indiana, United States - atmos_gasesECM4C_05 | ecosystem: Environmental > Terrestrial > Soil > Temperate... | reverse complement strand
GGCATTAATATACTTGACTCAGTAACGTAAGGGAGTCACGATAACGGTTCCTCTCCCCTCAGGGCGCGCAGGTCCACTACAATGCTGCCGGGGCTAAAGTTGTAACGAGATCGCGTCCGTGGTTTCATGCGGTTTCTGGCTATATCCTGGTCATGAAAAGCAAAAAGAATACGGAATACAAGACTTTTGAGAATCTGACGCGGCAATTAGTCGCCGTTCCGCATGGCGAGGTAAAAGCCAAGCTGGACGCTGAGAAGAAAGCGAAAGAGCGGAAGAAGGCTAGGAAATCCTCCGCTTCCCGCGAGGTAGTCTAGTTGGGCAGGCTAGGCGTTGCAGCGACCTTGCCGGTCACTTCGGCATAGGTCAGGCGCTTTCCGAGGATGTGAGAGGCCACGTGCTCAAATCGAAGTCCATCGTGAGCCAGTTCCCGAAAGTTATACCGGAACACCTGTTCATCCAGATACCGGAACAAGTGGAAAGGTTCCACGCTCACGTAGGTTCCCTTGATTCCACGCTTGAGCAAACTCCAGAAGTTTTCGAGTCCGTTGGTGTGAATCTGTCCATCAACGTAAGACTCAGCATGGTCAATGACTTGGTGGGCGAAAGTGGGCTTCAAGTCCTGATAGGACAGGAGGGCATCGGAATAGATAGCGCTGCCGGCGGCGACGTGCTTCTTAATCTCGCCATGCAAGGCTTTCTTTTTCCGGTTAGGAACGACCGCTGCCCGGACTTCGCCGCCACGTTCTAGAATACCGAAAATGGGAGTCTTGTCCTTGGTGCCAGTTTCCGTAATTCGGCGACGGTGTTTATCGGCGTGCATGAATCGCGCAGCGCCACCGACAAAGGTTTCGTCTACTTCGACTTCGCTATCGGGACCACCGAGCTTCAAAAACGAGCGGGCTTGCATCGCGAGCCGAATGCGATGGAGCATGAACCATGCGGATTTCTGAGTGACGCCGAGAGCGCGGGCTACTTCGTAGGAACTTATTCCGTTCTTGCAGTTGGCAATCATCCAGATAGCGATGAGCCACTTGTCCAAGGGCAGGGCAGAATCTTCAAAGATAGTCCCGATCTTGACGCTGAACTGTTTCTTGGGGTGCTGGCTCTTGCATTCCCACATCCGGCGAGTAGAAATAAAGCGAACATCATCCCGGCCACAAGCAGGGCACTCGACGCCATTGGGCCAGCGGCACTCCACCATGAATTTGAGACCGTTGTCCACGTCCGCAAAGTAGACCATGGCTTGCTGGAGAGTCTTTGGTTTGGCGCTCATGGCGTTCCTCACTCTCAAAACTCTACCAGAAACGCCTTACTGAGTCAAGTATATTAATGCCCTTATAGCGGGACACCGTTTTTTCTGTCGTGTTTTGGCCAAAATCGTCCGCCCTCAAGCTCTTTAGTTTCAGCGTTTACGCGGCCCCCCATACCTAACCCCTTTAGAAGCAACACTTACAAAAAGTGGGGGGTACCCCATTTATAGTGAGCGGTACCCAAGAATGAAACTACCCCGACACAGCCAGATATGGCTCCCAGGCTATATAAAGGATAGGCTCAAGACCCTCGCACGCAAACCCGCGAAAAGGCTCTGGCTACTCTTCGCCGATCACTATGAGCCACTTTGGAATGGGGCCGACGAAGCGATAGGAACAGAGCGGGTTGCTCGATGGGCAACCCGTTGGCCGTCCATCGCTGCAAAGTTTCAGGATTCTGCCGGCTGCCCGCCCCGCTATACCTTCTTCTATCCCGAGGAAGAGTATCGTCCCTGTCTAATGGAACCTCTTGAGCGCATGACCTCCGATGGAATCGCTGACGTCGAGGTTCATCTGCATCACGACGGCGAAGGCCAACAGAACTTCGTTGATCGTATCGGTCGGTTCACAGAAACACTTGTCTCCCGCCACGGCCTGCTCAGGAAAAGCAAAGGCAAGGTGTCCTTCGGATTCATTCACGGCCTCTGGGCACTGGACAACTCCCGCCCCGACGGCCGCTTCTGCGGCCTCAACAATGAGATCTCTCTTCTCCGCGACCTCGGCTGTTATGCCGATTTCACCATGCCCTCGGGAGCATCCCCAACGCAAGCTCGCCTGATTAACACGATCTACTGGGCTGTGGATGATCCCGAAACACCAAAGTCTTACGACACCGGCGTTCCCCTCACTCCTGGCGGCACGGTCACGGGCGATTTATTGATGATTCCAGGCCCGTTTGGTCTGCGGTGGGCACAGCGCCTGCTGCCGCGAATTGAGTTCAGCGAACTTTGTTCCTATGATCCAGTCACCAATTACCGCGTCCGCCGCTGGCTCGAACTTGCTCCCCGCGTTGGGGACGACATTTTCCTCAAACTCTTTACCCACGGCACGCAGGAGCGCCACTCTCAGTATTTACTCGAGGGCGGCCTGGAGTTCACTCTCTCTCTCATCACCAGGGAGTGCCAGCGCGCGGGTCTCGATCTGCACTTCTCAACGGCCTGGGAGATGCGTCAAGCGGTCGATGCAGCCGCTCAAGGAGATAGCCGCCCAACGCATCAAATGAATCGCACAAACGCGGAAGAGTTGGTAATGAACTGATTCAACGAACCGCAGTTTCCGGGTTGCCGCTCCGTCATTACCGCACAGCAAACTATTCATCGTTACGATTTGACTGACGCAGTATCAAGATTGCCAGCAAGGGTATCGTCGAGGGTGAACATCCCGGAATCTCGAGACGCCTATCCTCATCAACTTCGTAGAAACGCAAAACTCAAGAAAGTGAGGTTCCTTTATGAATGAACCAACCTTCAAGAAGGACCAGCTTACGCAACAAGTCGCAAAAGACAGGCTTTCGGCACCCCGCGATTTGCTCCCGCCCTCCGATGCCCCGCGCTCGAAGAGCCGCCGGAAATTCCTTGGCAGCGTACGGGGAGTTGGCCTCGCCGCTGCAACCGCAGGCGTAATCGGTGTCGAGCCGCTTTTGGGATCAAACCACTCTCTCGCTCATGCCGACAACGGTCATGGCGAATCCGCCGGAGGGGAACGCGCCGAAGAAGCGGCGGAAATCCGCATAGAGGCCATGAAGGCTGATCGAAGTGTACCGATTCCTCCCCACACGACGAATGGCGATGAGGAGCGCTATGCCGACAAGTGCGGCACCTACACCAAGTCCATTCTGCAAGACGGCCCTGGCCGGGTGAATCTGAATGCCTACGCAAGCTTTATGGATGCGTTGCAGAGCGGCAAACCGACCGACTTTGAGAACATCATTATGGGCGGCGCACGTAAGCTGACTGATCCCCAAGCCGGCTTGGCCTTCGACTTGGAGGGCTGCGATTCCCAGAAGTTCGGCAGCGCTCCTGCACCACTGTGCCAGGAGGCTGTCGTGGTTGTCCCACCTGCGCCCGCATTGGCCAGCGCCGCGTACGGAACCGAACTGATCGAAATGTATTGGGGTTCTTTGCTCCGTGACGTCCCGTTCACGGAATACCCCTCGAATCCCGTAGCCGCTCAAGCAGCACACGAACTTTCGGGGCTGCCGGACTACGCCGGCCCGCGAAGCGGCGGCCAAGTCACCCCGGATGTGCTCTTCCGGGGAGGTTTTCCGGGTGAGACGGTAGGGCCCTACATTTCCCAGTTCTTCATTACGCCTACGTTCCTCGGCCAGCAGCCCATCAGCCAGCAACAGATGACTTATCAGCCGAATGTTGACTATCTCGCGGACCCCGCTTCCTGGGCTCTCATTCAGAATGGCGGCAGCACTGGTTTACAGAACCAGGTCGATCCGCAACTGCACTTCGAGCATTGTGGGCGAGACCTCGCTGCCTGGACGCACGTGGACGTGCTCTATCAAGCGTATTTCGTAGCCTACCTCGTACTGAACAGCATCGGTGCACCCGTGAATCCCGGCAACATGTATATCAACTCGAGGACGCAAGTCGGCTTCGCCACTTTCGGCGGGCCGCACTTTGCGGCGATGCTCGGTGAGGTGGCTTGCCGAGCCTTGGAACGCAGTTGGTACCAGAAGTGGTTCGTCCACCGCCGTCACCGCCCGGAATCGGGAGGCGGAATCGTAGAATTGATCAAGACCGGGAAGGGAAGCAGCATCAATGGCGGTCTCAACAACAACGTCCTTAATTCACAAGCCCTCCAAAGCAGCTTCAACAAATATGGTTCTTATCTGCTTTCGCAGGCTTTTCCCGAGGGCTCGCCCACGCACCCGTCTTATCCGACCGGCCACGGTGTTGTCGCGGGCGCTTGCATTACCATTCTGAAATTCTTCTTCGACGGAAATTTTGTGCTCCCTGATCCTCTGGTGCCGGCAGACGATGGGCTTTCGCTCGTGCCCTACACTAGTTCAGATAGGAATCAAATCACAGTGAATGGTGAGCTAAATAAGCTCGCGCACAACGTCAGCTTCGGTCATGGCATCCACGCCGGTATCCACTGGCGCAGCGACACCGACGTGTCGATGGTGCTCGGCGAGGCCACCGCCATCAGCATCCTTCAGGACCAGGCGCAAACTTTCAACGAGAAGTTCACCGTTCATCTTACTAAGCTCGACGGAAATACAGCCACCATCTCCAACCAATAGCGCTAACGAAAAGCCCGGTCCGACCGACCGCGACTCCCTTTTTCTTTTATCCTGCCCTTCGCCAAAGCGCGAGTCGCTGTTCCCTCGAGGCTCTGCGAACGTAGAGATCACACCAACAGCCGGACTTTTGCCATGGAACGGCCGCTCCAATGAAAGAAAAACAACTCGGGTGTTGAGTCACATAACGGTCGGGGGAATTACGCCGCAGGGAGCTAGGAGAGGATGGATTGAGCTAACGTTTTACACATAATCCACCACGCCTGGGGAGATGCAGGTTGGATCGCGAGGCGGTGCGCGGCTGGGCGTAGAGCGGACCGCGGTTTCCCACGCGAAAGATAACTCCCTGCCCACCGCCGATAAATGTTCGCTTCTTGTTTTCGGACCGCTTTCGCTCCGAGCAGCGCCGCGTGACGATGCACGACCTTAAGCATACTTGAACAGTCCCGATCGGAATCGCTGTTCGAAAGGGAATCGGGCAATTGGCTATACGTGGAGAGTGGCTCGGGTAGGAGGTAAACAACTGTCGATGCAACCAGCCTGATCCAAAGATCGCGATCCTCCGCGGGCTCCAATCCCGAAACGAAGCGTTGATCGCCCAAGACGTTTCGCCTTACAAGCACAGAACTCGTCGACAGATTCATGGCCACCTGGAAGACCTCCGACTCAGATGGCCTAAACGTTCTGCCGAAGAATCCGGGGTCCGCTATCCTTGTAACGCTACGCGGCTGACCAGGACCTTCCTTAAAGAATATGCCGCAAACCAGCCCCGCGCCTTCGGAAAAGGCAAGTTGGCGTTCTAGTTTTGACGGTTCCCAGTAATCATCGGCGTCGAGAAAAGCGATCCATTCACTCCGCGCATGTTCAATCCCCAGATTCCGGGCACTCGCCGCTCCGCCGTTGGGCTTGCGGATCAGTGTCACGGAAGAGCCGAACTGTTTTGTCGCCGCCTCCGCTCCCTCCGGGCATCCGTCATCAACAATAATAATTTCGTGCGGACGAACCGTCTGACCTAAGGCGCTCTCCACCGCCCGGGCGATCGTCCCACTCGCTCGATAATAAGGAATGACCACGCTGACCGTCTCTGGCTTCATGGATTCGTTCGACCGTTATCCCGCTTGTCCTAGCCAAAGCCGGTAATAGAAAATTCTCTGTTTAATAGATTGAACCATAGGAGTTGGCACTTTCACCGTCAGATTTGGCAAACGCCGGGCTTTATCGGCGAATTCACACAACTCGTTGATGACCTTTCTCTCGTCAAACTCAAGCACTTCCTCGGCTTCGAAGTCGTTCGACCAATCCAAAGTTACGATAGCGTGCTCCGGGTTGATGCGCTGGCTGGGCGAGAGGTGAACAACAATTGCATTCTTCACCGAGTGTAAGACATGTGGCTTGTGCCGGAACTCCAGTCCCTTCCGGCTTCGCGTGATGAGCCATCGGTGGTGGAAGTAGCCAGCATGGCGGGGATTCTCAACGCCTTTGGATTGCTCGACCACGCGGGAAGGCGATTCAATGTAACCAGCCTTGGCGATTCGCCGCAGCTCGGAGCAAACCCATATCGGGTCGCGAATGTCCTCCAGCAAGTGCGAGCAGATCGCAAAATCGAACGACTTATCCGCTATCGGCCAAGGCCGGCGGTCACACAAGTCCGTTTGAATCCATCGCTCCGCGGAATAGCGCGGTTCGATTCCGAGTTTCTCGTGAATGTTTCCGTCGCTGCCCGTACCGAGTTTTTCGTAGGGGATCGCATCAATCACGTAATCCGCTCGCGGAAATGGAGCAGCGCCGCCTCCAACGTCAACGACCTTTGCATCGCGAGGGATAGCATTTAATAACCGCCGAGCGTTTTCGATATTCATGAATTTTCTTCGGCAGCCGGAGTCCGTCTTGAGAGTCTATCGGAACCGCCAAGAATCTGGAGTTGAGCGTTTGACCGGCGGCCTCTCTAGATTCTACCTCAGGCGGGAGCTTCTGGACGATGGACAGCTATCAACGAGCCGTCCAGCAAAAGGAAGAATATGATCGAAATCCAGGCCGACAAGAAGCGGCTCGCACGCTCAACCGCAGCCCCCTTAATGGCACACCAGTTCCCCAGGAATATGGTCCCCTTGCTCCGCTGCAACCTGGATGCTGGTGAACTCGCACTTGCCGAAGAGTCGTCCGGCGACGCCGATGGAATTTTGAACGCCATTTTGCGCTGCAAGACTTGCAGAGCCGAATATCGCATCGAGGATGGAATCGCCTGTCTGCTGCCCGATTGGCTCACTCCGGAAGACAAGCTCGAGATGAGCATCCGGGACACGATCGACTACGATTGCACAAACCCAAGTTCTTTCGTTCCTCCGGCCGAAGGTTGGAGATCGGTACTTTCGGACAGGCTGGAAGTTCCCGCGCACTTGGATGAACTGCAAACCTCGCCCTCCCATACGGTTCTGGAACTGGCCTGCGGCGATGGCCGCTTCACGTCGCTCATCGCAGAAACGGGAGCAAGGATTCTCGCCGTCGATTTTTCGATTAACGCCCTGCGACTGCTTGCACTGAGACTGCCCGCCGGCGCCCGGGTTGCACGCGTCCAAGCTGACATCAATCAACTGCATTTCGCGTGCCGCGCGTTTGATCGTGCGCTTACTCTGACTCCCCTCGATTCTCGCGACGAACGGATGAATATGTATCGAACGATCGCTCATGCTTTGAAAGACGGAGGACGATACGTCGGCAGTTTTGAACACGACGACTTAAATCGCCGCCTCTTGGGTCTCCCCCTGGTGCGTCGTTACTCCAAAGACGGCATTCTCATCGAGCATTTGACCACGAAGACGCTGCGCCTCGAATCTGCGCCTTATTTTTCTGAAGTCCGCGTTCGCCCGATTCGCCCTCGTGTTCCGTTTGTCGCGAAGCTGCCTCCAGCTTTGGCACTCCCCGTCCTGCGTTTGGTAGCCGCGCTGCCGTTCGTCCGCCATTTCGGTGAATTGCTTTTGCTCACGGCTCAACATCCCGTGCAACACCCCGTCGAAGGCGAACATCGTTCCGGCAACCCCCTAGCGAAAGGCGCTTACCGCTTCTACATGAGAAAAAAGAACAAAAAGGCGTCATGGGGCGAAGAGTCGATTTGATCAAAGAGCTGCCGTAAAACCTGTCAATCACCAGCCGGCGCAGAGGCTGGATCGTGGAGCGAACATTTCTCTTGACGGCCCTTTCCCGCGTCGCCCCTGCTCAAAAAACCTTTAGGTTGAGGATTTAGAAGTCTTATCTTTTTTTTTGTGACCATCTTTTATCGGGAAAGGTATAACCCGCGATGAAGAAAAATAGAATTCTGCTGGCGGAAGACAAATCCGACGTTCGCGTTGCGTTTCAGGAGGGCTTGCAAAGCCAAGGCTTTGAAGTGGTGCACGCCGGCTCTGTCAGCGAAGCCCTCCGGCTGATTTCTATGGAAAACTTCGACGTGCTCCTCTCCGACCTACACATGCCGGACGCTTCCGATGGATTTACCGTAGTCAACGCCATGCGCCATACGCAGCCCAACGCCGTGACTCTGGTCCTCAGCAACTACCCCGTGCTTCAAGCTGCCATGACCGCCCTTCTGCTCCAGGCCGATCAAGTCCTCCTGAAACCCATCGCTTTTACCGAACTTACCGAAATCATCCAGAACAAGCTCGCGAATCCTTCGGCCCATATCGCCACGAAGAAAGAAACCGTTGCGGACATTCTCGAACGCGATCTCGATGCAACCATCGAAAATTGGATGTCCCGCGTCGAGCGCACCGACGAACTAACGGCGATCTCACTTTCCTACCAGGATCGTACCGGCCATCTCCCGCTACTCCTGCAAGATCTCGTGCGCCGCCTGCGTCTCCCTCCCGATGTCAAATCGCCCATTTCGTGTGCCGCACGCGAGCATGGAATTCTCCGGCGCGCGCAAGGCTACACAGTTCCCATGGTGGTCGAAGAATCGCGAATCTTGCAGGTCTGCATCTTCAATACTCTCCAAAACAATCTCGGCAGCGTGGATTTCGGCACCGTGCTGATCGACGTGATGATCATCGCAGACGAAGTGGATTCGCAATTGAAGCAGGCCATGCTCGGTTTCATGGAAACCGCAGCCGCAAAGTCAGCGAGATAACGCACCGAGTCTTTACTCTCCGGGCGCTCATCTTTACTGTGTGGTTCGTATTGCGGAGACGTTAACCTAGTCGTGCAGGACCACAGTTAGAAGGGAATGATCGATGTGGATCTCGCGGTTGTTGCTGTACTGAATGAAACCTAGTTTCCTGAATTTGTTCATGAAAAAGTTCACCCGGGACCGGGTTGTGCCTATCATCTCCGCCAGCATCTCTTGGGATACTTTGGGGAGCGCGCTTTCCGGCTGGCCCCGCGCGCCATAACGCGCGAGCAACAGAAGCGTGCGCGCCAGGCGTTTCTCGCTGGAGTTGAAGAGCTGGTCGATCAGATCTTCCTCGACTCGAAGGTTCCTGGCCAAAACATAGGCAATGAAGCGATCGGAGAACTCGTTTTCTTCGTGGAGCACCTGAATCATCCTGGCCTTCTCAATGACGAGCACGGTGGTCGGTGCAATCGTGGTCGCTGTGGCCATGCAAACGGACTGACCGGCAAGGCACCCTTCTCCAAAAAAATCTCCAGGTCCCAGAATCGCCACAACGGCTTCTTTGCCGGATTCATTGACTACGGTCAGCCTCACGCCGCCTTCTTGAAGGTACAGGACATTCGTCGCCGGATTGCCTTGTGCGAAGACGGTTTCTTTTGCTCCAAACTTGGCCACCCTTCTCCCGAGACCGGCCGAGTCCAGAAACAATTTCAGATCGAACGTAGGGATTCTTGATTTTGCTTTTTGGGGCGAGCGAGGGACCTGGAGAGATACACGTCGAGTTGCTGTAGACGTCATGCGTCAGAATACCACGGAAGGCGATTGCACAGACTGTGCAATATTGCACACTCCCGCCCGACTGGTCGAGCGACCATTGATCGGCGCCAAATTCTAGCAATCTCTTTAGATTCAATGGATTACAGATAACTCTCAGCTCCGGAGAGCTTTTCGCAACGATTGGCGCACTTCTAATCCCCCATCGTAGTCAATGTATCCCTTTTTCCGGAATCGATTCATAAAAAGATTGACTCGCGAGCGGGTAGTCCCGACCATTTCCGCCAGTACCTGGTGACTTAGAAATGGGATTTCAGCAACCGCTCGGCCGTTATTGTCCAAGTGCGCCAGCCGCAGCAGCACACGCGCCAGCCGTTGTTCCGCGGAGGAGGTCAGCAGATTCGCTACGTGGTCACTGTAGTTCTTGACGCTGGACAGCAGATAGGTCACCAGGGAGTTTGACGTTTTGGTCTCTTGGCGAAGCATCTTGAGCATCTTTGCTTTCTTGATGGTGCGAATGGAGCTGGAGGTCAGTGCCACGGCCGTGGACATACGAAGTGGATAACCCGCAAGGCAAAGCTCGCCGAAAAAATCATGCGCGCCCAAGATGGCGGTAACTGCTGGCGCTTGATGGTTCGATCTGGTAGTGAGCCGGACCCCTCCTGCTTGAATGTAGAAGAGGGTATAAGCCGGCGCACCTTGCTTGTAGATGTTTTGGTTGCCGTGATAGTGCGAAATCTTCCCACCCAGGCCAGCTCCGGAACCGAAGCTGGCTAGGGGAGTAGCCATCTTTTTCGTGTGTTTCATGCCTTGTTCTACTCCTGACCCGCGCAATGTCGGTAGCTTAACAAACTCCTCCGACACGGGACTGTGCAAGAGTGAACAGATGTGTGCAATAAAGCGCAGTTTCACAAAGTGATGAAAACCGTCTCTGTCGTTATCGCGATCATTGGCTGCTTAGTTTGCAAGAGATGCAACCAAAAAGCCGATAAGAATTCCTGGCTAGCTGGTCGCTCTCCTCAGTGGCTGTCCGGATGACTGTGGCGCCAATTCCAATACGTGTCCTGCTGCTTGTTATTCAGCTTGGAGTATTCACGATAGTCTTGGTGCTTGTTGCCAAGGTACTGGCGATAGGCGCGATCTTCATTGTCATCCCAGTTGTGGTAGTCCTTGTGCGAGCGATCGTAGACGCGCGTGTCCTTTTTGTCGTCGCGGTGATCGTCTTGCGTCGCGCCGCTGGTCCTGATTGCCATAGGCGCGGCGAGTGCGGCGGTTAAGAAAAGAAGACATACGTATCGGTATCCGGCTTTCATTTTGTATTCCTCCTCAGTCTAAGAAATCCAACCTGGTTTCTTAGCTGCCTTCCAGTATGCTCACAAGCTCCCTCCCAAGATGTTCGAAATGGCACAGCGCTGAGGAAGGAGGAAATAAATAGCCCTGCGTCGGGCGCCTAATCGGTGGAACTAGCCTTCTGGTCCTTCACTTCCAGTTCGTTTACCACCTGCTTGACATTCGGCACGCCCGCCGCCATATGCTCGACAGAAGCCCGCCTGGTTTGCGAGTTAACGTGGCCTGTTAGCGTGATCACGCCGTTTTTGACGCCGTATTTGACGTCGCTATCCAGTTTGTGTTGTAGCAGCACGGCGTCGAAGTTCTTCTCAATACCGGCATCGAGGTCGGAGTCCACCTTCTTGGCGACGCTTTCCCCGCCTGGAGGACGCACGGCAATCTGATCGGCAATCACTTCTGAACCGGCGATGGATCGGGCGATAGATTCCGCTTGCGATTTATCCCCATCCGACGTGGTCGTGCCAGTCAGAGTCACGACGCCTTTGTCCCGGTCCTGGCTGACGTTGACATCCTTTAGCCCCGCTTGACTCAGAGACCGACGGATAGTGTCGGCTACGTCTGCCGATTGCGTAGGTGTGCTGGAGCATCCGGAAAACGTCCCGACTGCGAACATCGTGAGCAACGCGCCAGTTGGTATTTTCGATTTCATGTTTCTCCTTTTTCTAATCACACACTTGGATTGATCTCGTGCGGCTCGTGTCCTGGTTGAACGAGCCAAATAGGCATACGGTGCAAGATTGTCCAGACCGAAATCCCAATAGAGCAAAGATAACGAAATTCTGAAATTGTGTCTGTTCACAAACGCACCCAACAAACCCGGCGCAGGCGGCAAACGCGGCTAACTCTTTTTTTCTTCCTTACCACTGGCCTTTTCGGATTTCTGGTGCGCTTCTTGCGAGGACCGGAACGCTTTGGCGGCGTGTTCCATCGCTTGCTTGGAGAGTTCGTGGCCGGTAAGGTGATCCTCTTTGCCGTGATGCACGGCCGCGCTGCGGTGGGCGTGTGCTGCCAATTCGTGAAATTCAGCGGCTCTTTGGTGAGAATTCCGAGGCATCCCAGTTCCTTTCAAATCGTAACCATTGGCCAACTGTTAATAAAAGTGATACGTTTCAAAATACTTTAGCGATCTCTCGCTTTTTCGGGGATTCGATTATTGCCGGTCGATGTACCGGTGTTGTACAAGAACACTGGAGATTGCCCGTTCGCCGCCGAATCAGTTCAACTTGGAATCCAACGCTTTGTTGGCAATTCGCAACCACGCCAGTTCCTCGCAAAGAATGCCCACGCCGTTGCTAACGTCAACTTGCAGTTCGATGTCAGCACCGCGAGTGCGTACGAGTTCAAAGGCATCGCGGGATGCGTACGCTAGGGCGTCGCGTATCTCGTTCCACGTTGCCAGGTGATCCAATCGGACGGAGCTTTCCATGACTTGGCCTCACTGATTCCCGTTCCACACGAAAAAAGTGTGGAACGATTCTTTTATATTCGGAGTCCGCCGAATAAGTACACGACGAGCGCGATGATGAGCACCACCCCGACGATCCCAACGCCTCCACGATTTCCCCATCTTGAATATCCGTAATATCCACCACCGCCGCCGAACAACAGCAACAGCACCACAATTAGCAGTAACATTTGAATCTCCTCTCAACTTGCAACATTCTTGAATCTCTTCCTTTGCGGTACGCTTCACGTTCCGGCGAGCTGCTTCGTTGATCTGGTCTCTCCAGGCGCGGAACCCTTTTTTTATTTGCCGAGAACTTTCTTCACCTGTCCGACTTTCTCCTGGACTTTCCCGCTTATCTCTTCGGCGCGGCCTTCGGCCTCGAGGTCGGGATCATTCGCCAGTTGCCCCGCTTTCCTCTTCACTTTCCCTTTCAAGTCGTGAAACTTGCCCTCTACCTCATCTTCTGTACTTGGCTTCATTGGATTGCTCCCTCACGGAATCTGGTCTGGTTTTTCCAGGCCTGGTATGGCCTTTAGAGCGCAGCGGGCGTTCTAATCTATTTTGCCTTTGCAGGCTGGATGGGCACATTTGCATGCGACATCCGGCATTTTTTCCATCGTTTCACACTGCACGCTGCAATATTTTCCAGCCATAGCCGTGCACGAGCAATTTGGATGAGCGCATTTCTTCGTCTTCTCAATAGCCATGTGTCTCTCCTTATACCAGACTGTCCATCTAGGGCTCCCTAGTGGCGGAGCGTCTTCCAAACAGTGCGTTGTTTGAAAGTCTGATCAACGTAAACATAAGAGAATTCCCAATTTCTGTCTGTTCGAAACAGCTCAGTTGTGATAATGCCTGGGGGGTAAAAAGCATTGGCCCGCTCGAGTGTTTCTGCGAGTTTCCTTGCGAGAGAGTCTGCCTCGAGAGGCGGGCAGGGGCGATACCCCTGAAAGTGACCTAAAGGGAACACATAAGCTGTCGCGGTTCCAAGCTTTGCGGCCAAGAGCGGTTGCTTACGGTCTACCAGTGAGTTGGAGACCTTTAAGAACGGCTCTCCTAACGAAGAGCTCCCAATTGATAGTTCAGCAAAGAATATTGAGCCTGATAGTCGTACGTGGCGCTGGCTTGTTCGATTTTCGCCGCAGTCTGATTCAACTCGGCCTGGCTGAGCTCGATGATGGAGCTCAAGCCCAGGCTGTAGCGCCCCTGCGCTAGGTCGAGAGCTTGGTTGGCTTCGTTTAACATCCGTTCCGTGACGGCAAGCCGCTGGAAGGCGGAATTGGTATTCAGCCAGGCGGTCTGAACGTCACGAACAATCTGATCCTGCAAATCACGAAGATACTGAGTCTCCGCTTGAGCTCGTGACGTCGCTTCGGCTTGAAGTGCGCTATATAGATGTCCGTTGAATATCGGGATATTCACATTGAATCCCCCGGCGGCATAACGGGGGGCAAGCGCGGAGTCGCTGACAGGAGTTAGTCCAGCCGTTCCGATAGCTGAGATTGTCGGCAGCTTAAGGTCGCGCTCCGCGGTCGCATAACTCTGTGCCGAACCCACTGTCAGACGCTGGCCGACGAGTTCTGGACGATCCTTCAGCGCCTGCTGGATAAGGATCGAGACATCCCCCGGTGGATCGGGAGGCATCGGCTCTTCGGCTAACTGAAATGTTCGCACATCTGGATAACCCAAGGCCGCGGACAGGCGTGCGAAGGAGGATTGCAGATCATTCTGTGCCTGAATCAAGAGAAGTTGAGCTTGTGCTAAGTTGACATTCGCAAAATTAACGTCCAGATCCGATCTAATCCTGTTTTTTGCCAACTCGGTGACCTGGTCGGAAGCAAGTTGGCGTGCCTTGACCGTCTCTTGGGCCACCGAGAGTACTGATTGCGCTTTCAGGGCTGCGAAATACGATTGGTCGACCAAGAGCAAAACGTCTGCGCGTGTTGTTACGACACTGGCTTGTTGAGCCTGAGCGTGGAGATTGGAGCTCTTTACGAGCTCGCTGGTATGACCGAAGTCTGTGACGAGCTGGCTGACGGTAACGCCGTTGGCGTACCGGTCGAAGATGATGGGATTGTTGAGAGCTCCGGCTGCCACACGGCTGTTGTTTTCAGCTCCGGCTCCCGTGAGACTTCCATAGACTGTCGGATAGTAAGCGGAACGGGCTTCCGTGACTTGCGCTTTTGCCGCCGAAGCCAAATTCATCGCGGCCTGAATGCGCGGATGGTTTTGAATGGCGACCTGCTGGGCTTCTTGCAGCGTCAGTTTCTGCACATTCTGAGCTGGCAATAGCATTGCCGACATTGCGGTCGCTGCGGTGAAAGCGAGCAGGCGAAAATGAGCCTTCATGGGGTCTCCTCGGTCAATTGGTGTGCCTGTAGTTCGGCACGGCGCTGATAAATCCACAGGTAGGCGGCTGGAACAGCAAAGGACGGCATGAAGTCCCTACTCCATTTCCGAGGGCGCTACTACTTTTGGCGCTACCAGTTCGCCTGGCTTGTACTGAGATTGCTCTCCAAATATGACCATCTCATTTTCTTGTAGTCCCGATATGATCTCTGCATCCGTCGCGGTTTGCAGGCCCAACGTGACGTCGCGTCTTTCGATCCTCGAGCCGCTATTCACGACTAGAACGCTGCCGTGAGCTCCACCAGAGGATTGAACCGCTTGCGTGGGGACTGTCAGTACACCCTTGACGGTGTGCAGCGGAATTTGAACGGTGGCGTACATTCCGGGAACAAGCTGGTATTTCGGATTGGGTACATCCACTTCTGTGTGCATCGTGCGGGTTTGCGTATCAATTTGTCCGGAAAAGCGCACGATTTTCCCTTGAAACGTCTGATTATGGTCAGCTACCTGGACGGCTACGGTTTGACCCAAATGAACATCGCTTACAGCTCTTTCCGGCAGCGGAATGACCAGACGCAAAAGATCAGTTTGAGATAAGTGGCAAAGCGCCTGATCGCCCTTGTTGGAGGAAGTTCCCGCGGGAAGAAGGGCTCCTCCATAGGCATCGATTTCTGTCACCACTCCGTCGAACGGCGCTGTGATACGTGAATACGCATACATAGCCTTGTCTTTTTCGAGCGCCGCCCTGGACATTGCCAGTGCCTGCTCCGCAGCCGAAGCGGCGGCTTTGGCCCCGGAGGCACCGGCCTTCGCTTCAAGGTCTTTCCCATTGGCGACGTCAATCTCTTCTTGAGCAACAAGTCCAGGCCGTGTTTCTAGCACCGCAGCGAGCCGTTTGTAGGTCAAGTCCGCAATCGCATATTTGGACTCGGCCTGACTCAAGTCCTCCCTCGAGCGAGCCAGATCCTGCTGACTGCGGAGCACCGCAGCATGATCCACTTCAATTTGCTGCTGAAGCTCTGGGATTTCGAGGACGGCAAGGACCTGTCCTCTGTGCACGTGCGTTCCCCAATCCACTTGCAGCTTTTGGATGTAGCCAGATACCTTTGCGTAGACGTTGACCTCCTGGAATGGCTGCAATTCGGAGGCAATTTGCAAATCGTTGGAGATATCTTTCCGTACCGCCCGGACGACCGCTGCAGGCGGCGCGTTGGCCGGGTCCTCGGACTTGGCCGTCCCTGTTGATCCGCAGCCCCCAATAAGGAGCGCGGACAAAAAGAGGATCACCAATAATCCGCGGAACTTCTCGGAGAATTCACGCCAGTTCTGTGGCCGCCCCGCCCTACTCCTTCTCCGGAGATTCCTCACAATCGAATGCGAAGTGGGCCCTGAGTCGTTTAATGTTTTCATGATTTTAGGTCAGGTTCTTGGATTGCCTCGCGGAGCTTGTCGATAGAGAAGTCGCTTACGCGGCATAACCCAATCAGATGCTGCCTCCTGTGCAAAATTTCATGCGCTGCGGACGGAACACTATTGGCAATTTCCAATGGGATCGTTTGAACTCCATGGCGGTCGCCATGGATCAGGTCACCAGGTCGAATCTTCAGGCCTGCTAGCTCCACCGTTCCGCCAAAATCGAACACGTGCGCATAGGCGTGGGAGACCGAAACGCTGCCCGCAAACATCTGAAAGCGCGTCAGCCCAACGTGTTCAACATCGCGTACCGAGCCATTTGTCACCAGGGCAACGCATCCCAAAGCGAGAAGAATATTTGCGTTCACCTCGCCAATGAATGCGCCCAATCCGGGCGGGTTGTCCACATCTTCGATCACGACAACCCGGGGCGCTGGAGTGCTGAGAATGTGGTTCCACCAATCGGTGCGTTCATAGTAGTAGCCCCGGCCCGCCATCGGAGGATTCGTGGTTCGAATTCTGGCCGTTGCCGCGTAACCTACAATGGGCAAGCGGTTCTTGAACATACAACTGATGCTGGAGCCGGCGAATCCTGAATTTGATAATCGCACCTTGAAAGTTTCAACCGCGCTTGCAACCACGCAAGTGCTAATCCGGCGCAATTCTTCCAAGTTGCCAGGACTCAATCGATCCTCAGTCATGGAATTCTCCTGAACTCGCACTTCTCTCTGCCTTGTCGCAATCCAAATATGGTTTTGTCGCCGAGCCGCCTCCCACTTGAATTCAGAAAAGATTCCTCCAACGAAGTGTTCTTCAGACTGCTTTGGTTTTCGAAGTGCAGTGTCGTTCCACTTAGTGAGCCTCTTCCGGCGCAGCAACGGCTCCCGCCTGCGATCGATGCTGATACATCAGCAAGTACGCAGCAGGAACCACAAAAATCGTCAAGATAATCGACGACAAAAGCCCCCCGATAATGGCCCGCGCAAGTGGTGCGTAAGCTTCGCTTCCCGTTTCGATCTTGAATGCCATCGGCAACAAACCAACCACGGTTGCCAGTGACGTCATCAGAATCGGCCTAAGCCGGATGCGGCAGGCTTGGACTACCGCATCACGCAGGCTGCGTCCCTCGCCGCGCAGCACGTTCGCAAAGTCCACGATCAGAATGCTGTTCGAAACCACCATGCCCTGCAGCATGACTACGCCCATGAGGGATTGAATGTTGAGCGTCGTGCCCGTGAAGACCAGCGTCAGGAGCACGCCAATAAGCCCGGTCGGAACCGCGAGCACGATCAGGAAAGGATCCGTAAACGAAGCGAACTGGGCAACAAGGATCAGGTAAACGAGCAGCACCGCAAGCAACAATCCTAAACCGAAGCTCTTAAACGAAGAGCGCATTGTCACAACCAACCCTCGAACGTCCACTCGGATGTTCGGAGGGAGTTTAGTTTCCGAGATAATCCGCGAAATTTGTTTTGCGGGACCCCCGATATCCTCTCCCTTGGGCGCCACGTATATATCGATTGTCCTCTGCAACTGGTAATGATCTACCTCCGTCGGGGTGAGGATCGGGGTGACGTTTGCAACTTGATTGAGATACGTCGGTGCTGTCCGATCCGGCGCGTGCAGGGGCATCGCCTTGAGGTCTTCGAGTGACTTCACTTCATTTTCGGGATACTGCACCGTGACGAAATAATTGTTTCCGTTCTTCGGATCGACCCAATAACTGGGCGCGATCATTACGTCCGAGGTCAATGCGGTGATGACATTGCTGATCACTTCCTTAGGTGTAAGCCCGAGTTCGGAAGCTCGCACGCGATCCACATTCACTTGGAGCGCCGGATAATCCATGTCCTGGGGGACGTACACGTCCGACACGCTCGGGAGCGCTTTAATTTGCCGCGCGAGGTCTTGCGCGATGCCGGCGCTGGTTCGCAGGTTCATGCCGCTCACTTGCACGTCAATGGGTGCGGGCATTCCTTGATTGAGCACGGAGTCGACTAATCCGCCGGATTGAAAGTAGGTTCGCAGCTCGGGGAGTTCGGCTGCAACCCGCTTGCGAACTTCATCCATGTACTTAAAACTGCTGACCTTGTGATCTTCCTTCAGTCCGACCTGAACGAACGCTGTGTGCATTGCCGAATTCGGAGTAAAGAGCGCGGAGAGATCCGCCATGACGCCGATGTTCGAGACGACGGTGTCCAGATCCTCAGGTTTCACTACCTGCTTCACAATCGCTTCCACGCTCTTCACGTATCTTGCGGTCAGCTCAACCCGCGTCCCGGTTGGAGCTTTCACATTGACCACGAACTGGCCCGCATCCGTTCGAGGGAAGAACGATACGCCGATGAAGGGGTAGAGAAGAAAGCTCAACAGGAACATCGCAACAAATCCGATGACTACTTCGCGCGGATGCTCGAGAGCTTTAGCGACCCACTTTTCATACACATCCAGCATCTTGTCAAACTTCGCGTTGAAGCCGGCATGGAACCTTGCACCCCACGACTTGCGCTGCGGCTCGGCCCCATGCTCATGAACCGCCTTGAGCACGCGCGCACAATAGAGAGGCACCACGGTGACGGCGCAGAAGTAGGAGGCGAAAAGGGCAAGGACGACACCCAGCGCAAGAGCAGTGAATAGGTATTTGCTCACGCCGAAAAGAAAGGTCACGGGAAAGAAGACCACCACGGCGACCAGCATGATGGCGAGCACCGCGAGTGCTACTTCGTTTGCGCCGTGAACAGCGGCTACCTTCGGCTCCTCGCCGAGCTCGATATGGCGATAGACGTTCTCCAGGACGACGACGGAATCATCAATGAGCCGCGAAAATGCCAGCGCCAAGCCGCTCAGGACCATGCTGTCGATGGATCGGCCGCCAAGATGGAGGATGAAAAACGCGATCATTACGGAAAGAGGGATGGAAAGAAAAACCGCCGCCGTCGCGCGGAGACTTCCCAAGAAAACCAAAATCATGACGGCGGTGAGTAAAATGCCGACACCGCCTTCTCGCATCACCGTCGAAATCGCTTGCTTCACGAAAACGGATTGGTCAAACACCACGTGTGTTTTTAGCTGTGTGGGGATATCGCGCAGTGTTTGTATCGCTTTGCGAATCCCGCTTACTACCGCAATCGTGTTCGTGTCGCCGCCTTGCTTTTGGATCGGCACATACACGGAGTTTTGCCCATTCACGCGCACGATGTTGTATTGCAGGTAGGAACCGTCCACGGCATTCCCTATATCCGCGACGAACACCGATTTCTTTCCCTCAGTTTTCAATGGGATTTCGTTCAACGCTTCCGCGTTGGGAATTTGAGCGTTAGTGTAGATATTTAAATCCGTCGAACCCAGGCGAACATCTCCCGCAGGTAGAATCAAGTTCGATTCGTTTGTAGCCCGCACTACATCCATCGGGCTTAAGTTATGGGCCTGCAGCTTGCGCGGGTCGACGTACACCATGATTTGCCGGTACCTGCCGCCATAGGGCGGAGGAACAGTTGCGCCGGGGACGTTGGCGATCTGATTTCGAATCTGATATTGCAGATAATCGTGCAGCTGCGTTTCGTTTAAGCCCTGGCCCTCGACCGTCAAGAGACAAACCGGAAGGTTGGATGCGTCCGTCTTCATTACAACCGGCGGCAGAGTCCCTTCCGGCAGGCGGCGCAGATCAGCCATCGCAAGATTGGAGATCTGGGTCACGTCCGCATTGGCATCTGTTCCCGGCTGAAAATAAATCTTTATCAGGCTGAATCCCGACATCGAGCGAGATTCCATGTGGTCGATCCCGCTGCCCAGCGTGAAGAACCGTTCGAATGTGTCCGTGATGTCTGCCTCGATTTGCTCTGGCGGCATGCCGTTGTAGAACGTGGCCACCAGCACGACGGGGATGTTAATCGGCGGGAACATGTCCACCGGCATTTGGACAATGCTGGTTATGCCAAGCACGCAGACAAATAAGCAGAGGACAATGATGAAATATGGATGCCGTAACGAAAAAGTTGGCATTAAAAAGCTTCTCCCTTATTGGGACGTTCCGGCGAGAGGCGTCAGGTCAGCTCTCGCACTCCGGCACCCATCCCAATATTCCATGTTTATAGTTACTGCGCTTAACAGATCCCATGGACCAACTAAGGGGGCGAAATCATAGACTTGGATGCTCCCTATTTCACGAAAGTACTATGGCTATTGGCCTTGCAGGTGAGAGATCGAAGTCCCGATGGGTATAACGCCGACTGCAGTTCAAAGCATCGCTCCCACTCACTAAATAACGTGCACCGCTTGAGCCGACTGCCAGAGTGCAGTTCCGAGTCCAACTCACCAGCGAATTTCATCAGATTTGGTTCATAGGAGAATGCCCGAGAATGAACGAAAAAAGAAGAGAAGGTCGCGCGTAAACGAAGGTAAAAAAAGCATTTGCAGGCGGAGAGAAATTCGGTGAGTAGTATTGAGGTTATCCACAAAGATATTTTCACAACCCACCCGCGAGTGCAGAAACATGATCGGCGTGTTCGGTTTTTTCACGAAAGTTGTGCTGATTCTACACAACTTTGCGAGTGGGAACATTGCTTTCCGCCCACCAATCGGCAGCTCCCTGCAGTCAGCACGGTCCAAAGCCCATTGGTTATTTTCTTTACACGAACTGTTCGGTCTATTCACATATTTGCTTGGCACAGCAATTTCAATCTATCGGCCTTGGCCTTAGTTGTGGAAACATAAGGACTTAGAGCTCTGCCGAGTTACTCCGAGCATTGGAATTCGGTTTGCATCAGATAACAACGCCTCATTCTTTGTCTCCTATTTTCGCGGATAGATCAGAGCTGAGGAG
>Ga0307478_10001415_pt1 | contig 20820 bp, 18 predicted proteins | sample atmos_gasesECM4C_2_FD_203713 | JGI IMG/M metagenome (GOLD analysis project Ga0307478, IMG submission 203713) | Hardwood forest soil microbial communities from Morgan-Monroe State Forest, Indiana, United States - atmos_gasesECM4C_05 | ecosystem: Environmental > Terrestrial > Soil > Temperate... | reverse complement strand
TAGAGTGACGGCGGCGTACATGTAGCGAGTCATGTTAGACACCGTTACTTCTTCGAAGAGCCTGGAGGGAAGTTCTTGAACATTTTCTCGACGCCCTTGTCCAGATTCTTGATGTTCTTGTCGGAGTTGTTGGAGAGTGTGTCGCTCGACGAGCCTCTCCAGATCAGTTGCTTGGTCTTGGTGTCGAATAGATCGACTACCATCGTGCCCACTTTATAGGTTTCGGTTGTGGTTGTTGCCTCTCCAAGACCTCCGCCTCCAAAGCGCCGCCAGCCCCAACCTCCTCCAAAACCGTCATAGAAGGTATTCAAGGTCTGCTGATCGTGGGTCATCTCCACGGCTATGATGGAAACATCACCACCGGAATCCACCTGGGTCCAGCCTTTCGCTGCCAAGGCGGCATTGACGGCGGCTTTGATTCGACCGACGTCCAGGGCGTCTTTCGTCTTAACTTGTTCCCATGAGTAGGTCTTGTACTGGCCGAAGTTGGCGCTGCGATCGAAATCGGTCTTCACCTGCTGCGCTGACAACTTGCCTGCGAACAACAACATCATCCCCATCAAAACGAACACTGCTTTTTGCAATTTCATAACTCCTCCTTTCAGAAATTTCGGAATTTAACTTCCGCGAGAGAACCGTCAGCTCTCGCTCTGGTAGTTGCTGAGTAAGCGAGCCGCTAGTTTCCCTGCTGTCCCCGGTGGTGTGCGGGTACGTGCGCCTGGGCTTCCGCGGTCTCTTTATTGACCCTCTTTTCGTAGCGTGACTCGACTACTTGGCTGCCGTTTGGGTTGCCTTCGTCAAACAACTTCGCCAGGAAGTAACGATTCCCGTACTTGTTGAAGATCAATTCGCTCTTGGCCGGCGTCGAGTTGGCTTCTGCAGTGTCGACCTGGAAGAGAGCGGAAGTAGAGCCGTCAGCGCTGCTGATTTCCATGACCTGCAGGTCGGAGGTATCCAGTACCTGGATGCGGTATTTGCCGGCTGGAAGTTTGGTGTCGCCCACATGGAACTGGAATGGGATGTTGACTTCAAGATCGCCCACAATCTGCGCATGTGCTTTGGCTGGGTAAATCGTTACTGCAAGAACCAAGGCGATGAAGAACAACGACAATTGGTGAAATCTCTTTCCCTTGTGGCTTGTCTGAGCTGTGCCGATGGATTCCATGAACATCGTGATTTCTCTCCGTTTCTGTCGCTAAGAAAAGATTCGGTGCGTCGAGCGACACAAACAGGAAAGGCAATGGGGTTGCCAAACCTGTTGATTGCGTAAGTGACTGAAAGTAGAGGCCGACCACGAGCGATGGCGCAGTGCGTTATGCCAGCCCGTTAAACAGAGCGTCCGCATGCGGACAGCCATCGCGATGTTATTTATTTAAGTGTGCGCCGAACGGCTTCGGATTCGCATCGGCTGGAGGAGTGAGCTTGGTGCGTCTGATGACGAATGAATGGACTTGGTCAATCGATGGGAGGATCGATCCTCGCAGAATGCCAATGCTGCTATGCGGAAACGAAGTCCTTCTTGGTGCGTGAGATGCCCAGCTTCTGCATGCGGAAGTAAAGCGTGGACCTTTTGATTCCCAAGCGTGCGGCCGCTCCGTTGGGACCGGCAACGACCCATCGAGTCTGCTCGAGAGTCTTGCGAATGTGGTCTCGCTCCGCATCCTCCAGGGTAATTGGCCCAAGGGATTCCGGTTCGGCAGCACACCTCAAAGTCTCGAGAGGGGGGTGCAAGGCGTTGCCGGAAGTGAGGATTACGCTTCGCTCGATGAAATTCTGAAGCTCGCGAATGTTCCCCGGCCACTGATAAGATGTGAGTGCAGACATCGTTTCAGGGGGAATGTGTTCGATTTGTCTGCCCATACGGCGGGCGTAAATCTCGACATAATGTTCCACCAGCGCTGGAATGTCTTCGCGACGCTGCCGTAACGGCGGCAGCGGGATCGGAAACACGTTGAGACGGTAGTAGAGGTCGCTGCGAAATTCGTTACGCTTCACCATGTCAGCCAAATTTCGGTGGGTCGCAGCTACGAGTCGAACGTCCACTTGGTGAGTCCGCGTGCCGCCCAGACGCTCGAATTCCTGTTCCTGCAGGACACGCAGCAGTTTTGGCTGCAGCGCCAACGGAATATCTCCAACCTCGTCCAAAAAGAGAGTCCCTTTGTTAGCCGATTCGAAACGCCCAATCTTTTGCGCGATAGCGCCTGTAAACGCGCCCTTCTCATGGCCAAAAAGCTCGCTTTCCAGCAGATCGAATGGAATGGCAGCGCAATTCAGTTTTATGAACGGGCGTCCGCACCGCATGCTGAGATTGTGAATTGCGCGCGAGATCAGTTCCTTGCCAGTGCCTGTCTCGCCCTGGATAAGAACGGTAGAGTCCGTAGGCGCTACCTGCTCAACCTGTTCGAGCACCGATTCAAGAGCAGGACTGTTGCCTATAATCTGCTCGAATCTGCGCGGATTACCGTCCTGGTCGCCGGACCCAAATCTTACGACAGCCGCCACGGAGGATCTCCTTGCCCGCCCCGATGCATGCTTCTATTCGGGGGCTTAACTATCCAGAGCAGCCCGCACACTCTCCAGCAGGGCTTCGTCATTGAACGGCTTTGCCATAAACTCCACCGCCCCTGCTCGCAATGCCTGCATTCGCATTTTTTCGTCGCCATGTGCCGTGATGAAAATGATCGGAATTCTGCAACGATCGGCGTTCAGCTGCGCCTGCAGTTCAAGGCCGGACATTCCCGGCATACGGATGTCCGCGATCAAACATGAAATCTGATGCTGTTGGCCGGAGTTCAGGAATTCCTCGGCCGAGGCAAACGCTTGCGCCGGCAAATCGGCAGATTGCAGCAAGCCGTGGAGGGCGCTGCGCATCGAATCATCATCATCGACGATCGCTACTAGTCTGGTCTTTCCCCGAGTGTCCATGCTGAAAATCTAGCAGCGTCGCCAAAGTGGCGCAATTATACTTTGGTATAAGAGGCTAAAGGTTCCACATATCGCCCTGATCAGAGAGCCATCTACCATCTAAAGAGGCTTGAGAGAGCGGCAATCAAAACGGGAGGACTGGGAACTTGCCAGCTGCCTTGCGTGACAGCGGTACGTTGGCATTAGGCTACTTTTTGCGGTGTGGAAGCTCCAGTGCCGCCGCCATTCTAACCAACTCTGCAAGCGAATCAGCCTGCATCTTCCGCATCACATGGCCGCGATGGATCTTGACGGTGATTTCGCTGGTCCCGAGATCAAAAGCTATTTGTTTATTGAGCATACCCGAGACCACCAAACCCATGACCTCGCGCTCGCGTGCGGTGAGTGCCTCGTAGCGCTTTCGCAGCTCGGCAAGGCTTCTCTGCTGTTGGCGCGTGGCACGGTCGCGATCCAAAGCCTGGTGGATGGCTTCAAGCAATTCATGGTCCTGGAAAGGCTTGGTCAGAAACTCAACGGCACCGGATTTCATGGCCTTCACGGTCATCGGAATATCTCCATGACCGGTGATGAAGATGATGGGAATTCGGATTCCCGCGTCAGCCAACTGGCGCTGAAAGTCGAGACCGCTGACTCCAGGCAGGCTCACATCCAGAACAAGACAGCTTGGTCCGTCCAACCGCTTGGCACGCAGAAACTCTTCCGCTGTCTCGAAGGATTCAGACCGCAAACTCTCCGATTTCAGCAACCCTTGAATAGCCGCACGCACAGAAGGGTCGTCATCAACGACGAAGACCGTAGGAGCGCGTTCGGCCGTCATTCATGTGTCTCGACTTTAGTGGGTAGAGTGAAGCAAAAACTTGCCCCGCGCGGAGAGTTGTTTGCAGCCCACAAGCGGCCGCCGTGCGATTCCACGATGGTTCGGCTTATGGACAGTCCCATACCTGTGCCATGAGGTTTCGTGGTGAAAAACGCTTCAAAGAGCTTGTCCAACTGCTGCGCTGGCAGCCCCACGCCGGTGTCGAGGACGGACAGAAGGACTTGGCCGGTTTCGGTTCGCCGCGACTTTATCGCGAGCTCCCGCGTCCCATGCGCATCCTTCATCGCATCGATGCCATTGAGCATGAGGTTCATCAACACCTGCTGTAATTGCACGCGATCGGCCATGACCCGGGGAGTGTCTGCCTCCAACTCGGTCCGCACTAGAATGGAGTATCTCATCGCCTCGCCGCGCAGAAGGACGGTCATCTCCCGAATAACTTCGTTTACGTCCACCAACTCCCGTTCCAAAGTTCCCTTCTTGAAGAGCAAGCGGATTCGCTTGATGATCTCTGCCGCACGCGTTCCGTCATTCACGATTCTCATGGCAGCCGCGCGGGCTTCCTCGAGATCTGGTTGATCGCGCGTAAGCCAGCGCAAACAGGCATTGGCATTGGTGACCGCGGCGGCAATCGGTTGATTCACTTCGTGCGCCAGCGAGGCGGTCAGCTCTCCCAGAGTGGTTACGCGGTTGACGCGCGCGAGATCCGCTTGCGCCTGGCGCAAAGACTCTTCCGCCCGCTTGCGCTCGGTGATGTCGGTCGAGCTGCCGACGAATTGCACCAAATTCCCGGACGTGTCCAAAACAGGATGGCCAACGGTGTGGATGTATTTGACCGCAGCGCCCGGAAGAGCAATTCGGAATTCCACGTCGTAATCCGATTTTTCGTCCACAGCTCGATCGGTTGCCTCTTGCCACTTGGCGCGGTCCTCCGGATGAATCCGCTCCAGCCGTTGTTCCAAAGTCGGAATGTCACCTGCTGGATCAAAACCATATATGCGATACCATTCGTCGGACAAGTGCATCGCGTCTCTGCCCGCAACCTGCCAAACCCAACTTCCCGTATGCGTGATTCTCTGCGCTTCTGCCAAATAACTTTCGCTCCGCCGCAACGATTCCTCCGCGCGCGCGCGCTCACGGCTCGCTGCTTGCAACGCCTCGTTCGTGCTCTGGAGCTCTTCAACTGTATCTTTCAGGTCATCGCGCGCGCGCCTGAGCGATTCCGTGGCGCTCCTCTGCGCAACGCTCAGCGACCCGACAAACACGGCTGACACCATGAAGATGACAAAGCGTGGGACTTCTTCAGGCTTCGGATCCAACGAATATATCGGAGGCAAGAAGCAATAATAGAAAGCGAGAGCAGAGAGCGCGGTCGCGAGCAGCCCCGGCCCGGCACCACCGAACCACGCACTCAATATGACGGCGCAAAGAAAAAGCGACACGGGAGAATCTTGCAAGTGAAGCGGCGGCCACCTTGAAATGACCAGGGCTACGGCAACCGAAAGAACAGCAATCCCATAGCTCCGAATCGCAGGCGGCTTCGGCCACAGAAGAGGATTTGACCCAGGCATACTTCTGCTCCAGCAAAGCGGTGTGCTGCGCTCTGCAATCAAAATCTTAACATCAGAGAGTGCCCTGCCCCGACCTCGTCGGCCATGTGGCGCGAATCAGCCTTCCCTCCGGGAGAGGTGGTCGCGTCGGTTCGTCCAATCTAATAGACGGAATGCCGACACTCCGACAGTTCGGGCATCGACTGACCGCGCCGTGGCACACCTGAAACGGCCTTATCTCTCATTCTGCCAGTCAGTTCCAGCCTACCTTCGCTACCCGCAGTCTCCGGCACTCCAATTGCTGTTTCAATGGCGGCTGGCATTTTCCCGTTGAAAAGAATTCGCAGCCAGCAAGCGTCAACGTGACGGTGACGCCGAACCAAGACATGGGACGCAAACAGGAGTACACGATGAAACCTCTATCCGTTCTCGACTGGTATCGCATTCTGCGCTTGCAACATCAGTGGACGATCTTCCAGAGCGTTCGATATGCGCTGTGGCTGACGAGCTAGTTCGTTTCTCTTACTTTTTGCCGCAAGGGCGGGGGAGGGTTGGATTCATGAAAACGTCTTGTGCAACCGGTATAAACAAAGACTCCGACGCCGGGCTGGTGGATGCCGCCAAGTGCGGAGACACGCTGGCTTTCGAGGAATTAGTTTTTCGTCACAAGCAGAAAGTTCTCGCCATGGCGCAACGGATAACCAAGAACCGCGAGGATGCCGAAGATGTGGCACAGGAGAGTTTTCACAAGGCTTTTCTCCATCTCGACAATTTTCAAGAAAAGTCGCGGTTCTCTACCTGGCTGACGCGCATCGCCATAAATGAAGCCTTCATATTGCTGCGTCGAAGGCGAAGAGTCTTGGAAGTCTTGCCCGAGAGCTCTGACGATGGTATGACGGCCGTCTCTGAGACGTTCGTTGACCAGAGCCCCAACCCAGAAGAGTCCTGTTGGCAGCGGGAGCGCACTAAACTCTTGACCGTGGCGATCAATCGCTTGGGCCCAAAGATTCGAACTACGATCTTGCTCCGCGACATCGAAGAGCGCTCCGTTAAGGAAACAGCTCAAATTCTGGGAACATCGATCACCGCTGTAAAAGCGCGCCAGTTTCAAGGACGCCGGAAGTTGCGTAGAACAGTGAACGCCGCGCTACTATGGGGCACCTCCCCAGCGGGACTCACGGAAGCGCAGCGCTGTTGACAAGTGAATCGGGCCGTTTCGCGAGACAATGGGTCGGGTGTGGTTTTCCGTTTCCTAGACAAGAACAGCCAGCAAGAACCGGCGCCGATTGTTGTCTGCCCCTGACTCAGTCTCTCGTGTAGACTGGGGCGCAAAGATTCAAGGGAGCGGAACTGATCACGGGGGCTTCGAGACGGGAAATTGTTCACCCTGGAGCTCTCGGATAACGTTCACATCCTACCGAGTAGTCCGCTAATGAGCTCGAGACCTCGAACAATCTCGTTTTACATAGAAACGCGCAGATTTGAGCAGTGCATATCCTTTCATCGCGATGCTACGAGCTCGGGAACTCGAGCAAGCTTTTCGTAGTCTTCTTCAGATAAACGCAGGGAAGCCGCCGCGACGTTCTGCTCTAGATGTTCGATCGAGGAAGTTCCTGGGATGGGCAGCATGATGGGAGATCGCCGCAGGAGCCAAGCCAACGCTACCTGCGTTGGGCTTGCACGGTGTGCCTGGGCGATTTGGTCGAGCATTTCACCGGCAACTTTGCCGGCTCCCAAGGGGTACCAGGGAATGAATGCAATTCCGTTGCGCGCACAATAGTCAACCACGTAGTCCCATTCGCGATCCGCAAAGCTATAGCGGTTCTGCACGGAGACGATTGGAACAATTCTACGTGCTCGCTCGATGTGCTCTTGGGTGACGTTAGACAACGCGACCAGGCGAATCTTGCCTTCGCTTCGCAACTGAGCCAACGTTTCCACAGACGCCTCAAACGATACAGCCGGATCCGGAATATGCAACTGATAGACGTCGATGCGGTCCAGCCGCAATCTTCTTAGACTCCCTTCAACCGCCTTGCGCAGGTGCGCAGGAGTAGCATCGTGAGTCCATTGATTGGGGCCAGGACGATTCCAGCCTCCTTTGGTGGCAATTACCAGGCCGGCCGGGTAAGGAAACAGCGCTTCGGCAATCAGTTCCTCGCTTACGTTTGGACCGTAGGAATCAGCGGTATCAATGAAATTGATATCAAGCTCCACGGCCCGGCGAAGAACGGCAAGCGCCCCTTTGTGATCTTCTGGCGGCCCCCAGATGCCTTCGCCGGTAAGACGCATGGCTCCGAAGCCAAGACGATGCACGGAAATTTGCCCGCCAAGCGAAACATCTCCAGCTAAACTTGCAGAAAGCTCTTTCTTATTCATGATTGTGTCCTCCGAAATTCTTTTCGATTCATTCGCTTCAATATCATTGCGCTCCTACCCGAGCCATTGTGGGTTGGCGTAGGTGCCGTCGAACTGGTGACTCGTTTTGTAAAGTTCGAACTGCCCCGCTTCGGCAGCGTTTGCCGTTTTTGCGAGAAGCGCAGCAACTTGGGTAGAGTTCATCGGCTGAAAACTATGGGCGGCTTGGAGAGCTTGTTGAAGAATCGTGAGGGAGTCGCAGCCGGTGATGACGACACTCGTAGGAAGATTCATCGCGTAGTGGAGGCACTCCACGGGGGTAGCTGTTTTGCTTTCGAGAATAACGTGGTCGCCCATAGGCTTCATACCAAGCACCCCGATGTCGTTTTTCAGCAGCACGGGCAAGACTTTCTTTTCAAAACTGTTGAAGTGCGCATCCATTACGTTGAGAGGCATCTGAACGGCGTCGAACGCGAAGCTGTGCTTTGAAGCGGTGTCCAGCATTTTCAAATGAATGTCCGGGCTCTTGTGGCCTGTGAAGCCAATAAAGCGAAGCTTGCCCGCCTTTTGCGCCTCCAGGACGGCCTCCATGCCTCCGCCTTCGGCAAAAATACGATCCGGATCGGCGTCGCGGATCACTTCGTGAAATTGGAGCAGATCGATCCGGTCCGTCTGAAGACGACGCAGCGACTCGTTGATTTGACTCGCAGCTGCGGCCTTGGTGCGTCCATCGATCTTCGACATGAGAAAAGCCTTTTGCCGGTAACCGTCGCGCAGCGCGTTGCCCATGCGAATTTCACTCTCGCCACCGTTGTAGTCCCAGCAGTTGTCCAGGAAATTGACTCCTTCATCAAGACCGGTACGGATGATGCGAATGCTTTCTTGAGGATCCGCCTGCTTGCCAAGATGATAGCCGCCGAGTCCTATGAGCGAGACTTTCTCTCTGGTGCGGCCCAGCGTTCGGTAAGGAATGCTATTCCTGGAATCCGATCGCGGGACCTGTTGATCAGCTTGAGCCAGGAAAATGGAAGCGGCCGCGAACCCGAGAAATCCACGCCGCGAAATGTCGTTGTCCGCGGCCGCGTGAGTTCGTGAAGTTTCCCCGGGATGCTGACGGGGTGAATCCTCCTGGTTCTGCTGATATTTCTTGTTATTCATAAAGCACCTCATCCTCAAGCGGGCCGCTCCTGAAAGAAGTAACCGCGTGCCCGTGCAGCAATGAAGTCTACAGAATCCGGACTATTTTTTCCCACGCAGCGAGCGAATGTGCGCTACGAGGGAATGAACCTGATCCTCGGTGAGCGAATTCTTGAAGGAAGGCATGCCCCCCTTGCCGTCGGAAATGATTTGAGCGAGTTGCGCATCGGGCAGCTTCTGGACTGCCGGTGAGCGCAGGTCCGGAACATTCATGCTCTTTCCGACCTCTGAGCCGCTTCCGTCTGGACCGTGGCACATTGCGCATTTCGTCCGGAACGTCGCACTGCTCGCAGTGCTGTCTGGACCGGGGTCAGCCCGCACGATCGAAACGACAAAGAACGCGAGGCCAACGAAGAGAACCAGCAGAATTGTCGAGGCAAACATCAAATGGTATTGAGTCTTGTCTTGCGTCATGGCTCCTCCTTTTACTTGCAATTTTTCCCTTCAGCTGCGCACGCTTCTACTCCATTGGTCGCAGATACCGTTAACTCAATCCGAGCTTCGTGATTGGCAGATCCCTCACTCGCTTGCCGGTTGCGGCGAAAATGGCGTTGCAGAACGCGGCGATAAATGGCGGTACCCCGGGCTCACCGACGCCCGCCGGCGGAGCGTCGCTGTCTACGATGTAGACGTTCGTCTGGTTAGGAACCTCGTTAATTCGAGCTACGGGATAATCCTGAAAGTTCGACTGGTCGATTACACCCTTCGTAGCCGTAATCTCGCCGCTTCGCACGACGCTGGTGCCGAACACTGCGGCGCCCTCGAACTGGGCGCGAGTAGCTTCCGGATTTACAACCAACCCCGCATCCAGAGCCGTATCCACGCGAGGGACTCGCACTTCACCCTGATCATTGACTTCGACTTCAACGACTGTGGCCACATACGTCAAGAAGCTCTTATGCGCCGCAATCCCTACGCCAGTTCCCTTTCCATGCTTGCGCTTTCCCCACCCAGATTTTTCCGCGACCAACTCGGTGACGTGGCGCAGACGACCGGTGTCCCATGGATAGGCCTCCATCGAAGCTCCATAATTCGGGTACTCGACACCCTTGAAATCGATCGTGCGCGGTTGCCCGATCAAATCGAGCAAATAATCGAGCGGATCGCGCCCGGCCGCATGTGCCAGTTCATCCGTGAAGCACTGAATACCAAACGCGTGATAAATGTTGGCCACAGAACGCAACCAGCCTATGCGCACGTGCGCCTTCGCCGGGCCGTTCTCGACGCGGAGATTTGGCAGATCGTAAGGAATATCCGTCCAGCCCTGCTGAAGATGGGCAGGATCGCCATAAACTGCGTTCACATCAAAAATAGATGGAATGGGAGGGAAGACCGACCGTTGCAGCCAGGCGGTCGGTTTGCCGTTCGCACCTACAGCCGCCTTCATATACATGGAAGCAACGGCATTGTAGTAGTCGAACTTGACGTCGTCCTCTCGCGTCCAGACCACCTTCACCGGCCGTCCCATTTTTTTAGACAAAACCGCGGCCTCAGCAACGTAGTCGGGCTTCGACTTGCGCCCGAATCCCCCGCCGAGCAAAGTTACATGGCAAATTACATCTTCTTTTGGGATTCCCAGCTCTTTCGCGACGATGTCCTGGGCACCTTGAGGATTCTGCGTCGGGGCCCACAGTGTCGCTTTGCCGTCCTTAAATTCCGCGAGCGCCACCAACGGCTCCATCGCGGCGTGCGCTAGAAGCGGCACGTAGTAGTCCGCCTCGAGGATCTTCCCGCCTTTGGCGAACTCCGCATCCGCATCGCCGATATTGCGCACTACTTTGCAAGGATTATGCGAGGTCGCTCGCAATTCATTCTTGTAGGAATCCGAGTTGTACGTTTCGTTTGGTCCGTTATCCCAGGAAATATTCAGCTTCTTGCGGCCTTGAAACGCCGCCCACGTGTTATCCGCAATCACCGCAACACCGCCGAGGGGCTGAAACCCCGGCGCCTGCTGGAATGGGTCGATCGGAATAGTCTGACTTACACCAGCGACCTTTAAGGGTTCCTTGTCGTCGTACGATTTCACTTTGCCACCGAGAACGGGCGGGCGCTCCACGGACGCATACACCATCCCGTCCGCGCGAGCATCCATCCCATAAATGGCTTTCCCGGTCACAAGCGCTTCAAGGTCGTAACTTACTTCCCCTTTGCCTATGTATCGCCAGGCGCTCTTTGGCTTCAGCTTCAGCTCTTCTTTGCGAGGGACTGGAAATTTCGCCGCAGCGCTCGCGAGTTCACCGTAACCCGCCTTACGATTCGTCGAGCGGTGGACAACAACGTGCAAATCAGTTTCACACCCCGCTGGCGGAACGCCCCACTCCTTCGCGGCGGCTTGAATAAGCATGAATCTCGCCGTTGCTCCCGCCACACGCATCGCGTCGTAGAACGAGCGTATCGAGTGCGAGCCATCCGTATTCTGGTCACCGTATCGGCTATCGCCAATGGCCTGCTCGATCTTCACTCGCTTCCAATCGGCGTCCAGTTCATCGGCGACAACGAGCGGCAAAGTCGTACGGCTTGTAGTTCCCATCTCCGAGCGACTGGCCACTATCCACACCGTGCCGTCCGGGTCGATTCCGAGGTACACGCTGGGATGTAAGGTGGCGTGATCCGCGTTCGTATCGTGTGGGAGTTTGTCGCATGACGACAGCTTGTGGTAATAACGCACCCCCAGTACAAGCGCGCCTGCCGCGATGACGCCTCCCGTCAAAAATCGGCGTCGGCTGACGTTCTCAATGCTGCTCATGCCATCTCTCCCGCCGCTGCTTTGATCGCGGCGCGAATCCGCTGATACGTGCCGCAACGGCAGATGTTCCCGGACATGGCCTCGTCAATCTCGTGATCCGGTGGATTTTTTTTGCTGTTCAATAGCGCCGCCGCCTGCATGATCTGTCCCACCTGGCAGTAGCCGCATTGCGGCACGTTGATTTGCATCCACGCCTTCTGAACTGGATGCAATCCGTTCTTCTCAAGGCCCTCTACTGTCGTGACTTCCTTTCCTGCCGTATCGCGCATGGCCGTCACGCAAGATCGCGTCGCTTGCCCATTTATGTGGACGGTGCACGCGCCGCAAAGCCCAACACCGCAGCCAAATTTCGACCCTGTCAGCCCCAAAATGTCGCGCAGATACCAGAGCAGTGGCATTTCCGGCTCGCCGCTGAACAATTGTTTCTCTCCATTCACCATCAATTGAATCGTTTCGTTCCTCGCCACGAAGGCATGTACCGGATAGGCCTCATCGAACATATGAACCTTTCTTCGAACTCAAATTGACTTTCTCGCGGAATCGACACCGACTCCAGTCAGCCCACTGACTCTCGAATCAAATGAGCTTGCTTCTCCATTTGCAGAATCACCGCCGAGAAATCTTGCTCCGCTCCCAAATCCGACTGCCTCGCATTAACCTCAAAAGCAGCCGCTGCCGCGGGCATTCGCACCCCAAGGGAAGCCGCAAGATTGAAAATCAGCCCGAAATCCTTGTTCATAAGCCTTAGCGGAAACTGAGGGCTATAGTCACCATTCATCGCCCTTTGCAGTTTTCCGAGATGCGCTGGAGCGACGACTGCAGTGTAGGACAGCACTTCGAGCAAGCGATGACGATCGAGACCGGCCTTTTCACCCAGCGCCACCGCCTCGGCAATCGCCTGCATTCCGATTCCCAGCAGGGCGTTCACGACAAGCTTCATCGTCGCTCCGGAGCCGTTCGGCCCGAGATAAAAATAGTTTCGGGCGATTGCGCGAAAGATCGACTCGGCGGCAGCGAAACGTGTTTGGTCTCCGCCCCCGAACAGCGTTAGCAAACCCCTTTCTGCCGCTGGAGTACTCCCCGATATCGTCACGTCGAGCACGTCAACTCCGCGCTCCAAACCTAGTCTCGAGAGCTGCTGCGAAGTCTCGGGATACACGGTGCTCATGTCGATGACCAGCGAGCCGCGATGCGCATTGGCGAACACACCGTCAGGTCCTCCATAAATGCTTAAAACAGCCCCATCGGTCGGGAGGCATGACAATACCGTGTCGCAACCGGTGGAAAGCTCCGAAACATTCTCGGCGACGGTGGCGCCATATCGAATTAGGTCCTCTGCCTTGCTGCGGTTCCGGTCGTAAGCCGTTAACTTAAAGCCTGCTTCCAGCAACCTTCGCGCAATCGGCCGCCCCATATAGCCGATTCCGACAAATCCCAGCTTATTTTTTTCTGGATTGATTGGACTCATAGTGATTCGCCTTTTGGCCGAGCGCCTATTTCCATTTCAACTTCCGCATTGGTCGAATGCACGCACTGTGCCTTTGCGAGGAAACCTCCGTATTCATGCAAGATGTTGATGGCAATGAGAATATGAGGAGTAAGCAAAGAGACTTGGTTCCTAGCTGGCCGGTCCAGCTGTCGAATACTTGGACGGTGTCAGGCTATTGGAAATTAGATTCAACTGGGAGTTGACTGAACTCCTCCACGATCCAGACCGGGCTCGCCCTATGGCGCTCTGCGTACTGGCGACCTTGTTGGCAGGGCGGCGAAGACTGCGATACGAATCTGCTCGACAGAATCCGATTCTGAGCGACTCCACTTCCCTGCTGAACGGATACTTAGCGCATGTCTGGCGTTCTGAAGGCAATCGTATGGGGCGGTGCCGCTTGCGCGATTCTCGACGGCATCGCCGCGAGCGTTCAGTTTGGACTTAAAGGAATAAAGCCGGTGCGCGTTTGGCAAGGTGTTGCCAGCGGATTATTGGGTGAGCCGGCATTCCGCCAAGGATGGGCCAGCGGAGGGTTCGGACTGCTTCTGCATTGCATGATCGCGTTTAGCGTTGCGACCGTGTTTATCGAAGCCTGCGCGCAAATTCCCCTACTCGCGCGAGCTTATTGGATTTCGGGGGCGGTTTACGGCGCACTCGTTTTTGGCGTGATGAATCTGGTTGTGTTGCCGCTTTCCGCAAGAGCGAAAAGGCCGGCATCCTCGCAAGTCATAATCGTCCAATTGATTTTTCATGTTGTTTTCGTTGGCCTGCCGATTGCATTCGCAGCGAACCGATTTACTTTCCCTGAATACTAAGGAGAAAAATATGAGTGTCGCATCGGCCGTGTTGCCGGTTCCAAGACCGAAAGCATTGCTACCGATTTTCGTGGGTGGGCTATTGGCAGGAAGTCTGGATCTGGGCTCTGCATTCATCATATACGGAGCACGGGTTCCGCGGGTAATCGCCGCCGGACTCCTCGGGCCGACGGCTGTGCACGGAGGCATAGGCGTCTACGTGCTTGGAATTGTGCTGCAGTTTTTTATCGCCACATCCGCGGCGACCGTCTATTACTTGGCCAGCTGGAAGCTGGCGTTCCTCAAGGAGCACGCGCTGGTCTGTGGATTGTTTTATGGCATTGCTGTGTTCTTGGTCATGAATTTGATTGTCGTGCCGCTTTCAGCGCTGCACGGGCGAGGCCCGTTCCAGCTCGCAGGACTCATTCAAGGGCTATTGGTGCACATGTTTTTTATCGGTTTGCCGATTTCTTTCAGCGTTCGCCAATTTGGCAAGTAGGGGGAGTTTGAGAGTGCTGAAGGGTGCACGAAATAGTGGCAGACAGCGTGGGCACAGAGCGGAATCCGACGCCGCACAGCGAACTCACGGTGTCAAATCAAGCTTCGACGATTTTGTTTCGAACGGCGTAGCGCACCAGTGCAGCTGTTGAGTGAAGATCCAGTTTGATCATGATCCGAGCCCGGTAACATTCCACGGTCCGAGTGCTGATATCGAGAATCAACCCAATTTCTTTATTGGATTTGCCGTCGGCTAGAAGTTGGAGGATCTGTCGCTCCCTTGGACTTGGACTGTTGCAGGCTATGGTATTTTCTTCGCGCGATTCTGGAGCCTGGATGGGGGCTGTGCCGGAGGCAACACTGCTCTGAAGACAAAAAACCCCTTCCTGTGGCCGGTTTGCGTTCATGAACAATGCATGCCTCACCAGTGCCGCTTCCAGTTGCATCTCCGACGTATAGAATCGGAGAGACAAGGAGGTCCTCAGGAGCGTTACGGAGCGATTGACAAGCTCGAAAGTTCGCGTGGATAAGGCGGAAAATTCTTCTTCTAGAAGGTGGGGTTCACGCAGGAGATTGGATTGGAATTTATCTTTGAGGCGAGAGAGCCTAAGTTCCACGCGGCGTCCCCTGGTAATTTCGGAAAAGGTCGTGGCAACTAGCCGGACTTGTCTGGATTGGTCCCTTATGGGATAAAAGTTCACCAGCCATCGACGTGGTTCCGTGCCCGGGGGCAATTGGGCCGTTAATTCGATGTTTGACAAGCCGTTACCTGAATTCCAAACGCTGTGCAAAGCGAGCTCCAGCCTCGGGATCCCTCCAAGAAATACCTGCTGTAATCTTCTGCCGAGATTCTTTTTGGCGGATACGCCCATGAGAGAGCGCAAGGCGTCGTTGAACGCTCCGCAGTGCAAATTACGGTCGAAAAGAGCCACGCCAATAGTGGAATTACGAAGAAGGCTGGCCAAAGATCTCAAAGTTACGCTCGAGGGATCGCCAGGTTCGCTCGCAGCAGCGCCGCAAGAGGCTCTACGGCGGCGTTCTAGGACTTGACTGATGCTGTCCACACAATATCTCCAGACTGCTTCGAGCTTTAATCAATCATTCTTCTTCGGTTCGCCAATCAGCTTCGTCCGCCTTCGGGGCGTGAGGAACCCTGCGAATCGACCCTTAATCTAGTGAGATGCCGCAGCGCAATCGCGCTATATTTGGCAATTAGGGCTGGCTAAGCTTGCATGCGCTCCCCTGGGCCACAAGACGCGGGGATGTCTGGACCCTGATAAGACCCTTTCACAAGTATAGCCACTAAGTCAAAGCAATGTAAAGCTATTATGGCATGGTAGAAGACTATGGTTGGGTAGACAGTGCAGGTTTCAGCCGACAGGGACCGCCGGAAGACTATGCCGAGCAAAGCTTTCGATGCCAAGACCATCAGGTTTTGCCGCCGGGGTTATCGGCAGCGATATCAACGATGGTGATGACGGCCCCATCAATTTTATTCTCCAGCGTCCTGTAGGGAAGTATTTTGAACTGGTAATGAACGCCCATACGGTCTGTAAGCTCTCGTTCGAGCGGGTGAAAATCCGAAACGACCTGCAGAACCATCGACTGCAGATCGGCAATCTCGATGGTGGGATTGATATTCGAAAGCGGACGGCCAATGTCGCCGGGAATTAGTCCGAGAAACTTCTGGGCCTTGGGCGTGAAGCGCCGGATGGTTAGGTCGCTGCCTATCATGATCACGGCGATGTCTATGCTGGAGAGCAGATTGATCAAGTCATTGTTGATTTGAGTGATCTCAAGGTTGCGGCTTCGAAGTTCGTCGTTTACGGTCGTCAGTTCCTCGTTGGCGGACTGAAGTTCCTCCTTGGCGGTTTCCATTTCTTCGTTTGTGCTCTGTAATTCTTCGTTGCTGGAAAGAATCTCCTCGTTCGCGGATTGTAATTCCTCGTTGGTGGCTTCCTGTGTTTCGATGACGGATTGAAGATATTCTTTCGTCGCCGCCAATTCCTGTTCAAGCTTCACGGATTGTTTCCAGGACGATGCTGTTTGATCGCGCGGGCGCGTACGGCGCGCGGCCGCTGAGCGCCCCGGTTCGGGAGGCGCCTCTTGAAACACAATCATGAAGTACAGCTCGTTTTGATTTCCCAGAGTGATGGGAACTACTTGGAAGTTCACTAATCGCGTCAAATCCGACGTTTCCGGCTTCTCGCTATTTTCGTTTCCATTCTTGATTCGCAGATTACGCTTTTCGACCACGGCGTTGTCTTTCTTGGCCCGGCTAATGGCATTGCGCAATTCGACGAGGAGCCCCTCCCGCGCCATCTTCATGAGACTCAAGCTGGCCCGGCCGGGGGCGAGTTTGAGATAACGGTTTACGTTTCCACGCGTGTGAATGATCTCCATCTCCTCGTTTGCGAAAACGGTCGCCGGGGCGTATTGCGTCAGCAGCCGGCGGTCGAATTCCTTCTGTGCTTCGGCATAGTTCCAAACCGAATCCGGCTGCTTCACGGGAATCCGGATTGGTCCATAATCCTTACGCTCCAGCTGGGGATCGAGTGCGAGAGCGCCGCCATGGTGCGCGCTTCCGCTCTTTCTTGAAAAGATCTTGTGTGTGCGGTCTTCGACGGCGAACAAACCCGTTGTTGCGCCAAGACCTTCCGAACTTCCCAGCACCAAAAACCTGGCGGGCCTCAGCGCATAATGGAAAAGAGAGATAACTTTATTTTGGAGAACCGGCTCAAGGTAGATCAGCAGGTTCCGGCAGCAAATCAAATCCATACGAGAAAAGGGTGGATCGTTCAAAACGTTGTGCTGCGCGAAAATACACATATCCCGGATGGTTTTGCTGACACGGTAGCCGCCTTCCACCTTTGTGAAATACCTGCGAAGCCGCTCCGCCGACACGTCGCCCTGAATGTTCTCGGGATACACGCCGTTGCGCGCCTTGCCAACGCTCAGATCGCTCACGTCCGTTCCGAAAAACTGAATGGGAACTTGCGAGGCCTTGTCGCCCAGGAATTCGAGTAGCGCGATGGTAATCGAATAAGTTTCCTCGCCGGACGCGCACCCGGGTGTCCAGATGCGAATACCACGCTCCCGCGAGACGCTTTTCTGGATCCCGGGGAACACGGTTGCTTTCAGCGCTTCGAAGACACGCGGTGTGCGAAAGAAACTGGTCACGTTGATGAGCATGTCCTGATAGAGCGCCTTGACTTCGGCGGGATGGCTCTGCACAAACTTGGCGTACTCCTCGATGATGTCGATTTTGTGAACCACCATGCGTCGCTGGATGCGGCGCAAGATGGTTGTTTGCCGGTAATGGGTGAAATCCACACCAGTGGCCCGGCGCAAAACTTGGAAAATAGAGTGCATCCCCGCGCTCGGAGCCGGAGCAGCTTCGGCCGCATGTGACAAAGTATCGCGGACAACATAGGGATGCTTCGCGATGCGAGCGAGCTCCTTCGCGATTCCTTTTGGAGAGAGCACGTAGTCCACATAACCTGCAATGGCCGCGCTTCGGGGCATGCCGTCATACTTGGCGGAGGCTTCGTCTTGCGCAAAAGTTACGCCGCCGTGGGCCTGAATCTCGGCCATTCCCAGAGTCCCATCCGAGCCCGAGCCCGACAGAATGACGCCAATGCCACGATTTCCCTTTTGTTCAGCCAGCGCACGCATAAAGTGGTCCACGGTCATATGCATGCCGCGTGACTCTTCGCGCGGGCCAAGATGCAGCGTTTGGTTGGAAATGGACATGGTGGCGTTTGGCGGAATCACGTACACGTGATTGGGCTTTACAGGCAGACCTTCGGACACCTCCGTTACCGTCATGGCAGTCTTCCTGCCGAGCAGCTCGGTGAGAATGCTGTGATGCTTGGGGTCAAGATGTTGCACCAGGACGAAGGCCATCCCGGTGTCGATTGGCAGGTAATTCATCAACTCCGTAACCGCTTCAATGCCGCCTGCGGACGCTCCGATAGCCACAATAGTGATGTCATTTCGCTGCTCCGCCGGCATCGGGCTGTCGGGCTTCGCGAGGTCTTGCCGAGTGTCTTCACGCTCAGGTTTGGGACTCATGAATTCCCTTCAGTTTTCGGCGACGAGCATGCCGGCCTGCCAGAAAATGACAGCGTCATCGAAGTTCAAGAAGGTACCATAAGCCGATGAGCGCGGTTCGAGTTGCCCATGTCAACAGAAGAAGTCGATCGCAGTGGATTCTAATCGATTTACACAATGCGCTACAAGCCTTTCTTGATTATAAGCATTACTTTCGTTGCCTAGTACGGCAACAGACGCCCCCGGTCGCACCGCTTCACAATACTTTCGTACGGCAAAAATTGCGCCTAGCGGAAAAGCTAGAGGCAACGTGCTCAGTTCGGACGGATACCACTGCCGCCTTTTTAGGCTGTGGCCGAGACCGTTGCTATAGGCCTGCCGCGCCCCGCTTCCCACCACTCACTACCCACTATTCACTACTCACTTCCGCCCACCGGAATTACGCGCTACTCGTGGATTTTGTGCTCTTCCATCTTGTTATAGAGCAGCCGCCGGTTGATCTGGAGGCGGTTTGCAGCCTCCGATTTGTTGCCGCCGGAATCTTTAATGGCGTTCTCAATCAAGCGTTTTTCCAGCGCCGAGATGGACTTGTGAAATGGAAGAGACAGGAGATCGATTTCCAGCTCTTTGGAGTTCCGGTCACCATTGCGATCCGCTCTCGCCGGAAGGTGCTCGGGCATCACGACGCGGCCGCGCGCCATGAGCACCGCTCGCTCCACCATATTTTCCAGTTCCCTGACATTGCCGGGATAGAAATAATTTTGAAGCATCAGAATACCTTCGTCAGAGAACCCGACCGCGGACAACCCATTCTTATCGCTATAGAAATGGAGGAAATGCTCGGCCAAGGGAACAATATCAGAGCGCCGTTCGCGGAGCGGGGGAACGGGGATGCGAACCACATTCAAACGATAAAAAAGATCCTCGCGAAAAACCTTCTCGCGGACGGAAGCTTCCAGGTCCCGATTCGTGGCGGCGAGAACCCGGAAGTTGCCGCGAATGGTCTCGGTGCCGCCCACTCGCTCGAACGTGCGCTCCTGCAAAACCCGCAGCAGCTTGGACTGAAGGCCCGGAGAAAGCTCGCCAATTTCATCCAGGAAAATGGTGCCACCCTCAGCCATCTCGAAGCGGCCTATTTTGCGGCCGATCGCGCCAGTAAATGCGCCGCGCTCGTGGCCAAAAAGTTCCGTTTCAAGAAGAGTGTCGGGCAGAGCGGCGCAGTTGACGACGACGAAGGGCTTGTCCTTACGCTGGCTATAACTGTGGATGGCTTCGGCTACCAATTCCTTGCCAGTACCGGACTCGCCGCAAATCAAGACAGTGGAGTCCGTCTCCGCAACCTTGCCGATCATGATGAACACGTCGAGCATGGGTCCGCTGGAACCAATGAGCCTGCCGGCGGCTGCCGCATGACTTGGCCCCCCATGCGCACGCAAGCGCACCACTTCGCGATTTAGTGAAGAATGATCGAGCGCTCGCTCCGCCGTTAGGACGATTTCATCCAGATCAAACGGCTTCGTCACAAAATCGTACGCACCAAGGCGAACAGCCTCAATCGCGCTATGGCTTGAACCAAAGGCGGTAATCACGATGACGGGAATCGAGGCCAAACGGGGTTCACCTCGCAAGTATTGAAGAAATTCTTCTCCGCCCATCTGCGGCATTCTCCAATCACTGAAGATGAGGTCCGGAGTGGCGTCGCGCAAAAGCTTGACGGCCGTTGCGCCGTCATCAGCCTCCAAAATGGAATACCCGCGCGTACCGAGGATCTCGGCTAGTGTCTTGCGAAGATTTGCTTCGTCGTCGACGATGAGAATCGCGGCGCTCATTTGAATTGGGCCCCCGAATCGATCGGCTGCTCCCTTAGGCGTGAGAAGCGGGAATGGTGATCCTCACGTTCGTACCACGGCCTTCCTTGCTATCCACCTGAATTTTGCCTCCATGAGCCTGCACCAGTTCGTGGCAGATTGACAATCCTAGCCCGGTGCCAGACGGCTTTGTGGTGAAGAACGGATCGAAAATGTGATGGACGACAGAGGGCATCATGCCCTTCCCCGTATCTCGAAACTCGACACAAACTCCGCTTCCGTTGTCTGGGATATTGGGTTGAGCAGCCAGGCTAACGGAAAGAGTTCCGCCGCCTTCGGACATGGCTTCGATGGCATTCTGGATGACATTGTCAAACACTTGAGCCATGCGGTCCTTGTCTAGCTGCAAGGAAACACTGTCCGGCGGCAACTCGGAGCTAAGGGTTATGCTGCGCTTATGCGCCCACTCGCGGAAGGATTCCATGCGCTCTTCAATCAGATTTCGCAAGTCTGCTTGCTCGAGGTGAAGTTGGACGGGCCTCGCAAAATTAAGCAATCGGTTCACCATGCCGTTGAGACGTTCAA
>Ga0307478_10001414_pt1 | contig 20837 bp, 16 predicted proteins | sample atmos_gasesECM4C_2_FD_203713 | JGI IMG/M metagenome (GOLD analysis project Ga0307478, IMG submission 203713) | Hardwood forest soil microbial communities from Morgan-Monroe State Forest, Indiana, United States - atmos_gasesECM4C_05 | ecosystem: Environmental > Terrestrial > Soil > Temperate... | reverse complement strand
GTGTCTGGTGGTGTTGATGCTGCTGGGCACGTTCTTTCTGGATAAGTCGCACGCCACCCACCGGTGGATCCGCGTTGGCCCGGTGGGCATACAGCCGTCGGAGCTGGCGAAGCTGGTAGCGATTCTGTACCTGGCGTGGTTTCTCGATTTGCGGCGGCGCGCTGCTGCAAGCCTGGAATTCAGCAGAGGCGACCTGGTCGAGACAATTCTGCCGGCGGTGGCGCCGATCCTGGTTTGTGTGGTGCTGATCGTGATGCAACCGGACCTGGGTACTTCGGTGGACATCGTGCTGATCATGACGGCCATCCTCTTTGTCGCCGGGCTTTCCTGGAAATGGCTGACGGTGGGTGTGGCCGCGGCGCTGCCAGCCTTGTTTCTCCTGATCACGCATGTGTCTTACCGGCAGGCGCGGATCATGGCGTTCCTGCACCCCGAGTCCGACCCGCAAGGGGCGGGATTCCAGCTTCTGCAATCGTTGATCGCAGTCGGCTCGGGCGGATTTACGGGCGTTGGCTTGATGGAGAGCAAGCAAAAGCTGTTCTATTTGCCGGAAGCACACACCGACTTTATTTACGCGGTGATTTGTGAGGAACTGGGATTCATAGGAGCGGCATTCGTGATTGCGCTGTTTGGCGTGTATGGCTGGCGAGGAGTGCGGGCGGCATTCAACGCGCCGGATGGCTTCGGAAGGATGCTGGCGCTGGGAGTGACGGCAATGGTGTTGTTCCAATCACTGATCAATTTCGCGGTTGTGCTGGGGCTGATGCCGACTAAAGGAATCCCGCTGCCGTTCGTGAGCTATGGCGGGTCCAGTTTGCTCGCGATGCTGTTGGCCACGGGCGTGCTCCTGAATATTTCGCAGCAGAGCACGTCAACCGCAGGGCTCCTGGTTTGAGGAGCGAGGCGTGAAGTTATTGATTGCGGGCGGCGGCACGGGAGGACATGTGTTTCCCGCGGTGGCGATTGCGCGGGAGTGGTTGTCGCGAGGAGCAGAAAGGGAAGTCGTGCTGGTAGGAACGCAACGCGGGATTGAGATGAAGCTGGTGCCACAGGCCGGGCTGCCGCTGGAGACCATACGTGTGGCCGGGTTGAAGGGCAAGGGCGGAACCACGCTGGTGAAGAATCTGGCGATGCTTGGAACAGGCCTCGCGGATGCGTTTGGAGTTTTGAGGCGCCATCGGCCGACGGTGGCGTTTGGAGTGGGAGGCTATGCGGCCGGACCGATGCTGCTGGCGACATGGCTGCGTGGTATCCCGAATGTGATCTTTGAGCCAAATGCCGAGCCAGGCTTCACGAACAAAGTGCTGGCGCGACTGGCGAAGCGGATAGCGACGGGCTACGAAGTTTCTGCGCACACATGGGGAGAAAAAGCCGTGGTGACGGGATGCCCGGTGCGACCGGAGTTTTTCTCGATTGCCGCGCGCCGGCCCGAGAACCCGTTCCGGCTGCTGATCACGGGCGGAAGCCAGGGGGCGTCGCCGATCAATCAAGTGTTCATGGCCGCGGCTGAACTCTTGGCGGCGAGGAAGACGGAGTTGCAGATTGTGCACCAGACTGGAGAACGCGACTATAATGAGGTGCGCGCCGCCTACGCCGGGCATGAATTTCCAGTTGAAGTTTCACCGTTTTTGACGGACATGGCGGCACGTTTTGCCTGGGCGGACATTATCGTGTGCCGCGCCGGCGCCATTACGGCAGCGGAAGTGGCGGCAGCGGGCAAGGCGGCGATATTTATTCCGTTCGGGCGCGCGACGGACAGCCACCAGTTGCGCAATGCGCAGGAAATGGTGAACGGTGGAGCGGGACGGCTGATTCCTGAGCCGGAGCTCACCCGAGAGAGATTGGCACGCGAGATTTTTTCCCTCCTGGACCAGCCCGGGGACATCGAACAGCTTTCAACGAAGGCGCGCAGCCTGGCCCACCCTTATGCCGCGCGGGAAATCGTGAACTTGATAGAAGAGGCCGCGCGGCGAGCCCCTGGAAGCCCCCCTCGAAGCTCGGGGCAAGCGGGGCAAGCGAGCCAAAGGAAAGCGGAAAGAACTTGATGGTGTCGTTTCGCAATTTTACGCGCATTCACATGGTGGGAATCGGCGGGATCGGCATGAGCGGAATCGCGGAAGTGCTGCTGACTCTCGGCTATTCGGTGTCCGGCTCGGACACGAAGCCGTCGACGATCACGGAAAGACTGCAGGATCTGGGCGCCACGATTTTCGACGAGCACAAAGCGGAAAATGTGGAAGGGGCGCACGTCGTGGTGATCTCGTCGGCAGTGAAAGCCGATAATCCGGAAGTCGTAGAGGCGCACAAACGCAAAATTCCGGTGATCCCGCGAGCGGAGATGCTCGCCGAGTTGATGAGGCTGAAGTACGGAATTGCAGTCGCGGGGGCACACGGAAAAACGACGACCACGTCGATGGCGGCGTCGATTCTGGCCGCGGCGCACCTGGACCCAACATTTGTCGTGGGCGGGCGAGTGAACCAGGCGGGAACGACGGCGCGCGTGGGACGCGGCGAATATTTCGTGGTGGAGGCGGATGAGAGCGACCGCAGCTTCCTGATGTTTGCGCCAGTCGTCGCCGTGGTGACCACGATCGACCGCGAGCACCTGGACCAATACAGCTCGCTCGAAGATATTCAGAGCGCGTTTGCGCAATTCGTGAACCGCGTACCGTTTCACGGAGCGGCTATCCTTTGCCTGGATGAACCGAACGTGCAGGCCATCATTCCGCATGTGAAGCGGCCCATCATCACGTATGGGACGTCGAGCCAGGCGGACCTGGTGATCAGCGACATTCAGTTGCTAGGACTCGAGAGTGAATTCCGGCTGACGTACAGGGGCGAGGACCTGGGAATATTCCGGCTGCCGCGTCCGCCTGGCATTCATAACGTGAAAAACGCTGCGGCCGCGGCGGCGGTGGCGCTGTACTTGAACGTGGCGAGCGATCTGATCCGCGAGGGCCTGGCCAAGTTCGCGGGCGTGGGCCGGCGTTTCGACATCAGGGGAACCGTGAACGAGATTACGGTGGTGGATGATTACGGCCACCATCCGGCGGAAATCCGGGCCACGCTGGAAGCCGCGCGGGGATGCAAGTTCAACCGGCTACTGGTGCTGTTTCAGCCGCACCGCTTTACCCGCACAGAGCATTTGTGGAACGAGTTTTCACTGGCGTTCAACCAGGCGGACATCCTGGTGCTGCTGGACATCTACGCGGCCACCGAGAATCCGATTCCGGGGATCACGAGCGAGGCCCTGGCCACCAGCATTCGCGAGGCAGGGCACAAGAGTGTGCACTACTACCGCTCGATGCAGAAAGCCATTGAGTTTTTGTTGCGCGAAGCCGGGCCGGGCGACGCGATTCTGACGATTGGGGCGGGCAACGTGAGCCGGGCGAGCGGAGAATTCATGGTGCTGCTGGGCACAGAATACCGCGTGAATGAGGGAGTGAAGGATGCGGGTTGAGGAGCCGGAACTCGTTTCGGCGCTGATGGAACTCGGCGTGGAGCTGGAGCGCGGCGTTTCGCTCGCGGAGATGACCTCGCTCGGCATCGGCGGCACCACGGACCTGCTGCGAATCGACTGCCACGAGGCAATTCCTGAATTGCTCGAGCTGCTCGAGAGCCACGGGGTTGCGCACAAGTTTCTGGGAGGTGGGTCCAACCTTCTGGTGGCCGATGGAGAGCTGCCGTTCGTGGTGCTCCAGCTTGCGCAACCTGATCCGGACGTGGTGATCGAGGGGAGTTTCGCGATGGTGGATGCCGCGGCGGACCTGGGACGCACGGTGACGCTTTGCGCCAAACACAATCTGGGAGGCCTCGAAGGACTGATCGGGGTGCCGGGCACCGTGGGTGGAGCACTGCGGATGAACGCTGGGGCTTACGGTACGCAGATCGGCTCCTACGTGCGCGAAGTAAAGCTGTACCGGGCGGCCACGCGGAGCATTGAAACATTGAGAGGAGAGCAAATTTCCTTCGAATACCGGCACACTTCGTTTGCGCCGGATGATATGATGCTCGCAGTGAAGCTCGAACTTCCTTCCAAGCCCTACCAGGAAATCCTGCAAGGAATTCGTCTCTGCAACGAAAAACGGCGTTCCAGCCAGCCACTGGGACAGAAAAGCGCCGGGTGCATCTTCAAGAATCCCCCGGGGGGCTCGACCGGGAGGATGATCGACGAACTGGGCTTGAAAGGCCACTCATTCGGCGACGCAAGGGTAAGCGACCGCCATGCAAATTTCTTCGTGAACGCAGGCCACGCCTCCGCGGCGGACATGTTCGCGCTGATTGCCGACGTGCGCGAGCGCGTGCGCCAGGCCTATGGAGTCACTCTCGAAAACGAGGTGGTGGTTTGGAGCGCATAAAGCCAATACAGCGCAACTCGACGGCGGGCCCCGCGGAGCAAGAACGCTACCGGTCCGAGTTGATGACTGACGAAGAACCGCGGTACCTCCGGAGGCAGAAACCGGTGGAGATCCGGCGCAAGAAATTTGGCGGCAAGAGCTGGTCGTTCTACCGCCAAGCGTTTGCCTGGCTGCTGGTAGGCGGTGGGTTGGTGACGGTTGGAGTATTTGCGGCGCGCTACCTGCTGTATTCGCCGCAAGTGATGCTTGTGAAACCCGAGCAGATCGAGGTTACGGGGAACCACATGGTCGCGCGGGAAGAGATCCTGAAATTGTTTGTGCAGGACCGCAACCGAAGCGTGCTCAGGATTCCACTCGACACGCGCCGCACGTCGATCCAGGAACTGCCGTGGGTAGAAGAGGCGAGCGTGCAAAGAATTCTGCCCAATCATCTGCGGGTCTTTGTAACAGAGAGGACCCCGGTGGCGTTCTTCCGGAACGGCACCGAACTTCTACTGATCGATGCCCGCGGCGTACTACTGGATAGACCCGCGGGCGAAGACTTTCACTTCCCGATCATCACGGGACTTTCCGAAGGCGTAACACGCGAAGAGCGGGAGAAGCGCGTCGAGACGTATCTGGAATTCATGAAGGACATCGATCTGGTGCGGCCCGGGTCATCCGAGAGGGTGAGCGAACTGGATCTGGGCAATCCACGCGATTTGCAGGCAGTGCTGACGGGGCTCGGCTCGGGAGACGATGCGCGCGCGATCACGGTGTACTTCGGGCAAAACGATTTCACCGGCAAGTACCGAATGCTGGTGGAGAACTTCGCGCAGTGGCAAGCGGGTGCCGGCCAGGTGCGCTCGATCGATCTTCAGTATTCTCGGCAGGTGGTAGTGAACCCCGACACCAGTACGCCAACGCCGGCCACGAGAGGGAAAAAGTGAGTAGCAGGAGAGTCAGTCTTGGCAAAGAAAGATAGATATCTCGTCGGGTTGGACATCGGCAGCACAAAGACTTGTGCTTTGCTGGCGGAGATGGAAAACGAACAGGTCCGCTTCCTCGCGCTAGGGGCTGCGGAATCGAAGGGATTGCGTAAAGGACTGATTGTGAATCTGGATTCAACGGTCAGTTCGATACGGCGCGCGGTGGAAGAAGCCGAGGGCGTGGCCAATGTGCCGGTGGAATCCGCGGTGATCGGAGTAGCGGGAAGCCACGTTCGCGGGGTGAACAGCCGCGGTGCGATTCCGCTAGGTCCACGGGCGCGTGACATCGAGCGAGACGACGTGCGGAGGGCGATCGATACGGCGCGCAATATTGCATTGCCGGAGGACCGCGAGGTTTTGCACGTGCTGCCACACGAATTCATCGTGGACGCGCAGGATGGGATTCGCGATCCAGTGGGGATGGTGGGGCAGCGGCTGGAAGCTAACGTACACATCGTGACGTCGTCGATTGCGGCGACGCAGAACCTGGTGACGGCGGCGAACCGGGCCGGAATACTGATTAACGACACAGTTTTTGAGCCGCTGGCCTCGGCAGAAGCCTGCCTGACGCAAGACGAGCGCGATCTAGGCTGTTGCCTGATGGATATTGGTGGAGGGACCACAGAGATGATCGTGTATGGCGGCGGGGTAGTGCGTCACACGGGCGCGGTGGCGATTGGCGGCGACCACTTCACGAACGACCTGGCCGTTGGACTGAGAACGCCGATTCCGGAGGCGGAACGAATCAAGCGGCATCACGGCTGTGCCGCGGCGCACCTTCTCCACAACGATGGGGCCATCGAAATTGCCGGCGTGGGCGACCGGCCTCCGCGAACGGTTTTTTCACGAATGCTGACGGAGATCATCGAGCCGCGCGCGCTGGAACTGCTCACGCTGATTGGCGAGGATCTGCGGCGTGCCGGACTCGACCAGCAAATTCCTGCGGGGTTTGTGATGACTGGAGGCGGCGCAAGGCTCGATGGTTTGTTGGAACTGGCCGAGGAAGGCTTCCACCTGCCGGCCCGGATTGCCGAACCGCGTGGGATGCTGGAGCTGCCGGAACAGGTGGCGCAGCCGGAGTACGCGACGGCGGTGGGACTGGTGCTGTACGCGGCGAAGGCGCGCAAGGCGGCGGCACAGCGGCCGGGGAACCTGGTGTCCAAGCTGCGGTCGATGTTCGCGGGGGCGTGAAAGAGATTGCGGCGGCGGGCGGGGCGCAGGGGGCATCGGAGCGAGCCACAGGCTTGCCGACGATGGAAGAATTTTTCCACAGGCCTGGAAAACTGGCTGTGGAAACAGTGTAACCCGGGACTTATAAAGGAATTGCACCAGCCGGGCAGGGGGAAGAGCATGACAGCGAAAGACGCAGGAATCCGGATGAGTTTTAGCGAGGAGCTACAGCCCGCGAAACTCAAGGTGATTGGTGTTGGCGGAGGGGGTTGCAACGCGGTGAATCGCATGATCCGCGCGAAGGTGGAAGGCGTGGAGTTCATTGCGGCGAATACCGACCTGCAGGCGCTCAAACTTTCCCAGGCGCCGGTGAAATTGCAGCTTGGAGCGAAGCTCACGAAGGGATTGGGAGCCGGGGCGAATCCTGAGATTGGCCGCAAGGCAGCGCTCGAAGACACCGACAAAATCATTGAAGCGTTGGAAGGCGCGGACATGATTTTCATTACGGCGGGGCTTGGCGGCGGAACGGGAAGCGGAGCAGCACCGGTAGTGGCGTCGCTGGCTTGCGAGCTAGGCGCGCTGAGCGTGGCGGTCGTTACCAAGCCGTTTGCGTTTGAAGGGAAGCGGCGGATGCTGCAGGCCGAGCAGGCTCTGCAGGAATTAATCGGCGCGGTGGACACAGTCATCGTGATTCCGAACGAGCGATTGATGGAAACGGTTGAGCCGGGGACGAGCTTTTTCGACGCCTTCCGCATTGCGGACGACATCCTGCGGCAGGCAGTGCAGGGGATTTCCGACATCATTACGGTGCCGGGCATCATCAACCGCGACTTCGCGGACGTGAAGGCGATCATGCACGGCCAAGGATATGCGGTGATGGGCACGGCGGTAGCGAGCGGCGCGAATCGAGCCGTGGATGCGGCGAACCGGGCGATTTCGAGTCCGTTGCTCGAGGATAATTCGATTCAGGGCGCGCAAGGGATCCTGATCAATATTTGCGGGAGTTCGTCGCTGTCGTTGCACGAGGTGCATGAGGCTTCGAGCGTGATTCAGAAGGCCGCGCATGAAAATGCAAACATCATTTTCGGCGCGGTGATGGATGACGCCATGAAAGACATGGTGAAGATCACGGTGATCGCAGCGGGGTTCAAGGAGACGGCCAAGAAAGCCGCGGCGCAGAAGCCAGCCTTCCTGCCAAGGACGTGGAAAGCGGGCCGCGATGTTCCGGTGCAGGAAGAACTGCTCCAGCCGCCGGCGAGTGTGGTGCACCAGGTGGCGAAGAATGTGCGCGAGGCGTCGCCGGAAGTTCCGAAGGACGATCTGGACGTTCCGACATTTTTGCGGAGGCAAGCGCAGAAGGCCTGAGCAAAGATTCGTTGCAAAATTGTCGCGGGACGTGAGGAATCGCGTCCCGCGTTGTTTTTTTTGACGCGAATCAAGCCTAGAGTGGCAGGTGAGATCCTTCCGAGGCGCTTCAGAGGAGCATGGCGCGGATTTCGGCCTCGAAGCGCGTGAAATCAGAGCTGTCGTAGGGCAAAACGCTGCCAAGCCCCGAGTGAAACTCGCGAGCCGGCAAAGCGCGGCGGACCTCGGCGAAATTTGCTGCGTTGAGGCCCCGACCTGGCACGACAATAATGCGCTCCGCTGCGGCTTCGAGAAGTTGGAGAAGCACGGGAAGACCTTCGGGAACGGTCTCCGCGCCGCCGGTGGTCAGTAATCTGCGCGACCCGGTGGCAATGACGGCTTCGAGAGCCTGCCGAAAATCTTTTGTGTGATCAAAGGCGCGATGAAAGGTCACGGGAAGCGGGTGCGCGGCGTCAATCAACTCGCGTGTGCTCCGAACATCGATGGTTTTGTCTGAGCAAAGAACGCCAAGCACCACACCGTCCACGCCGATCTCTTTCGCCGCGGCAATTTGGGCGCTCATCGCGGTCAATTCCGGTTCGCTGTATACGAAGTTTCCTTCGCGCGGGCGGATGATCGAGAATACCGGAATTTTCAGGGCTGTGCGGACCTGCCGGAGTAAATCCGGGTGAGGAGTAACGCCACCGGCATGCAGATTTGAGCACAGTTCAACCCGGGCGGCTCCGGCGCGTTCCGCCGCGAGAGCAGCGCCCAAGGATTCAACGGAAATTTCGAGGAGGAAAGCGTCATTCATTGTGGCTGGCGAGGGTCGAAGGCGAACGAGATTTGGGTCGAGCGCACCATCCAGACAGAGCGCGAGGAGCAATGTTCGAGCCAACGGAAGCGATTTTCGCGAAGGGATTCGAGGAAGTGATGGCCGCCATAAGGCAACAGCTCCCGTCTTGTGATACTCTTCCGGTGAAAATTCCCCATGGTCTCTTCCGAATTTCCGCAGCCCACAGGGGAGCGTCCGAAAAGGAGACCGTCCATGAAACCCGGCAAAGCAATTTCGGTTCTGAACGCCGCACTAGTGGCATTCGTGTTTGCGGGTTGCCAGACGCCGTATCACCAGCAGGACGAACGCTACATTCTCGTGACGGCGAATGTCAATCTGCCGTACTGGCAAGAGGCGGAAGCGGGATTGAGGGACATCGCCAAAACTACCGGAGTGAAAGTGGAGCTGGTCGGGCCGACGTCATTTTCTCCCAGTGAAGAGCTGACCGCTTTCCAGCAGGCCGTGTCGCAACATCCTTCCGGCATCCTGGTTTCCGTGACCGATCGGCAATCGTTCAAAGGGCCTATCGATGCGGCGATTTCGCAGGGCTTGCCGGTCATCTCGATCGATGCGGATGCGCCGGATTCGCGGCGAGTTTTGTTCATCGGCACCGACAACTTCCGCGCAGGAACAGAGAGCGGAAAGCGCATGGCGGATTTGGTGGGCGGGCAGGGCCGCGTGGTGATTATCACGCTGGCGGGCCAGTTGAATACCGATGAACGAATGCGTGGAGTGAACGAGGCGCTGAAGAAGTATCCTGGGATCAAAATTATAGAGACCGTAGACGACAAAGGCGACGCTCGAAACGCTTACGACGCCATATCCGGGCTGTTACAAAAGAAGGAAAAGATCGACGGAATTATCGGTCTGGAAGCATCGGCCGGGGCGGGCGCCGCGGATGCGCTGCACCGGATGGACATGACCGGGAAGATCAAGATCGTGGCATTTGACAAGGACCCGCAGACGCTCGAGGGAATTGAGCGAGGATGGATCACGGCGACGGTCGTGCAGAAACCCTACGTGATGGCGTTCTATGGGGTGAGGTTCCTCGATGACCTGCATCACAATGCGGTGCATGAATTCAAGGACTGGGCCACGGCGCCAGCGCCTCCGCTGCCTACGTTTGTCGATACGGGAACTGCGGTAGTGGACGCGAGCAACCTGCCGGCGTTCCGCAAGGCATTGGCCGAACATCCGAAGCCAAATATGTGAGGCCGCCGAGGCCGAGTGGCTAGACCAGTCCGTAGGAAGCGAAAGTAACGATCGAGGCCACGCCGAGAGCGGAGCCGAGCACCGCGCCTGCCAGCACGTCACTCAAGAAGTGCATGCCAAGAACCACGCGGGACAGGGCGATACTGACAGCCAGAAAATAGAGCGGCCATTCCAGCGTGGGATAAAAATAGCTGACCACCAGGGCGATGGCGAACGCAGTCATGGTGTGGCCGGAAGGGAAGGAGAATTGGTCTGGCGGCAAGACCTTGGCCCAGCAGTGCGGCTCAAACTGGCAGGGGCGCTCGCGATGGCTCAGTTTTTTCAGCGCCTTGAATGCGAAGATGCCAAGAATCGCGGCGCTGCCAGCGGAGCCAACGGCGGCGTAACCGCGGGTTCCGCCAAAAATGAGCAGCATCGCGCCGAGGCTGTACCACAACCAGCCGTCACCCATCCGGGTAGCTGCCAACATCCAGAAACGGACCCACCGCGGCGCCTTCCAGCTATTCATACGGCGCATGACGCGGTGATCGCGATTCTCGATGTAACCCCAGACAGACTTCGCCACAGCCATGGCGTCACCTCAACCTGCTAAGTTGGCCTCCAAGCTTGGCTCGACTTCCCAGAGCATCCGCGGGCGCGCGGTTTTTCCAACAAGCCGCGGCGCCCACTGCCTGCAAAAGCGAATTTCGTTCAGCCAGTGGCCTGCAGTGATCATGGGCACCAAAAAGGTGAAAGGGAGAATAGCCACGGTCCAAGGCTGCTCGCTGATCACACATCCGACAAAACGGAAAATGTCTGCGGTCAGCTTCAGATACGCGCCATGCTGGCCATGAGCGGAGCCGCGCCCGAAACGCAATCCGGCAAAGAACTCCTCGACGGTACGGGCTCCCCGGACCTCGGTGAACGTGAGTGCGATCCCGGAAAGGGTATGGGAATCGCTGCCGGCGACACCCACTTTGCCGAACTTGTGGGCCAGGCGCTGCGCGTTCAAGTTGGCTTCCGTCCACATCTGGCCGTTGCGCACTTCAAGCGCTGGAACATAGGAAGCGAACCAATCGAAGTCTCCCTCGGTGCGGCGGCCGGTGAGGGCAGAGAACACATGATTCACGCTGAAAAAGAGTTTACGCTCCGTCAGATACATCAGCAGCGAAATAAAATCGTTACGCCGGCGCTGAATTTCCGCGTGATCTTTTTCTGAAATGTCGTAGACGCCCAGGTGCATCGCTGTGCCGCTCGGCATGCTTACGGTCACCTCTTCGCTGAGGAAGAAGTCAGGATGCCTGCGAAGAACTTCCGCGGCATCGATCGAATCATGGTCGGTAACCGTGACGATGGACATGCCGAGCCGCTTGCAACGAGAGTAGACTTGAGCGGGGTCGTTATAGGACTCCTTGCTGAAGCGGCTCAGGAGAGGCGTATTGCACATGCCCGACGCGATGGTATGAACATGAAGGTCGCAACGCATGAGTAAAAGTTAGATGCGGGATATGAACAGTCCATGAAGGAGCAGCGAAATATAAGTAAAAATAGACTCGGAACTCATTGAACACAAACGAGTTTCTTGGTTTTCCACATGGTATGCAGAGTGCTCTTGCTGGACGCCCGTCACCCCGTGCAGAATGCCGCCAATGAAGAAAATACAGATCCTCTTCCATGATGCCGGGGGTGGTCACAGAAACGCGGCGGTTGCCTTACAAACCGTTATTTCCCAGCAGAATAGGCCGTGGGAGGTAGAGCTGGTCCAATTTCAGGACCTGACCGACCAGATGGATGTGTTGCGGAAACTCACGGGAATCCGCATCCAGGAGCAGTACAACATCATCCTGAGGAATGGATGGACCCTGGGGGCGAAACAACTGCTTCGGGTGCTTCAAACAACCGTCAGGCTGTTTCACGGGCCAATGGTGAAGCTTCTTTCGAGTTACTTTCGCTCGCATCCGGCGGAGCTTTTGGTCTCCGTGATTCCGCATTTCAACCGGGAAATTGGGGAGGCGTGGACAGCGGTGTACCCGGGGATGCGCTTCGTCACTCTGATTACGGACCTGGCGGATTTCCCGCCGCACTTTTGGATCGAGCCGATGAAAGAGCAGTACGTGATTTGCGGAACCGAACGCGCGGTCGAGCAAGCGCGCGGGATGGGGAAGGAGGAAAGTCACATTTTTGCGACCTCCGGCATGATCTTGCGCCCGGACTTCTATGTGCGCGACGAAACGGATCCGGAAGCCTTGCGTCGTCAGTTGGGACTTCAGCCGGGCTTGAGCACGGGGATGCTGCTGTTTGGAGGATTCGGGTCCAAGGTGATGTACGAAATCGCCGAGCGCCTGGAGACCGCCGGGCTGCCTTTGCAATTGATTGTGATTTGCGGACGAAACGAAAAGCTTGCCGCGCAGTTTCGCGGACGCTCCTGGAAAATGCCGCTTCATATCGTCGGATTCACGACGGAGGTGCATCGTCTGATGCGGGCTGCCGATTTCCTGATCGGCAAGCCCGGTCCAGGAAGCGTAACGGAAGCGATGGTGAGGCGACTGCCGGTGATCCTGGAGTGCAATGCTTGGACGCTACCGCAGGAACGCTACAACACCGAGTGGGTGCGAGAGAAGCGCGTAGGGATTGTTTTGAAGAGTTTTGAGGAGATTGTGAGCGGGGTAAAGGAACTGCTGGAACCGGCCAGGCTTGCCGAGTTCCGGCGAAATGTCGGCGCTTTGAACAATCAGGCGGTGTTTGAAATTCCCGAGATTTTCGCGAAGTTGCTTGCGGAGAGCGGGGATGGTTGCAAAGAAGAGGTAACCAGGGGCAAGGAGACAACCCAGTAAGGAGATAAGAAGCCGGGCGCCGCAGCAGAATTATTTATTCGAAGCGCGCTCGGAGCGAGCCGGGTGAGGTATGCGGGGCCCGGCGTCGGGAGTTTCGGCCGGAGCGTTCGAGCGAGGTTTTTTGCAGCTTACGGCCCACCAGCGCGAAGCATACTTCGGCAATTCGCACATTCTCGCGCAGCCCGCGGAAGCCTTGGCTTGCGCGCAGCCACAGTAGCAAGTTCCTGCCGGAACGCGCCGCACGCTGGAAGACGTGTCGGCTAAGGCGGAAAAGCCCAATAGACAAGTGGCGAGGAACAAATCGAGGAGCAGCCAAGTGGCCACGCGGCGTAGGCGTTTGAAAGTCGAGGCCTGCATAGGAGAATAGTTTCAATCTGGCACAAGAAAAAACCGATAGCTCGGGCTTACCAATGTCTTGTTACCTAGGTTCTGGTACTGAAGTCTAGAAAAGGCTTGTCGAGATTGCGAAGGCCGTTCTGTTTTGGAACTCGTGGACGCTTTTGGACCAAGGGCGCGCGTACGCCGCTTCTACTAAGTTATTTAGTTTGAATCCTTTGGGAAACGCCAAGCGCCTGGAAATCTTGCCTTTGCCGTTGCAACGGATAGCAGCGTGGGCGCGTTTCAGTAAACGGGCTGCACAGGATGGCAAGCGAGAGGGAAGGGCCTTGCTTGCAATTCGTGACGTTCGTGACCAACCTGCCTATTGAGAGCGAAGCTAGGATGGATGACCCCACGCGCCGGTGTGAAAACGACACCGGCATTTGAACCCGCCTTCCGGGGCTCCCGTCCCAAGCGGGAGCCCCAGTTTTTTGAGAACGCGAGCTGCGTCAAGTCCTCAAGTGTTAATCCGTTGTTTGAAACCAAAAGCGAAGCTAGTTGACTTTGCGGATTACGGCGATGCCGGCCTGGCCGAGGACATGGGCGACTTGCGTGTCGCGTAGGCGTGAGGCGTCGTATTCGATGGTGATCTGGTTCTTCTGCTCGTCGACGTGGAATTTGCGCAGGCCGTAAGTATTGGCGAATTCGCCGAGGCGCTCGAGTTGTTGCATGCTGAGCGGGGATTGCAGTTCGTAGGTGATTTCGAGAAGCGTCATGGGCGCGATTATATAACAGGACCCGCCTGGGTTTTTGGCATTGCGGTGAATGCGCTCCAGCAAGGGAAGAGTCCGGGGCGGGGACAAGACCGGAAAAGCGATTGAACGGGCGGGTTGACAACAGATAGACCTAGGGGGTATATATAGGGGCAGGGGGTATATGGCATGGCGGCAAAGACCGATACTTCGCCAGGAGCGCTGGCGACCTGCGCTTGTCATCCGGGAAAGGGAGGAAAGGCGGTAGGAGTTGACCCGGAATTGAAAGAAGCGAATCGCAACCGCTTGCGGCGGATCGAAGGGCAAATTCGGGGACTGCAGAAAATGGTGGACGAGGACAGATACTGTGCCGACATCATCGTCCAGATCGCCTCGGTTCAGGAGGCTCTGCGAGGCGTAGCGCGGAACCTGATGAAGAATCACCTCCAACACTGTGCGGCGAAGGCGCTGTCGAGCGGAAAGCCGAAAGAGACAGCGGCCATGTACGACGAGCTGCTGGAACTAATTTATTCGCACCTGAGATGAAGACGAGCCAGAGGGCAACTAGGCAACGACGTAACGAAGCAAGGAAGCAAGGAGAAGCATTGTGGAAGTGGATCCTGTTTGTGGGATGAGCGTGAATCTGAAAGACGCCACGGCCAAGGCGGAGCACGAGGGGCGGACTTACTATTTCTGCTGCAGCGCTTGCGCCCATCGCTTCGCCGAGAATCCGGAGAAATATGTTTCCGCGCGGGCTGCGGCCAAAGCGGCGTCTGCTTCAGCAGTTGCGGTTCCATCGGCAGCAAGGGTGGCCGGCGCTTCGCTTCCGGTGCTTGTGGGCGTCACACGACAGAAAGACCCTGTGTGCGGAATGATGGTTCATCCGGAGAAGTCGGCAGGCAAAGCCGAGTACAAAGCAAGGACCTACTACTTCTGCTCGACGCGATGCGCTGAGAGATTTCAGCAGGAGCCGGAGAAATTTCTGGCGGCGCCGGGCACAGCCGGGATGGAACAAAAGGCTGCACTGCCCACTGCGGCGGAGCACGCCGGGGCGAAGGTGCGCTACACGTGCCCGATGCACCCGGAGATTGTTCAGCTCGGCCCAGGAACGTGTCCGAAATGCGGGATGGCGCTCGAGCCGATGGATTTCGTAGCCGAAGAGCAAGCCGACCCCGAGTACGAATCGATGCACAAGCGCCTGTGGGTCAGCGCGGCGCTTTCATTGCCGATTCTGGTCCTGTCAATGTTCGGGGAATTGCTTGGCCTGTATCTTGAGCCGGGCACAAAAAACGCGATCGAACTGTTGCTGGCGTCGCCGGTGGTCTTGTGGGGCGGATGGCCGTTTTTTGAGCGGTTCTGGAATTCGTTGATCCAGCGCAGCCCGAGCATGTTCACGTTGATCGGGCTCGGGACAGGCGCGGCGTATCTCTATAGCCTGGCGGCAACGCTGTTCCCGCAAGCTTTCCCTCGATCGTTCCACGACATGCATGGAGGCGTGGCGGTTTATTTTGAAGCAGCGGCTGTGATCATTACGCTGGTGCTGCTCGGCCAAGTACTCGAATTGCGCGCGCGCCACCGCACAGGGAACGCCATACGCGAACTGCTGCGGCTGACCCCGCAAACGGCGCACCAGCTCTCCGGCGATGAAGAGAACGACGTACCGCTCGACCAGATACAGCACGGGGATTTGCTGCGGGTGCGGCCTGGCGAGCGGGTGCCGGTAGACGGCACGATACGCGAAGGCGCGAGTGCCCTGGACGAATCGATGGTCACCGGGGAGCCGCTGCCGGTCGACAAGGTAGCCGGGGACAAGGTGACCGGAGGCACGCTGAACACCAGCGGCAGCTTCGTAATGGTGGCGGAAAGAGTTGGAAGCGAGACGCTGCTGGCGCAAATAGTGAAGCTTGTGATCGAAGCGCAACGCAGCCGCGCGCCGATGCAGCAGCTGGCAGACCAAGTGGCAGGCTATTTCGTGCCGGGCGTGGTGATTGCGGCCATTCTGGCTTTTGTTGGGTGGGCGATCTGGGGACCGGAGCCACGGTTCGCTCACGCGCTCCTGGCGGCTGTCTCTGTGCTGATCATTGCGTGCCCGTGTGCACTGGGCTTGGCCACGCCAATGTCCGTCATGGTAGCAGTGGGACGAGGAGCGAGCACTGGCGTGCTGGTGCGCACCGCCGAGGCGCTCGAAACACTGGCGCGCGTGGATACGTTGGTGGTGGACAAAACCGGCACACTGACCGAAGGCAAGCCGCACCTTCGGGCGGTCAAGGTCCTGCCACGCTGCGCGCTCGACGAGAATGCAGTGCTTTCCCTGGCAGCGAGTCTCGAACGCTCGAGTGAACACCCTCTGGCGCGCGCCATTGTCAGGGGGGCCCATGAACGCAAGTTGCCGCTCGCGCCCGTTAGCGAGTTCCAGGCAACGCCAGGGCGAGGCGTACGTGGCCGTGTGTTAGGGAAGCAAGTAACCGCAGGTACGGCGCGCTTTCTTAGGGAACAGGGAATCGCCATGGATTCCGCAGTGGCCGCTAGCCAGAATCCTTCCCTCGCACCCATCTTCACGCAAATCCTTGTTGCAATAGACGGCCAGGTGGCGGGTGTCCTCTCACTCTCAGACGAAATCAAGCCCACGACTCCGGAAGCGATTCGGGCTCTCGACGCGCAGGGAGTCCAGATCGTAATGCTCACCGGAGACTGCCGCGAAGCCGCGGAAATGGTGGCGCAGGAACTGGGGATCAAGGAATTTCACGCAGAGGTGCTGCCACAGCAGAAGAGCGACCTCGTAAGAAAGCTGCAGAACGCGGGCCGGATTGTGGCGATGGCGGGCGACGGAATCAATGATGCTCCGGCGCTGGCGGCGGCTGATGTCGGCATAGCGATGGGCACGGGGACGGACGTGGCTATCGAGAGTGCCGGGATCACGCTCGTGAAAGGCGACCTGCGGGGGATTGTGCGTGCGCGGCGGCTGGCCAGGGCGACCGTTGGGAATATCAAACAGAATTTGGCGTTTGCGTTTGTGTACAACCTCCTGGGAATTCCGATTGCGGCGGGAATTTTTTACCCGGTTTGGCATTGGCTGCTGAGCCCCATGATTGCCAGTGCCGCCATGAGCTTCAGCTCGGTGTCGGTCATCACAAATGCGCTGCGTCTGCGGCGCATCGCTCTGTAACAGCCGCATTTGACCAACCTGGCTTTCCGCCCGTTCCATCGTCTATAGGTGACAGGTGCGGGAACATTTTAAGTTAGGTTGCGTATCAATGGATGAGTGTCCGAGATAGCAATCACCCCGGGGGTCGGTTATGTCCAGCAATGGCAATGGATTAGGTAACGGGAAGGCGAGCAAAAAGCGCCGCCGCCGAATCATAATCGCCGTGGTAGTAGCGTTGGTCTTGATCGGTGGCGGTTACGGGGTCTACGCGGCGCTGCGCCCGAATCATGAGATTGACCCGTCGAAACTGGCGGTGGTAGAGAAGGGCGATTTGGCGCGAGTGGTGGTCGCGACGGGCAAGATTCAACCGCTGTCCAAAGTGGAAGTAAAGTCAAAGGCCAGCGGCATCGTAAAGAAGCTGTATGTGGATTACGGGGACCGCGTGAAGCAGGGGCAGATCCTCGCCGATCTCGACAAGGTGCAACTGGAAGCAAGCGTGCGCGCGTCGCAGGCAAATTACCAGGCTGCGCAAGCAGCCCGAGACTCCGCCAATGCACAACTGGAACGCAACAAGGTTGATGCGGAAGGCCCCGACGTGCCGTTTTTGAAGCTGAATATGGAGCGCGCCGAACAGATGTTCAAAGATGGCGTGATGTCCAAGAGCCTGGTGGAAGACGCGGAGAAGAATTACCAACTGGCACTGAACAAGCAAGTGAGCGCGCAGCGGAATCTGGTTGTGTCGCGCGCGGAGATCGCGAAGACCGAAGCACAGGTGGCGCAAGCTAAGGCCGCGCTCGAGAATGCGGAAGAGGATCTGCGGAACTCGACGCTGATCAGCCCGATTGATGGTCTGGTGTTGTCGCGCGACGTAAACGTGGGCGATGCGGTGAGTTCGATTCTGGTGCTGGGTTCGCAAGCCACGTTGATCATGACCCTCGGCGACATCAGCGAGGTGTACGTACAGGGCAAGGTGGATGAAGCGGACATCGGCAAGGTCTATTTGAACCAGCCGGCCCGGATCGTGGTGGAGTCGTTCAAGGATAAGAAGTTCACCGGCAAGGTGACGAAGATTTCGCCGCTGGGCAAGGAAAAGGACAACGTCACGACCTTCGAGGTGCGCGTGTCGATCTCCAACCCGACCCTGGAACTCAAGGCCAACATGAGCGCCAACGCCGAGATCCTCCTCGAGGAAAAGAAAAACGTGTTGATGGTGCCGGAGAGTTCGCTGATCTACGACAAGGACCGGAACGCGTCAGTCGAATTGCCGGAACCGAGAGCGGAAAACGGGCGTAAGAAAGTGCCCGTGAAACTTGGCATCTCGAATGGCGTAAAGACGGAAATCACCTCCGGACTGAACGAGAAACAGCAAGTCATTCTCCAATAGCGAGGCGCCGATGACGTTTCGTGATCTGTTGCGGGATACGATCGCGACGCTTTGGGCACACAAGCGGCGCACGCTACTGACCATGTTCGGCATCGCCTGGGGCATCATCTCGATCACCTTGATGGTAGCGGCGGGAGAAGGCTTGGGCCGCGGCATCCAGAAACAACAGGAAAACTTCGGCAAAGACGTGATGATCGTCTTCGCGGGCCGAACCAGCATGCAGGCGGGCGGCACGCGTTCCGGCCGCGTTGTGCACTGGATGGAAGACGACTATATCCAGGTGGCGAAGGAAGCGCCGGCGTGCAAGTACGTCTTGCCGGAACTGGGGAACAACGTGAAGGTGCACAGCGCGTTCAACAGCGGCGACCTCGATACAGTCGGATCGCTTCCGCCCTTTACGGAAATACGAAGCATCACCGTGGCGGAAGGGCGTTTTTACAATTTCCAGGACAACGATGAGGGGCGGCGCGTGGCGTTCCTAGGCAGCGATGCCAAGAAACAACTTTTTGCCGAACGCGAGGCTTTGGGCCAGACCGTCGAACTGAACGGAATCCCCTATACCGTGATCGGGGTAATGAAGACAAAAGACCAGAACTCGAGCTACGACGGCGTCGACATTCGCAAGATCTTCATTCCGTTCAATTCGATGAAGCGCGATTTCCCGAATAAACCGCCCGCGGTCGAGCACACAGTAGACCGGTTGCTGGCGGCGCCGTGGTCGCTTGCGACACATCCGGATTGCGTGCGGCAGATCCGGCGGACGCTGGGGCGGTTGCATAACTTCGATCCGCGGGACGAAGAGGCAGCCAGCATCTGGGACACGGTGAAGAACGCTCAGGCCAACCGCATGATTTTTGTGGGCATGGAAATATTCATGGGTGCGGTCGGCGTGGCGACGATTTTTCTGGGCGGACTGGGCGTGATGAACGTCATGCTGGTGAGCGTGCGGGAGCGGACACGGGAGATTGGGGTGCGCAAAGCGCTGGGCGCCACGCGCGAATCGATTCTGCGGCAGTTTTTCCTGGAAACGGTGTTTGTCGTATTTCTGAGCGGTGGGGCGGGCTTGATTATTTCTTATGGCATCTGCGGCCTGGTGAATCTACTGCCGAAGTTTCCTTATTTTGACGGGCTGGACGCGAGCTGGAAGCTGGCAGCGCTGACGGTGAGCCTGCTGGGCTTGATCGCCGTGCTTTCGGCGCTGTATCCGGCGAATCGGGCCGCGTCGGTAGATCCGATTGAAGCGTTGCGCTTCGAGGCGGGTGGATGAAGGCAGTCGTAAGTTATAGGTTTTAAGTTGTAAGTAAAGCAGGCAGGAGATGCGAATCGGCCTACAGAGTGTTCAAAGGCGCGCGGAGATCAATTGCCTTTACTTATAACCTGCAACTTATGGCTTATAACTGCAGGGGGGGAATCACTGCCATGCTGAACGAGGTGTTCAAGGAAGCGTGGACGGCGCTGGGGCGCAACCGGGTGCGGAGCCTCCTCACGATGACGGGAATCTCGTGGGGAATCGTGGCGGTGACGCTCCTGCTGAGTTACGGCTCGGGCTTCCGAAGTGTGCTGCTGTACACGTTCGAAGTGTTCGGCAAAGCGGCGGTCATCTGCTGGCCGGGCACGACGAGCGAGCAGGCAGGCGGGGAGCGAGCGGGAAAGGAAGTGCATTTCGAGCAGGAAGATGCGGATTGGGTGAAAGCGCAATCGCCGCTCATCAAGCGGGTAACGCTCGAGACCGTGAAGTGGAAAGGAATTTCGCACGATGAACGGCTCTCGGATTCCGCGACTCGCGGCGTTTACCCCGAGTACGGAGAGATGCGCAACGAGGTGCCGAGCGACGGGCGCTGGATTTCACCGGAAGACGTCGCCGAGAGGCGGCGCGTGGTATTTCTGGGAGCGCGGCTGAAGAAGAAACTGTTTAGCGGAACGCCTGCGGTCGGGGAGACGGTGCGGATCAACGGCGTGCGATTCACCGTCATCGGCACGATGGATATGAAATTCTCGGATAGCTGCTATTTCAACTGCGATGACGAATCTGCGTTCATTCCCTATACAGCCGCGGCAGACTTGTGGGATGCGCGGTACGCGAGCGTGATGGTGATGGAGCCGGTTGCGCCCCAGTTTGAGGCGCAGGCCATCCAGCAATTCCGCACGGCGATAGCGAATCGCCAGCATTTTTCTCCCAATGACAAGCGCGCGATTACCATGTTTGGGCGGCAGGAGTTCAAGCCGATCTACGACGGAATTACGCTCGGAATCGAAGGCCTACTGTTTCTAATTGGCGCCATGACGCTCGGAATCGGCGGTGTGGGCGTGATGAACATCATGCTGGTATCCGTGGAAGAGCGTGTACGGGAAATCGGCTTGCGAAGAGCGCTCGGGGCGCGGAAATGGCATATTCGCTGGCAGTTTCTACTGGAAGCGCTGGCGCTGACGCTGGCCGCGGGTGTCGTGGGGATGCTGTTCTCGTGGGTGCTCACGTCGGCGATAGGAACGCTGCCGTTTCTGGGGCCAGCGTATGAGGACGACAGCGGCAAAGTGGAT
>Ga0307478_10001413_pt1 | contig 20838 bp, 18 predicted proteins | sample atmos_gasesECM4C_2_FD_203713 | JGI IMG/M metagenome (GOLD analysis project Ga0307478, IMG submission 203713) | Hardwood forest soil microbial communities from Morgan-Monroe State Forest, Indiana, United States - atmos_gasesECM4C_05 | ecosystem: Environmental > Terrestrial > Soil > Temperate... | reverse complement strand
CGGACGCTGCCAAACCACACTTCTCGCCGCCGCCTCGACCGCCTCTCCAACCGGCTTACCAAAATCGTTACCGAGGCGCGCGAGCTCGCGACACCCTGAAATGGGCAGAGATTGGCCGGTTAAGCCCGTCACCCGGCAAGAGTTGCTAAACATTGTGACGACCAAGCATGCATATTCTATCTCGTAGTACACCATTGACCCACATGTGGAGGGAAAACTTGTTCGTACCCTCTAGCTTCTAGGACGCCAGTCAACACGGGCTTGATGGCCATGGGCCTGAGTGCCATCGGCGTTCTTCGGCGCTTCGTCGGTCCCGAGCGTCCACCGCCTACGCTGGCTTTTTCTGTAGTTCCTGCTTTTGTATCGACAGTCGCAACAGACCCAACATGCTCGCAGCCGCCAGCACCAAAAGCACAAGCCCCAAGAGGGGCCTGTAGGTCAGCCAAGCTGCCGAGATAGTCACCAGAGACAGGGCAGACGCCACCAGTCCCACGAAAGCCGCGACTCCCACTCTCAAGAGACTGCCAAAAATGGGAACCACATCCGCAACAACCGCCAAAGGATTAAAAATCAAGAAGAGTCCAATGAACATCAACAAGAAGCCGGCCGCACGAAAGACCCAAGTAAGGGTTTTGTTCGCATTTTCCGCAGTCTTAAACATAGCGTCGGGGCTGACGGTACCGTAAGTCAGAAGAAGGATGCTCCCTCCGGCCTTGGCTTGATAGGCTTCGAACGTGTATTCAACTTGTCGCGCCACGATGCTTACGGTTGCTGGCCGGACAACTTTGAAAGCGATCCTGGTGTCCCCTATGGCCGGAGAAGCAGGATTCTGACCGAGGTAATATCCCCCTTGGTGGAGCTTGAACCGGTTCTGCGCGTCGGGCACCGAATTGCTTGCGGCTTTCTCGTCCGCCGCATACCTCTCCGTCTTGTCCATCTTATCGATCAGCGCATCGGGCAGCGTGAAACCGCCGAGCGTGACGCTCTTTGCCGTCCAGGTTTCGTTCGTTACTGGTATCGTTTGTGGATTCTCATGCCCGCTCGCTTGCTTGAAGCCGCCTGAATTAATCAGCTTTGGCGACCAAACCTTCTCATACTTGTAACTGGTCACGGTGGTCTCTCCGCCACCGACTGTTTTCTGGGAATGTGAGGTTTTCGATTCCTTCCATTGGTACATCTCTGCCACCCGCTCCAACCTGAGAGCCGAAACCGTGACGCCGAACTCGCGGTCAGAGAGAGTATCCGTCGTGGTCGCGTCGCCCGTCACATAAACCAGCTTCCCTTCGTTCGTTGTTTCCACGCTGTCGCTAGCCACGCTTACAACTGCCGCCGCACCTTCCCCAAGACTCTTCGCCGTTTGTACCGCGCGCCCTTCGTTCCAGAACAGCACTGGGAAGGCTACGATGAACATAACGATCCCTAAGAGAACGCCCTTAATCGACTCAATCAGCCTTGAACCCCAGGATCGTCCCCCGAACTCGGTGTAAGAATCCGCGTCCATGGCCATCTCCAATTTTTAGTTTTTGCAAGTAATTGCGGGCTGCTGGTTGCCGCTCCCCGCGCTTTTGATTTTCACCGTAGCTTCGGTCAGTTTATCTTGAATTTTCGAACTGAGCTCGAGGGCCTCTTGCTTCTGTGCTTTGTGGTGCACCCTTTGCGGTTCTCCGTAGGCGGTGGAAGGACACCGAGACCGATGAAAAGCAAGTTCGTGCTCTGCAGCAAAAGGATACGGTCGCTACCGACTGACAATGTCAACTCCCGAGTCGGCAACCCGGAAGTGCGCGCTGAGCAGCGCGTTGTTCAGGAGGGTTGAAGTCCCTCTGGCGCTCAAATGAGGGGCGCCATATCCAAGAAGCGGGGTTCACAGCCTCGCTGGCCGGAGAAAGCGGAAGGTATGGAGAGGTCTAAACGGGCACGAAGGCGAAAGCTGGATACAGCCAAGACCGACCTAGAGCCACCGCTTGCCGTACTTCGGCGGGCAGGGTGTCCATCGCGAGGTGGAATCCGAAGGGCATGAGGAGAAGTATAGGCCGGATTAGGCGTTGGCGTGGGGAGCGATGGCGGCGGCTTGGACGCGTGGTGGCTCGCTGGTGGCGCGTGATCGAGCTTTCTTATGTTCCAGCGCGGCGCCGATGAAGGCGGCGAAGAGCGGATGCGGCTCGAGCGGCTTGGATTTGAATTCGGGGTGGAATTGGCAGCCGAGGAACCACGGATGTTCGGGGGCTTCGATGATTTCGACGTAATTTTCGTCGGGGGTGCGGCCGGTGATGCGGAGGCCGGCGTTCGTTAGAGTTTTCTCGTAATCGCGATTGAATTCGTAGCGGTGGCGGTGGCGCTCGCTGATTTCGGTTTTGCCATAGGCGCGATTGGCGAGGGAGCCGGGCTCGAGTTTGCAAGGCCAGGCGCCGAGGCGCATGGTGCCGCCCATTTCGTCTACGCCGAGGAGTTCGCGCAATTTGTAGATGACGCGATGAGGTGACTGAGGGTCGGATTCGGTGGTGTCAGCTTGCTTAAGGCCGGCAACATCGCGCGCGTATTCGATCGTGGCGCATTGCATCCCCAGGCAAACGCCGAAATAGGGAATCTTGTTTTCGCGGGCGTACTGGATCGTGTAAATCATTCCTTGCAAGCCGCGCTTGCCGAAGCCTCCGGGAACCAGGATGCCGTCGTAGCCGTGCAGGCGTGCGGCCGCGGTTGCGACTGAGTCTATTTCTTCGGCCTCAACCCATTCGAGGATAGTTTTGTGGTTGTGCGCCAGGCCGCCGTGCAACAGGGCTTCGCGCAGACTTTTGTAGGCGTCTTCGAGCTGAACGTATTTGCCCACCACCGCGATGCGGACTTCGCCCGCAGGATTGTGGATGCGATAGACGAGATCGAGCCACGGGCGCATGTCCGAAGGCCGTTCTTCAAGCTTTAGGTGGCGCAGGATTTGCGCGTCGAGACCTTCGCGGCTGAGCTCTACAGGCACAGCATAAATCGTATCCACGTCTTCCATGGAAATGACGCAGGCTTCGGCCACGTTGCAAAAGAGAGCGATTTTCTTCTTGAGGTCGCCGGGGATGTGGCGATCGCTGCGGCAAAGCAAAATGTCCGGTTGAATCCCGATGCCAAGCATTTCTTTTACGCTGTGCTGCGTGGGCTTGGTTTTCAGTTCGCCTGCGGCAGCAATGAAGGGCACCAGCGTTACGTGAACGAAGAGCGTGTTTTCGGCGCCAAGTTCGAGGCGCATCTGTCGAATTGCTTCGAGGAAGGGAAGCGATTCGATGTCGCCGACCGTGCCGCCAATCTCGACGATCACGACATCAACTTCATCAGAGACCTTTCTAATCGTGGCTTTGATTTCGTCGGTGACGTGCGGGATGACTTGCACGGTTTTGCCGAGGTAATCGCCGCGGCGTTCCTTGGTCAAAATCGTCTCGTAGATGCGGCCGGTGGTCCAGTTGTTGTCGCGAGAAAGCTTGGCGTGAGTGAAACGCTCGTAGTGGCCAAGGTCGAGGTCCGTCTCCGCGCCGTCTTCGGTCACAAAAACTTCGCCGTGCTGAAACGGACTCATCGTACCGGGATCGACGTTCAGGTACGGATCGCATTTCTGAAGGGTGACTTTGAAACCGCGACTTTCGAGGAGACAACCGATAGAGGAAGCTGCAACTCCCTTTCCAAGTGAGGAAACAACACCGCCGGTAACAAAAATATATTTTGGCGCCATCCATGCAGCCCGCGTCCGGGATTTCCCAGTGCGCCGAGCTTATCAGCCCTCCACAGGAGTGACGTACGCATAATTATGGTCGGAATGCGCACGGGTGTCAAATCGAAGAAATAATTCGGGGAACCCGGAAAAATAGATTGGGGAACTAGTAATAAGTACGAACGCGGATTCGAGTTTCGCGGCGCAAATTTCTGTTGCCGCGAAACTTTTATCGCTGAAGCGTGTTTGCATTCTGCGGGGGCAGTCTCTGCGCGTAGTCGCTGTAGATGGAAGAGTTGTCGATTTGAACAAAACGATTTCGAGCGGAAACCGTTTGCGGTGTTGCAGTCATCCAAGCAGTTGTACATCTGCGTAGAGCCGCGAGCGACATGCGGCGACGCTATCCAGAGGGACTCATGGGGGGTCTCACGAACTCAGGGAAGGGGTAATGAAACTGAAAATACGAAAAGTGGCTGTACCTTTTATGTTTGCGAGCGCACTGGCCTTTTGCCTTTCCGCCGCCGCACAACAAACAGCGTCATCGAATGCGCAGGGATTCGAATCCTATAGTGTGAGCCGTGAAGTCTCGCTGATCGGCACCGTCGTCAAATACGATCCGGCGTCTACTACGCCACCCATGGGCGCGCATGTGCTCTTGCAGACCCCTTCGGGGCAGGTTGATGTGCATCTGGGCAACGCGAAGTTGCTCCAGGCCAGCCATTTTGAACTGAACGCGGGCGACAATGTTCGCATCGTTGGCGAAAACCTGGCTTATGGCAACGGCGCGTTCTTCGCGGCGCGCATCGTGCAAAAAGGCGCCCAGGCGGTCGCCGTCCGCAATACCAAAGGCTTTCCGCTGACTCCCGCTTCCGTTCTGACACAAGATCAGAAGGATGCGCTGCGAGGCGCGCGATGAAGCGCTTACTTTTGGTAATTGCGTCGGCCGCGGCTCTCTGGAGCACTGCTTGCGGTGGCGGCGGAGGCACCACTATTCTCCCGCCTCCAACCGGCCAATTCGGCCTTAGCAGCCTCAATGGCACATACGCCTTTTTCACCAGTGGCGAGGTCGCCTCGAGCAACGCAACAACTAATTTGGCGCGGACGGGCAGTTTCGTGGCGAATGGAACTGGCGGAATCACGGGCGGGGTCGAGGACGTAGCCGAGCCTGGCGTTCTCCCGAGTTTGGCGGTGCTCATTACCGGAGGCTCGTACACGGTGGATGGGAATGGACGTGGATCACTGACCTTGAATGTGTCCGCAGGGGGCGTTCCCTCTACGATCTCCTTCGGGATCGTTCTTACATCCACAAGCGGCGGCCTCTTGATAGATGAGACTTTCACTACCACTCAGGCTTCCACCGGAAGCGGGAATTTTTTCAAACAGAGTACGACCGCCTTTACGAATCCGATTCTCCCTGTGCAAGCCAATTACGTATTCGACTTTTCCGGCTTGGATGGAGGCCTGAATGGAGAATCCCTTGTCGGCGAATTCACCGCTGCCAGCGGTGCGATTAGCGGAGGATTTGAAGACGCTAATGATAATTTCTCGCTGACCAACGGTGCTATTCCACCGGGAACGCTAAGCCAGGATCCGACGAATCCCGCAACCTTGACGAGTTTCGGGCGCGGTGTCGCCACGATCGCTGGTGAGGACTACGTCTTTTACATCGTGGATGCGACGCGCATCCGGTTCCTTAGCATCAGCGGCGGGGCGATGCTCTCGGGCGACGCCGTCATTCAGACCAACGTGCCAACGAGCCTCAGCAGCGGCTTTGTTTTCGTCGTTGCGGGAACTTCGGCGACTGGCGGAGGAATCACTCGCATCGGGCGCTTCACGGCTAGTGGCGCGGCGGTGAACAGCGTCCTCGTGGATACCAATAACGTGGGGAGCTTCACGTCGACAAATAGCGCGACGAACGGAAGCGTTGCACTCGACCCGGCGAATCCCGGCCGCGGCACGGTGACCTTCAAGGATCCAAATCTTAGCCTCCCATTCACCTTCGTATTTTATCTGACTTCTGCAACGAACGGGGTCATCCAGGACATCACGCAATCGTCCGTTAACGGCCCAACTGACGTTGCCGACGGCACGATCGCGGGGCAGACGGGGAATCCGTTCAGCGGCACAAACATTACTGGGACGTATGCCATGAACTGGAGCGGTCAGAGCCTGCAGTCTGGAGTCGCGGACGAAGAGGACCTCGTTGGCCAAACCACGGTTTCCAGCCTTGCACTCACCGGTGCCGCGGACATTTACCAATTTCAGAATATCAACGGTCCGCAAACAGGCAACGCTTTGACCGGCACCATCACCGTTGGTGGAGACGGCGCGGGCGACGACGGGAAACGAAGTACGATGGCCGTCACTCTCACCAAGAACGGTCAGACGACCACAGTCGACTTCGTGGTCTACTTCGCGAGCCCGCAACTGGCTTTCTTCGCGAACACCAGCACCAGTTCGACGCGCATCGTGGATGGAGTCCTGGAGACTCAGCAATAGCCAAGGACACGGCCTCAAAGAAGCGCACTTGATGAAAGTTGCCGCCCGGTGGAGTGCCCGCCGGGCGGTTTTATTTTTGGAGGAGTTTTTCGACGCGGGCCACGTCTTCGGGCACGTCGACGCTGACGGCGTCGTGTTCGACTTCGGCTACGCGAATCTTCCAACCGTTTTCGAGCCAGCGGAGCTGTTCGAGCTGTTCGATGCGCTCGAGTTCGCCCTGGGGCAGGGTGGGATATTCGAGGAGGGCGTCGCGCTCGAAGACGTACAGGCCGAGATGTTTTAGATGGCGCACCTGAATCTTGCCGGCGGTGTCGCGCACCCAAGGGATCGGAGCCCGCGAAAAATAGATGCCGTTGTTGTCGAAATCGAGGACGGTTTTCACTACGTTCGGGTCCATGATGTCCGCCGGTACTTTGATCAGAGTAGCTACTGTGGCGATGGCAGCGGCGGGTTCTACGAGCAGGGCGTTCACGGCCGTGTCGACAGCCACGGGATCCAGCAAGGGCTCATCTCCCTGCACGTTTACAAAGACGTCGCCTTTTTCGTGGGCGGCGACTTCCGCCACGCGCTCGGTTCCCGTGCGATGGTCTGGGCGAGTCATGCGCGCCGTGCCGCCGAAGCTTTCCACGGCTTTCACGATGCGTTCATCGTCCGTTGCGACAATCACGCGATCCGCGAGCGTGGACATCTTGGCGCGCTCATAGACGCGCTGGATCATTGGCTTGCCAGCCAGCGACACAAGCGGTTTGCCGGGCAGGCGCGTCGAACCAAAGCGAGCGGGAATAACGATGACAACCTCTGGTTTGGCCGAACTCATTCCGGTGAGTCTCCCATGGTTTTGAGTGTCCCACATTGGGGAATATTTGGGCACTGTCTACAGTCTTTGCCTGATAGTAGCCATGCGCCAACTGCTTGCTATTCTTATCGTTGCCGGGCGGGGAATTGATCCAATGCGCGGATTGGCTCGAGAGGGATCCGAGTACCATCGGGGGCCCAGTACTGGATTTGCCTTGTCTTCGATTGCGCGAGTGGTAGAATCACATTTAGTCCGAGCCGCGCGGCCGTTCTGGGTAACCGGAACGATGGGGGTGCCGTGAAACGCGATAGACCTAGGGTTCGCGTTTTTGTAGTTTCCGTTTTGGTGCTGTTACTCGCTTGTCTGGTCACGTCTCGCGTTGCCACCCTCGCTGCGCAACAATCTGCGCCCCAGGCGCAATCTCCCGCCGATGAAAACAAGCAGAATGAAAACAAGTCGAAGGATGACGTAAAGAGGGATACGCCTTCGGCGAAGCTCAAGCCCGGCCACACTCTGAAAATGGATGTGGACCTCGCGCTGGTCAACGTTACCGTCACGGATCCCTACAACCGATTGGTTACGGGACTGGAGATGGAGAACTTCCGCGTGTTCGAGGATAACTCGGAGCAGGAAGTGGTGACGTTCTCCGCCGAAGACGTGCCCATCTCCATCGGCGTGATCTTCGATTTCAGCGGCAGCATGGCGAACAAAGTAGGGAAAGCGCGCGAAGCTGCCGTGCAGTTCTTCAAGACGGCGAATCCGCAGGATGAATTTTTTCTGGTGAGCTTCAACGAGCGCGCGGAGCTAACCAGCGCCTTCACGAACAGCGTCGAAGATCTGCAGAGCAGCCTGATGCTGACTTCCGCGAAGGGGCGCACCGCGCTGCTCGACGCCATCTACCTTGGCCTGAGCCAGATGCGAGGTGCACATAACAGCAAACGTGCCTTGCTCATTCTATCCGATGGAGGAGATAATCATAGCCGGTACAACGAGAGCGATATCAAGCGATTGGTTAAGGAAGCCGACACCCAGCTCTATGCCGTCGGGATCTTTGATGCGCTTGGATATCGTAACAGGACACCGGAAGAACTGAACGGTCCGTCGTTGCTTTCGGAAATCACGGAGATGACGGGGGGCCGGGTATTTTCGGTGGAGAAACTCGAGGACCTTCCGGATATTGCCTCAAAAATTGGCATGGAGCTGCGAAACCAATATGTCTTGGGATATCGACCGAGCAACAAGGCGCACGATGCAAGGTGGCGGAAAATCAAAATCAAGCTGCGCGCTCCGAGAGGATTGCCGCCGCTTAATGTGTTCGCGAAGACGGGTTACTACGCGCCCAGCCACTGAGTTTCCGTTGTGGCGGGTTGGCGCCCTTTTCAATCTCATGCTAGTTTTCTGCGCGATGGCTCTGTTAGTGTCTCCGTGCCTTGCGCAGATTCCGCTTCCAACCACGCAGCCCACTCCTCCGGGCCAGGATCCGAACGCTGGAAAGCAGGGCTCCATCATCAAGGTCGACGTTGGTCTCGTGGTGCTGCACACGTCCGTAATCGACGACCGCGGCAAGTTCGCGGACGGCTTGAAACCCGAGAATTTCCGCGTTTTCGAAGACAAAGTCGAGCAGAAGCTCGCCAACTTTAAGCGCGAGGATGTTCCCGTCAGCATGGGCCTGGTGATCGACAATAGCGGCAGCATGCGCGACAAACGGCCGCGCGTGAATGAAGCCGCTCTCACGCTCGTCGAGTCCAGCAACCCGCAGGACGAAGCTTTCGTCGTCAACTTCAACGACGATTTTTATCTGGACCTCGACAAGGATTTCACCAACAGCATTCCGGAGCTGAAGGAAGCCCTGGAGCGCATCGATTCGCGCGGCAGCACGGCGCTCTTCGACGCCATTATCGGCTCGCTCGATCACCTGAAGAAAGCCGCCAAGGACAAGCGCGTATTGCTCGTGGTCACCGACGGGGAAGACAATTCCAGCCATAACTCGCTCGAGAAAACAGTCCGAGAAATCCAGAAGACGGACACGGTGATTTACACTATCGGTCTATTGGGCGATGAAAAAAGGAAAGAGAAGAGTAACGCCATGAAGGCATTGAAGCATATCGCCGAAGCATCGGGCGGCCTGGCTTTTTTTCCGGAGAGCGTCGATGACGTGCACGCCATCTGCGAGCAGGTGGCGCACGATATCCGCAACCAGTACACGCTGACGTACTATCCCTCCAACACCAAGAAAGACGGAACGTTCCGAGCGGTCAGCGTGCAGGTGATTCCGCCGCACGGCCGGGGCAAGCTTGTCGCCCGCACCCGCAACGGCTATTACGCGCCGGGCAGTGCCGGTTCGTCGGCAGCAGCAGGGAACTAGGTCTGCTACCGGCGTGGTTGGCGCGTCGTGATATGCAATAAATCCATCATTCGCTGGTGATCTTGTTCCGCAGTCAGGTGTACGGGGGAGCCGCGGCTTTCGTGTCCTGCGGACCGGGACCATCGCCGCTCTTCAGAGGCTGTAGCAAAAATGTTAACGCCAGTACGCCTCTAAACCAACGCACGGACACACGATTAGCCACGGTTGCTTCCTCGAATCTAGCCAGAGTTTTGCAAAACGCGGTGATGTGAACGTAAGGTGTGGCCGAATAAGAGCGACTATCGAGACGGCAAGCTCAAGCTGTAGCAGCCCGAGCCTTGGCGCGTGCCCCCGACGCGCTCCTGAAATTCCAACGATTGTGATTGACGTCCACCGCAGCGACTTCATCGGGTGTAAAGGGAATTTCCTTAAAGCCGCGGACCTCGATGATGCAGCCCTCGCTGGTGACCACCTGGTCGAATCTTCTGCCATCCCGGAGTTCCACCGAAACCACCTGATAACCTATGCCCGTCTCTCCGGCCCGTTTCAGGTGGTCAACAAACCCACTGGGTATTGGAACTAAGCGTTTCATGAGACTCCTTATGGTTGGGAGGACTGAAGACCAGTGAATCATACCTCCTCGCTAAATTGCTGTCCAATGCGGCTCGGCGAACAAACAGCGAATATCCACAACTATTGCATGTGGATAGAGCAGAATTGCCTCGCTTGCGGCTAGGCAGACCCAACCTTGCATCCTTTGCCCTTTTCCGGTGCACTACCCTACGCCATTATTTTCTGGACGACCTACCTCTCCTGGTTTGTCTTGGAGACCATAGCGGCCAGAGCCAAGCGATCAAGTGACCGCGCCAAGGCCCGTGACCGGGGCTCTTACAGGCTGCTCATGATTCTTCTTTGGGTTGCGCTCAGGCTGGGCTTTGCACTCTCCTTTGTCCTCCCGCAGGCCAACATCCTGTGAATCCGAAAAGCGGTTTTCTTCATCGGAATCGCCCTCATGCTTGGCGGCATGGCTTTTCGCTTCTACGCCATGTCGCTCTTGGGACGGTTCTTCACCTACGACGTCGCCATTCACGCAGGGCAAACCGTTATTGAGGCCGGACCATATCGCTACATCCGCCACCCTTCCTATACCGGTGGTCTCACGACTCTCGCCGGAATTGGGCTTGCGCTTGGAAATTGGGCGGCACTTCTCGCGCTTCTTGTGTGCGCCGGAACCGGCTATGCTTATCGCATGTACGTCGAGGAAGCCGCGCTAGTCGCGGCCCTGGGCGAGCCTTACAAGACATATATGCTCCGGACCACTCGTCTCCTCCCCTTTTTGTTGTAGCGGTGGCGGGTTTACCCGACAGTTTTTATCTGCCGACAAAATTCCTCATTTTATAAGAGACTTTTCAGTGCCCCTTGGGTTAGGGTCGCACAACCGAGGGTGATGTCCGAGTGTGTCCAGTGCGGAGCTTTCGGGCATTTCTTCCGGTCGAAGCGGCTAGCTCGTCTGGCCGCAGATAGTCGATACAAGTCAGAAAGCGACAACCTGGAGGATAACCATGAAACGACTCATCGTCAGTTTGGTGGGTGCGATGGCGCTACTGGTGTCGGCAACAGCGATCCGTGCTCAGGATCAACTGGTGCCGGCCGGTACGCTGCTGCAATGCACCTTAAACGAGCCGAATTTCTCTTCGGCGACTGCGGCCGTTGGTGATCCGGTGTTGTGTCACCTGAAGACCATGCAGGAGTTCGGCAGGCCGCTCTTCCCCAGAGGCAGCATGCTGGGCGGGCACTTGGAAGCCGAGAAGGAGCCGGGTCATTTCGTCGGGAAGGGCTACCTGAAGATTACCTTTGACCGAGTGATTCTGCCTAGCGGGGATCTGCCCGTTCCGGCTAAGGTCATCATGGCCCGCGGCTACAAGGTGGACAAGCAAGGCGACATCGACGGCAAAGGTCACGCGACGCGAGACGTGGTCGAGTGGATGCTTCCGCCGCTCTGGCCTTGGAAGGTGATCAGTCTTCCGTTCCGCGGCCCAAGACCGACGTTGAAAGGCGAAGAGCCTCTGCAACTGCGCTTGATGGACGACATCGTCCTGCCGCAAACTCTGATACACCCAGACCGTCCTCCGTACGCTTCCTCACGGCCAACCTCGTACAACGTAACGCCGCGAGCAAACGCAATGCAGCTGGCGGCGCAGAAGAGCGGGAGCCCCGTTATCGTCACTGCAGCCAATGTGCCGATGGCCGCCGCCGAAACTGTGGGAACGCTGCAGATTAGTGCACCGCAATCCGGCGAGCGGCAATCCATAGAACGAACTACGATCCTGGTGCTGAAGTCAAACCAAACGTATGAAGTGGCCAAGTACCAGAGAGACGGCGACTTGTTGATGTTTGAAGACACCCAAGGCCGCAAGGGCGGCGTGGACGTCAACGAAGTGGATTGGCGGAGGACGACGGGGATGACATCGGCCGCGCGGACGGCGGATAAGCCGTTGCTCTCACGGCAGACAAATTGATCGACGAGACTTGAAGACCTTGAGTGTGGTTCGACTACAGCTGTTGCCATTGGCGACGGAAGGTTGAGGGTGTGTTGAGAAGGGAGAGTATTCGGAAGTCGGGGTCGGCGACACCCGGCAAAGCCACCAAAGTTTTTGGCCATACTTTATACTGTTTCCGCAAAGATCTGTCCGCAGCGTAACCAGGCCGTCTTTCTCTGGTACAACTCGCTGCCCCTGCGGGAGCCTGTCATGATGACCCTTGAAGAATGCCGCGCCTTCTATGCTCAAGAAATTCGTTTTGCCGCGAGCCTGGCTACGCCAGGGATGGTGGAAGCTTTTGGCCGGGTGCCGCGCGAGAAATTTCTGGGGCCGCCGCCCTGGCTGATCGGTTCGGCGACAGCCCGCGCGCTGTCCGTCGTGGGCATTGGGCAGATGTTGTATGTTAGCGTCGAGGATCCCCGTGACGTTTATCACAACGTGGTCATATCGCTCGACCGCTCGAAAGACATCAACAACGGCCAACCCGGCTCGCTCGCGATTTGGATTGACGCGCTTGCGCTAAAACCCGGTGACCGGGTATTTCACCTCGGATGTGGCGTGGGCTATTACACGGCCATCATGGCGGAAGTGGTCGGAGCAGGTGGCAGCGTGGTCGGTGTCGAGTTAGACGCTGGGCTTGCCGCGCGCGCGAAAGAAAATCTCTCGGCTTATGCAAACATCACAGTGCACACTGGCGACGGTGCGGGCTTCGATCCCGGTCTGTGTGACGCCATCTTCGTGAATTGCGGCGTGACGCATCCGCAAACGATTTGGCTGGAGAGTTTGCGCGACGATGGCTGTCTCGTCCTGCCTATCACGATGGCGATTAACCCAACGACTGGCCAGGGCATCATGACGAAAATCCTGCGGGGCCCGGTCGGTTACTCCGCAGGGATGGTTTCGCCTGTCTCGATATTCTCCGGAGGCAGCCTGCGCGATCCGGCGATGGAACCGCTCATGGGAAACGCCTTGCGGAGCGGAGGCTTGCTGAAATTGAAGTCCGTTCGGCGCGACGCGCACGAGGCGACGGAAACCTGTGTAATTCACGCCTCCGAAGTTTGCCTCAGCACGGCGGAGCTGTCGGCGACTGCTGCTTCCTAACCAATTGGCGGCTGGCCGGTATGGGCCTGTCACTCTGCGGTAGAGAAGTGCTATAGCGGCTTGTGTGCGGTGAATGCCCTGGGGCCCCCCCGCGTTTTTTCGTAAGTGTTCATTCTAAAGACACTTAAAGTCGATTGGTTTTATAGGTTTACGCAAGTGTTGATTCTAAAGGATTTGAGTGGCGCAATTTGCGCTAAGATTGTGCAGAATCTCGTAAGTGTTGATAATAAAAGGCTTACTGAGACTCGCCGAATATAGAGTCATACGAGTCCGAGAAAAGCGGCAGCCGTACTCCAAATCGCTAAGTCGCAATATTATGCGGGAATCAGTGGGTCGATTCGCGGACGCTAGAAAGCAAAAACGCCAGCAAGACGCTGGCGCTACGGTGAGAAGACGCAATAGTATCCAAGGACTACTGTATGCCAGGAGTAACAGTTTGTCAAGAACAAATGACGCCGGTTGTGAGTGCGTCCGCTAGGCTGCCAAGCGGTTTGCCACTTTCCGTGCTGCAAGACCAAACATCAGCCGCGAAATTCCGGTCATTAGCAAGTTTACGCCTACCAGCGTCCCGATCGCCCACCCCGAACTCGACGGCCATTGGAGCCAAATGAGCCCGCCCAGTAGCAGCGTGATCAGCGCAAGCACAACGAGCTTTCCGATGAGTGTTTTCATGTTTCTCCCTCCAAGAATGGGAGTCCCAAAGGAGGAACGGTAATGCTTGCGCGAAGCAACGTCCATTGTCAGAATTGACAGTCTGCGCACCAATTATTCGCGGCGGATTTTCGCTCGGTTAACTACTGCGGCTTGGGGAGCTGCAAGATCATTCCGTTGCCTTGGCCGGTCTCGACCGTGGGCAATTGGCCGTTCCATTTGTCGATGAGGGCGCGGCTGTTTTCAATGCGGCGCAATTCCAGGAGTTGCGGCGTGAGCGAATTCTGGCGGATGCGGTTGGCATCGGCTTCGCCTTGGGCGCGCGTTACCAGGGACTTGGCGTCACCTTCGGCTTCGGCGATTTTCTTGGCGGCTTCGGCTTGCGTCGTCTGCAGTTCGTTTCTGGCCTGCTCCGCCTTTTGGATGGCCTGCGCTTTCGCGGTGATCGCGGCGGCAATTACAGCCGGCACGCGCGGCGCGCCGATGAAACCGAACTGCTGCACTCCCACACCCACCGGCGACATTTTGAGCTCGATCTGCGACTGCACCTTGTGCAGAAACTCCGCCTTTTTCTCTCCGTAAATGTCTTCGACAGTGTACGTGGACGCCACTTCGTTCAGCGAGTTACGCACGACGTCTCGCAGAATTCCGTGCGTAAACGTATCCATGTCCGACACGCGGTATTTCACATAGAAGTCCGGCACTTTCGTCGGCTCGATGGCGTACGACAGTGAAACGTCAACGAAAATTTCCATGCCTTCCTTCGAGTTGAAGCCCATCTCTTCGTTGATGGGGTGTCCTTCATTCACGTCTTTCGTCCATTTCACCGTCTGCACGTACGTTGGGAATTCGATGATTTGCGTGCTCAGCGGCGAATACACAACCCAGCCGGTGCGTATTGGTATCTCGGACGCCCCGCGCTGGTTTCCGGCCAGATTGATCTGCACGCCGACGTGCCCCGGTTCGATGCGCGTCACGCGAAGCAGAAACAGGCCCATCACCAACAACACGAGAAGCACTCCGATAGCAATTACACCTAACTTCAAAAACGGAGCGGCCCTTTTCATCTCGAATTCCGCATCCCCGCCGCCTCTTCTAAACGTACCCATACGATTGCTCCCTCCGAAGGAGACCACCTTCACTCTACGCTGTTAGTTTGGCACCCACCACGTTAGGAAGTCATGATGCTCTAACACGCAGAAAATAGGTAGCTTCTAGAGTAATTCTGATTCGTATATACGCTGGCCATCACCGTCTAATTTCATATCTATCTTCCGGCTTGACAGTAGGATCTCCATATGTAGAATATGGACCTGTAGCCAAGCTAGGTGTCAACCATGCCCACGGAAAAAAACGACCTGCACCGCGGTACGCTCGACATGCTCATTTTGAAAATCGTCGCCGCTGGCCCGCTCCACGGTTATGCCATCGCGCAGCGTCTGCAGCAGATCTCGAAGGACTATTTTCAAGTGCCTCAAGGTTCGCTCTACCCCGCGCTCCATCGGCTCGAAGAGCGCAAATGGCTCGACGCCGAATGGAAGGACACTAGCACAGGCCGGGAAGCGAAGTTCTACACATTGACTTCCAAGGGTAAAAAGCAGCTCGAAGCGGAAGTGCTCGGATGGGAGCGGCTTTCCGACGCAGTTTCCCTGATTCTTCGTACTGCTGACTGAGGAAAGCGCATGCGCTGGTTACGCCGCCTCGGCCACAAGCCTCTCGTCGAAAAACGGCTCGACTCTGAGCTGCACTTCCATCTCGAACAGCAAATCGCCGATTACATTGCCTTGGGTCTGCCGCCCGCCGAAGCGCGCCGCCGCGCGAATCTCGAATTCGGCAGCGTAGAAGGCTTCAAAGAAGAGTGCCGAGAAGCTCGTTGGGAAAATCGTCTCGAGCTCTTGCTCCATGATATTCAGTTTGCGCTCCGCGGCCTTCGCAAGAATTCCCGCTTTGCCGTAGCTGCAATTCTTGCCTTGGCGTTGGGTATCGGCGCTTCCACCGCGATGTTCAGCGTTATCTACAACGCCCTTGTCGCTCCGTTTCCATACAAGGACCAGGGACGATTGGTCACTCTCGGAATTCTCGACCTGGATCAGCGACAGGGGGGCGAGGGCATCTTCCGCGGCACGTTCAGCTATCCGGAGTTGCGCGACTATCTCGAGCAGAACCACGTCTTCGACGGATTCATTGCAAATTGCGAAGTCGATGTCGTCTACGATTCCGGCGAGAACAACAGCTTCCTCGCCGCCAACTATGTGACGCCCGGAACCTTTGAGGTCTTTGGCGTCGAGCCGCTACTTGGCCGCGGACTTGAACCTGCTGACTACCAGGCGGGCGCTCCGCCTGTCTTCGTCCTTCGGTATGCCACGTGGGTTAGCCAGTTTGGCTCCGATCCGGGCGTTGTCGGCAAAACATTTCTGTTCAATGGCGTTCGCCGCACACTCGTTGGTGTCATGCCGCTGCGTTTTGCTTGGGGAGGCGTCAATCTTTGGATGCCGCGCGACGCGACCACGGGCAATGTGGTTCGGGGATCCTTCCCGCAATATTGGGGAGTGGTCGCGCATCTCAAGCCGGGCGTCACCCTTCAGGAAGCCGAAGCCGACATAAACATCATCGGGACAAGGATAGCTCCGTCCTACCGCGAGGATTATCCGACGCATTTCCATGTCAAGGTCGATTCGTTCGTTCATGCGGTGGTTGGCAATGGGTTCCGGAGAACACTGTTTGTGCTGTTTGCGGCGGTCGGGTTGCTGTTGCTGATCGGATGCGCCAATGTGGCAAGCCTTCTGCTTGCGCGCGCAACGACGCGAGGCAGGGAATTCGCCGTTCGTGCGGCTTTGGGGGCGAGCCGCGCGCGGCTTGTGCGCCAGCTTTTGCTGGAGAGCTTGCTGCTGGCTCTTGGCGGCGCTGTGGTCGGCGTACTCTTTGCATGGGCTGGTATCCGGGGGCTTTCCTCGGCCATGCCCCCGTTTACGATTCCTTCCGAAACGGTCATCGAAATGAATGGATGGGTCCTTCTCTTCGGGATCAGCCTAGCTATCGCCACGGTCGTTATCTTTGGGCTATTCCCGGCTCTTCAAGCGTCGCGGGTTGACGTGCAGGACGCGCTGCGGGGCGCTGGCAAGGGGCTCGGCGGTACAGCGGCAAAATCCCGGTTGCGCAACGCCGTCATCGTGCTCGAAGTGGCTTTGTCCATCATTCTGCTTTTCACCGCCAGCCTGTTCATGCGCAGTTTTGTTGCGATTCAAAACGTTTCGCTGGGCTGGCAGCCAGATCACCTGTTAATTGGACGCATCCCTCTTCCTTCGGAGCATTACAAAACTGGACCGCAGCTCGTTGCTTTCTTTGATCCCTTGATTCGCAACTTGAAATCGACTCCGGGTATCGAGGATGCCTCACCCGTAAGTGCGACTCCTCCTTACGGAGGATTCGGCGGCAATATCGAAGTTCCTGGAAAGACTCACGCAGGCGAATGGCTATCGCTTATCCAGCTCGTTGGCGAGGACTATTTCTCGATGCTGCGGCAGCCGCTTCTTTCAGGCCGCTCGTTTACCGAGGCAGAGGTCACCACTGGGAGGAAAGTGGCCGTTATCAATCAAACGTTTCAGCGGCGATTTCTTGGAGAGGGAGATTCACTCGGCCGCACGATCCAACTCGACGTTTTGAAAAAACTTCCCGATGTGGTTCAAGACCCCTCTTTTCGGGTGGTTGGGGTAGCGGCAGACGCCATGAACGTGGGGCTAGAAAGGCCGGTCGAACCGGAAGTGTGGATCCCCTATAGTGTTACCGGTTCGGGCATGCGCCGTATTATTGTGCGCACGGCCGGCGATCCGGGCTCGATGAACGCAACTGTCCGTAAGGCGGTGTGGGGTGTCGATCCAACGGTGGCGTTTGCAGAAGGGTATCCTCTGGCCGAGTGGCTCAACACTTTTTCGTACGCCCAGCCGCGCTTGGGTTTTCTTCTTGTCACGACGTTCGCCACGATTGGGTTGCTTCTTGTCACCCTCGGCGTCTACAGCGTGATTGCCTACACCACCTCGCGCCGCACCCACGAAATCGGCATCCGCATGGCCCTAGGGGCTGCACCTGCGGACGTCCTCAAAATGGTTTTGAAGCACGGCCTAGCCGTAGTCGCCCCGGGCATTGCTATCGGGATCCTGGTTAGCTTTGCCGTCTCTCGTTCGGTCGTCAGCCAACTTTGGGGCGTCTCGCCTTATGATCCTCTCTCCGCCGTCTCGGTCGTTCTTCTGCTCCTCGGAATTGGCTTACTGGCATGCTGGATTCCGGCACGGCGCGCCACCCGCATCAGCCCCGTCACTGCCCTGCATTACGAATAATCGAGAAATCTAACGGTCGCTGCATTTCTCCATGAAACTTTTGGACCTGTAGGTCGTCTAAGTATATATAGGTAGATAGACTACAGGTAGATAGTCTGTTGGTCAGGCTTTCTGCCACTAACGGCTCGTGTGTCGTCAACCGATGGTTGTAGTCGCGCCTGCGTTAACAGAGGTCAGGCCTAGAAAGTCTTGCAGGCCGAGACGGATTCAAAACCTGGCCACCTATTCGACTTGAGGAGGGTATCCATGTTCTCGATAGCCAGGAATCGCTCGTGCTTCGCAAGCAGGCTCGTACGAATCACATGTTTTGCGGTCTCGATACTAGCAGTGCTCTCGTGTCCATCGCAGGCGCAAGACAACGCAAATCCTGCGAACGCGGGCTGCGTGTCCGCGGAGATGGTTCGCGCGCTAGTGCGGGAAGGAAACTCCGTCCGTGTGAGATCGTCTGCGCAACTCGTCTCGCACATGGGCGGCTCGCACGAGAACGAAAAGGGAATCGCACTCACCCAGACAAAAGACACCGCGCGGACTCTGCAGGAAGCGCACCATTGGTTTGAGAAGGGCGCGAAGAAAGGGTACGCGCCCGCGCAAGTGAACCTCGCGGTGCTTTCTCTCGCGGGATGGGGGACACCACCAAGTGCGGGCACCGCCTTGTACTGGCTCCGCGAAGCCGCACGACAGGGCTACGCACTGGCGTACTTCGATTTGGGCATCCTGTACCTGAATGGCTGCGGTGTGCGCCAGGATTACCAGGAAGCTTTCAAGGAATTTGAGCAGGGTGCGAATGCTGGCGACTCAGCCGCGCAGATGAATCTCGGCTATCTCTACGATCAAGGGCTTGGTGTCGCGCAAGACCGCGCGCAAGCCGCGGCCTGGTATCGCAAAGCGGCGGAAAGCGGTTTGGCTCAAGCCCAATATAATCTTGCTGACTTGTACGTGCGCGGCGAAGGCGTCCCTCGCGACGAAAGTACGGCCTTCGCGTGGTTCCAAAAAGCCGCCCAGCAAGGCCACACTGGCGCCCGGATTATCCTCGGTTCCATGTACGTCGAAGGCCGCGGCATCGAGAAAAATCTGCAAGCCGCCTACGAGTGGATCTCCGCCGCGGCTCTCCAAGGCGACACGCGCGGCACCGGCATGCTCAAAGATCTAGAACAGCAGCTGACCCCCGTACAAGTGGCCAAATCGAAGGTGCGCGCTCAACTGCTGGCGCAGTTGCCCAAGCAGCGTAGCGATGCGGAGGTCGCCCTCTTACACTGACGGTTCCGTTTCAGTATGCGGATGTTGCTTTGTTCTGGGTGATCTCGCGGAAAAAACTTTCTCCGTGCGGAATTTCCGCTCCGAAATTCTCGGCGACGGTTTGGCCCATGTCGGCGAGCGTTTGCCGGATGCCGAGGTTCGTCCCGGCGCCGCTCTGAGGCGAATATGCCAGGATCGGCACGTATTCGCGGGAGTGGTCTGTCGTCGGCCACCGGCCATCCGGATCACAGCCATGGTCGGCGGTGATGATCAACAGATCGGAAGAGGCCATGAGCCCCAAAAATGGGGCAAGCAATCGATCAAACTCCTCAAGCGATTCCGCAAATCCCTCGACATCCTTACGATGCCCGTACAACATGTCGAAATCCACGAGGTTGCAGAAAATTAGGCCGCTCTTTCTTTCAGACAAAGCCGCAGTGAGTTTTGCCATGCCATCGGCGTTGCCCGTGGTGGTCACGAATTTCTCGACGCCGCGGCCGTTGTAGATGTCATGAATTTTGCCGATGCCAAAAACAGGAACGCCCCGCTCGGCAAGCACATCCAACAACATGGGCTTCGGCGGATCGACGGCGTAATCATGGCGCCGGGTTGTCCGTGCGAAATGCCCGGCAGCGCCCGCAAACGGACGCGCAATCACGCGACCAACGCGGTTCGGTCCGTCGAGCAATTTCCGCGCAATCTCGCAAATGCGGTAAAGTTCCGCGATGGGAATCACATCTTCATGCGCGGCAATCTGAAAAACGCTGTCTCCCGAGGTGTAGACGATCGGCTTGCCGGTGCGGACGTGCTCTTCGCCGAGCTCCTTGATAATCTCCGTGCCCGACGCAGGTTTGTTCCCAAGCGTTCCGCGCCCAATCTGTTTTTCAAACGCTGCGATGAGTTCTGGCGGGAAACCGTGGGGATAAGTAGGGAAGGCCTGATGCAGCCAAATACCGGCCATCTCCCAATGCCCAGTGGTCGTGTCCTTCCCCGGAGAGTGCGTTATGCCTTTGCCATAAGCGCCGACCGGCGACGTCGCAGGTGTCAAATGCGCAAGCGGAGCAATATTTGCAAGTCCGAGTCGCACCAGGCTTGGCAGCTTCAGCGGCCGCGATTCGGCAATGTGACCCAGTGTAGTTCGCCCTACATCACCATAGTCGGCCGCGTCCGGCAATTCACCGATGCCCACGCTATCCAGCACAATCCAAATGACCCGTTGAAAATTCGCCATCGCCGTTCCTCGATATTGTTTTCCGTTGTCGTCCGCGTGCTTGCTCTTAGCCTATCGTTCTTGCGCTTCGCTCTTGGGTTTGGTCACGCGCCGCACTTTAGCACACTCGCCGGAAACCTTCCGCGCCCCGGGAGCCGTTGACCATTCCCCGAAGGCTGAGTATCCTCCTGAAAGAACTACATTCTGGCGAATCTCTGAACTTTTTTGTTCGTCGCTGCGTATTAGAGAGTGAAGAGGTGTGTGATGGCTCAAGACGGCACTCCCCGGCGCTCTTCCCTGGTTTTTCCGATCCTGCTCATCGCGGTCGGCGTGATTATCCTCTATAGCAACTGGCGCCCTTCGTTCGATCCTTGGCCGATCCTTTGGACCTATTGGCCGCTCATCCTCATCTTCATCGGTGCGGGGAAAATCTATGATAGCT
>Ga0307478_10001412_pt1 | contig 20846 bp, 19 predicted proteins | sample atmos_gasesECM4C_2_FD_203713 | JGI IMG/M metagenome (GOLD analysis project Ga0307478, IMG submission 203713) | Hardwood forest soil microbial communities from Morgan-Monroe State Forest, Indiana, United States - atmos_gasesECM4C_05 | ecosystem: Environmental > Terrestrial > Soil > Temperate... | reverse complement strand
ATAAGAAGGAAACGGGGCTCCGAGTTCTGCATGAGCGATGGCCACCCCCATGTACCTGCATGAAGATAGATGAGTGTGCCATGTTAAAAGGATGTACGAAGCAAAGACCTACTGAGCAATGGCAAACTGAGTCACCGACTCAGGCGGTGGTCGAGTGATATACGGCTTCCTTTTCCCAAGAAAAAGAACGGCTATTTCCCCCTTCCAGGGGATGAGAGGAAAGTCGCGTTTCAAATTCGGATTTGGACAAAAACGACTATCAAGATAGCCGATGACTAACAGCTTGTGGCCATTGATACGTATGAGGGTATCGAATACCTCAGGCCGAGAGGCACGTGGCAGGAAGAACTCGTTCTCGATGTCAACGTAAGGGAGGTTGACTATGTTCCCATGAAGGGGCACGAGTCCCTCAAAAAAATGGGTGACGCGTCTACGAGGCCATCTGCCCCACAGATAGCCAGATACTGTGCATTCCTTAGTCTCAAGTATCGTAAATAAAAATCAGTCATTTCCCCGTATGGAAATTGTGATCACTTACAGGGACACCAGGCCGCGTGCAACGGTGAATGACCATTGTGTCTGTAAGTCGAGGGAAACCAAAGAAAGGAGCTGAACATTCCCGTACATACAAAGCGTGCGTGTTAAATAGGATGTCGCGCCAGTAGAGAGCACTACAATATGTTTAGACATTCCTGGGCGAGACGCCGTGAAGCAGCCGCTATTGTGCAGGTGCCTAGCAGTCCGTTCCAAGTTTCCGCCCTATCTATCACGAGAGTCCATCACCTTTGTTTGCTGCTTTTGGACTCGGAAGTCAGGGTCCATTGTAGTACTGGTGGTTTAGCCTTGTGTGACTTGTCAATCACCGTGCTTGTGAGTATGTATGATAGGCACCTCATATAATGTCAGACATCTGCCAACTGCAATCACAACTCACTTGCAGACATTTTACAATTCAGTTCTGAAAGGCCAACCAGCCATGCCTAGTCGGGAGTCGGGATTTTAACTGACTGGATATTACAATTCTTTTAATTCCCACAGTGCGTGTGCGCATAGTGACTTGACTCACCAATACGCGCGTTGGCTTGTCAATCGCGATGGTCGTGAGCACGATAGGCATCTCCTATACATCACGGCATTTTACAATATCTTCCCATTCAGTCGGCTAAATCCTGAAATGTGATCGGCCAGGTTCTCAGAACTGAATGAGAAGATATACAGTAACTTATCAAAATGCCCGAAGTGATGTATAACGTCGATCGTCTGCAGCTCGACACAAATTACAACTGACTCACCAATACGTATGGAGCATAGTAGACAAAGGGCTGGTCGCTTGCCAATAAGGGAGCCCTGCCAGGTGAGTCAAACCCCTCGACGTGTGATGAAAACGCGCAAAAATTAAACCCAAACGCACTATCGTCAAATAAGGCTAATCTTGTCGGACGGAAAGTTGAACAGGTGGTGTCGTGGCACGACGGTGAATTTGAGGCTGGTCAGTCATGCAATCAGGCCAATGACCATGGGCGACTCTTTGGTTGGTAAAATAAGCGAGCATAATACGCGGACCAAAGAACCAAATGGGACAACGAAAGTCATCCCATGTACACCAGCATCAAGAGGTGTTGAATGACGACTCGACATTGCATATTTTCTGTACATGGCTGGATTCACAAATATTATTATGTTTTCTTTACTATTTTACGCACCTTCTAGGTAATCGCTATCTGCATCGACGGCGATGAGAGATCCTGTTCTATCGTTTTATTAAGAAGATCTAGAGGAAAGGGACGGAGTAGATAGAGGGAAGAAGGAAAGGGATCTCCGTAGTTGGCCACTCCGTGTTCGTCTTTTCCCTGGCACGTGTATCATGCCTCATCACAAACAGACCAAGCTATCGCAACTAGGAAGCGCCGTCGTTGCCGGCGTACACCTATATGTGCATTCTTTCCAGAAGACCGCTATCGTACAAATGAGCGTTGAAGGGTGGGGGAGCCTCGCGTCAGTATTTGCACCCCTGTTCGGACAGAAGCAGGGCGAACGCGCATGTGCCTCTCCGGTTTGACAACATAAACATGGTAACCTACAATGCCGCGCTGAATGACAGCCTTCGCGTTCTTACTAGTGCCCTGAACACGCCGTCCACTTATTGTCTTCTTTAACCCACTCCCAGTCCCCAGGCTGTGAAACGACTGGCTTCGAAGGCAACGAACTACGGTTCATGAAGAAGCCAACCTTGTCCGGGCCCATTCAACGAACAATCCACGCCGATCCCACTGTGCAGCGGCGGCCAGGAGGATTGCTATCCAGAAAATGACAACGGCAGCTGTTGAAATTGTTTCCTTCTTTTAAGAAAGTGTTGAGTACTGTGAAGGAGGATCGCGAGTCATTGTTATCTCACCTGCACAGCCAAGTATGCCCACACTCGCTCGGTTGCCGTTTGTGGGTTCCGTTTCGTTTCCATGGGCTTTTTCGAACCCGTGTCCTGGATCCAGTACTTGATTACAGAATGCTCTCCCTTCTCAGCCACGCCGGTCACAATTTGGCGGGTGCGCCCCGCATAGGAATATGCCTGGGCAACAACACACAAGATAAGGCCTAAATAACGACATTTTTGTGACAACACATACTATGGCTTGCACAATGTCGTCTTCTGCTGTGAAAGTGGCGCCGATTTCAGCCTTCGTGCATGATCAAGAGCGAGTTACTCACAGTCATGCTCGAGCTTCTCTGCCAGGGCCCAATCTTTTACCCTGGTGATACGAGCACATCCATAAGATGTGCCAGACAAGACCGCGGCATTGCCAATGATAAATGTAATGGGGAGGATCACATTTTCTGGGTTTGGATGATTGGTGGTGTATTGGAACGATGCATCCATAAAGTGGTTCGCATTGAGTGAATACCAATCGATCCCGTCATAAAGATTTGTTACCGCCAGGATCTTCTCATCCGAGGACACGGCAGAACAGCCTCTACACACCCGATAAGTAAGGCTCGCGCTGATCATGAACATGACTGATACTACAGTTTACACGAGCGAGGGCGGATACGCCATTTGATTTCCAAGGTTTTCAGGTTCCATGCTCTGAGTTACCAGCCATGAGCAAATTTGAATTGCCTAGCCAGCAGACGGACAAGACACTCACATCACACCATGGTCCAGGTACGTTACCAGAAGGACGTCACCATGGCCTCCCAGGAAGTGAAGTGAACGCGCCATGGGTTCCGGGAGCTCTCCTTCTAGCTCTGGGAATTTCGGGGGGTCCGGAAGAAGCTTCATCGGTTCCCAAGTGGCTGCGAAATACTTGGGTGCTCCTGGGCCGCAAAGAGACGATGAAAACGCACCAACCGTTGATTGCTTGATCATGTGAACTACCCTGCCTGAGCCGATAGCCAACCAGATACCGCTCTGCGCGATGCAATGAACAGGACCGGGCACATGGTTTATAGTGTGGTAGTATGGGGTTTCCTGTAGATAGAATTTAGGAACGTTTCCCTAGTACAGCTGTGGGGATACCTACACGGGTCGAACCTTCAAGAGATATCGTATGCATGTCACCGGTCGTATCACCAGCCATTAATGTGCCTTTGAAACGAGAATGCCAGACCAATGTTGTTATTGGCGCCTTGATCTGAAATCGGATTACCTCGTTGCCGCTACCATGCCCCTCGAAGATGATGATAAGGCCATCGTCAGCCCCACTTGCAAAAAGCGATCCATCAGGAGAGAACGCTAGCGTGTTGATAGAGTCGTAGTGTTTACGAATGGTCTTCTGCAGGACGAAAGCACACATGATACAGGATAGGGAGGGATGGATAACGGCTTATCACGGGTTGAGATGGACACGTAAGGTGTCTTATAGCCCACGCGCGTAGGGCAACCGCACCGACAATACCATGACTCCACTTATCGCGCACAATAGATAATCGCGCATTGGCTCTGAAGCCCGATTGTTCAGCTTTTCGGAACACAGGAGCACCTTACTAGTTACAAGCATGTCCATATGCACTGCGGACATTTTACAGTACCTTCCCATTCAGTCGGCTAAATCCGGAAATGTGATCGGCCAGATTTTCAGAACTGAATGGGAAGATATCATGAAATGCCCACAATATACTTCAGGTCCAGAAAATCTGACTAGTCGGGCCTAGTCATGTTTCTGGATTTAGCCGACTGAATGGGATTACAGTAAAGCTCGGAGCCGCTAGTGCCCGAGGGGCGATTACAATTGATGATCGCTGAGCAATTACAGCTGATAAAGAAATCGTAGACGTTTGCAGAAAAAAGACCGCGAACGTCAGCACGTGCGAGGGTGATGGTACCTTACCAAATTTGGGTGAAGTGCGGGCGGCACCTAAGTTGCTCGCCGCCGTTGACAACTTTAGTGAAAGATATACATCGTGATAGGTCATGTAAAAAAAGGTGCGTCGTCGCCAGGTTGTGCAATGTCGGAATGTGCTGCTATCCGCTTAAGCAGTTGGCATCCCGGGAGGATCATTGGTACAGCAAATGGCAGAGCCTTGACTGCGCATAAACCACAGAACGGTTATGACAGCGATGCGCCGTTCCCAAATTGGGTAAGGTCCCATCATGCCTGCACGTGTTGGAGGTTGAACGATTTTTCAACAGACGTCTATGATTATTTGATAAGCTGGAAAGAAAAGAGGGGGGAGGCTTACTGGCTAGCGTTTCGCCTCAGGCCTGGTGGCACGTGTGAGAGCGCCTGTTCGAGTTGGAGGCCCGCCCAACAGCGGCGAACAAGCAGCGTGTGATGCGTGTGAGTCACGCCCTCCACGGGTGAAGACGACCCGTTGCATATTTTCTGTACACGGCTCGATTCATATAGCTGTTCTGTTTTTTCTTTACTATTTTACACACCTTCTAGCTAGGTACTCGCCATCTGCATCGATGATGATGAGAGTTACATCCCGCTCTATCACCTGCTCTATCGTTCTCGATCTAGAGGAAAGAGACGTACAGTAGAGCAGAAGGAAGAAAAAAAAGGATCCCGTGATCGAGAATTTCATATAGTGGGCCACTCCACGTTCGTCTTTTCCTTGGCACGTGTATCGTGACCAAGCTGTCGGCGAGGACCCTTGCTTTGAGGGTAGATGCACGTGCCATTAAAAGGACGAGAACCAAGTGGCTTGTCTTTTCTACCCGTCACGGAAACAACCGAGGACTTCTTTCCCTTTGTTACACACCCACACACCCACATATTTATTTTTTCAGGGGGCATGGGGGCCGTTTAGGGGGGCTTTGCGATGCCGTGCGCTGAGTCTAACCAAAGGCTCATGGCAGCACCGTGGGCCTTCCCCAGTGAGTCGGCAAGCGCACTGCAAACCACTGGCTTCCTCTAATAGCACACCAGAAACAGGCGCATTCTATATCAGCTTAGGCTTTCTCGTGACTCGCCGTTGTGATGGAACATATTGACTTGTATTTAAAGGGCTCGCATTTGTACTGATTGGGAGGATAAGTAGTGAATAAGTATAGAGTGAAATCAAACTTATGGACAACACTGAGTACGGCCGTTCCGATTACAATTGTATCTACGCCCGTACCATACCGTCAATAGAATATGTCGTCGCGTACGGTTACGGGTCATCGCCTGTCGCATACTGTACCCCACCCGTAGGTATACGGCTGTATGCTGTATACGGTACGGCGCGCAGCCCTACTTAACTCCATCCGATGCATTGGCAGACGACGAAGGAGAAAACACCACCACTGATCGAGCACTCGAACTGTAGTTCTTTATTGTGAAGTTCTCAGGCCACAGATACAGGAGCTGGAGCTGGAAACCACACAACACCTTTGAGGAGTGCAAAACGATGCGGTTCCCAGCCCGCAGATGGCAAGACCTCGCACTTGCTACTAAACTCGGTGTTTTCGCTCACGTTCTCTCGCCGCAGACTCATGGTTAACCTGGAACCACGACAGAACACGTAAGTGTACACTTCCCCTATTGCGAGGTACGAGTTTGGTCTGCTCCTCCCTGAGCACGACTGAAGAAGCACCCTCGCCCGGCAGGGAGAATCGGTGATCAAGGTGGTAACTCTGAGACAATGGTGAGCTTTATTGACTTTTTATTTTGCGTTGCGCGATGGCCTCTCCTTAATGAGTACATCTTAACTGGCAGTTCGATGATACTCTAAGTACTCGGGCGGCGGTGTTTGGCCGGGATCCAGATATAGGATGGGCAGCGCATGGTGCCGGTGCCGGTGCAATGATCCAAAGTGAATGAGGCAGCCAGGAGGAAAGGGTAAGAGCTGCTGCATATACATTATCGACCACAGACTTTGTTCTTCTTTTCACAAAGGCAAGTGTCCAAACGCCATCCGAAGGAACGCAGAGGGACGTTCACGACAGAAGCTCCGTTGAAGTAGAGCAACTCTTGCCATCTTTACAAACAAATGAACCCGTTCAGGATCCTCGCGACTTTTATGCCTCTGACTTTTCGGTAGTCGTAAATATCAGACGTTTAGTAGGCGACATCCCGTTTCGGTCACCTGCGGGACCTTCCGCTTCCGAGATGTGGCCGTGATGGTACCATAATAGGCTCAATACAAGATTAGCCCTTACTTGACGATAGTACGTTTGGGTTTAATTTCCGTGCGTTTCTTTCACACGTTGAGCATGGTCACCTGGCAGGGTTCCTTCGGGATCTATTTGTTTTCGCAGGCCTGAACGAAGGCATTCTGATCTAGCCAGCTATCTGTGTTCCTTCTCCTATGGGCAAGCGACTTGTCTATGCTTGGCAAGTCAGTTGTAATTTGATCCACTGTGGGAATTTTACGATATAATCCAATTCAGTTCCATTGACAGTCTGACCAATCAGATCGACTGAATTAAAATGCCGACGCTATTTATAATGAATGCCTATCACGCTCACGAGCACCGCAATTAACAAGTCACACAGGGCCAACGCTATTGGTGAGTCAGGTCCGTATGCGCTCGCACACTGTGGGTATTTTAGAATGTTATATTCAGTCGGTTAAATTTCGACCCCTGACTATCATAGCTGTGGACTGATAGCTGTGACTGGTTGGATTTTCTGAAGTGAATTGCATTATGTTGCAACTTGCAAAATGCCCACAGTGAGTGATATCAGTTAAAGGTGATCCACTGTCATGATAGACGGGAGGGCGGAGGCAGAAATCTGGAACGGGGCTGCTAGGCAGCTGCACAATAGCGGGTGCTCCACGACATCTCGCCCAGGAATGCCTAAACAATTCTTAGCACTCTCTACAGGCGCGACATCCTATTTAAGACGCACGCTTAGTTCGTATGTGCGGGAAAGTTTGGCTCATTTTTTGGCTTCCCTTGACATATGCGGACTGGATTGACACAATGGTCATTCACCGTCGCACGCGGCCCCTGTAAGTAGTGATCACGCTTCCATCGGCGGAAATGACTGATTTTTATTCGAATACTAATACTCGAGATTAAGGATTGGATTGCACAGTATCTGGCTATCTATGGGGAAGATGACCTCGCCAACGCGTCACCCATTTTTTGAGGGATTCTTACCCCTTCATGGGAACATAGTCAACCTCCCTTACGTTGACATCGAGAACGAGTTCTTCCTGCCACGTGCCTCTCGGCCTGAGGTATTCGATACCCTCATACGTATCAATGGCCACAAGCTGTTAGTCATCGGCTATCTTGATAGTCGTTTTTGTCCAAATCCGAATTTGAAACGCGACTTTCCTCTCATCCCCTGGAAGGGGGAAATAGCCGTTCTTTTTCTTGGGAAAAGGAAGCCGTATATCACTCGACCACCGCCTGAGTCGGTGACTCGGTTTGCCATTGCTCAGTAGGTCTTTGCTTCGTACATCCTTTTAAGATGGCACGCTCATCTATCTTCATGCAGGTACATGGGGGTGGCCATCGCTCATGCGGAGCTCGGAGACCCGTTTTCTTCTTATATGTGCTGGTCTGTTCTTTGCTTGTTTCATGCATTCAACCTCTGATAGTTTTCCTCTAGCAATCAGTCTAGCACAGGTGTGAAGATCGCTGCAGAAAATTGAGTCCCCAAAAATTCAGTATCAAAATGTATAGTTGTAAAACTTAAGGAGAAGCCTGTTAACGAATTATGAAAATCGTCTTATTGTGAGATGCAGTCCTACAGATCTTGAGGTTGGGCGGCGCATGTCGGGATGAATTGACGATGAAATTTGATGACGTAAATCAGAATATCGAAACGATGACTCCGAGTCGGTTTCACGAGGTCTGGGTGTCACGGAAGAGGACAATGCCATAGCTTGGTCTATCTAATTATAAGTTTTTGTCTTCTCACTCTTTGTTCACTGAGCTCTATGTTGATGCCCGGTACAACCTCTACACGCATTTTCTCCCTTTTAGATGCAGAGCTTTCTGCACGTTCTACGTGGTTGCCCAACATTGTCTCCTTAGACTTTGTTTATGACCCTGCGGAAAGCGGTCCTTACCAGAGCCAATCTCCTGGCCAGATAAGAACCCCTAATGCTGGCCCGTATGCATTAACATCGGCACTCAAGAATCAAGTCTATTTGGAGCATGAATCACGTCTTTGCGACATCCTAGATATGCTTGAATCAATGGAAGCCGCCGATGTAAAGGAGAACATGGAGGACCTTGTCCTACAAGAGCTGATCAGGATAAATCGGCTAAAGGAGATTGAATGGTCAAGCCAACGGAATAAGCGAGGCGTCAGGGGTACTATGGTCAATACAGGTATGTCTTTTTCTCTTGATGCTGCCGTGATTAACAGTCTTCCACTAGAAATGTACTTTGTAACAAGGCACCCGAAGAATGTCACGCTTCTTGCCATATATGTGACGACATTAGCCATGTATATTCTATTTCACGTTCCTCGTCGTGGTGCAGCTGTCCTACTTGCCGGCATGAAGGGCATTTTGAAAACTCAAGCATCTCTTTGTTCCTTGGCGAACGCAGTACCGATGGACCCGAGACGTCTCCTGACAATTTATGACCTCGATCCTGTCACCCGCAGCTATGTTTGTTGCCCTTCGTGCCACTTCCTGTACGACTATTCCCTCACCGAGACGAAAAAGAGGAAGGCACCTGTTTGCCGTTCCATAGACGATGCCCCGCTAGTCCTCTCCGTGCCAACCTGCTGTACACACCGTCGGGTTCGCACGGGTCCCATCTGCGGCGAGCCTCTATTTCACACTGTTATTGCCAATGGCAAGGAGTATTCTGTTCCTCTGTACAAGTATGAGGTTCAAGATTTAAAGCAGTGGGTTGGACGACTACTTTCCAGGCCTACCATCGAAGAACACGTGTTCAATGCCTTTCGGAGACCCCGGAAAGAATACATGGAGGACATGTGGGATGCAGGACACTTGTGCAAGATTCTCCTGAAGAAGGGTGAACGATTTCTCCCAGGGCCAGCAGACGAGATGCGCCTAGTGTTTTCATTCTCAATGGATAGCTTTAACCCGTATCACATGAAAGAGGCCAAGCAAACTGTCTCATCGACTGCTATTTGGCTGATCTTGCTCAATCTTCCCTCCTACCTGCGTTATCGTCCTGAAAATATGTTCCTCGCCGGCATAATTCCCGGACCAAGGAAACCCTCACTTTCGGACGTCAACCACAGCCTTAAACTTCTTGTCGACGTTTTATTGGAGCTGTTTGACCCTGGTGTTCTTTATTCTCGAACGGCGAGACATACCCAAGGCTGCAGAGTTCGGGCAATTCTTGTTCCTGTTGTCTCGGATATGCTAGCGGCGCGGCAGGCTGGCGGGTTTGCAAGCGCAACGGCGACTCACTTCTGCACACGCTGTGGTCTAAATGTGCAAAACATCGAAAACCTAGACAGACATACTTGGCCACAGCGAGACGTTGCTGAACACATCCAAGTTGCGAAGCGATGGCGCGATGCAGAAAGCCTTGATGAGCAAGAAGATCTTTTCAGAACCTATGGCATCAGGTGGTCTCCGCTTCTTGATCTTCCCTATTGGAACCCCATCCTTTTTACGGCCATTGAACCTATGCATCTTTTTGATGTTGGGCTCCTCCAAAGTCACTGCCGGCAGGTTTGGGGCATTGATGCATCGACTCTGAGTGGTGATGGTGCAGTGTCATCGACCGCTAAAGCCATTCCAAGACCCTCGGACTCTGAGTTGGAGAAATGTTATGCAATCATACGTGAGAACCCAAATCCAGAGCGTCTTCTGGAACAGCTCAGTGGAAAGAATTGGGCCCGTGATACCCTCTGGCATGTCTGCAATGACCACGACTTGCGTCGTGCAGGGACTAAGTGGCAGTTAGCTGCGACTATTGCTGATTGGGTGAGCATTGTGTGCTAGTGAGCGAGATGAAGAACTTAATGTCCGATACAGCGTCAAGTTACACCACTTGATATGATCAAACCTCCAACTAGCTTCTCCGTCGAGAAAAAAAATTCTGATACTTATGCTGAGCCTCGAAGTGTCCGTGAAGCAAGTGTTACTAGCGAGTCGTCAGTATGTTGTCAAGATTGACTGAGTTGTATGCGCAATCTGATCCTCTGCTAGGCCACGTCAAGTCACACTCTGAATGAAGACAGGGTTCCGTCGGAGGACGAGCAGAAGGCTATAGAAAAGTGTATCCAACAGCTTCGTGATCGTGCCGCTCGGAATACTGTGTTGCGTGCTAAAAAACCTGTGCTTCAATTCGTGTGCCGGGATTACTGCCACATACCCGTTGAGGAGTTGAATGGCCTTACCAACAAAACAGCGTTGTATAATGCAGCTGCAGCTTGGGTACGTGAAATGCATTCTATCCAACCCTTTATCTCATTCCCTGTTAGGTAGAAACAAATGTCCTTCCTCAAGAGGGCCCTGGCCAGAAGCAAAAAGCTACTCCTGGCAATGGTGCAATTCTCGGCAAGGATGTTATGGAGGCTATTTGGGCAGACATGACGCTCACTGAACTTCCGTCGTGGGTTTCAAAAGCCCCTCCAAATTGGGGCACTGCAGCACGGGGCAAGCTCAGCGCTAATAACTGGAGAGTCATCTGCACAATTCACCTCCCTATCACCTTAATCCGACTTTGGGGAGGAGGTGATGTGCCTGCTGACAGGAGGGCCAAGTTGGAGAACTTCATGGATCTGGTTTCCGCAGTTCAAATCGCAAATTTGCGCTCAATCTCTCAGAAAGAGATTGAGCAATATGAGCGTTACATCTTCCGCTATATGACGACATTCAAGTCGTTGTATAAGCTTGCGAAGGTGAAACCCATTCATCACGCCGCCTTACACTACGGAGATACCCTCAGAGGGTTTGGGCCTGCACACACACATGGCGCTGCATTCTATGAGCGGTACATCCACTCTATGCAGAGCAAAAACCACAACATGAAGTTGGGTTCGTATTTCTATTCCAAATCTAACAAGAACCTCAGCATTTATTGGTATGCCAACCAGGTGAACTTGAATTAACGTTCATGCATAGCTCCGTGAGGGAGGCAAATTTACGGGCACTACTCTCGGACGACAGTGAGGTGCGCTCACATGTCAGTGAGCTTGTCGAAGTATACGAAAGTATCCTCGCTGAGGATGTCCGTGGGACGCGCTTGGCCCACATGATCGACGTAGTCCGCCCCACACAGCAAACAACAGATATTGCATATGATGGAAAACGTCTGCGTGAATCAAGCCTTCCTGATGCGATACTTCCTGTGTTCACTCATTTCTTGAGTTGCAAGTATCAAGCATTCGGGGCCATGGACGCCACGGAGGTATCTCTAAGAACTCAATTTCTGGACAAGTTCTCGCTTCAAGGTGTTCAATATTCAACAGCAACCTGTCGAGCGCGTGATAGCCATATATTCTTCCGACCTTCCCAGATGTCGAAGCTACAGGCCTGTCCGGAGCCTGGCCAGATTACCCACATCTTTGTACATTCCCATGCTCCTGATCATTGCTCTCCTCTTGCTTCGCGCGGGCAAATCCACCACCCATCTGTTTACCTCTGCGTGCGACCCTATGCTACTCTTCGGCCCAATATAGAGCTCAACAAAATCGACCAAATGTATAGACAATTTGGTTTTGCTGGTGGCTTTTTATGCAGGAAGGAATTTGCATCACTCGTCATTATTGAACCCTCCAGCATCATCTCTCACATCGCAGTAACACCGCTCCATATCTATGGACATGACCTGTTACATATTCTTCCCATGGACAGGGTAAGTTCCTCTCTGGATCGCCAGAACAAAAGGGCTCATGGCGAGAAATTTTCAACCACTAGCTCATGCAGACATCCTTCATGCACACCGAAGATGTTGAAGTAGACGACCCCCACGGCATATAAGGCTGCTGTGAAGTAAGCGTCGATGCTGTGCTCAGAATAGATGCTATATGTACAGTATATATTGGATCAGTGCATCGTCACAACCTCTCAGTCATCACAATTTAAGTAGTTGGACTGAAGCTTAATGTCATGTAGGAGGGGTATTGTAGCGGCTTGAGAGCCCGGGCCAGGATTCAGGAAGTCCTCCTCACTAAGTATTTTTTGTATTCTGCTTTAGGCTAGTAAGGCTACTGCCAAGCTGCGGTCCTCGTTGGCCAGGAGTCTACATGATAACAAAGGGGCCGAAGCGTGTGTAGCTATGTGCAAGGGTAGCCGGGGGGTGAAGTATTCCGACATGGCAACGCGGAAACGATGACAGACTGCGAGTGCCTTCACGTCCCTTTCCACTCAAAAGGCTTGGACTTGCCTGCTTGGGCGCCTCATTCTGGCTTTGTTTCGATCCATTGTAAGTTAGCTGTTGGAATCACCCCGATTGGATCGCCCCCGCGCCCCCGTGCGCTGGGGTCCCTTGCACGGCCTCGAGGCCACCTACATTTGACAGCACGCACGGCTCTTACATACCCAGTTACCATACCATTTCGGGGGCCCCACGCGCGCGGAGACTGAGTTCAGTTCCCCCAGTAAGGGGCTCCCCATGATCTCAACAGTAGCTTGCCTCACGTTTCTTTTGTTCGCTCTTTATGGTTATTCCTTTACATCTTCTCACGTATCTGATACCGCTCTCAGGCATGGCCGTTGGGTTATTGCACTGCAGGCGTTATGCTTACGGGGTCCTCAGTGCCTTGCAACCAAACATAACCAAGCTGCAGAATTTTGAAAACGTGATTCCTCTTGGATACGGCTGTAAGCCTGATTGGTCAGATTGTCAAATTTGAAATTGGCCAGCTGACTGCACGTGCCTACAAGAGAGACGAGCGCGGACTTTCATAGTATATATAGACATCGATGATCTCGACCACCCACTCCCTCATATCCGATAGCCCTCGGTTAGCAGATTGGAGATCGGTTATCAGGGAATATCATAATATGGAGATCGGATATCAAATTGGAATTCGGAAATGGTGTTCTAGTCCAGTACAGACTCGATATGACGTATATTTTACGTCGAACTATGGCCAAACGGACTCTAGAAACTTGCTGACTGAAAGGCGTCGTTCGAGGGGTTCGGCGCAACGCTAACGCAGCCGATATCATAGGCAATACCTGATAGCACCGGCTAGTGCCCCATCCTATTCCCATAAAACCTCCAGCTAGCTAGCCCCGGCAAAAACACTTCACTGTGAATCAAAATGGCCACCCGCTACAGTATCACGTCAGGAACCACAGGTGACAATTGCACCACCTACAGTCCGTCCAATTTTTCATTTGCCATCTCGCCCCCGTTCTGCATGCTTAATCACGCTCATAAAATACGCCTAGCCCGATCCACTCCCGTGCCCCGCCATGGCATCACAGTCAGCGACGACTCAGAAGACGAGTCCGAGTCAACTCATCGCTCCAAAAAAAGCACCATCTTGCAAGTTCTAAGCGACCCCAAATCGAAAAATGAGGGGTGAGATCACTCATGCATGCCACATGTGCCGCTAACGAGAACAACATCAGGACCGCGCGTGACGCTATCAACCGCTACAAAAAACTAGCCCAATGGCTTGGACGTTCAGAAGACACGTTCTTGGACTTTGATGTCGTGTTCCGCGTCGCCATGGAATACGAAGCACCTGACGATGTTTCCGATGACGCAAGCACAAGCACAGATGTAGAAAGGTAATCACACGATCATACACTGGTAAATATGGAACTGATAGCACACAACATCAATGCTAGGGAGGTCGACCATGTCTATCCCTCTCATTACCGGCAGGTCGTCACCATAATGTCGGAGAGGATTCCGAATTTCCACTCGCATCTCAACAAGTTCAAAAAGCAACCTGAGGCCCTTCAAGACCTATGCCGCCAGGTGCGAGGATGCCTGTAACGTCTTACACTGAATCGCTGACTCATACTTGTATCACTATTAGATGGCCTTGTCGCTTGGAACCGCGCGTTCCGACGACATCAGGCACCTCCGCGAGTATGGCCTTGACTATGTCGCATCCACCTTGCCGCAGAAGGAATTAACACCCTACATCCCTCCCTACTCGCCCAAGAAATCCTTCCGTGGGTGGAACCACCCTGTCCTGGCTGAGCTTCTGTGTCCCGTCGAACATCTTGAGACATTCCGAGCAGATCCTAACAGGTAAGGGAGGACCATCGACATGGGACATACTACTAACGTCGTTTTTCTTTTATTTTTATGTTTTACAGGACGATAGACAGCTTCAGGGATGGCTCTCTAAGTATTTCTTCTGACCAACTCAGCCTCTTCATGTACCGCAATTATACCGTCGACCATGACAATCTCGCGGACGGACTCCTGTGCTCGGACCTCATCAAAATGGTTCGTCAATTACTGACATTAATTCGTATCTGATTAACACCATATAATGCGGCATAGACATGGCGTCACCTATTCCAAAACGCCAAGTCGGCTGTGATGGGCTGTCGAATCAAGCGCAACCCCCGACAGGCTGACTCCACCTCATCCGTAACACCAAGGAGTATCGCCTATGCAACTCTCCACGTAAGTTACAGTTGCTTACCACATTTCCTTAAGCATACTCATGAATGAAATGTTACAGACGCGATGGTATCTATGCGATGTAGAGGATTGGAGAAGTGGCGATGGCGAGGTTTCAAAACAGGTGTTTTACAACACCATCATCGACCTGTTCAAGAACAAGAACATGAAGCATTGGTCTGAGGAATTATTACGCGAATGGAACAGGTGCGTCGGTATGAGCCCATCAGACCTGATTCTAACATATAGTAGCGAGATGTTCCAAAACAAGAAGAAATACGAAACACGTTCCGCCTCTCTCACCGCTTTATTTGAACAGGGTCGCCTGCGATCACTCGCAGTCATGCCTCCCGCTCCCGCCAGTAACGCGACTCATAATGCGTCTTCCAGAGTCTCACATCGTTCCTCCCCACCTGCCGCAGCCGGGGCGTCGCGTCGTTCTTCATTGCCCACGTCAATCAGGACCTCACGGCCTACCAGAGCATCACGCCATTTGTCACCATCTGTGGCCACCAGGGCCGCGCGTCGATCATCTTCGCCCTCGCCCGCTCCAGCTAGGGCATCGCGTGCATACTCACCATCTACCGCAGCTGGGACCTTACGTCATGCCTCCCCTCCAGCGACAGTCAGGCACTCGCGACACTCTTCATCGCCTGCGTCAGTCAGGGCCTCACATCCGCCTGCCCGTGTATCACGCCCCTCCTCACCATCTGCGGCTGCCAGGACCATGCATCACTCATCCCCACATGCTGCATCTAGGGCCTCACATCAATCTACCAACGCCTCACATCGTTCCCCTCCGCCTGTGTTAGCCAGGGCCTCGCGTCAGTCTCTATCGCCTGCGTCAGTCAGAGCCCCACGTCAGTCTGCCAGAGCCTCACGCGCTTCCTCTCCACATGCATCGGTCAGGGCTTCACGTCGATCCACCCGAGCGTCACGTCGTTCTTCCACACTTGTGGCAGCCAGTGCCTCACATCAATCGGCATCGCCTGCCGCTGCACGATCCGCCTCTGCCAACATCAATTCGCGGCCAACCACACCTACCGCGGCCACCAGCCCAGATTCACCCAGTCTTCCCAGCACTGCGCGAAAGAGAATATCTGCAACGCCATCGCAGAGGTCCTCGAAAAGGCACCATGGGTCGGGACATGATGAAAAGGTACCATATATATTTTTTATCGACATTTTATCACCATTGACAATCAGAGCACAGAATTATTCCTAGTACTATCCCACGCGCCGTAGGGTTCCGTTAGAAACCCAGGAGTTACTAACTCGGTTATTAACAGGCTGTTAGTAACCGGTTAATAACTTGTTACAAATGGACGTAGGATTTTGGGCTGTTAGTAATTATTATAAATTCATGGTGGCACCGGCCACATTCTGGTCAGGCTTTTGCGCATTGGGCTGGATCTAAAGTCAGTGTCACAATTGTTATGACACGCAAATTGTGTCAGAAGACACAACCTGAGAGTCTGAGACATAAACCAGTAAAACCACTCACACTGCTGTCACCCTGCGGGTATCAATTGCCTCAACGCTGACGAGAAATTGTCGAGAATGCCATACCCACCACCTGAAAAGGCTTCTTACCATGATATCATCGAAATCCTGTCCAAACTACAAGTTCTCCTCAGAGATTTACCTGCGCGGCTTCCCTGTGGAGATGGCCTCAGCTCTAAATATGGCGACTTCCTCAACTTTAGTCTGGATGACGATATTCTGGATAAAACAGGAGACGAGGTTGCAACTCTGGGTGAACAGCTAGAGCGTGTATTTGGCTGGAAGTCACGTACAACTGGTGATACAATTATTCCCATTGAGGAACGCGGCTTTTGGTATACCCCCAAACCGGCATCGCGCTACCATTTACACAGTTGGCTATACTCGTGTTTTTACTACATGAAAGTCTAGGTAAGAAGCATAAATATACTGTCGAGAAAGCCGAAGAACAGTAGTCATCAGGAATCACATTTCCGAGACATGTTTTCAAAATTTGTTCAAACACCTACCCGTTGATAGTAGTGTAAGGTCAACTTGTCCGCTGCCCCTTGAATCACGCCCTTTCGCCCTGTCTTTCGTACCTCTTTCTCACCCTACCGTCACGCTCGGACTCTTGCCAATACGACGCCAACGCCGGCACGCCACCACCACCTCTCGGTCGAGCGTTCATGACGCCACCTCGGCCACGACCCTCCTGCGCCTCGGGCTCTAGCCTCATGTCTTCTTTTTGTTTCCCTTTCAGCTTCATTGGTTAGATCTTCTCCCGCGACACTCGTGTCCCCTTAGCTACAGCTCCCTTGTATTTAAGCATAGAATAACTACAATACAAAGGTGGGCAAGAAAGCTACCGTGCTAGCCCCATTGTGTCCCCCTTCCGTTCTGCGTGCTCGTCTGCTAAGTTTCCCTTTCGTCTCATGCTTGCCTTTTCTCTACTCTCACCCGGACTCACCCACATGCCTTGGAGCACGTACAGTAGGAATGCGGTACGGGTGACATGCATTATTTCACGAAATATTCGTTGCGTTGATTTCAACATCATCGTATTTACAATGGACTGAGTTTTTACATTTCGTGATTAATATATCAAGTAGCAACATGTTTCGGGCATCAAAAGAGCGATCAATATTGAACATAAAGTTTACATAAAGCGAAATATATCGAGCATAAAGTCCACATAAAGGAAAATGAATGAGAACATAATTATGAATGAAAGATAAAGCATATTACCAACAGCGCACAGTATCTGTTAAATACCTAAAACACAACACGTACGCCGCACATGTAAAAAAAACAGCAACGGCAATGGTAGGGCTGCCGACCGTAACCGTATGTGTACGGTTTACGGGTGCCGTATACACTATACGGCCGTAGAACCGTATGTACGGCCGTAAGTTACTAAATATAGATTAGATGTAAACTCCGAGAGCTTAAACTGCGCAATCAACAAATCGTTGCGTGAGACGTTGGTGCACTTTCCAGGCGGTATCAGCGGTGGTCTCTGTAAGTGTTCTAGCAATCTCATTATCATTGTTAACTGAGTTGCCATGCTCCATGACATCCAATATTCATTTTTGCTTCCTCCAGCCGAGTCCAGCGCATCTGCGACTTGGCTTTTCCCCTGTCAATTCGAGTGCAGTCCTCCCGTCTGCCGTGGGCTCGCCGCTCGACGCGCTCGCGGAAACGTGCTATTTCTACGCCCATAACCTACCGGCTATGATTACCCTCCTCCCGTGGGCAAGCTAGGCCCTCGTGCTCATTCTGTCGTTCTTCAATCCCAAGCATTTATTTGGTGGGTTATCGCTATCCGAGGCTGATCGAGTATCATGCACCACGATAGAACGCTCTTCAACACGAGCACAGGCGCACTTTCTAGCTACATCAAAGGTGTGTTGATTTCTAGTGCCTGCTGAGCGGCGGGGTAGCCCCCCGAGGGTAACGAGAACGTCTTTGAGATCCCGAGTCCGAAAGGGGTCAGCCGCCTAGGAGCAGCAGGCAAATGGACATGGACTTGTCGCAGCACCGCCGCGAGAGATTCACGAACGGGAAACAACGACGACAGAAGGTGGCAGGCACCCGCTGAAAAACCTGCCATATCCTTTCCCGGATTGTGGTCCGCGATAGAGCGGCGAGCAGGGACTGCAGATCCCGTTCCCGCCGTCGCCTGGCTTGCCCGGTCAGGATTAAGGGGAGTAATACGATGGCGAAGGGGAGGGGTGATAGTGTGGCCGTTTGGGCCTTAGGTATGTCTCTTTTCGTTCATTTCTTTTTTTGGGCCAGCTAACTGTCTTTCAGGATCTAAACTACGGGTATCGGCGCAGCCATGCCCATGCATGGCACGACCACCCAGAACGACGACGACGACGACACTGGACGACACCGCACCCACCCCAGCCCTACGAGCAACTGCTCACAGGGTGGATTGTGGGTGCTGCCAGCCTATGCAACGCGAGCGATCCCCATCCCTCTCAACACCACTCCCCAGATGTAGCCCCTGCGAGCGAGAGTAGTGGAAAAGGCCCCATTCCGCATGTTGCGCGGCCGCCCATTCCAACGCGCGACCCTCTGTCGCCTCGAGGATCTCCCTAACGGTGAAGTCGAGGTCTCCATTAGAGACCCAGCTGACCTAGCCCGACACATATATGTCCCGGCCAGGCCCCGGAAGGCGCACGTAGGGTGCCTCCGGGTGCTCTCAGTCCTAACCTCCAACAATCCGCGCGTGTACATCGACCCCTCGCTGCAACTCAACCACTTCCCGACTCCGGCCCTCGCCTACAAGAAGGTCGCAAGGAAGGTACGCCCCGTCCGGCCTCTCACAGATCGTTAAAACCTGCCGTATGTACCCGTAGTACCGTATTACGGCCGTACTGTAGCCCGTACCGTACCGTCGGAGCTTCAGCAGCATAGCTGTACGGTACGGTTGGCAGCCCTACAACTCGCAGGCGGTCCCTCACACGAACCGCGCGCCTCGCATCGCGCACATGCCGAGTAGACCAAGCTCGAGCGTGAGATGGCCCTTGCTCGCCATTTCGAAGAGGCCGATCGCCCGCTACCCCCACCGCTCACCACCGCATCCTCCCCACTTCCACTTCCACCACCACCATCACCACCACCGGTCCACCATCATGATCATCACCATACGCGGCTGTTCCATTGTAAGGGTAGGCCCCTCGCTGGCCTTGTAAACACCACGTATTCGACCCTTCACCTCTGTCTGCTTACTCTCACTCTCTGTGACATCCGGCTTTCCGTCATCACCACCCATCTGCATGTACGCCCCCCACTTCCGTCTGTCAAAAGCACCTGCGACGCCACCTCGACCACGATCCCCTTAGGAGTGCCACCTCGGCCACGATCGCAGCGCCACCCCGGCCACGACCCTGTTGCGCCCTGTACTGACGCTGCCTCGCGTCCCCTTTGTCTCTGAAGTCCTGTTTCCCTTTCCATATGTCTCGTGTTCCCTTGTGTGTCCTGATCGGTTCTACTTTGCCTCGCGTCTCACATTGTTCGTTCCTTGTTACGGTAATACCCTTTCATATTTGCCTCTCGGATTTACCTTACGTCTGTCTCCTCGCCTCTCGGTCCTGCGTCTCAATCTTGGTCTACCGTATACTATCTACAAGAAATGGGCTATGCCTGTCTTACTATAAGATAAATGTTGAGACTGTTCAAATTCATGACTTTGACATCGCAAGTCTCGACTTCAGGAGTCATTGCCAGTGAGTTTTGACATCACGACATCGGCGATTGCGAGATGTAATCGCGTAATCACTGACGGCAATTGCGAGACGTAATCACGTAATCACTGATGGCATACAAAAGAGACGAGCGCGGACTAGCCTAGTATATACCCTTCGATCATTAGTGACATCCTTTCCTTTTTCTCCCACTGTTACAGTACTATCATCAACCCACACTTCGGACAGGCCCACCTTTCGGCCACATTGAATATCTTGCTCAATCTTGGCCTAATTCACACCAAACTTGACTCAAGACATGTACTACACTATGTTAGTATTTTCCAAGTGTTTTGAGTGCATAAAATACAGTTTGTGGTGAGGAGAAAAAAAGGCTGTTTGTCACGCTTGCTGCCATGTCGGAGTTTGGCATCAATTATGCGATGCGATGGAGAGCAGTGGCCGAGCGGAGTTCAAATATGTCACAATGTCACTGTGTGACTGGCCGAAAGGTGGGTCTGTCCGATTGATACTTGATAGTACCTAGGTTTCGAGAACTGGAAGGAGGACTAGCCGATGAAGAGACCCCGCTCGCTTATGACTACTATTTACAGAGCATTTGACTCAAATTCGCTGCCGTGTTACGACACTGTCTGTTAAAGTTCATCCCCTCGTTTTTGCTTGTGATGTGCCCGGCCTGGCAAGGGCTTTGGCCCGGCGCAGCGAAAAAGTTCCAACCAATGTCTTCCCCG
>Ga0307478_10001411_pt1 | contig 20861 bp, 16 predicted proteins | sample atmos_gasesECM4C_2_FD_203713 | JGI IMG/M metagenome (GOLD analysis project Ga0307478, IMG submission 203713) | Hardwood forest soil microbial communities from Morgan-Monroe State Forest, Indiana, United States - atmos_gasesECM4C_05 | ecosystem: Environmental > Terrestrial > Soil > Temperate... | reverse complement strand
GATTGATCATGATGGTCAATAAGCGCCGCCGTTTGCTGGACTATCTCAACCGCCGCGACCCGGATCGGTACCGCGAGATTGTTGAACGTCTTAGCCTGCGCAAGTAATCGCCCCGCACTTTTATCAAAATCGGGGCGGTATCCACTGCGTTCTCAAGAAGTGGCAAATTCCACACGGAGTCTGTCGTCAGGCATCCGGCTGACCTAGGGCCGGTATTTCTCGTGGTGTTGTCCGTCGCGTCTCGCTCGCCCAGCGCCGCTCTTACCTCTTTTCTTCCTCATAGCTGGTCGCAAAACGGCCATCGTTTCATCCAGGGTCGCTCGAGAAACGATGCACCCTGAAAATGCTCCGCCTGAATGCGGAGCCAAAGGAAATCATTTATGTTTGAAAATACACACACACCTGCACCCCATCGCGTAACAGTGGAAGTGGGCGGACGCCCGCTGGTTCTGGAAACGGGAAAGATCGCCAAGCAAGCCAACGGCGCCATAGTGGCGCGCTACGGCGACACCGTCGTGCTCACCACCGCCTGCATGGCCTCGGCGATGAATGACCGCGACTTCTTGCCACTCACCGTGGATTACCGTGAGAACACTTACTCCGCAGGAAAAATCCCTGGAGGATTTTTCAAGCGCGAAGGCCGCCCCTCCGAAAAAGAAATTCTCACCTCCCGTTTGATTGATCGCCCCATGCGCCCGCTTTTCCCGGAATCCTGGCGCAATGAAACGCAAGTCGTCTCCATGGTGCTCTCTGCCGACAGTGAGAATGATCCCGACGTCATTGCCGTAACTAGCGCGTCCGCTGCCGCATACTGCTCGGACCTCCCGTTTGAGAAGCCCATCGCCTGTGTCCGCGTTGGCCTGGTGGACGGGCAGTTGGTCATCAATCCCACTGTCGTCGACCAGAAAAAAAGTTTGATGAATATCATCATCGCCGGCACGGAGGAAGCCATCGTGATGGTGGAATCCGGCGCGCTCGAAGTTTCCGAAGAAGCTGTTGCGGATGCCCTCGAATTCGGCCACGCGCAAATCAAGAAAATCGTCGCCGCCATCAAGGAGCTTCACGCCCAGCTCAAGCCCAAGAAAGTCGTCGTCGAACCGCTGCCCTTCGATGAAGCCATTTACAAAGATCTTCAAAAAAAATACGGCGACAAACTCCACGACGCGCTGAACACAGAAAAGCATCCGAAGAAGGAAAGCTATCACCTCGTCGATGCGCTGAAAGACGAAATCCTTAAACTGATTCCCGAAGAGCCCAAGAAAGAGATGGACGAAAAGCGCACGCTGACCAAGCGTGCTTTTGAACGCCTTCGCGAAAATATTTTCCGCGATGACGTTTTGAACGCTCGCCGCCGTCCCGATGGCCGCGCCTTCGACCAGATTCGCCTTATCACCTGCGAAGTCGGCTTGCTTCCGCGCGTTCACGGTTCCGCGCTCTTCACCCGCGGCGAAACCCAGGCCCTGGCCACCCTGACTCTTGGCACCAAGGAAGACATGCAGCGCCTCGACCTGCTCTTCGAGCAGGACCAGTTCAACCGCTTCATGCTGCACTACAACTTCCCGCCGTTCAGTGTCGGTGAAGTGAAGTTCCTTCGTGGCCCCGGCCGCCGCGAAATCGGCCACGGCGCTCTTGCGCAACGCGCCCTCTTGAATTTGCTTCCGGCCGAAGCGGATTTCCCTTACGCCATGCGCCTTGTCTCTGACATCCTGGAATCCAACGGTTCCTCTTCCATGGCCACCGTTTGCGGCGGATCGCTCGCCCTTATGGACGCCGGCGTTCCGATGAAGGCCTCTTGTGCGGGGATTGCCATGGGCCTCGTCGTCGGCGATAAAGGCAAATACTCCATCCTCACAGACATTGCCGGAGCCGAAGATCACTACGGCGACATGGACTTCAAGGTTGCCGGCACGCGAAGCGGCATCACTGCGTTGCAAATGGACATCAAGGTTCTCGGCATCAGCATCGCTATGATGCGCGAAGCTCTGGCCCAAGCGAAAAAAGCCCGTCTCCAGATTCTCGACACCATGGAGAAGACCCTTAGCGAGTCGCGCGCCGCGATTTCCGCCTACGCCCCGCGCCTCTTCAAGCTGAAAATCCCGCAAGACAAGATCCGCGACCTCATCGGTCCGGGCGGGAAGAAGATCAGGTCCATCATTGAAGCCACCGGCGTCAAGATTGACGTCCTCGAAGACGGCACCGTGCACATCTTTTCCACCAGCGGAGCCGGCGGCGATGCCGCTCTCGCCATGGTTCGCGACGTAACCGCCAGCGCGGAAATCGGCAAGACCTATCTTGGGAAAGTCGTTCGCCTCGCGGAGTTCGGCGCTTTCGTCGAGCTTTTCCCCGGCACCGACGGCCTCCTGCATATCAGCGAGATTTCCGAGCACCGCATCCGCGACGTCCGCGATGAACTGAAGCTCGGCGACCAAGTCCTCGTGAAAGTTCTCTCCATCGAGGGCAATAAGGTTCGCCTTTCGCGCAAAGCGCTCATTCGCGAAGCCCGCGAAAAGCAGCAGAAAGCCGCCGCTGGCGGCGCCAGCCACAACCCCGGTTCCTCCGAAGTCGGCTCCGGCGGTGGTTTCGGCGGCGATTCCGGCTCCCACGAATAACCTTTCAGCTCATTTTCCTTGGCGGCTTGTGCTGGGTTCGGTGTAGGGGCGCAGCATGCTGCGCCCTATTTGTCTGAGGCGGAATCTCCCTCGCCCTGAGTCTCAGGCAGCAACCCCGGTTCATCCGAAGGCTGGGATTTTGTAGCGCCCGGCTTCACCCCGGCACGTTTCTCAATATTCCTTCCGATTCTCCGGCGCGTAATGTTCCTGCAGGTAGGCCGTGATTTTCTTGGCCGTCGCCTCTGGAATGGGAGCGCCGTACGCCTTCATCATTTTGTTGACTTCGGCTTCCCAGATCGCCCCTGGCAACGGTGGCTGCATGGTGATGTATCGCGTGCTGTGGCAGGTGAAGCAAAAGCTCTGCACCTCCTGTCGTCCATCTCCTTCCGCCAGTTCCGGAACGAACGACGGATAAGGCCCTACATCGTATTTCGCATCCAAAGCGAACACGGGCGTCGCTCCTTGTCCAATGCTCGTTGAATTTGTGGAACCGTAGGACCCGCTCCGCATCTGTGCGAAGACCAGTCCACCTGCGAGGGCCATCGCAATTACAACCGTCGTGAAGATAATCTTTGAGCGTTTGCTCATCATCGCTTTCCTCAATTCGCCTTTCCGGCAACCAGCTCTTGTCTTTCAATCTTGTTCCACAAGTAGCCCCCGGGGTTCCAGACCGGCTCGTCCGGTTGCACGTTTCCTTTTTCATCCGTGGCCCTGACGGCAATCGAATACCGGCCGGGCGTTTTCGGCGTCCAGGCCGCTTGCCAGCCCCGGAAAGAATAAGTGCCGCGATCCTCGCCGAGTTCCGCTGCCTTCCAAGTGCTCCCACCGTCATCGGAAATTTCCACTTTGTTCACCTTTCCATATCCGCTGAAAGCGATCCCGCGTAGCGTAACGTCCAGTCCGGCGGGAATTTTCGAGCTCCCGTCCGGAGAGATCAGAAACGACCGCACCGGCATCCGTTCGATCGGAATGGTTTTCACTTTTCCTGTTTTCATATCCTCCGGTGTGGTGGTGCCTCGCGGCGTGTCCGGAATGCGATAGGCTGTTTTCATCCAGAAGTTATCGTCTGGGGTTTCCAAAACGCGAATCCACGAAAGGGACTTGGTCCAGTACGTGGCGAAGTAGCCGGGAACCACTAGCCGCGCCGGAAAACCGTTCAACAATGGCAATGGTTCACCGTTCATCAGATACGCCACAATCGTTCCGTCCAACGCCGCATTCGTCAGGTCTAATGACTTCAGAAACCGGTTCGAGCCCATGCCCTTCGGCCCCGCTCCCGTGTCCAGCCCTTCAACCTGCACCTGCGCCGATCCGCTTTTGACGCCCGCGGCGTCCAGCAGCTCGCGCAGGCGCACGCCGGTCCAAATGGCGTTTCCCATCGCCCCGTTGCCCCACTGCCCACCAGGCACGCGCGGCTGCAGCCGGCTCCGACTATTCCCGGAACATTGATTGACCGCGGCCACCGACGCCGGTTTGAATTTCTGCATCAGATCGCTGAGGCTGAACGCCATCGGTTTATTGACGTTGCCTTCCACGCGAAGTTTCCACTCCGCTAGATCGACGCTGTTAGGAATTTCCGCCAGGTGCCAGCGCACATAAAACGCTTCATTGGGGGTAAAGATGGTGTGGAAATAATGCCGTGGCGTTTCCAGTTGTACCGGACGGTCGGTCAGCAGGATGAGCGGCGCTTTCTGCGGCTCCGTAACATACGGCCCTACCGAGTTCCAATGAGGGTTTGCTCCTGGCCCTGCGAAAGATTCGAGTGGTTTCGCACCGTCCGACGCCTCCGCAAAAGAGCGGGTCCCCTGCGCCCAGCTTGCCAGCGCCAGACCGCCCCCGGCAGCCCCCAAAAATTTCAGCGTGCTCCGCCGCGATAGTTTTCGAGCTATTGATTCCATGTCTGACCCTCTCGCGGAGTTAAATATCCTTCATAGCATTTTCTGAGTCAATCCTTCTCTCGCCATTCCTTTTCGCGCCATTTCTCTTGTGTTTTTTTCGCCCCCGCAGCCGACTCAATTCTGCCCGCGGTATTTTATAGCGGCTTCTAACTAATCCATATTCGTTTCCGTCTGACTTTTCTCAATCTAAAACAAAAAGCCCCCGAGATAATCGGAGGCTTTTTTCTTAACTCTTCTCTGCGAAAAAGAAGGACAAAGAAAAAGAAAGAAGGGAATTAACGCAGAGGCACAGAGGTCACCTACTTCCTTACCTCTTAAACCACTGCTTCCTTCTTGTCAAAATGCACCGCATCCAGCGCTCCCCACAATGCATCGAGCGCTTCATTCGTTGTCGCCAGAATCTCTTCCACATTTCCGGAAGCATGCTCTCCGAGCCAGCTCCGCCACGCCGCCCGGTGCAGTTTGTCCGTCTCCTCGTGGACCGCGAAATACGCCAGTTCCTCCGGCCGGGTCACGCCATAAAACTTCTTCAACCCATCCATCTTCGTCGCGGCGATCTCCGGCACCTGCGATTCATACGCATACAGCGCCGCCACTGCTTCCGCTACTGTCCGGTCGCCGCAAATTTCGCGGAACTTCTGCACCACCGCCTGCGTCCCCGGCAGACCAGGGCAGCACGTAATGTCGTCCTCGGCCACACCCACCGCCGCCGCAAAATCCCGCCACAGCTTCGGATGTGTCCCCGCCGGATTCTCTTCCTCTGCTAGGTTCCCCCGGATCAATTTCTGCAGCGGCCCTTCCGTCCGCGCCGCGAGCACTCGCAGGTGTTTCGGAAACGCCTCCACGTGCCGGTAGTATTGCGCCGCATATAGTTGCAGTTCTTCGCGGCTCAGCTTCCCTGCTTGCCAATCTTGATAAAACGGATGCTTCAGCAAATGTTTCTCCGCAATCGCCGCATCCATCCGCGCCAGCAATTCGCCATTGCTCATGGTTCGTCTCCTTGGTCCTCAAGGCAAATCTCAGAACGCTGTACCAGAAATGTGGCGCAGATTGTAGCAGAATTACCGAAGATTTGCTGTCAGGAAGGAACTACGAACTTGCAGCGTGCACGCGTTCGATCTCCGCGCCGACGCCGCGCAACTTCTCTACAATGTGTTCGTACCCGCGGTCGATATGATAGACGCGGTCGATCAATGTTTCCCCGCTGGCCACCAGTCCCGCCAGTACCAGGCCCGCGCTCGCTCGCAAATCGGAAGCCTGCACGACGGTTCCCGAGAGTGCCGATGGGCCGTGCACTCTCGCTGTATGCCCTTCGATCGAGATGTGCGCACCCATTCGAATCATTTCGCTCGCATGCAGGTAGCGATTCTCAAAAATTGTTTCCGTGATCACCGACGTGCCTTCGGCTTGCGTTGCCAGCGCCATGTACTGTGCCTGCATGTCTGTCGCGAATCCCGGATACTCTTCCGTCGTCACGTCGACGGCAAGTAGCTTCTCGCCATGCCGCACGCGAATCGCCGTGCCGTCAACGATGTCGATTCGCGCTCCCGCCTGCCGCAACTTCGCAATCACCGCGCCCAGATGCTCCGGCTCACAATGCGTGACCGTCAAATCCCCGCCGGTGATCGCTCCCGCCACAAGAAACGTCCCTGCCTCGATGCGGTCCGGAATCACCGTGTGCTCCGTGCCGCGCAATTCCTTCACGCCGCGGATCCGCAACGTCGAAGTCCCATCGCCGCAAATCTCTGCGCCCATCTTCCGAAGCATCACGACCAAGTCCGTCACTTCCGGCTCGCGCGCCGCATTTTCCAGCACCGTTTCACCATCCGCCAGCGCTGCGGCCATCAAAATATTTTCCGTTCCCGTCACGGTGATTTTCTCAAACACGATGTGTGCACCCTTCAATCGTCCCCTTTTCTGCCCATTGATTGGCGCGCGCGCTTCGATATACCCGTGCGAGGTCGTCACCTCCGCGCCCATCTGCTCCACGGCCTTCAAGTGCAAATCCACCGGCCGCGCTCCGATCGCGCAACCGCCCGGCAGCGAAACGCGCGCCACTCCCACGCGCGCCAGCAGCGGCCCCAGCGTCAGGATCGATGCACGCATGGTCTTCACCAGTTCGTACGGCGCCTCTGCATGATTCAGAGCCGGCGCCTCGATCACGTAATCGCTCGCCGGCACCTCGGTCACGGAAACCCTGGCGTCCATGAACGCCAGCAGCTTGCTCATGGTAATCAGGTCGCGCACTTTCGGGATGTTGTGCAGCGTCACCTTTTCCGAAGTCAGCAGCGCCGCGGCCATCACCGGCAGCGCCGAATTCTTTGCGCCGCTGATCGCGACCTTTCCGCGCAGTGCCTTCCCGCCTTTGATCAGAAACTTATCCATCCTGGTTCTCACTCAACTCTTCTGTAGAGGCCGGACTTTAACCCGGCGTTTTTCACTTTTCCTTACTGACAACTGAAAACCTATTCTCCCAGCGCCCGCCGCAGATCCCTTCCAGCCGCCTGCAATCTCTTCTTGGCCTCCCGCGCATCGACGCCCCGCTTCAGCATTACCAGCGCGAGGCGCAAATTGTGTCGCGCCGCCCGCAGAGCGTGTTCCGCCGCAGACAGATTCTTCCCGCTGGCTTCTCGCAACATCCGCACCGCCCGCTCCGCAAGCTTTTCATTTGTCATCTCCGCATCAATCATCAAGTTCTCATATACATGCCCTAGCCTCGCCATCGACGCAGTACTCAGCATGTTTAGCACCATCTTCTGCGACGTTCCCGACTTCAGCCGCGTCGACCCCGTCACCACTTCCGGCCCCACTTCCGGTGCAATAACGATCTTCGCCAGCCGCGCCATCGGCATGCGCCGGTCCGCGTTAATCGCCACCGTGGTGGAGCCGCGCTTCCGTGCAAATCGCAGCGCCCCCAGCACATACGGTGTCGTCCCGCTCGCTGCGATCCCCACCACCACGTCATCGCGCGTCAATTTTTTTGCGCGCAAATCCCGTTCGGCGTTTCGAACGGAGTCCTCCGCGCCTTCCACCGCTCCCGTTACCGCACGCCTTCCCCCCGCGATCAACGCCAGCATGTGTTTCGGCGAAATCCCAAACGTCGGCGGGCATTCCGCCGCATCCAGCACGGCCATCCGCCCGCTCGACCCCGCTCCCACATAAATCAGCCGCCCGCCCTTTCGAATCGCGTCCACAATCGCATCCACGGCCCGCGCAATCGCCGGCAACTCCCGGCCCACGGCCACCGCCACTTTGTGGTCCTCGCGATTCATCAGCCGCACAATCGCCGCCGCGGACATCCGGTCGAGATTTCTCGAAGCCGGATTGCGCTTTTCTGTGAGCCGATGTTCCGTGGGTCTGCGTTTCCTAGGCTGGGAAGTCATCCCCGCATTATATCCGCGCTCCCAAAGGCCCCATGCGCTCACCCCAAGAAAAACACATCCTTAGTTAACGCGAAGGAAAGCAACTCCCGGCCAACCAAATCTCTTCAGCGGGAATCAGCTATGCTACAAACAGTTGGTTCCAGCGCTTAGTAAGGCGGAATTTCTGGGAATCCTATCGATGGACGTTCTCAAAAAGTTGTTTGAGCAGCATTTTCACGCACCGCCTGAGAGTATCCAGCCGTTGCAGGGCGACCTCGGCGGTTCGGGACGCAAAATCATCCGCCTAGCGAACGCAACGGCGAGCGCCATCGGCGTTCTCTACGGCGTGCGCGAAGAAAACGTTGCCTTCCTCGAATTTTCCAAACATTTTCGCCGCCACGGCCTGCCGGTGCCGGAAATCTATGCCGAAGATTTGACCCAGGGCGCTTATCTCGAAGAGGACCTCGGCGACACGACGCTATTTGAATTTCTCTCGAAAAATCGCACTGGCGAGAACATTGCTCCTCCTGTGGTCGAAACCTATCGCAAAGTCGTCGGCGTCTTGCCCCGCTTTCAGGTTGAAGCCGGCCGCGACCTGGACTACAAATTCTGCCATCCGCGCGCCAGCTTCGATCGCCAGTCCATCGCTTGGGACCTGAACTATTTCAAGTATTATTTTCTCCGCCTCGCCGGCATCCTCTTCAACGAACAAGCCCTCGAAGACGATTTCGGCCGCCTGACCGACTTCCTGCTGAGCGCTCCGCGCGACTACTTTCTCTATCGCGACTTCCAATCACGGAACATCATGTTGCGCAACGGCGATCCTTTTTTTTTGGACTATCAAGGCGGCCGCAAGGGCGCTCTCCAATATGACATCGCCTCACTTTTGTACGATGCCAAGGCCGACCTGCCCCCCGAAATGCGCCAGCAGATGCTCGATCATTATGTCGACCGGCTTTCCGGTTTCATCAAGCTCGACCGTAGTGAGTTCATGCGCCACTACTACGCCTACGTCTATATTCGCGTCATGCAGGCCTTGGGCGCTTACGGCTTTCGCGGCTTTTACGAGCGTAAGGCTCATTTTCTCCAGAGCGTCCCCTACGCTCTGAAGAACCTGCGCTGGCTGCTTCACCACGTCAGGCTCCCCGTCCCCCTCCCGGCGCTGATGGACGCATTCAAGGGCATGCTGGCCTCGGAGAAATTGCAGGTGCTCGCTTCCGAAGCCGAAAACCTGATCGTTCGGATCTTTAGTTTTTCATTTCACCAGAGCTTGCCCAAGGACGAAAGCGGCAACGGGGGCGGATTCGTTTTCGATGGCCGCAGCCTCCCGAATCCCGGACGCGAAGAGCGCTTCAAAACTCTCACTGGTAAAGACGCTCCGGTGATCGACTATCTCAATCAGCAGGAGAGCGTCCATCAGTATCTCGCCTGCGTCCTATCACTGGTGGACGCCAGCATCAGCAACTATCAGCAGCGTGGTTTCAAGAATTTGATGATCTCGTTCGGCTGCACCGGCGGCCAGCATCGTTCTGTTTTCCTCGCCGAGCAATTGGCGAAACGTTTGCGCGCCAGGAATGGGTTGGAAGTGGCGGTGCGGCATCTTGAATTGGAGAAACTGGGCAAGCGGAAAACGCCCCAGTGAAGGCCTTCGTATGAAAGCCCTTACATGAAAGCAATGATCCTCGCTGCCGGCCTCGGCACACGCTTGCGCCCGCTCACCGACACTCGCCCCAAGGCACTTGTCGAAATCGGCGGCCGTACACTCCTAGAAATCGCCCTCACCCGCCTGCGCGCCTTCGGCATCACCGAAGTGATCGCCAACGTCCATCACTTCGCCGACATGGTGATCGAATATCTGAAAGCTAACAATAACTTCGGCATGCGCATCGAAATCTCCCGCGAAGACGTTTTGCTCGACACCGGCGGCGGCCTCAAAAAAGCCGCCTGGTTTTTTCTCGAGGATTCCAACCCTCCCGACGAGCCGTTCCTCTTGCACAACGTCGATGTCATCAGCACAATCGACTTCCAACGCATGCTGCACTTCCACAAGGAAAATCACGCGCTCGCCACCCTCGCCATGCAAACCCGCGAAACTTCACGCTATCTCCTCTTCAACGACCAGCTCCAGCTCTGCGGCCGCCGCGTCGGGCCAGGCTCCACGGATGTAAACGCCCAGGAACCTGAAATTGTCCGTCCTTCACCGCATTTGCAGCCGCTCGCATTTTGTGGCATCCACGTCATCTCTCCTAGCCTGTTGCCCATGCTCACTGAAGAAGGCGTCTTCTCGATCATCCCTTGCTATCTGCGCCTCGCCGCGCAAGGAGAGAAAATCCTCGCCTTCCGCGCCGACCAATACTATTGGCGCGACCTCGGCCGCCCCGCCGACCTCGCCCAAGCCGTCTTCCTGTTAACGGAATAGCCGTCCACAGGCATTATCGACAGGAAATAATCGTTTGGTTACGCCACGGCGATGGATTGGGTCGAATGGTCTTTGGGAGCTAATGCCCAGGAATGAGCGCTGGGATAACCTCCCGCCAAAAACGGACAACCGAGAACTGCTTCACTGCCCCGGCGCCGCCGCAGACGCAAATCCGAGGGCCTGCATCACCGCGTCATGCAGCGCGGGGCGGACCTGGGCAATGTTCATGTTCTCACGCGTGGGGTGCACACGATTCGTCAGCAACACCACAAAAAGTTGCCTGTCCGGATCGATCCAGATCGAAGTGCCCGTGAATCCGGTATGCCCGAAGCTGTGCGTCGAAAAATAATGCCCGCTCGCGCCGCCTTCCGTCGGCACGGCCCAGCCGAGGGTGCGCGTCCCACCCGAAAGTTGCTGCGGCGTCGCGAATTGTGCAATCGTCGCGCGCCGTAAAATTCTCTGGTGCGCGTACATGCCTCCGTTTAGCAGCATCTGGCAAAAAACGGCCAGATCTGGCGCCGTGCTGAAAACCCCCGCGTGCCCCGAAACGCCGCCGATGGCAAACGCATTTTCGTCGTGGACTTCGCCCTGAACCAAGCGGTGCCGCAGATTGTTGTCGATTTCTGTCGGCGCAATCGCCGGCCAAAGTTTCTTCGGCGGCCGGTACATCGTGTCTTTCATCCCCAGCGGCACAAAGATGCAACTCTTTGCCAGATCATCCAGCGTCCGCCCCGTCAGGCGCTCGATGATCTCCGCCATCAAAATAATTCCCAGGTCGGAATATACCTCTTTCGTTCCCGGTTCGTAATCGAGCGGCTCCGCGAAAATTTTCGCCAGCGTGTCCTGCTTGTTCTTTGACGTTCGCCAATATTCCTTGAACGGCGGCAATCCCGAAGTGTGCGTCAACAAATGCCGCACGGTGACGCGGTGGCGCCACTCCGGTTGCGGCCCGCTCGTCCACTCCGGCAAGTACCGCTCGATCTTAGCGTCCAGATCCAATGGAACCGCAAAGTCGCCTTCCACCAATTTCGCGACCAGCGTCGTCGTCGCCACCACTTTGGTTAGAGAAGCGATGTCGTATATCGTTGTCGGGGCCGTCGCTTGCGACTTTGCGTGATAGCTTAATTTCCCGAACGCGTGGATGGCCACTTTGCCGCGATAACCGATGGCCAGCGTTGCTCCGGGAAACGCCTTGTCGGCGACCGCTTTGTCAATGACTTCATACGCTGGTTGCAGTTGCGCTTCGGCGCGCACGTCCATCGACTGCAGCGTCGCGGGATTTGCCGGCAACTCGATCCCAAAGCCCGCCTTCAAGCTTGCGCCCGGCACGGTCACGGGCAAATGCCCGCGCACCGGGATTTGACCAAACAGCGCGCGCGCCACGGAGATCTGCGCGACATCGCTGATGCCCAACGCGGCAATCCAGGTTTCGGCCTGCGGAAATCTTTCGATCAAGTACGGGCTTCCAAATCCCACGGAAATGACAGGCTTTCCGGTTTTATAAAGCTGCTCCGCCAGCGCCGCCTGCTCCGCGGGCACGTCGACGTTTCCTTTGCGGTCGCTCACCCGCACAAACAGCGCGAGAACCGCGACGTCATAAGAATCCGGCGGCGGCAATTTCAGAACGCCGGCGTTCACGAAACGCGTGTCGGCGCGCAGCGTGGTCACGGAATCAAATCGCGAACGCAATTCGCGCTCCAGATCTTCGCCTGGATAAGGTTCCGGATCTGCGTAAAACGCGAGCAGCAGCGCCCGCGATGCCTTCGCGCTATCGAGCGGCAGCCGGTGCGGTGCGTCGCGAAGCAGCGTCACGCCGCGATCCGAAATGTCTTGCGCTTCTTTCTGCCATGCCACACTGCCGAATTTCTGGTTGATCGCGTTCACATCCACAAGCCGGTTGTTGTTCAGTCCAAGCCGTGCCTTGGCTTCGAGAATGCGCCGCACGGAGGCATCCAGCCGCTCTTTCGATATGCGCCCCGACCTCACCGCCGCTTGCAGCGCTTCGAACGCGGCGTCGGGCACCGGCGGCATCAGCAGCGCATCGGCGCCGGCGACCACCGCGCGCACCGCTGCCTCTCCTGGCGCGTACCGCACGGTGATTCCGCCCATGTCCATCGCGTCCGTGACGATCAGCCCTTGAAACCCAAGCTGATTGCGAAGCAAATCGGTGAGGATATTGTGCGAAAGCGTTGCGGGCGTGTCGGGATCGGGCTCGAGCGCCGGAACGTTCAGATGGCCGGTCATGATGCTGTCGACCTGCATCGAAATGGCGGCGCGGAAGGGAACCAGCTCGAGTTCATCGAGGCGAGCGCGGTCCGCGCGAATCACCGGCAAATCGATGTGTGAATCCGCCGCGGTATCGCCGTGGCCGGGAAAATGTTTCGCCGTCGCGAGGCCGCCATTTTCCTGCACGCCGCGAACGAATTCGCTCACAAATTGAGCGACGCGCGCTGGATCTTCGCCGAAGGATCGCGTGTTGATGATCGGATTTCCAGGATTGTTGTTTACATCGGCGTCCGGGGCGTAGATCCAATGAATCCCAACGGCGCGCGCTTCCAGCGCGGTGATTTTGCCCATCGTGTATGCGTCTTTGATGTCGCCGCCGGCAGCGAGCGCCATCGCCGTGGGAAACGATGTACCCTCGTCCAGCCGCATTGCCGTGCCGCGTTCGAAATCCGCACCGATCAGCAGCGGCAATTTCGATTTTGCCTGTAGTTGATTGTTCAAGACCGCGGTCGGATACGCCTGGCTCTTTACGATTCCCAGCGGCGAAGATTGCGTGATGTTGATGAATCCTCCGGCGTGCAAATCCTTCACGTCGCGCAGGATCTGCTGGTAGGCCGCGGAATCGGTGGCAGTAAAACTTCCGTGAACCGTGATGAAAAGGAGTTGCCCGACCTTTTCGTCCACGGTCATTTTGCGCAGCGTGGATTCCACCCAGGCATGCGCGGCGGGCGACAATTTTTTCGGATTCTTTCCGCTGGCCTTTGCAGATGCAGAATTCTCTTTGGCGACAGCGGATTTTTCGGCGGGCCTGCGGCTTTGGCTGCTTGCTTTATTGGCCATAAGGAAGACTATCGAGACAGAAATCGTCAACAAAATGCGGACCGGGGGCCCTCCCATCAGTTCGAATCCTCCCGTGGCCGCCGGCAGTCTGCATTTATAGATAGCACACGCACATCATGCTCTCAACGCAACCGCGGCCAGCGCGTTCCAGAATATCATTGTATTGTTACAAGGGGAGGGGAAGCGTTTGAGCGGACACAAGAGCGTGCGATTGGTGTTCGTCCTTGTCGCGATCTACATTGCACTGCTTTCGCTCATTACGACGTGCGCAGAAGCCACCTCGAAGCACCCCGGCCGGCCGGGCCGCGTGCAAACCGGCCTCGATGTTCTCGAAGCACAAAAGTTCGCTCCTCTTCGTGGGAAACACGTTGGTCTGATCACCAATCACACGGGGCTCGACTATCAGGGCCGCAGCACCATTGAGGTGCTGGCTCACGCTCCGGGCGTCCAGCTCGTCGCGCTCTTCAGTCCCGAACACGGCCTGGCGGGGCGCAACAATGAAAAGTTTTCGTCCACTAAGGATCCTTCGACGGGGCTCCCGGTTTACAGCCTTTACGGTGAAACCTTGCACCCCACGGACGAAATGCTCCAGGGCATTGATGCCCTGGTCTTCGATATTCAGGACGCCGGTGTGCGCTTCTATACATACACCGCAACGATGGGCTACTGCATGGAGGAAGCCGCGAAGCGCAACATCGCCTTTTTCGTTCTGGACCGGCCCAATCCGCTTGGCGGCGATATCGTGGAAGGGCCGGTGCTGGACTCCGACAAAACCAATTTCGTCGCGTATTTTCCTCTGCCTGTGCGTTACGGCCTGACCATCGGCGAGCTCGCGCAACTATTCAACGCAGAAAAACACATCGGCGCGGACCTGCACGTCATCGCCATGAAGAACTGGCATCGCAACTATTTCTTTGAAAGCACCGGCATCAAGTGGATTCCGCCCTCGCCGAATCTGCGCACCACCAAGGGCTCGATTCTTTACCCCGGCATTGAGATTCTGCAAAGCGGCGGAGTCTCCGTAGGCCGCGGAACGCAGACGCCGTTCGAGGAATTCGGGGCGCCTTGGCTGAATGGTGACGAAGTGGCGGACGCGCTGAACGCGCGTCGTCTCGCGGGGCTGCACTTTGCCTCCCAGCCGTTCATTCCCATTGTTGGTCTTTACAGCGGCGAGCGTTGCGGCGGCGTTGCGCCGCGCATTACAGAGCGCGGCGCGGTGCGCTCGATGCGCATGGGCCTGGAAATTGCCGCCATCTTGCAGAAACTGTACCCGCAGCAGTTTGATCCTGCAAAATTAATCGAGCTCGTCGGCCATGCCGACACAGTGCAGCAACTGCAGTCGGGCGTCGCGCCCGAGAAAATCGTCGCGAGCTGGTCCAACGATCTCTCCGCTTTCGACCAAATCCGCCGAAAATACTTTCTCTACAAATAGAATCATCGTCAGCGGCCGGTCTCAGCGTTCAGTTCGAGTGCGACGGGGGTGTAACTGTGAACTTAACTTCGGTTCCTTCAGTCATCGGGAACACCTTGAAGACCTGGACTTTTTACATCCAGGACTACTCGCTGCTCGCCATTCAGGCGGTCCGGAACGTTTTTGCTAGCACGCGTTACTTCGGCGACTTGGTCGAGCAGATGGACTTGATTGGAGTGGGTTCGTTGCTGATTGTGTCAGTTTCGCTCCTTTGTGTTGGCGGCGTACTTGTACTGAACGCCGCGTCCCAATTTAGCCGTTTCGGCGAAACGGTTTTGGCGGGTGATGCCGTTTCGCTCGCGCTCCTCCGCGAGCTCGGCCCAGTCTTCACGGCGCTTCTGGTTGCGGGCCGGAACGCCACCGGGATGGCTTCCGAGTTGGGCTCCATGGTTGTTAGCGAACAGGTGGACGCGATGCGGAGTTTTGGCATTGACCCCATTCGCAAGCTGATGACGCCGCGGGTGCTTGCGACAGTGTTAATGCTGCCGCTGCTCGTGGCCGTGGGGGATTGTGCGGGGCTGCTCGGCGGCTACTTGGTCGCGAGTGTCACGCTGCACCTGGGCGCGGAGCAGTTCTTGACACGCGCCATCAACGCGCTAGTTTTCGGCGACCTATGCATGGGTTTCTCGAAGCCCATTGTTTTCGGATTCATCATCGCGACAGTGGGCTGCTATCAGGGGTTCCGTGTCAAAGGTGGGACAGCGGGCGTGGGTCGCGCTACGATTACCGCCTTTGTCGTGTCCTCGGTGGTTGTTCTCGTCGTGGATCTGTTCCTCACCAAGCTTCTGCTTTACATCTTCAAGTTGTGACATGGGTTGCCCTTCTTTCGTGGTGGACAATCTGGCCACAGTCTGCGGAATTTAGAAATTTGAGTTCGGTGCCGTGATTTCCGGCTGGTTTTGCGGATGCGCGCTGGTTCTGGCTGGCGGCCGGATCTTCGGCCCGAGTTGCTCGCCAGCACCGCGAATGTGATACATTCCACCTCATGCGCATCGTTTCGTTGCTGCCTTCGGCTACGGAGATTCTCTTCGCGCTCCGGTTTGACCGGGAAATCGTGGGCGTCAGCCACGAATGCGACTTTCCGCCACAGGCCCGCGCAAAGCCGGTCGTTATTCACTCGCGCCTGCCGCACGATGCTTCTCCGGCGGAAATCGACGGGCTAGTCCGAGAATATGTGCACCGCGGCGAAAGCTTGTACGCCGTGGATATGGAAGTCCTGGAAGCGCTAGCGCCGGATTTAATCATCACGCAGGATTTGTGCCATGTCTGCGCCGCTTCGCCCGATGATCTGGCGACGGCGCTCGCGCGCTTTGACCGGCGGCCGGAAGTTCTTTGCCTGAATCCGCAGGACCTGGGAGATGTCTGGCGTGACATTCTTCTGGTCGGCGAAGAAACCTGCCGCGGTCCTCAAGCCGAGGCACTCCTCGAGAAAATTGGCGCGCATTTGGGCGTGCTCGAGCAGCAGCTGGATCCATCGGCGGCTCGTCCCCGAGTCGCATTTCTCGAATGGCTCGAACCCTTCTATGTTGGCGGCCACTGGGTCCCGGAGATGATTCACGTGGCCGGCGGGCAAGACGTTTTCGGCAAGGTCGGCAGGCCATCGTTCCGCGTCGCGTTGCAGGACGTCGTCGAAGCGGCGCCAGAAATTCTCCTTATCGCACCTTGCGGCTATAGCGCGCAGCAGGCGCGCAACGAGTATTGCTCGATGGATTTTCCCGAGCAGTGGAATGCCATGCCTGCCGTCCGCAGCGGGCGCGTCTACGCGTTGAAGGCAAATAGTTATTTTTCGCGGCCCGGCCCGCGGCTGATCACCGGCATCGAAGCGCTTGCGAAACTTTTCCAGCCGCACATCAAAGTCCCGCAGCAAGCGGAAGCCGCCCTTCTCTCCATCACCGAAACTGCGCCCGCATCCCGCGCCGCGTCCGTTTAAGTTGCGGGCGCTCACCTTCCTGTAGAGCATCGACCCCGAAATAAACCTCTTTGACAAAATAACTCGCATATATAAGAATCCTATAGATAAGAGGGAAACCTATGATTGGAGCAGGAATCAAGCGGGGCACGGCCGAGCTGGCGATTCTCAGCGTGCTGGAAGGTGGTGCGCTCCACGGCTACGAGATGGCCCGGCGCATCGAAGAGCGAACCAAAGGGTCTCTGCGCTTCACGCTCGCGGCCTTGTATCCCATGCTTTACCGCATGGAACTGCGCGGCTGGATTCGCGGCAACTGGGAAACGAGCGGGAACGGCCGCCGCCGCCGTTGCTACCGCCTAACCCTGGCAGGGAAGAAAAAACTCTCCCCGCTTCGCAAGGAGTGGGCGGAACTTTTCGGTGCGCTGCGGCGCCTCACCAAGGTGTCGCATGCCTGATTGGAAGGCGCTTGTCGAGCGCCACCTCGCTGCTCTTCCGCTGGAGCCAGCGGAGAGGGCCGAGGTGATTGTCGAACTGGGGGCGCATCTCGACGAGGTTTTCACAGAATTGCGCGGGCAGGGACTGACAGCGGAAGAGGCGTTCCGGCGCACTTTTTCTCAAGTCGAGGATTGGCAGGATTTGCGCCGAAGGATTCAAACTCGCCAAGACAAAGGAGCGCGTCATGTCGAGTCGCGTCAAGCAATTTTGGCTGCCCAGCCTATTGACCCTTTTAGTGTCGATGGGCCTTCTAGCGCTGATCCAGATTTTTGGCCCCAATCCTTGGCTGGTCGCGCCACGCAACAGGAGCGGCTGGTCACTGGTCGCTCCCGTCCTGATAGTTTACGTTCCCTGGTTGCTGTCACTTCCTTTGATCGGAGCAATGGGGGCTTATCTGTCAAATCGGGCGGGCGGCTCACAACGCGCGGTGTTCTCTTCCACCGTTTTTCCCGTCCTGCCCTATTTGGTCTTTTTCCTGATTGGCGGTCCTTTAATTGCGATATCCAATGAACACCTCGTCCACAATTTCATGTTCATTGGCTTGTTCATTGGCCTATTCGCGTGGGTCTTGGCCCCCGGAGCGGCTCTTCTGACAGGTGGCTTGTCAGCGCAACACTTTCTTTCAAGACGGCTCGATTCCCGGCGAATGGCTAGCAACTGAACTCGGTCGGTTCCATCGGCGATAAAAGGGAAGACCTACGAAAATCAGCAGCAGGCCGATCGTTGAGCGGCCGGGACGTTCGAGCCAGATGTTGGACGTCAAGGCGAGGGCACCGGCAACAAAAATGCCGGGCACCCAGGGATAGCCCCAGCAACGATATGGCCGCGGCAAGTCCGGTTCCGTTTTCCGCATGCGAAACATCGCGACAACGGCGAAGGCGTAGAAAATCCACGCGGCAAAAATAAAAAGATTGGTCAGCTCCTCGAACGTTCCTGTGAGCGCCATCAGGCTAGCGAGCACGCCCTGAAACAAGAGGGAACGGCCAGGCGTGCGGAATTTTGGATGGATGCCGTCGACAATTCGAAAAAAGATTTTATCCCGCGCCATCGCGTAGCCCACGCGCGCTCCGCTCAACACCGACGAATTCATCGAGCCCAGTGCGGAAATGGCCATGGCCAAGGTGATCCAGCTCGCGGCAGTGCTCCCTTTGATGTGTTCCACCACGTCCGAGGCGATGTGCGACGACGCCGCCACGGATTCGAACGGCAATACCTTCAAGCAAGCCGCGCTGAAGAGAAGATAGACGACCGCGACAAAACCGACTCCGCCTACCAGCGCGCGCGGAAAATTCTTCTGCGGGTTTTCCACTTCCGAGCCCACAAGATTCAAGTCTTCCCAACCGTCGTAAGCCCATAGCGCCGCCGCCAGCGCCGCGAGAAACGCGCTGAAAATCGCGCCGCCTCCTGTTCCCACCGCGGGCCAGAACGGTTCCACTCCGCCGTGCTGCGTGCTCGGCGGGGCAAAGAATGCCACGCCTATCACTATGAACACGGACATGATCTTGATGGCCGTCAAGAATACCTGGACCGCGCCGCCAAGCCGCACGCCCAGATAATTCACGCCGGTCATAATCAGCAGCCATACCACGGCCAAGGGTTGCGCCCACGTGAACACAAAATCGTAGGGCCTGATCCAGCCCGTGAGGCCCGGGATGGCGATGTGAATGGTGAAGAGCGGCAGCGCGATATCGGGAAGCAGGAAACTGAGGAAGCGCATCATGCCCGCGGAAATGGATGCGAGAGAGCTGGGCCGTCCGACGATCGAATGCATCCATCCAAAGAGAAATCCGTAGACGGGCCCGAAACCGCGGCGCAGATAAGCGTACTCGCCGCCTGCTTCCGGAATCATCGAGCCCAATTCTGCAAACGAGAACGCGCCGAAGATGGAAAGGATCGCTCCGATGATCCAAGCGGCAAACACGACGGAGACGCTTCGTCCTTCGCGCGCCATCTCGGCGGGCTTTAGGAAAATGCCCGTACCGATCATGGTGCCAACAACGATGGCCGCGGTGGCCCACGCGCCCAGTCCTCGCACCAGCTCAAGCCGTTTTTCGCTCATCGCGCTCCAGGGGCAGCGTTTTCATGCGGCGGCCACTTTGTTCGAATGCATGCGGCTCACCAACGTGCCAACCGCAAACGTCACGGTCGATCCAATCAGCACATACCACGTAAACGCCACATTCGTGAAACGAAAAACGCACAAAATCGCGGCCAGTCCGGTCAGCATTCCCAGCAGGGCTCCAAGCGCGGTGGCGCGACGATCGAGCGTGCCGAGTAGAAAAAGACCGAGCAAGCTTCCGAAGGGAAGCGATGCCACGGTTAGCCCCGCTTCGAGCATCGGACCCCATTTGACCAGGCCGAAGCCGATAAGCGCGATGCCCCACGCCAGGGTCATGGCACGGGAAAGGCGCAGAAAACGAGCCGGATCGGCAATCTGCCCGCGCAACATCGAAAAATCCAGGACGCTGGAGGCAGCGAGGGAATTCAACGCGCCGCTGGCGTTGGACATCGCGACGGCCATGATCGAGGCAAGCAGCAAGCCGGCGAGGCCCGTGGGCATTTCTCGCACGAGAAAAAGAGGAAGGATGCGATCGGCGCGCTCGCCTGGAGCGAGGAGTGGCGCGTGCTGCGCAAAGACGAATAGGAGCACGCCAATCAGCAAAAACACGGTGAATTGCACCACAACGATGATGCCGCTGGTGAGCAGGGCTTTGCAGCTGTCGGCTTCGCTTTTCGCCGCGAGCAGGCGCTGCACGATGGTTTGGTCGGTGCCGTGGCTGGCCATGGTGAGGAAAGCGCCGCCGATCAAGCCGGACCAGAACGTATATTTCGTCGCGAGATTCCACGACAAATCAAAGAGCTGCAATTTGTGGCCAGCCGCAGCGGCGGTTTGGGTTATTTCGCTCCAGCCGCCGGGGATCTTGTGAAGGAGCAGGAAAAATGTTACGGCGCTGCCGGTCAGATAAAGCGTCAACTGCGCGACGTCGGTCCAGATGACGGCTTTCATGCCGCCTTCCAAAGTGTAAATCACGGTGAGCGCGATGACGATGAAGACGGCCAGCCGCTCCGAGGTGCCCAGCACGACGCTAACGACCAGGGCGATTGCAGAGACGCGGACGCCTTCGGCAATCGCGCGCGTGACCAGAAACGTGCTTGCGGCAACAGCGCGCATTTTTTGTCCGAAGCGTTTTTCGATCAGAGCATAGGCGGTGAAAAACTCGCCGCGGAAATAACCGGGAAGCAACAGCAAGACGATCAACACGCGGCCAATGAGATAGCCGAAAATCACTTGAAGAAACGTGAGGTTGCCGCCGTAGGAGATGGCCGGCGTGCCGATGATGGTCAACGTGGAAGTTTCGGTGGCGACGATGGAAAACGCGAGCGCCCACCACGGCGCTGTCCGGCCGCCCAGAAAATAATCGCGCGCGCTCTGCTGGCCGCGGCGGAAATGAATTCCCAGCGCGGTCACGCCGAGGAGGTAAGCAACGACGATCGCCAGGTCCAGCGGATGGATGCGCATCGATTAGCTTTTCCGCTGCGCCAGCCCTGCGGCGGAAAAGTGCGTCGAGAATAGTGGCAGACCTCCATCGCGTCAAGAATTCCCTGGGGAGCGTGACCGCCCGATTGCCGTG
>Ga0307478_10001409_pt1 | contig 20873 bp, 21 predicted proteins | sample atmos_gasesECM4C_2_FD_203713 | JGI IMG/M metagenome (GOLD analysis project Ga0307478, IMG submission 203713) | Hardwood forest soil microbial communities from Morgan-Monroe State Forest, Indiana, United States - atmos_gasesECM4C_05 | ecosystem: Environmental > Terrestrial > Soil > Temperate... | reverse complement strand
ATCATTTCACTCTCGACCTGAACGGGCACACAGTGAGTTGAGAAAACGCGGCCCATCGAGGGAAACTACATCCGGCTGCAAGCAAGTTTGCAATTGCGCCATTGACTCTCGTCTCAGATGAGAGTAAATTCGCCGGTTCTGGGGAATCTGAAGGGATGGCGAAGACAACGCGCCGTGTAGGGGTAGTTCTGTTTCAGCTAGGCGGGCCTGATACGCTGGCTGCGATAGAGCCCTTCCTTTATAACCTCTTCTGCGACCCCGATATCATTGACTTTCCCTTCGCCCGTCTCGGTCGTAAACCTCTCGCTAAATTGATTTCGACCACTCGCGCCCGCAAAGTGCAGCATCATTACGCAACCATTGGCGGAGGTTCGCCCATCCGGCGTAACACCGATCAGCAGGCGCGGGCGCTGGAGGCTGAACTCGGAAATCAGGGTTTCGACGCCCGCTGCTTTGTGGCTATGCGCTACTGGCATCCCTTTGCCAGCGAAGCGATAGCGCAACTCCGAGCGGCACAATGCGACGAGGTTGTGCTGCTGCCCTTGTACCCGCAGTATTCGTCGACCACGACCGGGAGCAGCCTGAATGAGTGGCGGCGACTGTTTCGCGACGGCCTTCCCGCACACAACGTCGGGCCGTTTTATCGGCATCCGATGTATTTAGACGCGGTGATCGAAAAAATTGAAGAGGCGCTGGGGCGATTTCCGGTGCCGCAACGCGCGGAGATCGTGTTTAGCGCGCATAGCGTTCCCATGTCCGTGATCGCAAAGGGCGATCCTTATCAGCGGCAGATTGAAGAAACGGTGCGGCTTCTCATGGAACGCGGCCGGTGGCCGAATCGTCACCGGCTCTGCTACCAGAGCAAGGTCGGCGCCAGTAAATGGCTGCAGCCTTCTCTGCACCGCGCCCTGCACGATCTGGCGGCCGAGAAGGTTCGCGAAGTCTGTATCGTACCCGTGGCTTTTGTTTCCGATCACGTGGAGACGCTCGGCGAAATCGATCACGAAGCGCGTGAAGAAGCGCAGGCGCTGGGAATTACAAAGTTCGAGATGAGCTCAGGCTTGAATGATTCTCCAAAATTTATTTTGGCGATGGCCCAGTTGGTGCGGGAGGCCTTGGGCGATTCCTCTTATGTCACGATTGGTACCTCTGGAACGCAGACCTCGCCAGAATTGCTGGCGGCTGCGGGAGATTAGGCAACACTTTATAGCAGGAGGGCACTCATGGCGGTTCCGGGCAGCGATCAGCCGAACCCGAGTCCGAATCCAGATACGGCGCAACCCGCGCCGCGGAGCACGGTGGACGCCACAAAGTACGTTGGCACGCCGGCAGTGGGAACCTCAAAGGCCGCGGCTTCGGCGGGACTTTCTTCCTCCGGTCCGTCAAACACCGACATCGATCGGCGGCGGCGGCGTCTGGTCTGGGTAGGCGTAACTGCATTTCTTACCGCATGGTTCCTGGCCTTCTTCCGATTCTTTCTTCCCCGCACTCTTTTCGAACCGAACTCAGTCTTCAAAATTGGATATCCCTCGGAATTTGCCCTGGGTGTCGACACAAAGTTTCAGCAGAAATACCGCATCTGGGTTGATCGCACCCCGGACCGCGTATTTGTGATCTATGCCCGCTGTACTCACCTGGGCTGCACGCCTGACTGGAAGCCCAGTGAGAACAAGTTTAAGTGCCCCTGCCACGGCAGCGGCTATGACAGCGAGGGGATCAATTTCGAAGGACCCGCGCCGCGCCCGATGGATCGAGCGCACGTAGAACTGGCGCCCGACGGCCAGATCATCGTCGACACTTCGCGCCTCTATCAGTGGCCGAAGGGACAGCCCAGCAAGTTTAACGATCCCGGAGCATTTTTGACCGGGGTGTAAGCGAACAAGTGATTCAACGACTTATTGGAGTTGGGCCTCGGGTCTTAGGCGTTAGGTCTTAGGCAAAACCCGAATACCAAAGACCTAGGACCCAAGACCTTAAGACCTTCGAATTCAGGAATTCATATGGCTGACGAAAATAATCCGAACGGCAAGAACGGTAAAGTAGGGTTAGTCGACCGCGTGAAAGAAGATATTCAGGCGATGAAGGTCGACATTCCCACTAAGGCGAAGGAGCAGATCGAGGGCCTGAAGGATCCCACCAAGACCCAGGTCTACACCTCGATCTTCCGCCATAAACATGACGACACGCCGCGCAATCGTGCTCTGGGCGTGCTCTCGAACGTGTTCCTGCATTTGCATCCGGCGAAGATCAATCGCGACGCTGTGCGTTACAGCTACACCTGGGGCATGGGAGGAATCACGTTTTTTCTCTTCATCATCCTCACCTACACCGGCGTTCTGCTGATGTTTTATTACCACCCCAGCAAGGTGCAGGCATTCCGAGACGTGCTCTATCTGGAGCATGACGTGCCCTTCGGAAAAATTCTGCGCAACATGCACCGCTGGGCCGCTCACCTGATGGTGATCGGGGTGTGGCTGCACATGTTCCGCGTATTTCTGACAGGCTCGTACAAAAAGCCGCGCGAGTTTAACTGGAACATCGGCGTGCTGCTGCTGGTATTCACGTTGCTGCTCTCGTTCACCGGCTATCTGTTGCCCGACGATCAACTCGGATTCTGGGCCGTGACCGTGGGCACCAACATGGCGCGAGCGACGCCGCTGCTCGGCCACGAAGGCCCGTTCGGCTCGATGCTGGGCATGACTCCCTACAACGACGTGCGTTTCGGCCTGCTCGGCGGATCGATCGTGGATGCGAACGCGCTGCTGCGTTCCTATATCTGGCACTGCATCGGAATTCCAATCGTCGCCTCCATCCTGATGATCGTACATTTTTGGCGCGTCCGAAAAGACGGCGGAATCTCTGGGCCGGCGCCCGTGATGCTGGAAGCTGAGGCCGACAAGCCGCGTAGGGGACCGAAGGCAGCGGGAGAATAGCGCAGCAGGTTCCTCACCGGGCTTTCGGCCAGGTTCGGAATGACAAGGTCAAGTAGCCAATAGGTTTTGATGTCGTGAAGTGAGAACACTTATGGACTGGCGACAACTTTGGGAGATTTGCTCGGCTCCGGACAACGTACCGATCGTAGGCTTGATTCCACTGCTGGCCTTTTACATTTATCTGGCGTGGAAGCAGGCCCACGCCAATGATGTACTGATCGCGCAACTCGAAGGCGATGCCGCGCTAGCCAAGACTCATCACCGTAAGACCTGGCCGTTCAAGCCCGGCTGGCAGAAAGAAGTTCACGTCTGGCCATTTCTTCTGCGCATTGAGTTTCTCGCCGCCATCATCGTCACAATCATTCTGATGGTATGGTCGATCACGCTGAACGCTCCGCTCGAAGAGCCCGCGAATCCCAACTTAACCATGAATCCGGCGAAGGCGCCGTGGTACTTCCTTGGACTGCAGGAGATGCTTGTCTATTTTGATCCCTGGATCGCCGGCGTAGTAATGCCGACGATGATCATCGTCGGACTGATGGTGATTCCCTACATCGACACCAATCCGCTGGGTAGCGGGTATTACACCTGGAAGCAACGCAAGTTTTCCATCGGCACTTTTTTATTCGGCTTCATTATTCTGTGGATCGCGATGATCATCATAGGAACGTTTATCCGCGGCCCTGGATGGCAGTGGTTCTGGCCGGGGCAAACCTGGGATCACAACCGGCTGATCTACGAAGTGAATCGCGATCTGCCCGATATTTTTGGAATCACTTCGAACATGGCGAAGGCAATTTTCGGCGCGATTGTCGTCGGCGGCTATTACCTGCTCGGAGGCTTTCTTGTGTACTCGCTGTTCCGCCGATACATGGGAAAAGATTTCAAGCGCATGAGCCTGTTGCAATTTTCGATTACGCAGTTTCTTTTGCTGAGCATGGTGGCGTTGCCCTTAAAAATGGGGCTGCGTCTCTTGTGGCACATCAAGTATGTGTGGATTACGCCTTGGTTCAATATTTGAAAAAGGTCTTAGGTCTTGGGTCTTGGGTGTTAGGAACCAGTACCAACAAAGCCATGATCTCGGACCTATCACCCAAGACCTAAGACCTGACCTTATACGTAAGACCTGATTTTCCGGAGGAAGCGGTGCCTGAACAACCCAACGCCGAGCAGGACCCGATTACAACTAAATCGTACGCCGCGTATTACCTGATCGCGACGGTGATTCTGATGGCGACGTTGTTCTGGGCCTTGTGGGACGAGGCGTGGGGCCAGCGTCCCTGGAAGGCGTTTCAGGAGCACTGGAAAGATCGCTACACCGCATTCTTAAATACCTCGCGGTCAAAATCCTCTACGTCGGAAAAAGATGTGGAGCAAAATCCGGACTATGCCGCGCTCAAACAAGCCTACGAAAAAACTTATCAGGATTCGAAGGCGCAGGCCGACGAAGCCCGCAAAAGACTGGACGAGGCCAGCGCACGCTTGCTCGCGGTGCAGAGCGTATTCACTGACCGTCGCGCTTACGTGAACGCGCTGACTTACGAGTACGAAACCAGCAGCAGTGATTCCGCCAAAGCCAGCAAGCGAAAAGAAATCGATCAATACAAGAGCGAGCAGGCAACGGTTGAATATCCCGACGGCAGCAAGAAGAAATATGCGTTTCCGCAACTGGAGGAAACCTATAACGAGATCCGCGACGAGCGCACCAAGCTAAGCCTCGAACTCGGCGATGTGCTGAAGCCGGTCACCGCGGCCAAGGCCAAGATGGATGAGTACATCTCCGACCACATGGTCGACCTCACGCCGCAGCAAATCGATGGACTGAAACGACGCGCCACGGAGTGGGTTCCGGCGATTGTGCAGATCAATGTGGCCGATGCCAACATTGTCGACCGCTGCGAGTCCTGCCACATGAACGCGCGCGAACCTCTGAAAATTACCCCGGCCGCAATGACCGGGAAGAATGAGAAGAAGCCCGACGAGTACGCCAACGCTTTCGGAAGCCATCCGGAACCGGAACTGTTGAGCATTCACGATCCGGAGAAATTCGGCTGCTCGCCGTGCCATCAAGGTAACGGCCGCGCGACCACGAGCGTCGAGAAGGCGCACGGCAACTATGAGCACTGGCTGTGGCCGCTGTTTCCCAAGGAAAATGCGCAGGCAGGTTGCCAGAATTGCCACGCCGCCGACATGGTTTTGGCCAGCGGCGATATGCAGTGGCAAACTATCAACGATGGTAAAGATCTCTTTCGCCAGCGCGGCTGTATGGGTTGCCACCGTTATGAGGGCTATGACAAAGAACCCGAAGACCTGAACTCCGTGGGTCAGCAGATCAAGCAAATTGAAACCCAGAAAAAAGACAACATCAAGCAAACCGCCTATTTGATGAAGCAAGCGGATGCCGCGCAATCGAATGAGGAAGCGAACGTCCTCAATGGCAAAGCGGTTGACCTGCGAGTGGCGAACAGCAAGTTGGACGGGCGTTTGCAGCAACTCGATTTTCAGTCGCACAGCCTGATGCAGGACATGAAGAAAGTTGGGCCCAATCTCAAAGACGCGCGGCTGAAGCTGAATAAAAACTGGATTCCAGTATGGCTCAAGAAGCCTACGGATTTCCGGCCCACCACCAAGATGCCGAACTTCCGGCTGAGCGATCATCAAATTCAGGCGATCTCCGCATATATCTGGCAGTCGGGATTCACTGACGCAGTTCCGCAGCACAAGCCCGGCAACGCGGCGCATGGCAAAGAATTATTTGAGACCCGCGGATGCATGGCTTGCCACTCCATCGGCGAAGGCGATCAAATGCGGGGCGGCACCTTTGCCGCAAATCTGACTCGGGTCGGTGAAAAAGCGAATTACAATTACCTGGTTAGATGGATTCACAATGCTCGCGAACGCACCCGTCCTTACTGCCCGTATGAAAAGAAAGATATTGGTCCTGAGGATTACGCCAAGAAGGGCTTGCCCTACAAGTTCGATCTCGACCACAGCCAATGCCCTAACGACGGCCATGAACTGCAAGTTCAGAACATGACGGTGATGCCTAGTCTGCGTCTCGCTCCGGAAGATGCGGAAGACATTGCAACGTATCTGATGACGCAGAAAAAACAGGAGCCGTCTTCATATGCGGACGCGTCGTTCATGGACGATCCGAATTTGAAAGCCGAGGGCAAGAAGTGGGTGCGGCACTTTGGCTGCTCCGGTTGCCATGAAATCGCGGGCTTCGAGGACGAAGGCCGCATCGGAACCGAACTGACATTCGAAGGCAGCAAGCCGATCGAACGTCTCGACTTCGCCCTCTTCACTGAAACCGCGCAACGCGGCGGCAAGGAAGCCGAGCCGATCAAAGATAAAGAAGATCTGGCGCGCCTGCCCGATGGCCCCGCCACAGAGCCCTGGTACGACCACAAAGGTTTCTTCGAACACAAACTCGCCGAACCCAACATTTATGATCAGGGCAAGGTGAAGGGCGAAACCGAAGCCCTGCGCATGCCAAACGTGCACCTCACGAAAGATCAGGTGCGCGACCTCACGACTTTCCTGATGGGAAGTGAAGAGACTTCCCTGCCCGCGAGTTATCAGTACAAACCGGGCGACGCGCGGCACGACATTCAAGAAGGCTGGTGGATCGTCAAGAAATACAACTGCATGGGCTGCCACCAGCTCATTCCCGGCCAGCAAACTATTTTGATGGGATTGCCTCAGTATCAGGACAATCAGGAGCAACTGCCTCCGAAACTTTTGACCGAAGGCGCGCGCGTCGATCCCGAATGGCTGCGCAAATTCTTGTCGAATCCGGCGTTGAGCACAGCCGACACGAACCGCAATGGTGTGCGCCCTTATTTAAAAGTCCGCATGCCCACGTTCTCGTTCTCGGACAATGAACTGCGCAAGCTGGTGCGTTTCTTCCAGGCCCTGTCGCAGCAACCGATGCCCTACATTCCGGAACAGGTGCCGGTTCTGACGACGAAAGAAAATGAGATGGCGCGCAGCCTGTTCTCGAGCACGGCAGCTCCTTGTTTGAAATGTCATGCCACTGGCGATCCCGCGCATGACAAAATCGCTACCGCTCCAAACTTTCTGCTGGCTAAGGAACGCCTGAAGCCAGACTGGGTTGAGCGCTGGATCACGGATCCACAAGCCGTCAGCCCTGGAACATCGATGCCCTCGGGCCTGTTCAAGCAGCAGAACAATCAATGGGTATTCGCCGGGCCAACGCCGCCGTCATTCCAGGGTTATGACGGAGATCATCGCAAGCTGCTGACCGATTACATCTTCCAGTTGACGCCGGAAGAACAAAGGAAGGTGGCATCATCCATGCCACGGGCCAAGGCGGCCAGCATCCCCCCGCCGACTCATCGCAAGCAGGCTGCGGCGGAGCCGCATGAAGCAACCAGCGGGGGTTCGCGGTAGAATGGCCGGTTCAACGGGTCTTTCTTGCCGACGAGGCGAGGGATGACAACTGATTTTTTAAGTCCACGCTATGCCTTACAACGGCATAAGCGACTACTCAAAGACAAAGAAAGAAGGACATCATGAATAAGAAAACCCGTTCGAGGATGTTGGTCGGCACGCTGGCCTTGTCCGCTCTGCTGCTGACTGCGGCATGTAACAAGAACACAGAGCAATCAAACAATACTATGGCGGAGAAGCAAGCTGCGCCCGCGCCCGCCGCCACGCCGATTGATCCCTCTACCGTCGCAACCATAACGGGGTCGGTGAAATTCGATGGCGCGGCTCCCAAGCCCTCGAAGATCGATATGAGCCAGGACCCAGCCTGCAAGGGTGCGAACGAAGCTGAAAACATCGTAGTGAGCGGCGGCGATCTCGCCAACGTATTCGTTTACGTAAAGGATGGACTCGGCAATCGCACCTTCGACGTACCCAAAGATCCTGTCGTCCTCGACCAAAGCGGGTGCAAATACCATCCCCACGTTCTGGGCGTGATGGCGGGCCAGACTGTGCAGATCAAGAATGACGATCAGACCACGCACAACATCCATCCCACTCCGAAAGACAACCGCGAGTGGAACGAGTCGCAGCCCCCATCCTCGCCGGCAATCGAAAAAAATTTCGCTCGCGAAGAAATCATGCTTCCCGTGAAGTGCAACCAGCACCCCTGGATGAAGATGTACATCAGCGTGGTGAAAACCCCGTTCTATGCGGTCACCGATAAGTCCGGCAAATACGAAATCAAAGGACTTCCTCCGGGCGATTACACCATCGCTTTCGTGCACGAAAAACTGGGCGAGCAGGATCAGAAGGTCACGGTCGCCGCAAAAGAGACCAAAAACGTGGATCAGAGTTTCAAGGCCGGCGGCGAGTAGGGCCAGGGCTTGGAACTGCCAGGACTGCTTATCTGTTGTCGCAGGCGTAAATCGCCTCTGATAAAATGAATGTTTGGTAGAGCGGGCTGGGCCGGTCGGCACGGCCCGCAGCACTCATGCGCGGGTGAAGCACTTTCCCGCCAAGCCAAGGGGTATATTCTGAAAGCCATTCCGGCCAAGTACAACCGCGCTCATCACGTTTTCGCGGTTTTTGTGGCATGCGCAACACTCGTTGTCATAACGGCTGGAGCATTGGTCACGAGTAATGACGCGGGACTATCGGTTCCCGACTGGCCTACATCGTTCGGCTCTCTGGTAAAAGTTCCGCATTTTGTGGGTGGCGTCCGCTACGAGTGGAGTCATCGCATGGTGGCGGGCACGCTGGTATCGCTGACCCTGGCAATCGCGATCTGGACGCTGCTCGTGGAAAAGCGCCGCTGGCTGCGCTGGCTGGCCCTGGGAGCCTTCTGTACCGTCATCGCGCAGGCAATTCTGGGTGGGCTCACAGTTCTCCTTTTCCAGCCGCCCGCAGTCTCCACGGCGCACGCCACGGTGGCGCAAACGTTTTTCTGCATTGCGGTCGCCATCGCTTTGTTCACTGGACGCAAGTGGGTCGAAGAGCAGCCGCGAGTGGAGTTTGACCAGCGGCGCCCCAGCTTGTCGACGCTTACCTGGCTTTCCATTTTCGTGCTGTACGTCCAACTTATCCTGGGCGGCATGTTCCGTCATCACGGCATGAGTTGGTGGCCACACGTGGTGCACGCGGTCATCGTGTCGTTCGTGCTTTCGTGGACGGCGGTGCGGGCCATCTCGGTCTATTCAAATATTGAAGCCGTCCGGCGTCCGGCAATCGTCATGCTGGCGCTTCTGATCACGCAACTTTGTCTTGGCTTTACCGCATTCTTAACCCGCGTGGCCTGGGGCCGAAGCGCCGCACAACCAGAACTGCCCATGGTGGCGGCGACCGTGGCACATGTCGCCGTGGGAGCGTTGCTGCTGGCGACTACGGTGGTGCTGGCGATTCAGGTGTGGCGCCACGTCCCAGTCGCATTTGAAGAACGCGTACCCCAAGCGCAGCAGGATATCTCGGCGGCATGACCTTCGTCGAAGAAAGCTCGACGCGAATACAACGTACACTGGTGTTGGATTGATTTCAGGAAACCCCTTGGTATCGAACGTTTCTGCATTCGTCGACGCATCTCCGGAAGTAACTCCTCCTTCCTTCGAAGCCGTCATTTCCGTAGAGAACCTGGTGCATCGCTATGAGAATCGCACGGCATTAAACGGTGTCTCCTTCGACGTCCGCCCGGCAGAGCTCTTTGGCCTGCTCGGTCCCAACGGCAGCGGCAAGACCACGCTCTTCCGTATTCTTTCAACGCTAATGATCCCGACCGCAGGCCACGCTGTTATTATGGGCTGCGATGCGGTACAGGAACCGGCACGCCTGCGGCGGCAAATCGGCGTCGTCTTCCAGGCACAGAGCATCGATCTGAAGCTCACGGCCTACGAAAATCTCTGGCATCAAGGACATCTTTATGGTCTGCGGGGCGCGGCGCTGAAAAAGCGTATTCAAGAAATCCTTTCGCGAGTCGGGCTCCTGGATCGAGCCAAAGAACTCGTAGAAACTTTCTCCGGCGGAATGCAGCGGCGAATCGAATTGGCGAAGGGATTGTTGCATCATCCGGGCGTGCTCTTACTCGATGAACCCACGACCGGCCTCGATCCCGGCGCGCGCCGCGACCTGTGGCAATATCTGCAGATGCTGCGCGATGAAGAACGCGTTTCCGTGCTGGTCACCACGCATCTTATGGAAGAAGCAGAGCGCTGTGACCGGCTTGCGATCATGAACGAAGGCAACCTGGTGGCCCTGGGCACGCCCGCGGAGTTGAAGGCCGAAATTGGGGGCGACGTGATATTGCTGGATGCCGCCCATGACGCGGGAGCCCTTGCCGAGCACATCCGCGCCCGCTTTCACGTGGAGACTACGGTCCTCGAAAATCAAGTCCGCATGGAGCGCGAAGGCGCGCACCGCTTCGTGACCGAAATCGTCGAAGCTTTTCCGGGAGAGATCGAGGCGCTCTCGGTAAGCAAGCCCGCCCTCGAAGATGTTTTCATTCGCCGCACCGGACACAAATTCTGGACCGAAACTAATAACAACAGCGAAGACGCGCAGTCCGGCGTAGAAAATCACAGGAGGTAACGTGCTTTTCATCATTCTTGCTCTTTCTCTTGTGTTGGGCATTCTGCCCTTGCTGGGAGTGGTGTGGACTCTGACGAGCGGCATGATCACCACTGTCGACGGCCTCTTTATGAGCCTGATCCTGCTGACTCTTTCGGGAGTTTTTATGTTGAACGCCTACTGGGAAATGTGCGATTCGGGCATGCTCGGGAAGAAGAAGGCCGTCGCTCCCGCGCCAAAACCTCCCGCAGTGAAAGCGAGCTAAGACTTCATGGCCACTCAAACCGCCACCTTATCCCGGCCGCTTGCGCCGGCCTCAGCGGGAATTCTGCTGCCTGCATTCACACTGTGGTGGCGTGAGATCGTGCGCTTTTACCGCCAGAAGACTCGGGTGGTGGGCGTGCTCGCCTCGCCGCTGTTGTTCTGGGTGGTGATCGGCTCCGGCTTTGGCACGTCGTTTCGCTCCGGCGGGGGCCAGGGCCAGCAGCACTACATGGACTACTTCTATCCCGGCGCGCTCATCATGATCGTCCTTTTTACTTCGATCTTCGCCATGATGTCGCTGATCGAGGACCGCAAAGAGGGATTTCTACTGTCGGTGCTGGTCGCGCCGGTGCCGCGCTCTGCAATCGTTCTTGGCAAGGTGATGGGCGGCACCACTCTCTCCGCCGTGCAGGGGATGATCTTTTTAATCTTTGCTCCGTTTGCCGGCATACATCTTAACCTGCTGCAAGTTCTGTTGGTCGCCGTGGTGGTGTTTCTGATTTCGTTCGCGCTGACCGCGCTCGGCTTTGCCATCGCATGGCCCATGGATTCCACCCAGGCCTTTCACGGCATCATCAATTTATTCTTGATTCCGCTGTGGCTCTTATCGGGCGCTCTGTTTCCAATGACCGGCGCTTCCGGCTGGATTCGCGCCCTCATGTATATGAACCCGCTCACCTACGGAGTGGAAGCGCTCCGTGCTCTGCTCTATCCCGGAATACAGGCGACCTTCCCACTGTCTTCCGCGATCGCGACCTTGCTTCTGTTTTCGCTGGTGATGTTCGGACTGGCATTCCTGATGGCAAACCGCCGCTCCACGAGGCCCGCCGCCTGACGAACTGTGTGGTGTACCCTGTGTTCCCCCGTGTCCCCTGTGGTAAAGACTTTGATCTTCATGTCAATCGTGAAACTAAAAATCGACGTAGCCGGAACGGTAGCCGACCAAGCCTGGCGCGAGGTCAAGCAATTCGACCAGATTCAAAGCGCCGACTTCGGCCCCCAGTTCGGCAGCGGCGGACTCTCCGCAAGCCATGTGGCCACGGCCGCCTCGACCGTGCCGCCAAGCGAAGCGAGGCGGAACCCTTACCCCAAGGGCGCCTGGATCGGAGCTGAAATCTGCCTCCAGACTCCGCTTCTCGCCCAATACGCCGTCTCTCATTATCTCGAACAAGAACGCGTGCTTGACGCGGATGTCGTAGAGTGACCACTAGCGTGTCTGCCAATCCCATCCCGGCGCCGCCCACTGAGAGCGCACAAACGCCCAAGCCCGGCATGTCGCGCGCCCAAAAACTCCTCTTCTTCCTAACGGCGTGGCTGATCTGCCTGATGCCTTTCCTGTTCTGGTGGAACACTTGGTTCGGCCGCAAGCTTTCCGATCAGCAGTTGACCGAGTACTTGCACGACGCGAAAAAGCCGCGACACATTCAGCAGGCACTCGTGCAGGTGGGCGAGCGTATCACAAGGCGGGATACAACCACGAAACAGTGGTATCCACAACTGGTGCAGCTTGCGGCCGATCCGGTGGAAGAAGTTCGCAATACCGACGCCTGGGTGATGGGCCAAGACCCGTCGGGCGCGGGATTCCACGAGACCCTGCTGAAGATGCTCGCCGACCCCTCGCAGATGGTTCGCGGGAATGCCGCGTTGTCGCTGGTTCGTTTCGGGGACGCATCGGGGCGTCCGCAGATTCTGGCGCTGCTGCAGCCTGCGAGAATCATTTCTCCGGAATCTGGCCGGGTCATCGACTCAGACCGCCCCGGCACCGCCATCCACCAAGGCGGATTGATCGCCAAGATCGCGCCCGCAAATTCTGCGCACTCATCAACCATCGAGATCCGTTCCCCCATTCCCGGACGAATTCGCTCCGTGGCAGCCACCGGAGCGAATATCGCCGCAGGCGCGGAAGCAGGTGTTATCGATCCCGCGAATGAGCAAGTATGGGAAGCCCTGCGCGCCCTCTATCTCATCGGCCAACCAGACGACCTCACCGCAATTCGTCCCTATGAACGCGACCTTCCAGATATTTCAAACGACGTTCGCCGCCAAGCCTCGGAAACCGAGCAAGCGATACGAAAAAGGTCGGGCTCTTAAACAGAATCGGGTTACCCCGTGAACCTCCGTGTCCCCTGTGTTTAATTTTTCAACCCACGGCCTCTATCACCACTCGCTCCACTTCTTTCCATGCTCCCGACCGCGGATCGACCAGGTCGAAATGTCCCGCGCCCGCAATTTCCACCAGACCTGCATCCTCCTTCATCTTCTGCTTCGCGCCCACGTAGTCGCTGCTGAAGGTTGGCGGCACAATATCATCGGCGGACCCATGTACCAACCGCTGCCGCGCCTGAATTGCCACTCTCATCGGATCCGCTTCCCGATAGTGGTCCGCAACCTCCGTTGGAGTCCCACCTAAAAACTCCACCACTGCGTTGCTGCTCAAGTGCAACGCATAAGCCCGCTGCAAATCCACCACGCCCGCCAGTGACACAACGGCCTTTACGCCGCTCTCATGCGCCGCCAAACACAACCCCAACTGGCCTCCAGCCGAGTGTCCAATCACCACCACACGCCGCGGATCGAACTCATGCTGCCGCGCACTCTGCAATAAAAACTGGTAGGCTGCCCGCACATCCGCGAACGTCCCCGGCCAACCTCCACCCGGATTCCCCACCCTGCGGTACTCCACATTCGCGGTCGCCAATCCCTTTGCCGCCAAAGCCGCGCATAAATGTCCGCCATACCCCAGATCGTACTTTGCCCGCCAAAATCCCCCGTGAATATTGATCGCTAACGCGTGCGGCCCCTTCCCTTTCGGCAGACGCAAATCCACAAATTGATTCGCATCGCTGCCATAAGTCACCCGCGCGTCCGCCTTAGGCGGCGTCAAACTCAAGATGTCATCGCCCAGTGTCATGTTCAGCCGCTATTATAGGGGGCGCCGCTTGGCGGTACCCTCCCTACCGCATATTTTCTTCGCTTCCGTCACAATTCATTTCTCTCTCTCTCAAAACTCCGCTATTCTCTACCCGGATGACCACGCTGCCTCTTTCCGACCTTCTCGGCGCCACCGTGTATGACGCGTCAGGCGCGCCCACCGGACGTGTGCGCGAAGTCACGCTCGCCCCTCAGGAAGACCGCAACCGCATCGCCTCATTCATCGTCAAAACCAAATCTGGAAATCGCGTCCTTCCCTTTGCCTCCGTCTCCACCATCGACGGCAATATTCACGCGTCCACCAATCCCTCAGACTGGCCTGCCGCCAACGGCGCCGAGGGCCTTTTCCTGCTCGAACGCGATCTTCTCGATCAGCAAGTGATCGACGTCCACGGCCGCAAAGTCGTTCGGGTCAACGATGTCGACCTGCAAGTCGATGCCCCCACGGAAGGCGGAGGCTCGCATGCTACACTGCGCATCCAGTCCGTCGACATCGGCGTTCGCGGCGCCGTCCGCCGTCTGCTTCGCGGCCTGGCACCCCGCGCCGCTCTCAATGTTTTGCTGGAAAAAATTCCTCCCCGCACCATCCCCTGGAGCTTTGTCGACTTAATCGAAACCGACCCCGCGCGCCGCATCAAACTCAAGATCTCGCACGAAGGCCTGGCCACACTTCATCCCGCCGACATTGCGGACATTGTCGAAGACCTTGCCCCCAACGAACGCGAAGCCGTCTTCCGCACCCTTGATGAAAACGTCGCCGCTGAGACGCTTGAGGAAGTCGATCCCCGCGTCCAGAGATCAATTGTCGAATCTCTCGACTCCGAACGTGCTGCCGAGATTGTCGAGGAGATGGACCCCGACGCCGCCGCCGACCTGCTCGCCGATCTCTCCCAGGATCGTACCGAGCAAATTCTTGTCGAGATGAAGCCTGAGGCCAGCCAGGAAGTTGTCGAACTCCTCGAACACCACGAAGAAACGGCTGCCGGCCGCATGACCACTGAGTTCCTCGCCGTTCCGCTCTCCGCGACCGTGGAGAATGCCATCAGCGTCATGCGGGAATTCGAAGGCGGCGTCGAATCGGTCAGCACCATCTATCTGGTCGATTCCTACGGCAGGCTCGTCGGCGCCGTTCCCCTTGCCAAACTCGTGCTCGCCGACTCGGCCACGCCCTTACTCTCCCTCACCAAAGACCCTCTGATCTTCACTCACACCGCCACGAATGAAAACCAAGTCGCGGAATTGTTCGACAAATACAATCTCATTACCCTACCCGTCGTCGACAAGCAGAACAAACTCGTTGGCGTCATCACCTCCGACGACGTAATCACCATGCTCCGCTCGAAACTGTAGGGCACTGAGATTTACATGTTATCCCGAGCGCAGCGAGAGACCTTGGGTTTGGCACATTGCGCTGCCGTCGCCACTGCCCCTTGCCAACTCGGTATAATCATTCGTTCCCAGGAGACTTCTTTTGGCCTTCGACGACCTCCGCCAGTGGATCGCCGCGCTCGACCACGCCGGCGAGCTCAAGCGCATCCAAACCGAAGTCGATCCCATCCTCGAAATCGCAGAGATAACCGACCGCGTTAGCAAAGTGAAGACCGGAAAGCCCGGCGGTCCTGCCCTTCTCTTCCAAAACATAAAAAGCCATCCCGGCTCTCAGGTCCTAATCAACCAGTTCGGCTCCGAAGCCCGCATGAAGCTTGCCCTGGGCGTGAACTCCTTCGACGAATTCGCCGACCGCATCCGCGTCTTCATGGACCTGAAATCCCCGCAAGGCTTCCTCGACAAACTAAAAATGCTCCCGCTCCTCACCGAAGCCGGGAAGTTTTTTCCTAAGACAGTTCCCACCGGCCCCTGCAAAGAAGTAATCAAACGGGATAACTTCTCCCTGCTCGATTTCCCCATCCTGCAGTGCTGGCCCCAGGATGCCGGCCGCTTCATCACTCTCCCTTGCGTCACCACGCGCGATCCAAAATCCGGCAAACGCAATCTGGGCATGTACCGCCTCCAGGTCTATGACGCCCGCACAACTGGCGCCCATTGGCAGAGACAGAAGGTTGCGGCCGAGCACTATCGGCAGGCGCTACGCAACGCCTCGAACCGTGTGGAGGAGGGCGACTCGCCCGCGCGCGCAGCCGTCGATATCATGGCCCGCACGTCCGGGGGGCAAATCCTCGCGGAAGGCGCTTCCCCCTCGGGCAAAATGGAAGTCGCCGTCGCCATCGGCACCGACCCCGCTGTCACGTTCTCCGCCATCGTTCCCGCTCCTCCGGACGTGGAAGAATATTTAATTGCCGGATTCCTGCGCGCCGCGCCTGTCGAACTCGTTAAGTGCGAAACCGTCAGCCTCGAAGTTCCAGCAAGCAGCGAAATTGTTCTTGAGGGCTACGTGAATCTCGACGAACTCCGCACCGAGGGCCCCTTCGGAGATCACACCGGCTTCTACTCTCTCGAAGATCTTTATCCCGTCTTCCATGTCACCTGCATCACGCATCGCAAAGATCCCATCTATGCCACCACCATCGTTGGCAAGCCACCCATGGAAGACGCCTACATGGGCAAAGCCGTCGAGCGCGTTTTTCTACCGCTGATGCGTCTCACCATTCCCGAATTGATCGACATCAATCTTCCCATCGAAGGCGTGTTTCACAACCTGATGATCGTTTCCATCCGCAAGTCGTATCCGGGGCAAGCGCGCAAAGTGATGAATGCCATCTGGTCGCTCGGCCAGGCCATGTTCACGAAGTGCATCATCGTGGTCGACGAGGATGTCGACGTACAGAACATCCCCGATGTCACCCTGAAAGTTCTCAACCACATCGACCCCGAGCGCGATATCCAGTTCACTCTCGGCCCCATCGACTCGCTCGACCACGCCTCCCGCCTCGCCAACTACGGCTCCAAGATGGGCATCGACGCCACGCGCAAATGGCCCACCGAAGGCTTCACTCGCCCCTGGCCCGATGAGATTGTGATGGATGCGAGGACGAAAGCGCTGGTGGATGGGAAGTGGAAAGCGCTGGCGAAAGAGCTGGGGATGATTAAATCGACGAGATAGACCAGGCCGGCGGAGAAGGCGGCCACATGCGGGTTCCCGCCAGAATGCTCTCTAGTCTCGGATCTTTTCTCCGAGCGAGGATTGAACGTAGTCGACAAAGGTCTCGATGACCAAAATTGAGAGGTCGAGTAGTTCCTCTATACCTGCTCGATTTAAATCTAAGTTGAGCTCGAAGCGATGGACAACACCATGTCTAAAATCTATTGGGTTCTCCAGCCTTTTTTCCAGCCAATCGATCCGCTTGCCCACTTTCCGTCTCTGCCTTAGCAGCTTCCAGATATCGATTCCGAACCATTCGTTGAAGGCCCTATGAATGCTGTCAATATTCTGGAAACTATACCAATCGGCAACAATGTCCTCTATCGACTTCGTATTTGCAGCTAGTGACATTGCATCGGAAAATTCTACTTTTCTGCTCTGCTCGAGAAGTCGCCGTTGCGCCCTCTTGTCGTAGCGCAGAAAGATTCTAAACGCTTGACCAAAGAAGTGTTCAAGAGCCGCCACCGCGAATGGAACGAGTGCGTTATACAGGACCCGCGTGGGATCAGCCCGAGCCAAAGGCCCAAGAGTGGTACCTTCCAACTTCTGCATATCTGAAATTGGATGTGGGAGGGCGAACCGGACTGATCTCAATCCTTGGATCGTACGCTCATGAATTATATATATCCCCCTTGCAAGGGGCGTGCGGTCCTTTACATCGACGGGCGTATATCGATTTCTACCGTACCAGTCGTTGTAAAAAACTCCCCCAAACTGTCTTCTGGCAAAGCGTATAGTTTCGTTTTGCTCGTGCCGATCCCCTGAACTGGCCGAGGCTCTCGTGCGGGTGTGGATGGCCCACTTGCAAGGGAAATTCTGAATCTGTTTCCCGTCTGAGGGCGGAAAAACGGTCGCCTCGACTCCATCGAACGATCTGAAGTCGGTGCTCTCGAACCAGTGGAGATTAACAGTCCCTTTGGGCCATTCCGCCAGATGAGCGCAGGGCTTATAGCCGCGACGCTTGAGAAAGCCGACCAATTGCTCACGCGTCGCACGTGGCGGGAAAAGAGTGATTTCAATGCTCAGGAGTCACCTCGATGGTTGTAACGGAAGAGGGCTTCTCGAAAAACCGCGATTCTAATCAGAACAAGCAGGCGGAAATAGGGCTCCAATATCTAATCCTTCTTCCCGTCGATTAAGCGTGTGAGTTGGAGCCAACTTGCTTTGTAAGCCATGAACAATTACCTCCGTTCGACCTCACTCCTTAAGTAAGACGAAGTATATATGAGGGGCCTGACCCACCTGTCCGTCATGACGACTGAAGCCACTGACGCCCTGCGATTGTCGAAGCGTGGGCACCGCCATACTGACGCTTTACAATACTACCGCGTTGCGTTAGTATAGAGCCGTGATCGTGAGTTTCCGAGACCCGGAAACCGAACGGCTATGGCAAACCGGCAAGAGCCGGCGGTTGCCGTCTGATCTACATCTTCGGGCCTTCAAAAAACTGGCGATCCTGAATGCGTCTGTGGCGCTGGACAACCTGAGAGTTCCGCCGGGCAACCGTCTGGAGGCGCTCCGTGGAAATCGGGCGGGCCAGCACAGCATCCGGATCAACGATCAATACCGCGTGTGTTTCGTATGGCGGGCCGGCAATGCGTTCGATGTAGAGATCGCTGACTACCACTAGAAGGGAACGGCCGATCTGGGTCCGCCCGAGAACAGGGAGCGAGGCATGGCCAACTCACAGAAAAAGACCTTCGCCGTTCATCCCGGCGAAATCCTGAAGACCGAATTCATGGAACCTATGGATGTCAGCGCCTATGTGCTCGCCAAAGCGCTGCACTTCCCCGGCATCTACGAAGTCGTGCGCGGAGAGCGTGCCATCAGTGCCGACACCGCACTTCGCCTCGGAAGGTATTTCGGCTTGCCCGCGCAGTTCTGGCTCAACTTGCAGAACGACTACGACCTTCGTATCGCCTCCCGAAACGGGGCTGCCGAACGAATTAAGCCAAGGGCGCAATCCGTGAGCCAGGCGTCTGCCGCGCGCTAGGACGCGGTTCGCAGTCCTGATTCGGGGGCTAGGCGCGTTAGTTTGGTTGGATGAGGCGCTAGACTACCGGCAGACTAGCGCGCTGATCCCGAAGTTAGCCGGACTTCCACGTGGAAACTTGCCACTGTGAAGTAACCAGACTCGTCGCTTCGACCCACCTGGACAACCACCTGATTCAGGTAACGAGAAGGCAGCGCGGCGTTGGTCTGGCAGATCCGAGGAACAGACCAGACGGCACCCGCGAGAACGGCGGCCCAAAGCGCGACGGCGGCGATCTTTACCCAGTCACCGAAGTGTTCTTCGATCACGACCGTGCCGGCACACATGTCTCCCACGCGCCGATTAATTCTGGAGCAACTCGCAACCACGGTACCCACCAGGTAGAAGCCCAGCCCGTCGACGACGCGGAGGAGATTGCGAATTCCGAAAGCCGCGAGCGGATTCCGCTCGGTTGTCCGGACAACCCGAATGCCGACCATCGCTTTCCCCAGGGTAGCGCCGCAGCTCGCTTCCAGCAGCCAGAGATAGACAAAGAAAATCGCGGCATTAAGACCTTCGGCAACGAGCAGTGCGGCGAGGGTCAGCTTCAGTTCGGCTCCGTCGACGATGCCCCAGCGCATGAAGGCCCATGCATCCACCATGGCAAATACGCCGAAAAGGAAGACGCTGTCGAGCGCAAAGGCGATCAGGCGGTCGCCTAGGGTTGCCATTCGACACAAGGGGTCATCTTTCTGCTCCGGTCGAACTTGCCTGGGCGGCGCACTGGCCGCCGGAGACGCGGCCTCGACCATGCCTGATTCCTCAAGCAAATACTGAGCGGGCGGAATGACACTACCGCAGGATCCACAATTCTTGGATGCAGGGCTGGTTTGTCTGTGGCAGTGTGGACATTCCATAGTTGGGGCCAAGCCTGCTCGTGAGTTAACTAAATGATTACGCTCGGCGTTGGGGATTGCAGCATCACGAAAGGCCAGCATCGGAAGCCCGCTGTTGCAGGGCCTTTCGGCGCAATAACGCCTCGAAATGTGGGGCTGAGGGGCCTTGACAAGAGTTTCCACAGCATCCCGCCTTGAGGAGCTCCTGAGCACCCTGAAGTGCGTTGCAGCCCGCTCAGCCTCCCCCTCCGCGTGTGAGCACTTTGAGACATCATTCCTCTCGTCCCCAGCGCACACTTATCTCTACCGCCTTTCCAACGCGGACATTCTGACTTTGGAGGCCACATGCACCCATCACATCATTACATCGCTTCGTTATTTCTCACCGCCGCACTTGCCGCGCCAATGTCTATCATGGCCGCGCCCGTACCGCAGGAGGCCAGCGTTCAGGTCCGGGTTTACGATAGAAACCACAAGGACTATCACAACTGGGATGGTAACGAAAACCGCGCCTGGAACCAGTACCTCACCGAAAACCACAGGGATGCTCACGAATACTCCAAGTCGAACAAGAAAGAGCAATCGCAATACTGGAATTGGCGACATGCGCATCCCGACGATCGCGATCATCAAGACAGGCACTAGCTAAAACCTCCGCAGTCCCGTCCGTCGCCGAGCGGACGGGATGCTGGAGATCAAAGGTCCAGGGCCCAGCCCCATCAAAGTTCAAAGCGACGGACAAGAATGTCCGTCCTACGGTAGTGGGCTACTTTGAAGTCCCGGATAAACCCACGCATACCAGGAACGCCATAACCGCAGTCGCGGACACGAAGACGAGAAATGCGAAAGTCCCTATCGCTACGCCAATCCAGTAGCTGATCGGTTCCCCGTCCCGGCGAGCGGTGCGGCCTTTGATTGTAAGGACACCACTGCGAAAGGATTTGTAATAACCGTTCCCAAGGAGGAAAGCGATCGTCGCACAAAAACAAAGTATGAACAGTTCACGCGCCATTTAAATCACAATTCTAACGATCACGCCCCTCTTTCCGCCCTCCGCTGTTCGTAGGTTTCCCAGAAGTATCGCACAGGGCAATCAATTGCAAGAATCGAAGTAAGCCCACTACCCGTCCCACACCCCCGCCCGAATCCCTCCTTTTTGGTGATAATCTTATTCTTCCCGGCGACTGCTGATCTCGCGCGGGGCTGGAGCTGAAGCCAGCCCGTGCCCGGGGTGCATCCCAGGAATGATTCGTCCGAACTTATGCATT
>Ga0307478_10001408_pt1 | contig 20876 bp, 17 predicted proteins | sample atmos_gasesECM4C_2_FD_203713 | JGI IMG/M metagenome (GOLD analysis project Ga0307478, IMG submission 203713) | Hardwood forest soil microbial communities from Morgan-Monroe State Forest, Indiana, United States - atmos_gasesECM4C_05 | ecosystem: Environmental > Terrestrial > Soil > Temperate... | reverse complement strand
CACCAATTGCAAGGTTTCTACGGCCACGTGATGGGAGGAATGGGTGCCATCAGTGAGGCGCTCGCGGCCGCAGGCAGAAAACTCGGAGTCGAGATTCAAACATCGGCTCCAGTGGCGCAAATTGACGCGCGAAACGCACGAGTGCGGGGCGTGGTGCTCGAAAACGGGAGGGAAATCCGAGGGCGAACTGTCTTTTCGAACGCAGACCCGAAGCGGACGTTCTTACGGCTGGTTCCTGAAAGTGATTTGCCAGGGGAATTTGTGCAAGCCGTGCGCGGAATCAAAATGGCAGGACCTTGCGCGAAAGTGAACCTCGCGCTCTCGGAAGAACCACGATTCACGGGCACACCGTCGAGCCACACGCGGTTGGAAAGAACGTTTTATACGATCGTCCCTTCGCTCGAGTTTGCCGAACGATGCTATGACATCGCCAAGTTTGGGGATATTCCGGAGGAACTATGGGTCGATTGCGTGATTGCATCGAACGCGGATGATTCGCTGGCACCGCCAGGAACGCACATCATGACATGTTTTGTGCAATACGTGCCTTACCGGTTGCGCACGGGAACCTGGGACGAGAACCGCGATTTGCTGGGCGATCGCGTCATCCGCAAGATTGGCGAGCATGCGCCAAATGTTCCCAGGTCAGTCATCGCCCGGCAGGTACTGACGCCGCTTGATCTGGAGCGAACCTACGGCTTGACCGAAGGAAACATCTTCCACGGCGATCTCAATCTCGAGCAGCTGTTCTTTATGCGGCCGGTGGCGGGGTGGTCGCGATACCGGACGCCGATCGAGGGACTCTATCTTTGCGGTGCGGGTGCACACCCAGGCGGCGGAGTCACCGGGGCGCCCGGACATAACGCCGCACATCAGGCTCTGCGCGACTGGAAGCAGGGTCGGTTCAAGGCAGGTGCAGCTTGAGCATGAAGCCGGTTTGTCGAGGGTGCACCAATCAAGGCGGAGTTCGAGTATGTCGACGACTAGCGGCGACAAGGAGATGGCATGAAGAAAAAGGGCATTCTTGAGCGCTTGAAAGAAGGGCCGGTGCTCGGCGACGGAGGCTATTTGCTGGAGCTCGAGAAGCGCGGCTGGGTTCGTCCTGGGCCTTTCACGCCAGAAGTAGCGATCGTGTACCCGGATGCGCTTCGTGAATTACATATCGAGTTCCGACGGGCAGGGGCCGAGGTTCTGCAGGCGCTGACTTTCTACGCCAGTCGCGACAAGCTGGCAACCGTGGGTCTCGAAGATCGCGTCGAGGATATTAATCGTTCGGCAGTTCGTATCGCCAAAGAGGCCGCTGGGGACGACTGCCTGGTTGCGGGCAATCTGAGCCTGACATGGATGTACGAGCCGGGAAGCTCGTCGGCTGCGGATCGCGTGCGCGAAACGTTTGACGAGCAATTGCGCATACAGGTCGAAGAGGGTGTGGATTTCATCATCGGCGAGACGTTCTCGTGGCTGGGAGAAGCCCTGCTCGCGGTCGAGCGCGCGAAGAGGACCGGACTACCGGTGATGGTGACGATCTGCTTTGAGAACAAAGCCGAAACTGCGGAAGGCAAGAGCGCAGCCGAGGCCGCAAAGACTTTGCTGGATGCCGGAGCAGACATCGTGGGAATGAATTGCTTGCGCCCGCCGGAGCACATGCTCGGGCCAATGGAGGAGATGCGCAAGGCGGTCACGGGCTACCTGGCGTGCCAGCCGGTGGGATACCGGACGCCGAAGAGCCAGCCCGACTTCACCAGTCTGCCTGAGTTTCCCTATGGGCTGGACCCGCTGCAGGTGAGTCGCAAAGAAATGGGAGCGTATGCGGCACGAGCGCGGGATATCGGAATCAACTACATCGGTTCGTGCTGCGGGTCAGTGGCCTCGCATGTCCGCGAGATGGCGAACGAGCTCGGGAAACTGCCGCCAGACAACCGTATCTGGAAAAAAGGCGGAGCCAAACCCATGTCGGCCTTCGAATACTACGATCACGACAAGCAGGAAGTGAAACGCTAGGTCCGGCCGAGCGAGACGCAAATACCGTGAAAAGGAAAAGGCCCATTCTCAGAATGGGCCTTTTTGGTTCCCGCTGACAAAATCCGGAAACAGCTATGCTGCGGCTTCGGGGTCTTCTGCCAACACGAGCGGGACATTGGCCAGGTGCTCGTTCATGAACCATTGCTGCAGCTCGTTAGTGCGCAGCACGTCGCTGACGACCAGATCGTTGGTTCCGTCGTCGCCGATGGTTTGCGCACGCTTTGCCAGTTTCCGGCAATGGCCGATGATGATTTGATGGGCATCAAGCAGCCGGGAGATCTGTACGGGCACTTCCTCGCGGCCGCGGGGTGGGCGCTCAATTTGCGTGGTTTCAGCGATGTCGGCTGCCATCGCGAGACTGATTCCACCCAGCAGTTGAATGCGCTCAGCAATTTTGTCGACGATTTCGTCTTGTTCTTCGTAGTGTTTGTCGTAGAGAAGGTGAAGCTGGTAAAAGGTAGGACCGGCCACCTGCCAATGGGACTTCTTGTAGAGGTCGCGTAGGGTGATGGTATCGGCGAGAAGCTGGTTCAGTTGCTCGGTCATTTCCAGCCGGACTGGTTCTTCCAGATCCAGAGGGAGCAGGTGTTCGACCGTGCCGTAGGATTGAATCTCGCGTGCTCTTTGATGGAGGCGAGGCTGCGCGCTAATTTTGCCGTGGGTGGGTCTTGAGTCTTTCTTAGCCATGTGGGAAGCTCCTTGCAGTGTGAAGGGATAGGGCTGAGGATTCCAGCGCCTGAAATCGTACACCTTAGTGGCGTGGAACCTACAGTGTGGTTGGATGAATCTTGCGAGAGGTTCGACTCGCCGGTATCCGGACGTATCTGACACGGCCGACTTGCCCTTCATTCACAACAAATTAGCCTTGAGCCGAGCAAGGCAGGCTTGCTCATTTCCCATCTAGCGCTAGATTCAGTTCCAGTACGTTCACCCGGGGTTCCCCGAGGACGGAAAATTGCCGGCCCTGCGTGTGTGCTTGCACGAGATGTCGAACCTGCTCCTGGGTGAGTCCGCGCTCCCTGGCGACACGCGGAACTTGAAAGTCGGCCGCGGCAGGAGAAATGTCGGGATCGAGACCCGAAGCCGAAGTAGTCACAAGATCGGCCGGAATCGGAGTGCCGGGGTTCTCGGCTTGAAGACGTGCGACATCGCCGGACACGCGGTCGATGAACTTCTGATTGGTGGGTCCGAGATTGGAGCCTTGAGAATTCGCCGCATCGTAGCCGGCGTTGCCGGCCGCGGATGGACGGGAATGGAAGTAGCCGGGTCCTGCGAACGGCTGGCCGATGATCCGAGAACCAATCGCGGCTCCGTTTCGCTCAATGAGTTGCCCATTGGCTTTGTCTTTGAAAGCGAGCTGCGCAATCCCGGTGACCACAAGCGGATAAACAATTCCCAGCAGGACCGTTGTCCAGATCGTCATGAGGACTGCTGTGATCAAGTGTTTTTTCATGTCTCACCTAGACCAATCGAATGCTAGCGATTAGCACGTCGATTAGCTTTATTCCGACGAACGGGGCAATGAGGCCACCCACTCCGTAGATAAGCAGATTACGGCGGAGCAGGGCTTCTGCGTTCATCGGCGTATATTTCACGCCGCGCAAGGCGAGTGGAATTAACGCAACGATGATCAGCGCGTTGAAGATGACGGCCGACAAGATCGCGGATTGCGGGTTGTGAAGGTGCATGATATCGAGCGCCTTCAGCACCGGGAAAGTTCCAGCAAACATTGCGGGGATGATGGCGAAGTACTTGGCGACGTCGTTGGCGATGGAGAAAGTGGTCAGGGCGCCGCGAGTCATGAGCAATTGCTTGCCGATTTCCACGATCTCGATGAGCTTGGTGGGATTGGAGTCGAGGTCCACCATGTTGCCTGCCTCTTTCGCGGCCTGCGTTCCGGTATTCATGGCGACACCGACGTCGGCTTGCGCAAGGGCGGGAGCATCGTTGGTCCCGTCTCCCGTCATCGCCACCAGCTTTCCCTCGGTCTGCTCGCGGCGGATCAAATCCATCTTGTCTTTCGGCGCCGCCTCGGCAAGAAAGTCGTCGACACCGGCCTCGCGTGCAATCGCTGCGGCGGTCAACGGATTGTCCCCGGTAATCATCACCGTCTTGATGCCCATCGCGCGAAGCTGGTCGAAACGCTCGCGCATGCCGCCTTTCACGATGTCCTTCAGATAGATCACGCCCAAGGCTCGGAAGTTTTCGGCAACGACCAGGGGAGTTCCGCCGGAGCGAGCGATCTGCTCGACCGTGCTCATGACTTCCTTGGGCAAGACGGTTCCGTTTTGTGCCAGGTATTTGGAGACGGCGTCCACTGCGCCCTTGCGAATCTCGCGCCCATCGAGATTGACACCCGACATGCGAGTCTGGGCGCTGAAAGGCACGAAGACGGCTTCGTGCGCGCCCAGTTCCCTGCCCCTCAAGCCATAGCGCTGCTTGGCAAGAACAACAATAGAGCGGCCCTCGGGAGTCTCGTCGGCAAGGGATGATAGCTGGGCCGCGTCGGCCAGGTCGTTCTCCACGATGCCGGGCGAAGGAATGAATTCGGCAGCCTGCCGATTTCCAAGGGTGATGGTTCCAGTCTTATCGAGTAACAGAGTGTTGACATCACCCGCGGCTTCTACCGCACGCCCTGACATGGCCAGCACGTTGTGCTGAACCAGGCGATCCATGCCGGCAATGCCGATGGCGGAAAGCAAGCCACCAATCGTCGTCGGGATCAAACATACGAGCAACGAGACCAAAACAAACACCGTTTGGGGAGAGCCGGAGTAGATCGCAAAAGGCTGCAAGGTCACAACCGCAAGAAGGAAGATGATGGTCAATCCGGCAAGAAGAATGTTGAGCGCGATTTCATTGGGGGTCTTCTGACGTTCGGCGCCTTCGACCAAAGCGATCATGCGGTCGAGGAACGTTTCACCCGGATTCGATGTGATGCGGACCTTGATTACGTCGGAAAGAACGCGAGTGCCGCCGGTAACGGCAGATCGATCGCCTCCGGCTTCGCGAATGACGGGTGCGGATTCGCCGGTAATCGCCGATTCGTCGACGGAAGCGACTCCTTCAATCACCTCGCCGTCACCTGGAACGAATTCTCCCGCAGCGACGAGGACAACGTCGCCGGCTCGCAGTTTTGCGCTGGGAATGTTTTCGGTTCCGCCGTTAGGCAACAACCGCTTGGCCATGGTCTCGGATTTGGCTTTGCGCAACGTATCGGCTTGCGCCTTGCCCCGGCCCTCAGCCATGGCTTCGGCAAAGTTCGCGAACAACACCGTGAACCAAAGCCACAGGGTGATCTGCAGATTGAAGGCGAAATCTCGCTTTCCCAAAAATAGGAGCGCGGTGGTGACGACACTGCCGACTTCCACCACAAACATGACCGGGTTCTTCATCATGCTGCGGGGATTGAGTTTTGTTACACAGTCGAGCAACGCGCGGGTGACAATCTTTCCATCCCAGAGGCTCTTGCTCTTTGTTTTTGTGTGTGCGGTCATCGGGTCCTCAGAAAGTCTTTCCCGCCACCATCAACAGGTGCTCGAGAATCGGGCCCAGGCTCAGGGCTGGGAAGAAGGTAAGGGCACCGACGATCACGATGACCGACACCAGCAACGTGGTGAACAGCGGCGTGGTCACGGGAAAAGTTCCGGCTGATGCGGGCACAATTTTCTTTTGCGCGAGGTTCCCGGCGATGGCCAGCATCGGAACAATCATGAAGAATCTTCCGATCAGCATAGTGAAGGCGCCCGAGACGTTGTACCAGGGAGTGTTGCCGTTCAGGCCGGCAAAAGCGGAACCGTTGTTCCCTGCCTGTGAGGTGAACGCATAAAGAATTTGCGTGAGTCCGTGGGGACCAGGGTTACTGATGCTTGACGTTCCGAAACTGGCCACGGATGACATCGCGGTCAAGCAAAGAATGATCAGCGGAAACACGAGCGTGACCAGCATGGCCATCTTGACGTCGTAGGCCTCTATCTTTTTGCCTAAATACTCGGGAGTACGACCGACCATGAGTCCGGCGATGAAAACGGCCAGAACCACGTAGATCAAAATGCCGTACATTCCCGCCCCGACGCCGCCAAACACCGTCTCGCTGAGCATGATGTTGACGAGCGGAACCATGCCGCCGAGCGGAGTGAACGAGTCGTGCCAGCTATTGATCGCACCACAACTGGCGTCGGTGGTCACGGTGGCAAAGAGGGCGGAGTTTGCAATGCCAAAGCGGACCTCTTTCCCCTCCATGTTGCCGCCGGATTGCACCGCGCTGGGATGCTGATCGACCCCTTTCAGCAGAGGATTGCCCAGGGCTTCGGCCCGGTAGGCCGTGACAATCCCACACAAGAACAGGATGGCCATGGCTGACCACACCGCCCAGCCATGCCGCGGCGACTTCGTCATGCGACCCAATGTGTAGGTGAGGCCTGCCGGAATCGCGAAGATAGAGAGCATCTGGAGATAGTTGCTGAAAGGCGTCGGATTTTCGAACGGATGAGCGCTGTTTGCATTGAAGAAGCCGCCGCCGTTGGTGCCGAGCATCTTGATTGCTTCCTGGGAAGCAACCGGACCCTGGGCAATGGTTTGATCGGAGATCGTGTCCATCACGGGTTGGCCATCTGGACCAACCAACGGTTTCCCGTCGGCACCTACCTTCTGAACATGCTGGGGCTCCATCAGCTTTACAGTGTCGTAGGGCCGGAAATTTTGCACGACACCTTGGGAGACGAGAAGTGTGGCGTAAACCAGGCACATCGGGAGTAGGACCCACAAGGTACCGCGCGTGAGGTCCACCCAGAAATTCCCGATGGTTTTCTTCTCCGTGCGCGCGATCCCGCGAATGAAAGCGATCGCTAATGCGATTCCCACGGCGGCGGAGACAAAGTTGTGATACGCCAGTCCGGCCATTTGCGTCAGATAGCTCATCGTGCTTTCGCCGGAGTAGTTCTGCCAATTGGTGTTGGTGGTGAATGAAGCCGCTGTATTAAAAGCCAGAGCAGTTTCGACCGCACCGAATTTTTGGGGATTGCCCGGCAACAAGCCTTGCAGGCGCTCGATAAGGTACAGCAGCAGCATGGAAACGCCGCTGAACAGCAGCATGCTGACCGCGTATTCGGCCCAAGGCATCTCTTGCTTTTCATCGACACCGGTAGCGCGATACAACAAGCGCTCGATCGGGCGAGCCAAAGGGTCAAGGAACGTACGCTCGCCAGAAAAGACCTTTGCCATGAAAGAGCCCAGCGGCTTGGTCACCGCCAGAATCAGGGCCAGGAAGAGAAATATCTGGAACCAGCCGTTTGCAGTCATTTCAAAATTTCTCCGGACGCAGCAGCGCGTACAGGAGGTAGGCCATCAATCCCGCGGAGATCAAAAGCATGATGATTGACTCAGCATTCATAAGCACGACCTATTTCATGCGTTCACAGAACTGCACGTAACCCACCGACAGGGCGAAGAATGCAACGGTGAGTACTACGAACAAAAGATCCTTCATACGATTACCTCGATCCTCACGGGCATTTCGTGCTCAGAACTTGACCAAGATCGCCATAGACGCGCGATCCTCGGTCTTGCGCAGATCCGGGAACCATCCCGGAATAATCGTTCCTGGGGTCCCGTTGTTTCCTCCCGGAGGCGTAACGCCACCCGGACCGCTCCAATACGGCACGTTGGAATGACGGTGATTGAACTCCCAGCGGAACGTGATGTACTGGCTGGGCATGTAGTCGTAGGTTCCGGAGATGTCCCAGGCCTTGAAGGGATCGCCAGGATTCTCCGTGAAGTAAGGCGTGCCCGTGGTGGCGGTAGCCCCATCGATCGGAGGTAATAGAACGAGGTAGCGGCCAGGGTTGTTGATCCTGCCGCCGCCTACCGTGAAACCGTACCGGTCCTTGTGGAACCACCAACGGTTGTAGAGCATGAAGCCAAGAAAGCTCTGCTTGTAATCAATGATGTTGCCCTTGGGGTCCTTCTTATTTGTGGTGCAGTTCACGCCGCCACCGGATTCGCAGCCCACATCCCCAGTGAGACTGAAAGCCATCTTGTCCAGAAAGCGCTCAGGATGATCGTAGTATTTAACTTCGACGCTGTTGTCGGTGTGATAGCGGGTGCGATTGGGAATACCTACGGCGTCAGCGCCGAGACCATAATTGTTGGAGATAATCGAAAGCCACGGGGTCGGACGCCACAGAATCTGCCCGCCAAGACCCAGGCGGCCATTGGGGCGCGCGTACGACTGCCAGCCGTTGATAATCCAGGGCTCGATCTTCAGTTTCTCGGTGGGGAAGATCTGGATCCGCATGCCGGTGAAAAACCACGGCGTGTTGGACGATACGTAAGAAGGCTGATAAGCCCAGTTATCGAATTGATAGAAGCTGAACAGCCCCACGTAGGACAAAAAGATTCCGGCATCGACGTTGATTCCATGCAGCGCGTTGATGTGATACCCGCCGTAGGCCTCATTCAGATAGCGGTAGGCGTTGTCCAATTGCCACTGGCCACGCGAGTAGCTGGCATCGTTGCGTGGCGTTGCTGTTGAATACAACCCGAGTTGGGTGAACACGCGCGCACGAACATTGTCGTAGTGGAAGTCTCCACCGATGCCCAGGTGGGTGAGGCTGATCTCGTTGGAGCGAAATACTTCGCTCGAACCGCCGATGGTGTCGTCTTTGGGATGGTTGAAATCGTAGTGGTAGGCAACGTCGGCGCGAATCTCCGGCGTAAAGAACTTGGAATCAAAGGCGGGTTCCTTGGTGCGCGGATTGCCGTTCAACCAGGTCCAATCCGCAAAAGCGAATGGTTCGGCTTTCTGCGGTTTCGCCGGTGGCGGTGTTGTCTCAGCCTGCGCTGAACTCGAGGATGCTGGCGAGGCAGCGAGAGACGAGGAAGCGATGCCGTTTGCCGGAACTACTTCTGGAACGCCTACGACGGGATCGGTTCTCTTCTCTGCCGAAGCCGACCGTTGTTTTAGGCGCCCTTCCAGTTCCTGAATCCTTGCTTGCATCCGCTCGAGCTCCTGCAGGATCTGAGCGTCGGTATCATCGGGCTGGTCGCCCTTCGGCGCGACCGCTGGACTTGGCGCTCCATCCAGTTTGGCGGTTTCCGTTTGAGCAAACGCGACGCTCATATTCAGGAGCGCGGCGACTATCGCGATGGCAATCAAGAAACTAACGCTCGAGGCTTTCGTCATAAGAAAAGGTCTCGCAAAAAGACAGCGCAACGCCGGCCCGTGCGGCCAAGCTTGCGATTCATCAATTGTCTGAGTGGTAAGCAAACAATTGAGTTGACCAGATTTGGTGTAAGGAGCGAGTAAGGGTTTTCTAAGGATTCCGTAAGGGAAACAAACCCAAGCATTAGACTACGGAAATTGCCAGCGCGCAATCATGACTCGCCGGGCTCAAAGCGATAACCCACCCAGGGTTCGGTGACAATGTAGCGAGCCGATGTGCCGTCAGGTTGGAGCTTCTTGCGCAGTTGTCCGACGAACACGCGCAAGTACTCGACTTGCTCGGTGCTCTGGCCGCCCCAAATCGCGCTTAGCAGCGTGCGATGTGTAATGACTTTCCCGGGGTGGCGCGCAAGATACAGGAGCAGCTCGAATTCTTTAGGCGTGAGATGGACGTCGTGGGCACGAACCTGGACCTTGTGCGCAGCCAGATCGATCACAAAGTCACCGACTTCGATACGTTGCGCTTCCTCGCCGATGGATTGGGCACGACGCAATGCTGCGCGCACTCGTGCGAGGAGTTCCTCCATGCCGAAGGGTTTGGTGACGTAATCGTCCGCGCCGGCATCGAGAGCTTGCACTTTGGTTCGCTCTTCTCCTCGAACCGAGAGGATCAGGATCGGCACCTGCGTCATTGTCCTGAGACGCCGCGTGAGTTCCAAGCCATCCATGTTAGGCATGGAGAGATCGGTGATGACCAGGTCGGGCGTCCAATCCTTCATGATCTCCAGCGCGGTTTCGCCGTCATTCGCGACACGCACGTCGTAGGAATGCGAACCAAGACTGGTGCGCAAGACGCGTGTGATCTGGGTCTCATCGTCGACGACGAGAATTTTGCGAGGCGAGGTCACGGGATTTATGACGGCTCCTGTGTAACGATGTGCACGTCGACCGCCGGGGCATCGCGCAAGAAGCGATGAATCGCAGAAATGTACAAGTAGCGCCGCCAGCCGGTGGTGGCGGAGCGGCCGAACACGACGTGCGTGATGTGCTTTTCATGCACGACCTCGGCAACGGCCCCGGCGACAGTGCGTCCCTTGACGCGCACGACATGTGCTCCGACGTTCTCGGCAAACTGGACGTTGGCCTGCAGGCTCTTTTGATTACGCTCTGAGGTGTCCTGACCCATGTCGACATACACGATGTACAGCTCGCCGTCGAGCGCCTGCGCCATGCGGGCGCCGCGAGCGATGAGATGTTGCGCCGCCGGATTGGAACTGATGCAGACTGCGATGCGCTCGCGGACACCGAGACTTCTCCGCGAGTCCTGCTTGTCGAGGTAGGTTTCCAGGCTGCGATCCACCGCATGGGTCACATGGCGTAGGGCCAGTTCGCGGAGAGCAATCAGATTTCCCGGGCGGAAGAAATTGCCGAGAGCGCGCTCAACTCTCTCCTGCGGGTAGATATCGCCGCGCCGCATGCGGTTCTGCAGGGCTTCGGGCGTGAGGTCAGCCATCACGACCTCGTCGACTCGCTGTAACACCCAATCCGGCACCGTCTCGCGGACCTGAATCCCCGTAATTCCCTGGACGGTCGGAGTTACGCTCTCCAAGTGTTGGATATTCATGGTTGAAAGTATGTCGACGCCGGCGTCGAGCAGTTCAAACACGTCTTCGTAGCGTTTGCGGTGCTTGCTGCCTTCGATGTTCGTGTGCGCCAGCTCATCAACAATGGCGACCTGCGGCTTACGAGCGAGGATCGCGTCCACATCCATTTCCTCAAAGAGCGCGCCCTTGTAATCGAGTTTCTTACGGGGCACAGCTTCGAGTTGGTCCGCCAGATCCGCGGTAGCCTTCCGGCCATGGGTCTCAACCACTCCGATGACGACGTCTTCTCCCCGGCTGTGGCGGCGGATAGCTTCACTGAGCATGCTGTAGGTTTTTCCGACACCGGGCGCGTATCCCAAGAATAATTTGAAGACGCCACCCTTTTTGGCGGGCGCAGCTTCTTCGAGCCATTGCTCGGGAGTTTTCGTCATTGCGAGTATTGTGCTTTAGGCAGTGGGAAATTGTCGAACCTCGACTACAATCGCCTCGTGAAAGACACGTTCTCGCGAGAAGTCGGTCGATACGCGGCGGCAGCCGTGGCGGTATTTGCTCTGGTGTTCGTCTTTCGCACCATTCACGTCGCCAATCCCACGACCGTCGCTCTGACATTCCTGCTTACAGTCTTGATCGTGTCGACAGTTTGGGGATTGCGCGCGTCGGTGTTCACAGCGATTGTGGCCACTCTCGCATTTAACTACTACTTTTTGCCGCCGGTCGGGACATTTACGATCGCCGATCCACAGAATTGGGTCGCGCTTTTCGCGTTCCTGGTTACGGCGGTCATTGCGAGCCAGCTCTCCGCGAGGGCCCGGCGGGAAGCCGACAACGCCAATGAACGACGACGCGAGGTGGAGCGGCTGTACGCGTTCAGCCAGAAACTGCTAACCAGCGATAACGTGGTGGAACTGTTGAACCAGCTCCCCGGTTATATCGTGGAGGCTTTTCCGGTGACAGCAGCTGCGATTTCGTTGCCCGACCGTCCGGATGTCTACCGCTCGAGTGCCGATATCGCGGGCCTCGACGGCCATGATCTTCAACTGGTATGCAGCCGAGGGGAGCCGCGAGTTGACCCGCAGCGAAAACTGGCTTTCGTGCCATTGCGCATGGGAGTTCGTACCGTAGGAAGTCTGGGCATCGCAGGAGGCCGATTGTCGCGCCAGACACTGGACGCCATGAGCAGCCTGGTCGCAATCGCGATCGAGCGCGTTCGCGCCGTCGAGAATCTCAGCCGCACCGAGGCTGCGAAGGAGAGCGAGCAATTGCGATCGGTCTTGCTCGACTCCGTTACCCACGAGTTCCGCACGCCGCTTACAGCGATCAAGGCGTCGGTCACGTCGCTACTTGCGGCTCCCTCGCTCGACGAGGGGCAGGAACAGGAACTGCTGACCGTGATCAACGAAGAAAGCGACCGTCTCAATCGACTGGTTGGCGAAGCTGCCGAAATGGCGCAACTGGACGCGAACCAGGTTGAGCTTCACCTGGCTCCTCATCCGATCCGAGAGGCGGTCGATGCCGCGCTGGAAAGCTCGAAGAAAATTCTGGCCGGCCATCCGGTGGAGGTTCGCCTGCCTGAAAATCTGCCACAGGTACGTATGGATCCGTCGCGAATCAAGGAAGTCTTGATGCATTTGCTGGAAAACGCGGCCAAGTACTCCCCAGCGGATGCACCGATCCGCATTACCGGAGAAGCGCGGAACCGCTACCTGATGACCAGCGTTTCCGACCGAGGACCTGGCATCGATGACTTCGAGCAGTCGCTGGTCTTTGACAAATTCTATCGGGGAAGAAATCAGAGGATGACCGTGCAAGGCACGGGAATGGGGCTAGCCATTGCCAAAGCGATTGTTGAGGCGCATGGCGGCACCATTGGACTGACCAGCCAACTGGGGCACGGCTCGGTGTTCTATTTCACACTTCCGCTGGCATGATCAGATTGCCGACCCTGAAAGGCTGTACAACAACACCAACAGGACAAACGCGGCGATGCCAACATAGAGCCAATCGCGCTCGAGGGCGAAAGCCAGCACCGAGAATGCAACCCGCGCGACTGGAGTGGCAATCAAGAACAGCAGTCCCATCTGGATGATGCCTCGGCCGCTCATGGCTAACGCGGCGTGGGCAATTCCCTGCCAATGGCGCAAGTCTGAGGGTTCTCCGGCAAAAACGTGATAGTCGGCGCGGGAGAATCCGTGCCGAGCTAAGAAAATCAGGCCTCCAATAAGAACCACGGTGGCGGCGAGCGTCACGCCGGCGCGCAGCAAGTTTGCGATGACGACTTCGACTTTCTGATCGGTCCAATCCGATTTCTTGAACATGCACTAAACCCTGCCGGTAAACGCACCGTACAGCATTTCGATGCCCAGAGCCACGATCACGACAGCAAACACCCAGCGCAACAACTTCGTTTTTGTCCGAGCGAGTACCCGCGCTCCGGCCAAAGAGCCGACGAGCACGCCAAGCATTACCGGCATGGCCAAAGTGGGATCGATATATCCGCGGCTGAGATACACGCCGGCGCTGGCCGCGGCGGTCACACCGATCATAAAGTTGCTGGTAGTGGTTGAGACCTTGAACGGAATCCCCATGGCATGATCCATCGCGAGCACCTTCACTGCCCCGGACCCGATGCCTAGCAGGCCAGAAAGAGTTCCTGCGCCGAACATCATGCTGAAGCCGAGCGGCACACGGCGCGCGTGATACTGCTTAGGACCCGTCAACGATGGGTAGGTGCCGTTCATTCCCAAACGGGCAGCCAGCGGGTCTGGTGGTCCGTCTTGTGGCGGATCAACGGGATTCCGGCTGGAAAGATAGCCGGAGTAGATCAGGACAAGTCCGAAGATGGCTCCGATCGCAGCGGTCGGGACACTGGCCGCGAGAAATGCACCGAACAGAGCTCCGAGGGTCGTCGCAATTTCAAGGAACATGCCGATGCGGATGTTGGAGAACCCATCCTTTAAGTAAGCGACGGCCGCGCCAGAGGAGGTTGCGATCACTGACACCAGCGAAGCTCCTACGGCATAGCGGATGTCAACCTTGAACACCAGGGTGAGCAGAGGGACGAGAACGACGCCTCCGCCTAGGCCAGTCAATGCACCGAGAAATCCGGCCATGAACGATCCCAGGCCCACCAATAGGGTGAACTCCAGATTGTTCATGCCGCCTCCCACTCCAGTGTGCCACAGGCGAAGGAATCCGATCTGTGGACGGGAGGTTAGGCAATCGGTTCCTCTTTTTTGTCAGTTTGAGGCACGACGCAAGGGGAGCGCGCTGGCAGGGCGACAGGATCGGTTTGAAGGCGTGCCCTGATACAGTGCGTGAGGGCAAGATGCCCTCACGACAGCCGGCGCGACCCTTCGACTCCGCTCAGGGCAGGCTGCCGGCGCTACAGTCGTTTTTCCGCAACCTGTTTAGGCGCAGACTAGTAACAGCTCGGTTCAGGATCCCCGCCGAGATTGATCTGGATCAGGGGCGCGACCGGAACGGTGGGATCGGGCATGTGCAGACCGCATTCCGTTTTCTGAAACCCGGACCAGCGTCCGGCTCGCGGGTCTTCCCCGGGGCGAATGGCGCGAGTGCAGTGGGTGCAACCGATGCTGGTGTAATTCTGATCGTGGAGAGGGTTGTAGGGAACATCGTGAGCATGCAGGTAATTCCAGACGTCCTTATTGCTCCAGTCTGCGATGGGATTGATCTTTACCAGCTGGAACTTCGAATCCCACTCGACTTTCCCGGCACTGGCACGGGCGGAAGTCTGGTCGCGGCGGATGGCGGTGATCCAGGCACGCAATCCCGAAAGCTTTTCTTTCAGTGGCTCGACCTTTCGCAGGGCGCAGCACTGATCCGGTTCGGTGGCCCACAGGCTGGGCCCGTATGTCTCGGCCTGCTCGGTGGGCGACAGGCGAGGACGAACGCGCTCGACTTCGATTCCGTATCGCCTTTCCACAGTTTCGATGAGTTGATACGTTTCGGGGAACAGGAATTCGGTATCTATCGTGAACACGCGAACAGACGGGCTGATGCGTGTTGCCATATCGATCAGGGCCATGCCTTCGGCTCCGAAGCCAGAAGCCATCTCGACGCTGCGCCCAAACGTCCGAAACGACCAACGTAGAACCTGTTCGGGAGTCCAGTCCTCGGCTGCCTTTTGCGTTTCTTTTATTTTCTCGATCACTGCACGATCTCTTTCTGGTCGCCCCAAGGATTCTGGCTACCCACAACCATTTCTTGTTCAGACAAGGATTCGAACGATGACGTTGAGGAGCCCCACGCCTCTTCGCTGCTTGCCATCTGTGGCACTCCCACCGCATCACCCACCAAGAGAAGCGTCGGTGCCGGCAAATGTGGTGCGCTCGGCAAAGCGTCGACCGTGGTGCGATGGATACTTTGTCCCGAAGAACTCGCTCGGGAGATGATTGCGCACGGAGTTTGCGGTTTCAGTCCGGCAGCGATGAGCTGACTTGCTGTTTTCTCGTAATCGAAACCGGGCATGTAAATGGCGAGCGTCGCACCTGAATCCACGTGCGCAGACCATGCGACCGTAGCGTTCGCGTTCGCCTGATGATTCGTAACAAACACGACCGCAGACGCCTTGCCACGCTGAGTTAACGAGACTTGCGCGGCGGCTGCGGATGCCAACGCCGACGTCACGCCAGGGACCACTTCAAAATCGACGCCTGCCTTGCGCAAAGCTTCCATCTCTTCGCCGGAGCGGCCGAAAATCGATGGGTCGCCCCCTTTAAGACGAACCACGCGAAGTCCAAACGAGGCGAAGGCGACGAGCAGCGAGTTGATTTCCTCTTGCGGCGCGCTTTTCCGGCCGCATCGTTTCCCAATGTTACGGACTTCTTTGTTGGTGGGAATCAGCGCCAAGATCTCAGGGCTGATTAGGTCGTCGTGCAAAACAACATCCGCGGTGCGAAGCAGTTTGAGCGCTTTGAGCGTGAGCAGTTCCGGATCGCCCGGCCCCGCGCCAACCAGGAAGACCTTACCGTTCATGGTGGGCCTCCGGACTGCTTTCCGAACCATGGCGCGTGAGGAAAGCTTCACTGCTCGCTAGCTGATGAAGGAGATGTCGCCGACGTTCGGCCTGCAACGGAGTGCGAAACAGTTCTGAGCGCGCTTTCCCCAATTCCTCGAGCCAGCCTGCATAGACAGGCGCCAGCCACCTTTCGAATTCACGACGGAGCCTTTGCGCAAGCGCCGGGCTCTTGCCGGCTGTCGAGATCGCAACCTGCAGAGCCCCACGGCGAACGACAGCCGGATAATAGAAATCGCAACGCTCGGGATCATCGACGACATTGCATAAAATCTGGCGCCGCTGTGCTTCGCGGTAGACCCGGTCATTTACTTCGATCGTGGAAGTGGCGGCAACCACGAGGAAAGTTGCGTTCAGATCCGACACGTCAAACTCGCGAGCCGCCCACGTCACGATGCCGGCGCGGGCCCATTCCGAGACCGCGGATGTTGCCGAAGGAGCCACGACACGCACCGTGGCATGCGCCGCCAACAGACTGCGAATCTTCGATTCGCCGATTTTGCCGGCGCCGACAACCAGGCACGAACGGCCTTCGAGTTTCAGAAACATCGGGAACAGGCTCATCGCTTTCCCTTCACCTTGGGTCGCATGATTCATCCCTCGATTCCGTGCGGGAGCTGTCCAGGTGGTTGATCACGCAGCACGGCGGCCATCAATTCGCCTGCCAGGAACTCCCGCAACTCCGTGTCGCTATGACGCGCGAAAAACTGGCGCAGATTCTCATTTGGCCGGCGATCCTCAAGGTACCTGCGCAGTAAGCGCTCGATTGCATCAGGAACTTCTGTTGCCAGGCACCGATAGCCGACCGGTCGGGCAATCGATTGGTGCAACCCGACGGCGCCACCGATGCAGAAGTAGTACGCATCCTGCATGCGATCGCCGACCTTGATTTTTTTGCCTTCGATTCCAATGTCAGCAATCCAATGCTGCCCGCAACTGTTCGGGCAGCCGGTGACGTGAAGCTTGAGGTGCTGCTCGAATCCCGGCAAGCGTTCTTCCAGTTCTTCGACCAGCCAGCGGGAGAATGTCTTGGTTTCGGTGATTGCCAGCTTGCAGAACTCCGAACCGCTGCACGCCACTGCGCCTCGCCAGAAGGCAGATCCCTGAACAGGCAGGCCGGCGGTGGTAAGTTCTCTCGCAAGGGAGTCGACGTTCTCGCGAGGAACGTTCACGATCAGCAGGTTCTGCATGTTTGTGACGCGAACCTCGCCTCCCGCAAAGCGAGTGGAAAGTTCAGAGGCAGCCCGCATCTGCGTGGCGGAGATACGGCCGCGCAGCACAGCCGCACCTACGTAGTAGTGGCCAGGCTGTTTCTGCGCGTGGATGCCCACGTGATCGCGATAGACGTCATTCGGTGGATGCTCTTCGACTGCAGGCTCCAGATGGAACCCGAGGCGTTTCTCGAGCTCGCGTTGGAAATCTTCAACCGTCCACCCGTGGCGTAAGAACAGGAATTTGAGCCGCGCCCGTTCGCGGTTTTCGCGAAGCACGTCGCTATCGCGAAAGATTTCCGCAATGCCACGCAGCACAGGCAAGACCTGATCGGGACGAACAAATGCATTCAAACGGGCTGCGAGGTGAGGATCAGTCGAGAGTCCACCACCAACGCGGAGAGAAAAACCTGTTTCGTCGTGCCCGCGTAGCCGGCGTGTGACAGCGGTTAAACCGATATCGTTAATCTCGGGGTAGGCACACCAGGAACGGCAACCCGTGATGCAGATCTTGAACTTTCGGGGAAGGTTGTAGAACTCAGCGTTGCCGACAAAGAAGCGACTGGCTTCCAGCGCCAATGCGGAAGCATCAAAAATCTCTCCCGCGTCCACGCCAGCCAGCGGGCACCCGGTAATGTTGCGAGTATCGTCGCCGCAGGATCCCTTTGTGGTTAAACCGACGCTCCAGAGTGCATCGAGCAATTCGGGGAGGGCTTCGATCGTAACCCAATGAAGCTGAATGTTCTGACGAACTGTCAGATCAGCCGAGCCTCGCGCGTACCGCTCCGTCACGTCGGCGATCGTGCTTAGCTGGTGCGCTTGCAGCAGGCCGTTTGGAATGCGAAGACGCACCATGAAATAGGGGAGCGCCTTCCCTTCCCCGTTCGAACCGCCGATGGCACCGTCACCGTCTCCCTGGGTGTATACGCCCCACCAGCGAAAATACGTGCCAATCCACGCAGGCGGGATCGAGGTGAAGCCGTCACGCGCAAATCGGCGGATCTCCTCGAGTCCCTCCCAGGGATTCTTTTCGCGTTTGAGGCGCTCAACGCGCTGCGCTTTCGTTTCTTTGGCTGTATTTGTCATAAAAAACAAAAACCCACCGCCAGTTTCGTCTACTGGCGGTGGGCTGATAAGTGCTGATTTATTAGTAACTTACTAGGTCAGCAGCCTCCCATTGCCAGAAGACACGAGCGTGCGACAACAAGTACAACAACACGCCGCGAACGTCTGGCAAGAGGCCAACATCATCCCGAGATAGTAGATTCGAATGCTGAATCTGTCAACAGGCCAGTTCTCGGCCTGCATGCAAAATTTGAATCGCCGCAATCGAAAAAATGCAGGGTGCCTCTACAAACATCCTTTGACGCGGGTTCCCAGCTAGGCTAAGTTCTAGAGGTCAGATGCTGACTCATCGCCACCACCGCCATCATCATCATCACGCGCCCAGCGCGTCGGCGGGGGTGCCGGTCTGAGCTAGCTAGCACTCATCGATTCCTTGGCCCGCTGACGCGCAAAGCTCAGCGGGCTTTTTGTTTCTCCACAGGAAAAGAAAATGCAGATTGACTTTGAAAAGATGCAAGGTTTGGTTCCGGCAATCGTTCAGGACGATGGTTCGCAGGAAATCCTCATGCTCGGTTTCATGAACCGGGAAGCCTTCGAGCGAACATTGAAGTCGGGCTATGTGACATTCTTCAGCCGAACGCGCAATCGTCTCTGGACGAAAGGCGAAAGTTCCGGCAATCGTCTCAAGCTGGTTTCAATCAATACGGACTGCGATCGGGATTCGTTTCTGGTTCGCGTCGAGGTCGAAGGCGCCGGAGTAGTCTGCCATCTCGGGACGCGCTCCTGCTTCACACAAGTAATAGAAGTTCCTTCGGCTTCGGCAGCGATCGGGCGGAGCGAGGGCTAGGCCATGAAGCTACGGCTTGGCATCCCGAAAGGAAGTCTGCAAGAGGCGACGCTGCAATTATTCGCACGCGCCGGTCTGCGCGTGTATACGAACGCCCGGTCCTACTTTGCGTCGACGGGCGACCCTGAAATCGAGTGCATGCTGATTCGGGCGCAGGAGATGGCGCGTTACGTCGATCACGGCGCACTCGATGCCGGGCTTACGGGATTGGATTGGGTGGTGGAAAGCGGGCTCGATGTTGTAGCAGTCGCCGATCTGATCTACGCCAAACAGAGCCGAGGTAAGGTGCGATGGGTGTTAGCCGCGCCGGAAGATTCAACCTATCGACGGGCGGAAGATCTTGCCGGTCGAATCATCGCAACGGAACTGGTTCAGGTCACTCGAAACTACTTCCGCGCAAAAGGTGTTGAAGTGCAAGTGGAATTCTCCTGGGGTGCTACGGAGGTGAAGCCCCCGATGCTTGCCGACGCGATTGTGGAAGTCACGGAAACGGGCAGCTCGCTGCGGGCGAACCGGCTGCGCGTCCTCGACACGGTGCTCGAATCAAACACCCAGATCATCGCCAATAAATCGGCGTGGGGCGATTGCGAGAAGCGTCGAAAAATCGAGAACCTTGCGCTTATGCTTCGCGGCGCAATGGAGGCGCAGGATCGTGTTGGTTTGATGCTCAACGTGCGCAAGGTAGACCTCAACGGAGTACTGGCCGTGCTTCCTGCTTTGCAGAATCCTACGATCTCCACTCTCAGCGATAGCGATTGGGTGGCGGTAAACACGGTCATTGAAGAAGCGGAAGCGTGGCAGGTGATTCCACGGCTCAAGCAAGCCCAAGCCCAAGGCATTGTGGAGTATCCGCTGAATAAGGTGGTGATGTGATGCGGATCTTCTCCGGTGCGGCCGCATTACGGCAGGTGCGAAAACTGGAGACACGCGGCTCTGCGTTGAGCGCTTACGAACCACGGGTGCGAACAATTGTCGAGAGGGTTCGCCAAAGGGGTGATCGCGCGTTGCGCGACTACGCACAAAAATGGGATGGGCTTGGCGCTGGCGAGCCGCTCCAAGTTTCGAAAGCCGAACTCGAGGCCGCGTGGGCGATGGCCGATCCGAGACTGCGAAGTTCGCTCCGACAAGCTGCCGCCAACATCCGGCAGTTTTGCCGGTGGCAGCGCCCCCGGGACTGGAATCGAAATAGGGCCGGCATTTCGCTGGGACAGGTGGTGCGGCCCATTGATTCGGTTGGCTGCTACGTACCGGGCGGACGATATCCGCTCGTATCAACCTTGCTGATGACCGTTATTCCCGCGCAGGTCGCGGGCGTAGAAAACATACGGGTCGCCTGTCCCGATGCGAAAAACGAAGTGCTCGCGGCGGCTCAGATGCTCGGAGTCCGGGAAGTTTATCGGGTTGGCGGAGCGCAGGCCGTTGCCGCTCTTGCCTATGGAACGGAAAGCATTCGTCGCGTCGACAAAATCGTCGGTCCGGGAAACATCTATGTGACGCTGGCCAAGAAGCTCGTTTCTTTTGATTGCGCGATTGACTTTCTGGCCGGCCCAACGGAAGTGGTAATCCTTAGCAGCCATGGACGTGCGGATTTCATTGCCGCAGATCTGCTGGCACAGGCCGAGCACGACCCGGCATCGATTCCTGTCTTTGTAACCACAGCAAAGCGCCTGGCTCGCCAGGTGGTGAGCCTTGTGAGGCAAAGTGCAAAGCAGAACGCGATTGCTCGCCGGGCTGTGGCGCGCAGCGGGGCGGTGCTACTCGCCACATCTCGTGATGAAGCGATCGAGTGGACGAATCGGTTTGCCCCTGAACACGTCACGGTTGGCGCGGACGACGTGCCGTTCATTCACAGCGCTGGATCGATTTTCGTTGGGGACTATTCCGCGCAGGCGGCGGGCGATTACGCGTCGGGCCCGAACCATGTGTTGCC
>Ga0307478_10001407_pt1 | contig 20889 bp, 18 predicted proteins | sample atmos_gasesECM4C_2_FD_203713 | JGI IMG/M metagenome (GOLD analysis project Ga0307478, IMG submission 203713) | Hardwood forest soil microbial communities from Morgan-Monroe State Forest, Indiana, United States - atmos_gasesECM4C_05 | ecosystem: Environmental > Terrestrial > Soil > Temperate... | reverse complement strand
GCGACGTCTTCTCCGTATCGCAGCTCGGAGATCTTTGCGCTTTCTGTCCCACGGCAATCGATCAATAGTGGAAGTGAAACCGCAGCTGTACGAAGATTTCCCGCGGATTCAGAAAATGTGTGCCGCCGAACGTGAAGCTGTTGTCCAAAAGCACGCGGCGGTTCGCGACGTTAATGCCTTGCACGCTCATGGAGAATCTCTCGCCAAAACTCTTGCCGAGCGAAAGGTCGAAGGTGGTGTGAGGTTGGAGATGATCTCCGGGATTGGCAGCTGATGGATCGCCATTGGTAAAGCCCGACGCATAGTACACGTCCGTCGACGCGTAGGAGTTCCACGGCAAAGTGTATTGCGCGCCGATGTGCAACGTGTCTCGCTGGTCGTGATCAAGGAAGCCGAATCCCGGCGGAGGATTGCCGCACGGGGCGATGAGCCCCCCGGTTATGCAGCCGAAACTCAGCGCGAGCTGGTTCGAATACGTCAAATAAACTTGCGCTCGATTGCGGATACGCGGAGACCGCAGCGTAAGCTCCCAGCCGTTGATTCGCGCTCCCTGAATCGTAATGGGAAAGAACAGGTCCGAGTCGTTGAAATTATTATGATCGAAAAAGTTATTCGCGCGAGTCAGGAAGTTGTCGGCATCAATCGTCCAGCCGCCGAAAGGAATTGTCACGCCAAATTGATGCTCTTCGTCGCGCTCCCCATGAAGAGGTGCAAAACTCAGGTTCTGGTTGGTTGCCGCCCCCAACAGCGGCCCGGAGAGGGTCAAGAGAGGCGGCGCTTGATAAAAGTGTCCGTAGAAGCCGCGAAAAACCCAATTGAGTTTCGGAATGCGCACAGACGCCCCAACGCGAGGGCTGGTCGCATTTTCAACCACGCTTCCGGAAAAGTGTGTTTGCCGCAGCCCGCCATTCAGCGTAAGCCAGGAATTCACCTTGAACTGATCTTCGGCGTACAACGCCGTCAAGCTGCCCGTCGGGTTCCCTGGAGTAGGGCTCAGATTCGACGCGCTGGTCTCCGGACAAGCAGTTGTAGGTGGCGTCGGACAGTTGAAGACCAAGCTAAATAGATCAGAGTCCTGTTGGACAAAAGCGTACAGACCCGCCCGCAAGTTATTGCGCTTCTCCACCCACGTGACCGTTGCCTGGCCGCCCTCGTACTTCGAGGAACGGTTTTCCGTCGCCGAACTCGGAATATCCAGCGGGCTGCTCTGATAGTTCGCGCTATTGAAGTGGAAGAACGGTGAAATGGTGAACACCAATCCCGGGCTGAACGTGCGCACCCACGTTAAGGTAACGAAGGAATCGTTCTCGCGGTTCGCGTCCTTCAGAAACTGTCCCTGTGTGTTGGGATCGTTCGGATCGAAAGGTACCTGATAAAAATCGCGTCGCAATTGCGCGACAACGCGCAATTGGTCCTCCGAATCTAGGTTGTACATAAGCGACGTAAATCCACCGAAGCCGTTTGCCGCATCATGAATGACGGCTGAAGTCGGCGTTTGCAAGCCAAGGTTTGTACGGTTGCCGTTTACGCTGGCGTAGTAGGCAAACCGATTTGTGTGCCCACCAAAGTTGAGCTGGTCGTCCGTCTGGTAAAAATTTCCAGCGGTCATCACAAGTTCGGCTTCACTGTTTCGTTCGAACCCCGTCCGAGGCGCGACATCAAATTCGCCGTAGGTCCGATCTCCAAAATCAGCGGCATAGCTCCCGCGCTGCATCTCCAGAGTCTCGATGTCATTGGGATCGATCTGCGGCCCCAAATTGCTTGCAATATTCGTGTTCGGAATCGGCACGCCGTCGATCAACCAGCTCACCTGATGTCCGCCTCGCACGTGAAGCTGATCGTGCGTAAAATACGAACCGGGCATGTAGTCCGTAATCATCGCCAGGCTATTCGTTCGCGCCGCGCCCGGTGTCTGCTGAATTTGCTCTAGCTCGACGAGGGTAGTTGGTGTCACCGATTCGGTCTGTCCCGGTGCAGCTTCTGCCGACACGATAACGGATTGGTTTTGAGCAGCAATGTGCATCTCGAAATGCAGAATCGGCGCCGTTCCCGAAAGCACGGTCACATTCTGCTCTTGGTCAGCAAAAGCTGCATCGGTCACGGTAACCGTATACGTCCCAAGCGGCACAGCGTCGAAGTGAAAGTCTCCGTTCACATCGGTTTGCGTCTTTTGCGTGTAGTCGGACGACTTCGCCTTCAAAACAACTTCGCTTCCTGAAACGGGCCGGTGCTGCGGATCGTGGACGATCCCTCGCACCGTGCCAAACACCGTGGCGAATGCCGCACTTCCAAACAGCAGCGATGCTGCGAATGCCTGCAAAACTCTTCGCATAAACTTTTTGTCTCCTCGTGGGATGGTTCCAGCGCGGCTATCAGCCGCGGCGCGGGTGAATAAGCGTGCGTGGAGAGAGCGACCAGTCCCTTAGAGGACCGAAGCAGTGAATCGAGGAGGAGGAGAGAGCGGTTTAACGAATCGCGAAATTTCTAAAGAACTTGCCCGATGCGTCGGATGGAACACTTCATCCACCGCCGGTGCAAAGCTTACCGGAGGCATCTCGAATGCGCCCGGTATAAGCGCCGGTCGCGCCGGGTCCTTGCAGCAAGACATCGAGCACGATGTCATCCCGCTCATGTCATGTCCGCAATCCATAGGAGCCGAGTCCTTCGTAGGAGTTGGCTGCTGTTTGTGGTGATGATGCGCAGGAACGTTGCAAAAACCGCCCACGCAACAGTCCACGCCATGCGCCAGGAGGGCAGCACCAGCCAGAGGCGCATATAACAGCGCCACCGCCAGCAGGCAGAGCCAAGCTGCGGCTGATCGATTGCGCTCTTGTCTTTTCGCTCTCACGAGGACCCAGTGCTACCCAATGATACTCCACTTAGACGCATCAGCGAGCCCTCCGGTAGCCAAATATTCTGAAGAAACTCGACACAGAAGCCTGCACCCTTTCCGCTAACTCCGCGTGAACGACGCCGCTTCTGCCAACTTGACTTGCCAGCGCCTGCATCGCAAACTAATTTTATGGCACACACGTATCTTCTCTTTGATTTCGGCACCGACGAAGAGAAAGCTCAACTCGCCCGCCACAAACTCGAGGGCTGGAGGCAGGCCTTCCGTCTCGACAAAAAGCTGCAATACAAGCTCGAACGTGCCCAAGACGAGGCGAACGGCGAGCCCGAGCAAGCCCACAAACCTGCCGAGACGCCGAAAGCCGAAAGGCCAAAGTCGAAGGCCAAACCCAAACGCAAGTCCAAAGAAGCGGAAGCTCCCGAAGAAGCCCCGCCCGCAAATGGCAAGGTAAATTTGCTGGTCCGGCTCTATTTTTCAGGGCACGAGAAACTCACCGAGCAGCGCTGGCTCGATCGCATTCCGTCGGAGGAGCCTTTCAAGGAAGCTTCGCCGCGCGTCGTGCGCCAGGGCGAAGAGCAGTTTGACGAGGTCGTAAAACAGTTCGATTCTCTGGGATAGCTTTGCCAAATTTTCTGGCCCGGCCAGACTTCGGGTATAATGAATTCCCGCTGAGGCAAAACCCCGCTTCACACCGAGGGCAGAACGAATGGCGTTACAAACCCGCGTCAAACTTTCCAAGCTTGACGCTCCCAAGTTGCACGGCCTCGACCGCGACACTCTGGTCCGTATCTACCGCACGATGTACCTTTCCCGCCGTCTCGACGACCGCGAAATCCAACTAAAACGCCAAAACAAAATTTATTTTCAGATCTCCGGAGCGGGCCACGAAGCCGTGACCGCAGCTATGGGGCTGCTTCTTCGTCCCGGCACGGATTGGCTCTACTCCTACTATCGCGACCGCGCCCTCTGCCTGATGCTCGGCGCTAAGCCGCTCGACATGCTTCTGCAAGCGGTTGGCGCCAAGGACGATCCCAGCTCCGGTGGCCGCCAGATGCCGTCGCACTGGGGCCTCCCGAACCTGAATATCGTCAACAAGTCCTCCTGCACCGGCACGCAGTTTGTGCAGGCCGTGGGCGCTGCCGAAGCCACGCTTTATTACGCGAATCACCCGAAGGCCCTGGCACAAGCCAAGAAAGCGCCTCTCGGCGAGCACGTCCACCACGATCCCGACGAAATCGTTTACGTCTCGGCGGGCGACGGTGCAACTAGCGAAGGCGAATTCTGGGAGTCTCTGAACGCCGCGTGTGCCAAGAAACTCCCCCTCCTTTATCTGATCGAAGACAACGGCTACGCCATTTCCGTACCCGTCGAAGTACAAACCGCCGGCGGCAGCATCTCGAAACTCACGCGCAGTTTCCCGGGCTTGTACGTCGCGGAATGCGACGGCACCGACCCCCTCGAAAGCTATGCCATCTGCAGGACTGCCGTTCAATACTGCCGCGACCGTCGCGGCCCCGCTCTGGTTCACGCGCACGTAACGCGCCCCTATTCACATTCTCTTTCCGACGACGAAAAACTCTACAAGACTCCCGAAGAGCGCGAAGACGAAGCGCACCGCGATCCGATTTCGAAGTTTTCTCTCTTTCTTGTCCGCGAAGGGATCCTCGACCAAAAAGAGATCGAAGCCCTCGAAGCCGAAGTCGATCAGGAAGTCCGCAACGCTGCCGACGAAGCGCTAACCGCCGAAGAGCCGCAAATCGATTCGATTCGCGTAAACATTTATTCACCGGATGTCGATCCCACCTCCGCTGCGTTCGAAGCTCAGCCGCAGCTTCACGGCGCGCCGAAAACCATGGTCGAAATGGTTGCCGCCACGCTCTCCGACGAAATGGCCCGCGACGAGCGCATCACCGTCTTCGGCGAAGACGTCGCCGACGCCAGCCGTGAAGAAACTCTGAAGCAAGTGAAGGGGAAGGGCGGCGTCTTCAAAGCCACTGCCGGCTTGCAGCGCAAGTACGGCCACGATCGTGTCTTCAACACGCCTCTAGCGGAAGCCGCCATCGTTGGCCGCGGTATCGGCATGGCCACGCGCGGGCTTAAGCCCGTCGCGGAAATTCAATTCTTTGACTATATCTGGCCCGCTATGATGCAAATACGTGACGAGCTATGCGTCATGCGCTGGCGCTCGAACGGCGTCTTCAAAGCTCCTGTTGTCCTTCGAGTCGCGATTGGCGGTTATCTCACCGGCGGCGCCATCTATCACAGCCAAAGCGGCGAATCGATTTTCACGCATTGCCCTGGCTTACGGGTCGTGATGCCTTCAACGGCCCTTGATGTTGCGGGCCTTCTCCGTACAGCCATACGCTGCGACGATCCGGTGATGTTCCTCGAACACAAACACCTCTATCGCCAGCCCTACAATCGCTCCGAGTATCCCGGCCCCGATTACACCGTGCCATTCGGCAAAGCCCGCATCGTCACCGAAGGCACCGCGGTCAGCATCGTCACGTATGGCGCGCTCGTTCACCGCGCCGAAGTAGCCGCCGCGCAATTGCTCCGCGAAGGCATCTCCGTCGAAATCTTGGACCTGCGCTCGCTTTCTCCATACGACTGGGAAGCCATCGCCAAGACCGTGCGCAAGACACATCGTGTCATCGTTGCCTACGAAGACATGCTGAGCTGGGGCTACGGCGCCGAACTCGCCGCGCGCATCTCCGATGAACTCTTCGACGAACTCGACGCCCCCGTCAAGCGCGTCGCGGCTATGGACACCTTCTGCGCCTACCAGCCCAAACTGGAAGACGCAATCCTCCCGCAAACGAGCCACATCACGGCTGCAGTCAAGCAACTTCTCGAATACTGACCGTCCGCCCACCCCTCGTCCCCTGCTCGGCCTCTGCCAAGGTCGAGGAAACTTTTTCACCCTTTTGGGCGTATTCTATTGTAGGGAATGCCCGAAGCATGCCTTTTTGGAGGGTACGCCAATGACCTGTACAAGCTGCAGCAAAAACATCGCCATCGGTTCCAAGTATTGTTACAACTGCGGCGCAAAGCAGCCCGAATCCGGCGCGCCAGGCCTCTCTCCGGCAACCGGCGCTCCCAAGCGCCTTATGCGCTCTAGCACGGACAAGAAAATCGCGGGAGTCTGCGCCGGTCTCGCCGACTATTTCGACATGGATCCGACCATCCTCCGCGTACTCTGGCTGTTGCTCCTGTTCTGCGGAGGCACAGGCCTTCTCGCTTATGTGATCCTATGGATCGTCCTGCCCGTCGCTCCCGGCGGAGTCGTGCCCACGTCGACATCCACCGTCACCACCACCTGACGCCGCTCCATCTTCAGAAAAGTTGTAGGGGCGGGGCTTGCCCCGCCCGCGTGGCCCACAATCGAGCTTTCTCTTCTGCCGGCCCTCTGTGATCTCTGTGCTGCGAAAAACCCTTAGCCAATGCCAATACCCTAGCGACGTAGTCCATACTCTATTTATTCTGCTTCCAATTTCGCGGCGCACGCGACTTCCCACCGCCACTCTCGAACAAAGGATGATCCACCGAAAAAAGTCCCGCTCCCGTAGTCACCAGCACAAAACAACCCGCCGCGACCACCAATGGATAGGCATATTCATTCACCGCCAGGTAGCTATGCGGCGTGCTGATCTTCCACATCAACAGCACCATCTCGATCGCCAGCAAAAGCGCCGCTCCCCGCGTGAAGAGCCCGAGCAGCAGCAACCCTCCGCCAAAAAGTTCCAGCACCCCCGAAACGTAAACGAAATACCCAGGTAACCCGTGCTGCGCGAAAAGAGCCACCGTACCGCTCGTTCGATGAGCAAGCAGCGGATAACCATGCGACATGAAAATGATGCCAAAGGCCGCCCGCAGCAGCAGCAACGCGAGCGGCTGCAAGGCATTGAGAGATTTCATCGAGTTCCTTTTAAGCGGAATTGGAAAAGCAGTTCAAACGCAGCGCCATTTTATCAGAAATGCAATCTGGGCACTGTTAAGCCCGGACGCAGCCAGGAATCAGGTACAATCTTTAGCGAAGAACTAGTGGGACATCTAAATTCAATGCCAACAGATCGAGTGTTTTTCGGGGTTGCTGACGCGCCGGGACTGGCCGTTGTTCTCCATGGTGCGTTGCAGACATCCATACAAATAAATTTTGGAATCGCCGGATGAAGCGCAAACTTTTGATTGCGGTTCCTCTCCTCCTCGTCGTTGCTGTTGTGGCATGGTTCTTCCGGCCAAAACACGAAACTCTGGGCGAAGCCTACGTTGGCGAGCGCACCGCCACCCTTTGGAGCAGCGTCGCCCAGGTTCGCGAGCCACTGGACACGCTGCACTATGGCGACCGTGTCGACGTCGTGGCCCGCCGCAATGACAGCATCAAGGTGCGCACCGCCGCCGGTGAATTAGGCTGGGTCGAGGGCCGTTATTTGATGGACACCGCGCTTTGGCAGCGCAGCACAAAACTGCTCAAGCAGGTCGTGCCCATGCCCATGCAAGCGCGCGGCCGCACCAAAGTCGCCACCAATCTTCGTGTCGAGCCAGGTCGCGCGCAGGCGCGTCTCTATCAATTCGCGCGTGGCGTCCCCGTCGAAATCGTCGGGCGTGCCGTTGCGGACTGGGCCCAAGTCACCGACGAAAAAGAACCTTCGAACGAACCTCAGGACGCAAAAAAAGAGGATTGGTTCCTGATTCGAGGACTGGCTACCCGTCCGCCCGGAGATTCCACGGCGCGCGCTGCAGAAACAACAACGACGTCGCCTGGCGACCAAACCCTGCCGATTGCTGGCTGGGTGATCGCGCGTTTTATCGAGCTCGATCTGCCCGATGCGGTGCGCGATGGGGCCTCTTCCGCAAACATTCGCCCGATTGCCTGGTTCGAGCTAAACCGCATCAGCGATGCTTCCGGCGACAAAATCCAGTATCTCGTTGCCGCAGCCCGCGGGCCCGAAGGCCAGCCCTGCGATTTCACGACGCTTCGCGTCTATACCTGGAACTTGAAGAAAGAGCGCTACGAAACCGCCTTCATCGAAAATAACATATGCGGCCAATTGCCGGTGCGCGTCGGGAAGGGCCCCAAAGGCGAGCCTGAATTTCGATTCCAGGAGATGGGCGGCAACAAAGAGGAGCGCGTCTACCGTCTGATGCAGACGGTCGTTCGCCGCATCCGCGAAGGCAAGGAAAGCGCAAAAAAGACCGCAGCCGCCGGCAAACCAACCTCAAGATAATTGATTTCGAAGAGCAAGCCAGAGGGGCTGAGCAAACAAGATTGTGTAACCTTGCGAAAGGAAAAACAAGGAATGGCGTTGCATATCAGCGAATCCGAAGTGCGAGCCGTGCTCACGATGCCCATGGCCCTCGAAGCTGTCGAAGAAATCTCGCGCAAGCAGGCGAACGGAGAAGTCGTCGTCCATCCTCGCCGCCGTTTTGAACTGCCGGGCGGAGGTTTTTTTCACTATATGGCCGCAGCGGATTTCGCCGCCGGATATGTGGCGATGAAGCAATACACGTACGTTCAGGGGAAAATCCGATTCATGGTGCCCCTCTACGAAATGCGGACCGGCGACTTGGTGACCATGATTGAGGCGGACTACATGGGCCAACTACGCACGGGCGCTGCTTCCGGCGTGGCCACCAAATTTCTCTCGCGGCAGAACAGCCGCATCGCCGCCATCATCGGCACGGGAGGCCAGGCCCGTACCCAACTCGAAGCTATTGCGGGCGTGCGAAAACTCGAGTCGGCAAAAGTCTATGGCCGCGATGCCGCCAAGCGCGAAAAGTTTGTGAAAGAAATGACCGAGCGCCTGGGGTTTCCAGTGCAAAGCGCAGCTTCCTCCAGCGAAGCAGTTCGAGGGGCGGATATTCTGTGCACAGCCACCACGGCCGCCAATCCCGTGGTGAGCGGCGCGGACCTCGCGCCCGGCGTGCACATCAACGCCATCGGCGCGAATCACGCGCACAAGCGCGAGCTCGACGATGAAGCCGTGGCCAGTGCCGATGTCATCGTCGTGGATTCCATCGAGCAATCGCGCCAGGAAGCCGGCGATCTCATCCTCGCGTTTCGTGGCGACGAAGTGTGCTGGACCGGCGTAAGGAAACTGTCCGATGTCGTGGCAAAGAAAACGCCCGGGAGGACGAGCGACACGGAAGTTACGCTTTTCAAATCCAACGGGATTGCTTCTTGGGATTTGGCGGTCGCGATGAAAGTGTATGCGCTGGCCAAAGAAAAAAGATTAGGTAGGGAATTGCCCTTCTGGGCTGGCGGCGCGTCCAGCCAAACGAGCTAACTAATGCGCCGCTTCCTTGAACTTGCGGCGTAACGCATCATGAAGCCTGGCGCGCACTTCGCCGGGCAGTTCGACAGGTTCGGAATCGCAGAAAACTTCGATGGTCTTCTTGGTTTGATCGACGACTAGCCTGCAGTCCTCGCAGTCTTTGAGATGGCTCTCGAGTTCTTGCTTCAACGCACCATCGAGATCGCCGTCGATAAAGTCCGAGAGGTCGTGAATGACGTCTTCGCAGTTCAATTTGTCTCACCCCGCTTAAAGTAGCGATCCAACTTCTGTCTGAGTTTCAGCCGTGCCCGCAACAGCCGTGATTTCACTGCTGGAACGGAAACTCCTATCGCATCGGCCGTTTCTTCCGTCGACAGTTCTTCAATGTCGCGCAGCACGAAGACCGTTCGATACTCCGGCTCCAACTCGTCGATCACGCCGGATAATATCTCCCTCATCTCCGTTTGTGCAAAGCGCTGTTCGGGACCCGGTCCCCAGTCCTGCAGCTCGCGCGGCATCAGGTCGTCGTCGCCCTCGATCGGCTCGTCCAGCGAGAACTGATTCGGCCGGCGCTTCCGCAGCCGCATCAATGCTTCATTGGCCGCTATGCGAACCAACCACGTATAAAAACGCGAGTCGCCCTGAAAAGTTTTCAAATGGGAAAAGGATTTGAGGAAGGCGTCCTGCATCGCATCTTCGGCATCTTCACGGTTGCGAGTGATATTCATGGTAAGCCGGAAGATTTTGCGCTCGTAGCGGTTGACCAATTCCTCAAAAGCCGTTACGTCGCCGGATTTGGCGGCCGCGACCAACTGATGCTCGTCTTCGCGAGCAACTTTCGAGGCTAGCCGGTGTGGATTGGGTGTGCTCAAGAAACTTAGCGGGCTCACCATCAGCCCCGCTCCGAATGTCTGCCTATCTAAGTTAGCACAAAGCACGAATGCACACTCGCTACTCCTTTGTTTTGATGAGGCAGGGTGCAGGCAGGATTCAGAATTCTGCATCGCATTGTGTCCTGCAGCGACTGGCGCTGCCCGCCAGAGTGCTTGACAGCTAAAGCCTGGCTGTCTAGAGTTTTGGTAGAGCATTCGTTACGCACGATGGGCTACCAAGACCCGGTACTTTTTCTCTTATCTTCCGTTCCTCCGCAGCCGGGAATGCCCCTATCTAATTCAGTCTCATTGTGTTGCGACCGGCGCAGGACGCAGCCAGGTGCTTGTTTCCGCATACGAAATGCACGGCTACTTCGCTGGCCCGAGGCCTTGACCCTTGGGACCGTCCAGCTCGAAAGCCTGGAACTTGGAAGTAAAAATAGGCAACACTAGGAACATGCGAACTCTCCCAGACCATTTGCGAAAAGGCATGAAGCTGGTCATCGTCGGTTGCAATCCGAGTGAATCTTCGGTGCGCGTGGGCCACTATTACGCCGGGCGCACCAACCAGTTCTGGCCTATCCTCTACGAAAGCGGCGTGGTGCCCGAGCCTTTTGACTATCACGATGATAAACGAGTGATCGAATTCGGCATCGGGCTCACCGACCTCGTCAAGCGCCCTACCAAAGGAGTGGAAGAGTTGACGCGGGGAGATTTCGCCGAAGGACGGATCGTGCTTTCCCAAAAGCTAGAAGAGTTCGCGCCGCACGTGGTTGCGTTCAACGGGAAAATAGTTTATGAACAATTTTCTCAGCGCAAGTGCAAGTTCGGTCTTCAGAAAGAGCATCTTTATGGAGCGCGCGTTTACGTGCTGCCTTCCACCAGCGGCCAGAACGCGCAAGGGAAGGGCGAGAAGTTGAAGCATTTTCGCAAGCTTGCTCAGCTCGTTTCGCGGACCGAGAAAGAACGCGATACCAAGGAACGCGAGACTAAAGGACAGGTCGTCTAGTACGGAGAAATTTATGAGTAACGCACCTCAAACAGCGCCAGCCGGTCCGGTCATCCTGGAACACAAGCACGATGGCATCGCCGTATTGGTGATGAACCGTCCCGACAAGCTCAATGCTCTCAATAGCGAACTCTCGACCGCTTTGAACGAAGCGCTTGCGCGGATCGCGGACGATGATTCCACTCACGTCGTCGTTCTTTGCGGCGCGGGCCGGGCCTTCTGCGCGGGCGGCGATCTCGGCGCCATCGGCAAGGGGCGCGAACGCAACGCAACTACCGAGCTTGGACCGATTCTCCGTTCAGGCATGCAAGCCGTGCTGAAAATGCGCTTGATGCCGCAACCGGTGATCGCGGCAGTGAATGGGCCCGCGGCGGGCGCGGGAATGAACATCGCGCTTGCGGCGGACATCCGCATTGCCGCCGATACAGCTACCTTCGGGCAGAATTTTGCCAAAGTCGGCCTGTTCCCGGATTATGGAGGAACGTATTTTCTTCCGCAACTTGTGGGGCCTTCGGTTGCTGCCGAAATGTTTTACACCGGCGATATGATTGATGCCTCGACCGCGCTGCGGCTGGGCATCGTCAGCCGCGTTGTGCCGGCAGCCCAACTGGAGGCCGAAGTGAAGACTCTGGCGCAGAAAATCGCGCAAGGCCCTCCGATTGCCATCCGCGCCGTGAAGAAAATTCTGTTTGGAACTCACAAGGATGCGCTTGTAAAAGCCCTCGATCACGAAGTCGACCTGCAAATGAAATGCTTTCATTCGGAGGATTGCAGCGAAGGAATCCGCGCCTTTTTCGAAAAGCGGCCTCCGAAATTCCAGGGCAAGTAGCGCCTCGACCCGTGCGTTGGTGGATAAGCGCGCTCCATCCTGGCCAGGACCTCAAATGGACGATATGCAAATTTCCGTGAAGGAAGTGAGCGAGCGCATCGCGCGCGGCGACAAACTCTTTTTAGTCGATGTGCGCGAGCAGTGGGAATACGACCTCTGCCGGATTGCAGGAGCAAAATTGATTCCACTGGGGACCCTGTCCGCCAACCTGAATACCTTGCTGGACGCCGACGAAGTGATTTGTTATTGCCATCACGGCATCCGCAGCCTCGACGCCGCGGTGTGGCTGCGGCAACAAGGCGTCGAGAGCGCAAAATCGATGGCCGGTGGCATCGAGCGCTGGTCCACGGAAATCGATCCGCAGGTTCCGCGCTACTGAGAGAGGAACATGGCGAAAGTTAAGTTGCACTTTCTTGAGAAACCGACTTGAACGACCTGCCGCAAAGCAAGAAGTTTCTTGCTCGAGCATGGCGCCGAACTGGAATCTCGCGACTTGGACAAGGAACCCTTGAGCGAAGCCGAACTCGATAGGTTGATCGGCACGCGCGACTACAAGAAATTTTTGAATCAGCGCAACGAGCTCTTCCGAACGAAAAATATGGGCGAAAAGCCGCTTACAAGAACGGAAGCTATCAAGTTCATGGCCAAAGTGCCGAACCTTATCCGGCGGCCCGTAGTGATTCGCGGCGACCAAATCGTTCTCGGTTACGACGAAGAAGCTTTCCAAAGGTTGTTGAAGTAGACCGCGGCGGCGGAATCATGAAAAGGAAGCGGCGTACTTCAGCGACGGCTCAATGCTGTTCGAGAAAGCGTAATGGAAATTAAAACCATCGCCATCGTTGGTGCGGGGGAGCTGGGACGCGGAATTGCTTGCGCCGCTGCTCTTGCCGGATTTCACACCATTCTTGAGGACATATCACCTGCGACGATGGAGCAGGGAATTGTCTGGATCGCGCAGGCCCTCGGCAATGAAGTTTCGGGCGGTAAACTTGGCGCCGCTGCCCGCGATGCCGCGCTTGCGAGTCTCAGCACGGCAAACTCCGCCGAAGATGTTTCCCGCGAAGCGGACTTGATCATCGAAACCGTCTCCGACGAGATGGAGATGAAAATAGAACTCTTTACCATTTTCGACAAATTCGCCAAATCTCGAGCCATTTTCGCAAGTACGACGTCCTCACTTTCAATTACGGATCTGGCTGCGGTCACCTTCTGTCCAGATCGATGTATCGGCATGCGTTTTTTCACGGACGCGCAGCATGCAGAGCGTCTCGAACTGGTCAAAGGGCGTGAGACTTCCGAAGAAACCATGGCAGCTTGCCGAGAGGTGGGCCGCCGCATGGGCATAGAAGTTTCTGTGTCGAGCGATGAGCAGGTCATGTCGGCCGGCACCGGCGATTGACTCTCTCCCACCGGAGAGCTTTTGCAACGAGCAAACGGCTAACACGAAACGGAATCGAGAGTCCGCACAAAAAATGAACAAGGCAATTTCAGAAAAAATCGTGATCCAGCAGGGCGACCTGACGGATATGGACACGGACGCCATCGTCAACGCCGCGAACAATGACCTTCAACTTGGCGGAGGCGTCGCGGGAGCGATCCGTCGCAAAGGCGGGGAAGAAATCCAGCGCGAATGCGACGCCATTGGAAGCATACCGATCGGCTACGCGGCCATCACTGGAGGTGGCAAGCTCAAAGCGCGCTACGTCATCCACGCGGCGAGCATGCAGCTCGGTGGGCGCACCACGGCCGCGAATCTGGGCAACTCCGTCGCACACTCTCTGCGCATTGCCTCGGAGCGCGGCCTGAAGACCATCGCCTTCCCCGCCGTAGGGACAGGGATTGCCGGATTCCTCATCGAGGAGTGCGCGTCCATCATGCTGCAAGAGGCCGCACAGCATCTCAAGACCGAAACCTCGATTCAGAAAATCTACTTCGTCCTGTTTGACGACCGTGCCTGCGATGTCTTCACCCGGGCTTGGAATCGTGTGCAATCAGCGGCTTCCGCTTGATTTGCGCGACTGACACCACGGATCTCTGCTGGGCAAATTGGGGCACAGTTGGGCCGTTGTCCCCCTCCCTGCTTTTCTGTAAGTGTTGATTCTAAGCAGTTTAGTTATTTTGTAAAGTCTTTAGAACCAACGCTTGCAAGGGGCTTTCGCAGGTGTTGATTCTAAACGACTTAAAAGAAGACAATTCCGGTCGAAAATAGAGCGCTTAAGCAGCCGATGATTCAATCGGAAATTCGACCACAAGAGCCGCGAACCCGGCATTGCGACGGCTTCCCTCAGTTGGCCCCGATAGGATTTCTATTGGCTAGGCTTCTTCAGGACCGGGCGGTCGCCAGCGGGAGGCGGTGGCGGCGTGCCGGACGCCGGCGTTGCGCCGTTGGCGGGATTTGCGGCGGAGATGCCGCCCTCCGAGTAGGGTTTCTTGAGCCACCTCTCGGATTCGAGTTGGCAGCCCCCTGTGTCGTCGTTGGTTTGTTTGGCTTTGCTGTATTCGTTGACGCCGCGTTCACGCTGGCCCATCAGATCGAAGACCTTGCCGAGGTAGATGTGGCCCCAGCATTCCGTCCATTTTTCGGAGGGCTCCGGCACGGCTTGCAGCGACTCGCGGAAGGCGTTAGCAGCAGCTTGATAGTTCTTCTGGTAGAAGAAAGCCTCGCCCATGCGGAAATTGGCGAGCGGACGGCCAGGCTGGATCGAGAGCGCGCGCTGATACTGGCCGATGGCGTCGTAGTAGCGGCCTATTTCGGCGAGCTCTTCGCCGCGAGCGATGGCTGCGCGAGCGCGGAGAGCAACGCTGCCCTTTAGCACCAGATTGTTGGGATCAACCTTGATGCCGCCAGGTTTTGGGCGGCCAAAGGTTTCGACCGTAAACGGCGATTCCATGCCGAGCACATCGACCCATTTTGTTTCCGGGTTGCCTTCGGTATCGATGCGCAGCTCGACGGGCATGCTGAAGGTGTCGATGGGCTGCTTGATCTTGCCGACGATGCGGAAACCTTTGGACGTCCGGTAGATCACGAACTCGGTGGTGAAATCGGGAACGCCCGTGGAATTGAGCCATTGAACGAAAAAGCCGCGGAGATTGGGCGCAATTTGGCCCGGTTTGGCCGCCGCTTGAACGTCCTTGTCCGCCAAATTAACGAGGTCGTCGATGGTGGCTGTCTTCCCGGCATAATTGGTCGCAAAATCGTGGAGCATCGTTCTGAACGCGACATCCCCCATCAAGCCGCGCAGCATGTGAAAAACCATCGCGCCTTTATTGAGCACGACCGAGCGGTAATCACTCGAATAGGGGGCCAGCCTTACTGCTTGGGCAATGGGGGCGGCGTCGTCATACATGAGGGCGCCAACCGCAAATTCGTCGACAACGCGGAGGCCAGCCTCTCTCCCGGCGCTTTGCTCAGCGTAGAGCTCCTCGCAATAGCGAGAAAGCCCGTCGGTAACCCAAACGTCACCGGGACTTGCCGGGAGCACGGAATTACCGAACCACTGTGAGGCAACCAGGCGCGCAATCGTGCGCTCGGCGGTTTTCGGCTCCCAGAGGTGGCGGCTGAGGAGAAGAACGCCGGGGGCGGAGAAGTCGCGCACGGTGCCTTCCGGTAACTGGATGACCGTGAACTCCGGATCTTGCAGCCCGCCAAACAAGTCAGAAAAAACTGTTACAGCGCGAGCTACATCATCGGCGAAGCCTTGCGCGTTTCCTGAATCGGAGTGAGGAGCGTAGACCGCTACGTCGATACCTTCCGCTTGCTTTAGATTCAGCTGCAGATTTCCAGCGACGAAGGTGCCGTGCGGGCCTGGAGTCTTGCATTCAAAGGTGTAGAGCAGGCGTCCGCCTTCGGCCCCGTTTTTCCCCGCCATCGGTGTTGGGGCGGAACTCTTGCCCGAACCAGCTACGGCAAACGAGTCGGGGACGTTCAGACGGAATGTCGCAGTGTACCGGTTCGAGGGATAGTTCGTGAGGGGGAACCATCTTGCGGGAAGGAGCAGATAGGCATTTTCATGGCCGATGACGGCAGCGCGCACGCCTGGGACGGGGCTGTTTTCTTCATTGGCTAGCAAGCCCGCGTAGCTGAAGGTCAGCACGACGTGTCCTCCGGCTGCCACGGGCGTCGGCAGCGTGACGAGGACGTAGAGAGGATTCGTCGAGTCGCGGCCGAAGCCGAGTGATTTGCCATCGGCCGTCTTTACATCGCTTACCACGAGATTGGGATGCAGCTCGACGCGGACGTTGCTGGAAACGTCGGTGGCACGAAAGTCGATTTTGGCGATGGCGCTGATGGATTGGCGCGTGGAGTCGAGCGTGGCGGAGATATCGTAGTTGTCGGCGAGAAAGCCGACGGGCCGTGGCGCTTGGGCGCGAAGCGGTGTAACCGCGCAGACGAGCGTGACGACAAGCAATATTGCAAACTGGGCACAAATTTTTCGGCGGAGGGGCATCAAACTACCTTTCAATCAGTGGTCTTTCAAAATGGGGCACCTTTCACTGGGGTGCAGAGCGACACCATTCTGCCTATATAGGATAGCAGAGACCCGCCTAAGTGTTGCCAGCGACGCTCGCGATAAGAGCGGCGATGGCATCGGCGGCGCGGTCGACGGCTCCCGGAGGCCCCAGGCGCACGCGGACTTCCGCGAGGCCGGCGCGGAGCTCTTCGCGGGCCAGCGGGTCGTTGAGGAGGCGCAGGACCTCCCCGGCGACTTTGGGCGGGGTGAAGTCCTTTTGAATCAGCTCCGGAACGACGCGGCGCCCGGCAATCAAGTTCACCATACTGAAATAAGACGTACGAACGAGGGGCTTGGCGAGCAGAGCTGTGAGCGGCGTCACACGATAAACGACGACCATGGGGGTGTTGAGAAGCGCGGCTTCGACCGTGGCCGTGCCGCTCGAAACAATCGCGGCATCGGCGGCGGCTAGCGCGTTGTAGGTCTGACTTTCGGCGACGCGAACCTTGAGCGCGGCGTTCCAGCCTGCTTGTAAATCGCTGATGTTACTGTGAGGGGCTGCGGCGAGAACGAACTGAACGGGTTGCTGCTGCTGGATGCGCTGGCAAGCTTCACGAATCACAGGCATGTGTTGCGCCAATTCGGCGTGCCTGCTTCCAGGCAGGATCGCGACAATCGGCTGACTAGGATCCAGATTGTGCTGCCGGCAGAAATCTTCGCGGGATTGCGTGGCCTGCACGGCGCCGACGAGCGGGTGGCCGATAAACTTTGTGGGGATGCCCGCGCCGCCGAAGAAGGCTTCTTCGAATGGAAAAATGCAAAGAGCTTGCGCGAAACGGCGACGAACAACGCGGACTCGCCAGGGCCGCCACGCCCAGAACTGTGGGCAGATGTAATAAATGTTGCGGACGCTGAGGGGACGCAGTTTGCGAGCGAGCCGGAGATGAAAACCGGGAAAGTCGGTGAGTATCGCAAAAGGAGGTTTGCGTCGCCCTGCTTCCGAAACCAGGCGGCGCATGGCGCGGATGAGCGAAGGCAAGTGGCTGAGAATTTCCGTGATGCCCACGACCGAGACTTCGGAGTAATCGGTTACGACCTCAACGCCGGCCGCGCGCATTTGCGGGCCGCCCATGCCGAAAAGGGCGACGTCCACGCGCTTTTGCAACGCGGCCGCGAGGCGGGCGGCGTACATATCTCCTGAAGCTTCGCCTGCGGAGATTAAGAGCGGAATCGGTGGCATGCGCGACCGGAGCGGCACTCAATCCGAAGCGGGCTGAGGAGCAGAGAGCGGACCGCGGGGCTGGTCTGCGAGATGCCCGGCGGAATCGCGCGGGTCCTCCGGCAGGCCGAGCTCTTGCTCCTTGTACTGGAGCTGGTAGAGGCGGTAGTAAATACCGCGCTGAGCGAGCAACTCCTGGTGGGCGCCTTGTTCGCGGAGGCGGCCTTTGTGAAACACGAGAATGCGCGAGGCGTATTGAATGGTGCTCAGGCGATGGGCGATAACCAGCGATGTACGGCCGGAAAGCAGACGGTTGAGGGCTTCGCGAATTTGCAGCTCGGTTTTGGTGTCGACGCTGGAAGTCGCTTCATCGAGGATGAGGAAGCGAGGATTGTGAGCAAGGGCTCGCGCGAAACAGATCAGTTGGCGCTGGCCTACCGAAAGCGTGGAACCACGCTCGTTGACGTTCGTGTCGACGCCCTCGGGCAGCGCGCGGACAAATTCGCCGAGGCCGATTTCGTCGATCGCCTTTTCCACTGTCGAGCGATCGATGCCATGTGAACCGAGGCGGACGTTCGAATCAATCGTTCCCGTGAAAAGAAACGAGTCTTGCAAGACGATGCCAAATTGCTGGCGCAGGTTTTGGATGTTGATTTTTCTAATGTCTACGCCATCGAGAAGAATCTGCCCGCGCTGCACGTCGTAAAAACGCAGCAGCAGAGAAATCAGAGTAGTTTTCCCGGCGCCGGTGTGGCCGACAATGGCGAGAGTCTGGCCCGGCTCGACGCGGAAGGAAACGTCGCGAAGAACCCAGTCTTCGTCGGCCGGCTCGGGGACATCACGGTAACTGAACCAGACATTGCGGAACTCGATTTCGCCGCGTGGAGTTTCCAGGCGCACGCATTGAGGCGCGGAATCAATGGTAATGGGCTCATCTAGCAGCTTGAAGATACGTTCGGAAGCAGCCATGGCGGATTGCAGAATGTTAAATTTTTCGCTGAGGTCCTGGATGGGACGGAAAAAGCGCGTGGCATACATCGTGAAGGCGGTGAGCACGCCGAGGCTGAGGCCGCCGGACAGCACGCGGTTACCACCGGACCAGTAGATCAAGGTGATCGTCGCGACGCTGAGAAACTCGACCGCCGGGTAGAAGAGCGCGAAGGCGAGAATGGCGTCGCGCCAGGCCAGCATGTTGTCGCGATTGCGGTTCGCGAATTCGATGCGGGCTTTGCGCTCGCGGTTGAAGATCTGCACCACGCTCATGCCGGAAATGTATTCCTGGAGGAAGGCGTTTATACGCGCGATAGCGGTGCGAATGCGGCGATTGGCATCGCGCACGAATTTGCGGAAGAAATAAGTGACCACGAATATGAAGGGCAGCACGGCGAAAGCATCGAGCGCGAGGCGCCGGTCCACGGAAAACAGATACGCGGCCATGACGGCGAGGAGAAAGAAATCGTTGATCATCGTTACAACGCCGGCGGCAAAGAGATCGTTCAGAGCATCGACGTCCGTGGTCACGCGCGTCACGAGTCGGCCGACAGGGTTGCGGTCGAAGTAGCTCATCGGCATGCGCTGGATGTACGCGAAGATTTCGCGGCGCATGTCGTACATGGTTTGCTGGCCGACACGCTGCATGATGCGAATCTGCGCGTATTGTGCGAGGAAATCGGAGACCAGCACGAGCAGGAAGACTAGACTGATCCACTCGATGCCGCGCCACGCCTGTGTCTCTGGAATGAGATGTTTCAAGGTGGGCGTAAAGTAGCCGTCGATGGCCCTCCAGAAGAGCCAAGGCGGCGCGAGCTCGAGAGGAGTGACGACCGCGACAAGCGCCAGCGCCAGCACTACGCGCCACTTGTATGGGCGCAGATATTGCATCAGACGCCGCATCAGCCGCGCGTCGTAAGCTTTGCCGAGCTTCTCTTCCTCGTGAATATTGCTCATGCCCGTTCGAGCTCTTCTTCCAGCAACTGTTTCTGATAAAGGTCGGCGTAATAGCCGCCTCGCGCGAGAAGTTCGTCGTGTGTGCCGCGCTCCGTGATGCGCCCATCGCGCAACACGACGATTTGATCCGCGTCGCGCACGGTCGAAGTGCGGTGCGCGATTAGGATCGTGGTGCGATCGCGCATGATGCCGCGCAACCGGCTAAGAATTCGTTCTTCCGTTTGTGTATCGACGCTTGAGAGCGAGTCGTCGAGAATCAGGATGCGCGGGTCTCGCACAATCGCGCGTGCAAGGGCGGTGCGCTGTTTTTGGCCGCCGGAAAGCGTGATGCCTCGCTCGCCGACCATGGTGTCGTACTTCGCGGGGAATTCCTGGACGTCGGCATCGAGGCTCGCGACTTCCGCGGCTTCGCGCACACGGTCCAGATCAGATTGCGGCAAGCCGAACGCGATGTTTTCGCCGACGGTTTCGCTGAAGAGATAGGTGTCTTGTGGGACGTAGCCGATCGCGCGGCGCAACGTGTCGAGCGGCCATTCGCGAATGGAGCGGCCATCGATTAGCACGGCGCCGTCGGGCGCTTCCCAGAGGCGCGCGACGAGTGCGGCCAGCGTGGTTTTGCCGCTTCCCGTAGGCCCCACAATCGCGAGCGTCGAGCCGGCAGGAATACGCAGATTAATGTCGCGGAGAACTCCATCCGCGGGGCGGTTGCCATTTCCGCTGGCGTTCGCGCTGCCTCCGGCCATGGTCGTCGGATAGGCAAATGTGAGGTTGCGAAATTCAATGTCGCCTTCGACTTTTTGCTCAGCGGGAATGGTCGCCGCGCGGTCGTCGATCTGCGGCTGGGCTGCAAGAATGTAATTCAGCCGGCCCATGGAGGCCGCGCCGCGCTGAAAAATGTTGGTGACCCAACCGAGCGCGATCATCGGCCAGACCAGGATGCCGAGATAACTGTAGAAGGCGATTAGGGCGCCCAAAGAAATTCGTCCGCGAAGAACGAGGTGGCCGCCCTGCCACAAAACAATCAGAAACGTTATGCCGATGAGGGCTTGGAGCGAAGGCATAAACATGCTCCAGGTGCGGATCAATTTCACGTTGCGCGAGACGTACTCGCGGTTAGGCTCGTCGAAGCCGCGAATTTCAGCTTCTTCCTGCGCGTAGGCGCGCACCACGCGGACGCCGGCAAGGTTTTCCTGCACTTTCGCGGAAAGCGTTGCGAGGGAGGCTTGAATTTTTTCGTAGAGCTCGTGAATTACCTTTCCGAAGTGCTGCACAACCACGGCGACAATGGGTACAGGGAGGAGAACCCAGAGCGTGAGCGAGCCGGAGAGTTGAGACATAACGATGATCGCGAGCGCCATGCCGATGACGGTCTGTCCGCTGTACATAATGCCGGGACCCAAAACCATGCGCACGGCGTTGAGGTCATTGGTCGCGCG